>Ga0163152_10003185_pt1 | contig 21674 bp, 13 predicted proteins | sample OliLakLV19MP8IB2_FD_148635 | JGI IMG/M metagenome (GOLD analysis project Ga0163152, IMG submission 148635) | Freshwater microbial mat bacterial communities from Lake Vanda, McMurdo Dry Valleys, Antarctica - Oligotrophic Lake LV.19.MP8.IB-2 | ecosystem: Environmental > Aquatic > Freshwater >...
CTCAACGCACCCGCTCGCTCAGCGCTTCGCGCCCATGCTCGCGTCAACCGAGAACCGTCCGGCTCCGCAAATAAACAAAGCGAGGCTCGCCCCCAAATAGAGGAACGCCAGCTCGCCGTTACCCTGGCCGGAGAGCTTCGCCCCGTGGGCGGTCCAGAATGCGGTGGCCATTGCACCGCCCAAAATCAGCGCCGCCCACCGCGTGAACAATCCGATCGCGATCAAGCCCGCGCAGACCAGCTCCGCGATAATGATCAGGATCACGCTGGCCGTGGTTCCGAGTCCGAAGGGATCAGCGAACTTGGTCGAAAGCCCGGAGAAATTCATCAGCTTGCCCCAGCCGTGAAGCACGAGCATCGAAAGGCCAAACCAGAGCCGCACTACGAGTAATGCCAGGTCCGTACTCGTCGGTAGAAAATTAAGAAGCAGGAATTTCATCGTGGTTGAAAATGGTGATCCCAGTCCAACGCGCAACTGTCGGGTGGAAATCAGAAACTACTCACCCTTGGTGTCATTTACCGGTTTATCAATCGCGCCACCGGCGGAACTTCCGGAGCGTGATTGCGCCGAGGCCACGGCCCGGCCAAAGCTTCCCCATGCTTCGTCACGCCTTCACGCCGTTCGTCTGGTGGTTGATTATTTCCGGAATCGGAAGCACCGCGGAAGGCAAACCCCGGGCGCGCGATCTGGGCATTCCTTTTGAGGGCGAACCGGGTCCCCTCAATGCCATCACCGACGTTTCGGGCCTTGAAGTCGGACACGTCACTCTCATCTCCGGCGAAGGAAAGCTCGAGGTGGGCACCGGTCCCGTACGCACGGGTGTCACTGCGATTCTCCCTCGCGGTAAATCCATCGGCGCGCCCCCCGTCTTCGCCGGCGTGTATTCACTTAATGGTAACGGCGAAATGACCGGCACCGCGTGGATCGAAGAATCCGGTTTTCTGGAAGGACCTGTGATTCTAACGAACACTCACAGCGTCGGCGTGGCCCGCGACGCCGTGATCGCCTGGAGCAACCGGCGCACACCGGCCGGCCAGGCGGCCGCCTCGTGGTCCCTTCCCGTGGTGGCCGAAACGTGGGACGGCTGGCTCAGCGACATCAATGGATTCCACGTCAAACCGGAACACGTCTTCAATGCGTTGGACGCGGCCCGCGCCGGACCCGTGGTTGAGGGCGGCGTGGGCGGCGGAACCGGCATGGTCAGCTACGAATTCAAAGGCGGCATCGGCACGTCTTCACGCCGTCTCTCCGGCGAAATGGGCGGCTTCACGGTGGGCGTGCTCGTGCAGGCGAACCACGGCGTGCGCCGTCAACTCACGATCGCCGGCGTGCCGGTGGGCCGTGAAATTGGCGGAGGCACACGTCGGCATGCCGGCACGAATCCGCACGATCTCGCCGGAGTCAGCGTGGGCGAGGTCGGCTCGGTCATCATCATTATCGCGACCGACGCCCCGCTCCTGCCGCACCAGTTGAAACGCCTCGCCCGCCGGGCCGCCCTCGGTTTGGCCCGAACAGGCGCGGTCTCCGGCAATGGTTCCGGAGATCTCTTTCTCGCCTTCTCCACCGCCAATGCGCGCGGAGCCAGTCGCGAGTCGGGTTCCGGCGAGTTGAGTTTCCGCGCCTCCGATTTCCAAGCCTTACCGAATGGCAGCATGAGTCCGCTCTTCGAAATCACCATCGAGGCAACCGAGGAAGCCATCATCAACGCGCTGGTCGCAGGCGAAACGATGCGCGGCCGCGATGACCACGTCGCGGAAGGTCTGCCGCATGCGCGCGTGCAGGAAATTCTGCGGACCTTCCACCGGCTCGAAGAACGCGTCGTTCCCCGCTGAACGCCAGTCCGGAGATTTCACTCTCTGATTTGTCATCGCGAGCCCGAGGAACGAGGGCGTGGCGATCCGACTAGATGGATTGCCTCGTCGCTGTGCTCCTCTCAAGAAACAGCCACTGCTTGTCATTGCGAAGGAGCCTAAGCGACTGCGGCAATCCACGCGTCCCGATGGATTGCCACGCTCGGCAAGCCTCGCTCGCAATGACAATCGGGGGTGTTCATTGGTGATTCCACCCCACGTCGGGTTGGTCCAGCTCTCGCGCTGACACGGTAATAATCGACGTACCCGACGTATAGAGCGTTCACGCCAGAGTTTGAAGTATTCCGGCTAGGCGATTCGCCATTTCCTATTGCCCAAACCCGGAAAGAAACAACCGGCTCCCGGGCCCCAGCGGCCAGCCAAGCAACATCCACGCGACGAGCATGATGGTCCAGCAAACCAGATTAGCCAGCGCGTACGGCAGCATGGTTGCTGTCATCGTGCCAATGCCTGCTTTCGGCTCATACCGCTGCGCAAACATGAGCACCAAGGGAAAATTAGACGACAGCGGAGTGATGATATTCGTGAGACTATCACCCACGCGATAGGTCACTTGGGTGAGCTCGGGCGAGTACCCAAGCAACATGAACATCGGGACAAAAATGGGCGCAAACATGGCCCATTTCGCCGACGCAGACCCGAGGAAAAGATTGATCGTAGCCGTCAACAAAATCAGGCCGACCAACAATGGCACCGATCCCAGACTAAGCGATTTCAGAACCGCAGCGCCCTGCACCGCCAAGATCACGCCCAGATTCGTCCAGTTGAAGAGATTCACGAACTGCGCGATGAAAAACACGATCACGAGATAGCCGGCGATGATCTCCATATTCTTCGTCATGCCCCGGTACACGTCCGTGTCGCGCCGGATCGTCCCCGCCGCAATGCCGTACGCGAGCCCCGGCACCAGCCCGAAGACGAAAATGAAAAACACCAATCCGCGCACGAAGTACGACCCGATGAAGCCGGGCTTCGCGGGATCCTGCAAAAATCCACCGCCCGGCCAAAGTCCCAGCACCACGAAAACCGTGAGCGCCGTCAACGCCACGGCAGCCCATCCGAGGCCCCGCCGCTCAACCGGTCCCAACGGTTCGATTGGCTGAGGCTTCACGTCGCCCGCGTACACTTTATAGCGCGGTTCGACGATGAACTCGGTCACGAACGTACCCACTGCGGTCACCAGAACCACGCTTGCGGCCAGAAAGAAATAATTGGCCATCGGGGACACGACATACGCGGGATCAATTTGCCGCGCCGCATCCTGCGTCAGCCCGGCCAGCACCACATCGGTCGGCGACAGCAGCATGTTGGCCGCGAAGCCGCCGGACACGCCCGAAAAGGCCGCCGCCAATCCCACGAGCGGGTGCCGTCCCACGGTATGAAACAGCGCCGCACTCAGCGGAATCAACAACACATAGCCAATATCGCCCGCGGTGTGCGACATCGCGCCCGTGAACACCACGATCATCGTCAGGAACCGGCCCGGCGCCAGACCTACCACCAGGCGGACGATCGCTCCAAGCAGACCACTGTGCTCGGCCACCGAGAGTCCCAGCAAGCAAACCAGCACGGGGCCGAGCGGCGGGAAGTTCAGGAAGTTGGGCAGCAATCCGAGAATGATGCGGTGCAGCCCCTCGACCGACATCAGATTGAGCGCCGTGACGGGTTTGCCGGTCAGCGGATGGGTCACCTGAACACCCGCCACGCTCAGCCCCCACGAGAGTAACACGACCCCGGCCGCGAGAATGAGGAAAAGCGTCGCCGGATGCGGCAACGCATTTCCCAGCCGCTCGACGCAGTTAAGCGTGCGTTGAAACCATGAGGCCGCTGCCACGTTGCCGACCTCGGAGTCCGATCGCGGCGAGGGTGCGACGGAGTTCATGAAGCGGAGGAAACGACGTCCTGGGCTGCCAACGCAACGATCATGCGCGCAAAATCCACGATCTCCGCCTGAACTTGGGCAAACCGGGGCCCGCGTTCAAAGGTGGTCTCGTCCATGTACAGCCGCCGGTTGATTTCGATCTGCAGACTGTAACGTCCCCGGACTGGCTCGCCGTGGCACCGCACAATATCGGCACCCCGGTAAGGCTCGTTGATCGCAACGTGATATCCTCGCGCCCGGAAGAAAGCAGCGACGCGTGCGGTAAGCTCGGCCGGAGCGGTGGTCCCCAATCGATCACCAATCACCAAGTCAGGGCGAACGCTGCCCGTGTCGCGGTTCATGGCGTTCCCCTTCGACTTCATCGAGTGCATGTTGAAGTGCCAGACGCGACCGTGGCGCGCCGCCGCGGCATCGAGCAACGCCGCCAGCGTGCGCCGATACGGCGTATAATAATTCTCAATACGACCCTCGATCTCCGCGATCGGCAGCGGGCGATCGTACATCGGCACTCCCGGCAGCGCGAAACGCCGAATGAGTCCCATGCCCCGCTGGCTGTGCTCACTTAGCTCAACCTGACCCGGCCAGGCCGTCTCCACGACGGCCGGATCAATATCGTTCGCCGCCCGATTCGTATCTATGTACGCCCGCGGAAACGTCGCCGCCAACAGCGTGGCGCCGGCAGTGGTGACGCCGACACAGAGCTCGTCCACGTAGGAATCGCACGTGGTCCGAATGTCGGCCAGCTTTGCCGCCGGTCTGAAGTCGGGCGGCAAAACGAACCCGCTGTGCGGCGAATCAAACACCACCGGCCCGTCCCGCTCCGGACGGGAGACGCGACAGGCCGGGCACGAAAAGTTATCTTCCATTTTGGGAGACGTTCCAGGCGGTTTCAGGAAGACAACGCGCCCGCTGCGAGGGGCGGACTTCAGGCCGCCGCGCCGGAAGCGAAACTTAGAAGTGCTTGGTCAATTCAAGGCTGTAAGCGCGTCCCCGTGGATCACCGAACCCGCGCAGATATCCGTCGGTGTCGGAGCTCGCGCCCAAGCCAAAGGGCGGCTCCTGGTCGAACACGTTGTTTACGCCAAGCCGAACCGAAGACTGACCGAACAGGCCTTGACCGCGGAAGTGGCGGGTGACGCTGAGGTTCGTCAACCACGAGCGGTCTACGATCAGGAAGCCATCCGAGGAAACGTTGCCACCTGGCGCCGTGGTCGTGCGCACAAACGTATCCTGCGTGCGTCCGGTGTAACTGGTGAAACTGCCAGCCGACCAGTCGCCGCGTTTCCACTGCAGCGTGAAGGAACCCTTCCAGCGCGTGTTGCCATCACGCCAGGTGAGATCGGTTGGAGTCGAACCGGGATTCAGCTGCTCATCGAAGCGACGCAACGTGGACGCTTCGAGCGTCGCGTGAAACGTGCCGAGTTCGAGCTTCGGGGTGCGATAGCCGATCAAGAAATCGACGCCGCCGAGTTCCCGTTTCGAAGCGTTCAGATAAGATTCGGCGATCGCACGGATCGAACCGACTACGGCACGTTGCTGGGCGCGGGGGCGAGTAGCGTTGTAGGCGGCGAAAGCGTCGCGGTCCTGCGGCGTGACTGCATTTCGAAACACATTCGGATTTCCCGCGTTGGCGAGATTCACCTGGTCGATCGCGGTGGACAGCGCCGCCGCATTGGCCGCCGTGAGCAAGGCCGTGTCCTGCGCAATGATATCCGGCGCATCGAGCCGGGTGAACGCGTCCGACTGCTTAATTTTCCAAACATCGACTCCAATCGAGAAGCCCTTGAGCGCGGGCGGCTCCAGCACGATGCCGGCGGTGTAGGTCCGCGACTCCTCTGGTTTCAACGATATGTTGCCGGTGCGGAGCGAGATGCGCCGCGCGGTTGTGCCATCATCGGAGCTGTTGGTCGCGGCCGCGCGGTAGGCGTCATTTACGCCGGTGATGCTACGTTGGGCTGCACCCGAAAACAGGGAGGCGAGATTGGGCGCACGAAACGCCTCGTTGGCCGATGCCCGCACCATGACCCACGGCAAAACGCGCGCGGTAATCCCAACCTTCGGCTTCGTGGTGTCGCCGAAATCACTGTAATGTTCAAAGCGGGTCGCCGCGGAAAATTCCAGGGAACGGAAGCCGCCTTGGTTCGGATTACGATAGAGCGGCACCACGACCTCGGCAAAGACGGCCGAGAGATTGCGATCGGCATCCGTGTTGTCGGATGGGCTTACCTGAATGTAATTGTTATCACCGATCAGGCTGGTGCGCAGCCCGAGCCGCTGGACATCCGAGGCGCTCAAACGGCCCGACTCCGCGTCCCGAAAATCCGTGTAGGTCTCGCGTCGATACTCCGCCCCCGCCGCCACGGCGAGCGCTCCGGCGGGCAAATCCCAGAGTTGGCCGTTCACCCGCAGATCCCAGGAACCGAGAGACGTTTTGCCTTCCCGAAAAAAGGTTCCGGTCAGCGGCTTCAGTACCGAGTCCGGATTGGTGAACCGGGCTCCGCTCGTCGTCAGCGCACCGTTAACGACGGCGAACGTCGTCATGAACGGATTGAGCGCCGTCGCCGGCGTCGTACCAGCCAGCGCGTCCCGCAGTTCGCTGTCCTTGATCGCGTTTGACTCCTTGTCCGTCGTGATCGCCTTGGAATACAGCAACGCTGATTCCCATTTCCAGAGCGGGGTGAATTCACCGCGAAGCCCCGCCACGCCCCGCCAATTCTCCGAGCGCACGTCTATTTTGCGCGGACCAAACTCGGGCACGGTCACGCGCGTGACCACCACGGTCGAAGGCGCGCCCGTGAGGCGAGCCGTGCCGTCGGTATTGGGCGCACCCGTCGGCGAGTAGAAACGGGATCCGAAGGGATTGTAGGGATTGTCGATCCCAACCACCATGTTGCTGTCGGCCGTTGCATCCATGCGCGAAGGCTCGCGCTCATTATGCGAGTCGGAACGGTAGTAGGTGACGTCCGAGAAAAACGTGAGGATGTTCACCAACTTCTGGTCGAGTGAAACGTAGAGGTTGTGCCGGCGCGTCGAGGGAATGAGATACCGGAATTGATTCACGTTCAGGTAATACTCACCGACCGGAGAAGTGATTGAGCGGTTGGGCTCGGTGGCTTGCAGGGTGCGGGTCGCCGCCCCCGGCGCGGTCGGAACAAAATAAAACGTACCGTTGGTCGCGAGCTGCGTCGCGGTCACTCCCGTGGGGCGGGCGCCGGTGATAGTTCCGTTGGCGTTGACCGTGCCCCGCTGGAAACGCCCGAAGACGCCCCGGTCCGAACGCAAGTCCACGGAGAGATCCGCAGTGGAACCGTTCCAGGGAGCCGGAGCGCGGGAACGAAAATCAGCACTGCGCGAAAACTCCCGCTGGGAATCGCGGATTTCGTCGCGCCGGAAATAATCGTACGAAAACACCAGCGATGATCTTCCTGCATTGCCGGTTACACCGCCGGCCAAGGTCCCGCGATACTCGGTGCCGCCACCGTGCTCCGTATCCAGAAAACGGAGTCCCACGTCCGTGCCCACATAATCGCGGCGCAAAATCGTGTTGATCACGCCGGCAGTGGCATCGGTGCCGTAGATGGCTGACGCACCATCACGCAGGACCTCGAGCCGCTGAATCGCGGCGGACGGCAGCACGTTGACATTGGTCGCCATGCTCGGAACGCCACTGTTGCCCTCGGGCATCGAAATGGGGTGAGGCGCAATCCGCCGGCCATTCAACAACACGAGCGTATTGCCGGAACCGAGTCCACGCAGACTGACGGTGGCGATATCGCCGCGCGCATCTGCGCCCGAAGCCTGACTCTCGCTGATCGGAATCCGTCCGGCCTGCGGGAGCGTTGCCAGCAATTCCATCGGCGTTGCGACGCCCCGGAGTTTGATGTCATCGGAATTCAAGACCGTCACGGGCAGCGCCTTCTCCTCTTCCAGCCGTTTCAAATAGGAACCGGTCACGGCAAATGCCTCGAGTTTCACGGGCTGATCGCCGGGGCGGGGGCTGGCGGGCGCAGCAGTCTGTCCGCTGGCAGGCGCGGCCGCAGCCGCCAGCAACGCCGAAAAGAAGGCGGCGCGGATCACAACAGGAGGAATGGGTGGGTTCATGGGGTGGATCGGGAAGTTGGCAGGACGATGGCTGAGCCATCAGCGGAAAAAGCAAACGTGGTGCCATACGCTGCGGAAAGCCGCGCGAGGCGCTCCAGGATCGCGCGGCCGGTCTCGCCGGTGGCCAGCGCAGGCGCTCCCCGCGTGCGGTAAAATCGCGGACTGGGCGGTTCTCCCTCGCCGTTTTCATTCATAACGATGGGCCGGAAACGCAGCGCCGTGAGTCGCCCGGCCACAAACTCCGCGTCGGCAATCACACTCTCCCACACTTCGGGTTTATAATAGCCTGGCGCGGTGATGGTGTGAAACACGAGTCCGCCGAGATCATAGAAAATCGGCCGGCCGCGATGCAGCTCGATGCCATGAAGCATCGGGGCGCCATGGGAAACGAAAACATCCGCCCCGGCGTCGATGCAAGCGCGGGCGAAAACGCGCTTCCACTCCGGCGTAATGCGGTTGTCGGGCTCCCAGTAATGATCATGTTGATACGCGATGACCAGCGTTGCCCCCGCGGCACGGGCCGCCTTGATCGAGTCGAACACCCGGGCGACATCCCCGGCATCCAGCTCCTTGGTTTCCTCCCGCAGCCGCACCTCGTTCACTCCGGCACGGTCGGGCGTTGCGGCGGCCCCCTCGGCGATCTTGCCGGATGCAAACGAGATCAGACCCACGCGCCCCTGCGACGTCTCGAGGTACCCGGGCGCACTCGCCGCCGCGAGCGTTGCCCCCGTGCCCGCGAAACCCAACCCGCGCTTCTTCACCTCGTTCAACGTGCCCAAGATTCCGGGCGTTCCGAGATCCCACGCGTGATTGTTGCTCAGTGCGAGGAGGTTGAAGCCCCACGCTTTCAGGCAATCGATGACCGCAGGTTTAGTCGCGTGAAAAAACTGCGTGTCCCGCTTCGGGGTCCCCACCCCGGTGTCGATGGTGACCTCCAGGTCGGTGAACAGCACGTGAGGCCGGTTGACCTGCAAAGCGGCGCCCATGGACTTGAACTTCTCCGGCGCCACTTCCCGCAAGTCGTGCTTGATCAGGGCCTGGCCGGTGAACGTCACCCGCAACCCGGCGTTCGCCGAATCCGCAACGGCACTACGCCCCGGGTTGGGCCACCCGAACGAAAGCGCCAGCAGACCGGCACCGAGAACGCAGCCGCGTCCGCTCACGATCCTGGATAGACTCTTCACGCTCGCAGCCAGCGCCGTCCCGGGTTTGCACCCAATGTGATTCGCTGCAACATAGGTTGATTCCAGCAACGCACGTTGTAACGCTCCGCGCATGGGTGCCACGTTGCTCTCCTTTGTCGGCCTGAAGGATCCTTACTATTACGAGTCCAGCGATGACGGCCGGATCAAAGGCCCGCTTCTCACCGTGCTCGGTGAGCGTCGCTTCCAGCGCGTCATCCTCTTCGGTCGGCCACACCGGCAGGACAACCTGACGCGCACCTTGCAAGCGGTGCGCGAACTGCATCCGCAAGCCACCGTGGAGAGCCTTGAGCTGGCGATCGCCGACTCGACGTCGCATTCCGACATTCTCGCGGCCCTCCGGCCCGCGCTCGCCAAGATCCGCCGCGCGCATCCCGACGATGAGTACTGGGTGTCGTTGCTCTCCGCCACGCCGGAGTCGCACGCGTGTTGGGTGTTACTCGTCGCTTCGGGCGAACTCGCTGCGCGCCTCCTGAACTTCCGGCGCACGGTGCACAACCAACTCGCGGGCCCGCGGCTGCTGCGCGAACTCGACTGGTCCGCCGCCATGCCGGCCGTTCCCCCCGAAACGCTCGCCCTGTTCACTCCCCGTCGCGATCGCTGGGATGACCCGGAACAACAGGCCTCCGCCGCCAACGTCCCCCGCCACTACTTCGTCCGTCACTCCATCGAGCAAGCGGTTCAACTGAGCCGCCACGCGACGCCTCTTCTGATCCATGGTGAACCCGGCACGCAGAAGCAACTCATGGCGGGACTGGTCCACCAGTTTGGCAATCGAGCGGGAGGTCCCCTGGTGATTGTGAATTGCGCCACCGTGCCGGTCGGGCTTTTTGAAGCGGCCCTCTTTGGGGAAGAGAACGATGAACGCGGCGGCAAAGTACGTGAAGCCGACGGCGGGACGCTTGTCCTCATCAAGGTGCAGCACGTCCCCGGCACCGTGCTCACGCGGCTCTTCAAGGCGGTGGACGATGGTTATTATTATCGCGCGAAACGCAGCGTGCCGATTCGGGCCAACGTGCGACTGATCGGGACGACGGACCGCGATCTCGAAACCGAAGTTCAACTCGACCGTTTCCCGGCCGAGATCTGGCGGCGTTTGCAGGCGAGCATGGTGCGACTGCCGCCCCTCCGACAAAGGGCGGGCGATATCACGATTCTAGCCCGCGACGAACTTGAGCGCTTGAATCGCACCCTGCCCCGCCCCAAGCGCTTCTCCACGGGCGCGCTCGCCAAACTGGAGAGCCACCCGTGGCCCAGTAACATCGCGGAACTACGTCGAGCGGTGGAACACGCGGTCATCAGCGCCGAAGCGCCGGTAATCGAGCCCGAGCACATTGATTTGGATTTATCCGTGAACCTGGCGAATGTCTTCGGCCACGCCGTGCCGAGGATTCGGGAAGGGTTCTCCCTCGAGGATTACCTGCGCACGCTCAAACACGAACTCGTCCGGAGCGCCCTGCGCAAAACTCGCGGCAATCAAACCCAGGCCGCCCGCCTGCTGGGCATCACACCCCAAGCCGTCAGCAAATTGCGGCAGCAAATGGAGCCGTGAGGAGACAGGCCGCGGTCTGCCCGCATCGTTCACTGATTGATTCGCCCCGCTCGCTACTCGCTACTCGCTACTCATTTCGTTCAGTCCCGGTAATTAAGCGCCGGCGCGCGATCACCGAGCAACGCCTCATACTTGAAGTTGCTACCGCGGCGTTTTTCGAATTCCGCCTTGGCCTTCGTGATCAAATCCGGCTGCTGAAACAAATCCAGGGCCGTCCCGGCGAGCGTCTTCGCCGCCACGTTCATGCCTTTCAGTCCCATGGAGGTGCCGCCGCAGGCGACCGCCTGCCAGCTGTGTCCGGGTGTGCCCGGGGCCCACGTTGCCGTGCGCACTCCGACCGTCGGCACCGTCCAACTCACATCGGCCACATCCGTCGAACCGCCACCTCCGCCGCTCGGCGTGGGGTTGAACGGCGGAATCAGTTCAGCCATTTCCGGAGCAGGCGCCTGGCCCAGAACCGTACGACCGATCTTCGCGGCGAAATCGCGTTCCTCGGCCGTGTACTTCACGCCGCCCACCGCTTGCAGATTCTCGTGCATCGCGCGGCCCAGAGCCTCGTTCGGGAGCAATTCGTAAACTCCGCCCGTCACCTCCCACTCCACCTTCGTCTCCGTACCCAGCGCCGCGCCTTGCGCCGCTTTTTCCACCCGTTCCCAGACTTCCCGCACCACGTCGCGGTTTGGACTGCGGACATAATAGTAGGATTCCGCGAACGCCGGAACCACGTTGGGCGCCTCGCCCCCTCGCGTAATGATATAATGGATGCGCGTGGAGTCCGGCACGTGTTCCCGCATCATATTAACCATGTAATTCATGGCTTCGACTCCATCCAACGAGCTGCGGCCGCGCTCCGGCGAAGCCGCGGCATGGGCCGCCACTCCGGCAAACCGAAACTTGCCGGATTTGTTCGCCAGCGAGGTTGCCATGATCACGCCATTCGCACTCGCCGGATGCCAGTGGAACGCCACGTCCACGTCTTTGAAAAGTCCGGCGCGAACCATGTACACCTTGCCCGACCCACCCTCCTCGGCCGGCGTGCCGTAGAAGCGAATCGTACCCTTCTGTCCGCTCGCTTTAAGCCAGTCCTTGACCGCCACCGCCGCTTGCGCTGACCCCGCTCCAAACAAGTGATGCCCGCAAGCGTGCCCCGCCGTCGCATCAGCCCGCGCTTTCTTTTCGGGCACCGCCTCCTGGGAAACACCGGGCAAAGCGTCATACTCACCCATGATCACAATCACCGGCGAGCCACTGCCGTAACTGGCCGTGAAGGCGGTTGGCATACCCGCCACTCCCGCCTGCACCGTAAATCCCTCCTGTTTCAGGCGGTCCTGCAGCAAGGCGGCACTTTTGGTTTCCTTGTAACCAATTTCTGCATACGACCAGATCTTCATCGCGATGTCGTCGTAGACGGCCTTCGTCTCATCGATGCGTTTGAAGACATCCGGCTTGGATGTTTGCGCTCCCAGCGGCAGCGCCAACGTCAGCGCAAAGGCAAGCAATCGAGGATTCATAAATAGAGCGGACCAGGCGCGGCACCGAGGGCTACGCGAGAATGTCGTTCACCACCTGGCCGTGGACATCCGTCAGCCGGAAATCGCGGCCTTGGAAACGAAACGACAACGCCGTGTGATCAAACCCGAGCAACTGCAGAATGGTCGCCTGCAAATCGTGCACGTGCACCTTGTTCTTCACGACGCTGAAACCGAGTTCGTCGGTCTCGCCGTAACTGATGCCATGCTTCACGCCGCCGCCTGCGAGCATGAGCGAGAACGCATCCGGATAATGATCGCGGCCCAATACTTCGCTCGCGGCCGTGCGCCCTTCGCGGAAGGGCGTGCGCCCAAACTCTCCGCCCCAAACCACGAGGGTATCGTCCAGCAGGCCGCGCTGTTTCAAATCGCGAATCAACGCCGCGACGGGCTTGTCCGTCCGCGCCATTTTTTCCGTGAGTCCATTCCGGATGTCCTCCTTCGGACTCGTGCCGTGGAAATCCCACCCCCAATCGAAGAGTTGGACGAAGCGCACGCCTTGCTCCAGCAGGCGACGCCCGAGCACGCAGTTGTTCGCAAAACTCGCCTCTCCCGGCTTGGCCCCGTACGCCTCTAGCACGTTCGCCGGTTCACGCGAAATGTCCATCACCTCGGGCACACTGGCCTGCATGCGAAACGCGAGTTCGTACTGGGCGATCCGCGTCGCGGTTTCCGGGTGACCGAGCTCCGCGGCCTGCAATTCGTTCAGAGACCGCAACGCATCGAGCGTCTGCCTGCGCATCGCCCGATCCATGCCCGGTGGATCGCCCACATAGAGCACCGGATCGCCTTTCGAGCGACATTGCACGCCTTGAAATACCGATGGCAGGAATCCCGTGCCCCACGCGCTGCTGCCCGCGCTCGGCTGCACGCCGCTGCTGATGAGCACCACGAAGCCGGGCAGGTTCTCGTTCTCGGAGCCAAGACCATAGGTCACCCACGAACCCAATGAGGGACGCCCCTGCCGCGGTGATCCGGTGAAGAGCAGCAACTCCGCCGGCGCATGGTTGAACTGGTCCGTGTGCATCGACTTGATCACACAGAGCTCATCCGCGATCGACTGAAAATGCGGAGCCGCATCCGAAATCCAAATACCTTCACGGCCGTGTTGCGTGAACTGCCGCGGGGTGCCCATCAACTTCGGGGTCCCGGTGGTGAACGCGAACTTCTTGCCCTTGATAAAATCGTCCGGCGCGAGCTGGCCATCCCGCTTCACCAGTTCCGGTTTGTAATCGAACAGATCCAGGTGCGGCGGTCCGCCCGACATGTGCAGGTAGATGACGCGTTTTACCTTGGGCGCAAACTGCGGCGGGCGCACCGCCATCGGGTTGAGCGCAGCCTTGGCTCCACCAAGGAACGGCGATGCCCCGCGCAAGGCCGAACCCGCCAACGCCTCCATGGCAATCGCTCCCAGGCTGAATTGGCCGACATTGCGCAGGAACTGGCGGCGCGTCTGGTGATGAAGTTGCTGCAGACGAAGGTTCATGCGGATTGAAGAAGGGCCACCGACGAATGCTCAAACAAGGTGGCGGAGCTCATCGTTTCATCAAAGCCTCGTCCAAGTTAAGCAACACATTCGCCACCGTGGTCCAGGCGGCAAGTTCGGGGATGCTGACGGATTTTGGCGGCGGATTACCCGGTTGTGCAATCAGAGCCGCCGCCTGCTCCGGCTCGCGCTGATACGTCGCGAGCGCGTTTTCATAGAGGACCAGCAACGGCTTGGCTTCCGCCTCACTGGGGAGTCGCGCGACGACGCGGCGAAAGCCATCGCGCACCCGATCTCGGGTCGAACCGACTTGCGCCACGAGGATCCGCGCCAGCGATTGGGCGGCCTCGACGTAAACCGGATCGTTGAGCGTCACGAGCGCCTGGAGCGGCGTATTACTACGATTGCGACGCAACGTGCAGACTTCGCGACTCGGCGCGTCAAACGTGACCATCGACGGGTACGGACTGCTCCGCCGCCACTCCGTGTAGAGCCCACGCCGCAGACGGTCCTCGCCCGTGCTCGGCGTCCAGTCGAGCGCCGATCCGAAAGCCGCATTCAAACCGAAGGCCGGCTGAAACGGGCGACCGGAGGGACCGTGCGTCTTCGCGCTCAGCAAACCGCTCACCGCGAGCGCCTGATCGCGTACCATCTCGGCGTCGAGGCGAAAACGCGGGCCCCGCGAAACCCAACGGTTGTCCGGATCCAGCGCGAGCGCCTCCGCCGTCACGCGCGAACTCTGCCGATACGCGGCCGACGTCACGAGCATCTTCAAGAAACGCTTCGTGTCCCACTTCATGGCCACAAACTCGAGCGCCAGCCAATCGAGCAGCTCGGGATGCGACGGCGGCTCGCCTTGGGAGCCGAACTCCTCGGTGGTGCGAACCAGGCCGATGCCAAAAATCGCTTCCCACAGCCGGTTAGCCTGCACGCGCGCCGTGAGCGGGTTTTTCTCGTCTAGCAGCCACTGCGCCAGCGTAAGCCGGTTCACCGGTAAGTTCGCTTCGATGGGCGGAAACGCCGCCGGCACGCCGGCGGTCACCTCATCTCCGAGCGCCTGCCAGTTGCCGCGCAGCTGCACGTGCGTTTTCCGCTGCTTGGCCGGCGGGAGTTCGCGCATGATCGGAGAGGTATTCACCGTCATGGTGTCGAGCGTCCGCTGCAACGTGGTGAGGCGTTGGCGCTCCTTTTGCCACTCGAGAGCGACTTCGCGCACGTAATAATCGAGCAGAAGATCGCGCTGCGCCTGGGTTCGATCCGCGTCCGTTAGCTGCACCGCCGCGAGCACGGTCGCGGGCACAGCGAGATGTTCAGCCGCGTGCGGATCAGTCGTGGTGCCGACCCGGAAGTGATTCAGCGTCGCGCCTTCCCGCTCCGACTGCTGCTCGAGCGTGACAATCAATCGCTCACCCGGAGCGAGCCTGATGTCCTCTCCGGGTTCGATGGTCAGAGTATGCGTCTCCCGCGGCGCACCCGCATTGCCCCAGCCGCGCTTCGTTGCGCTGCGTCGACGCACGTTCGGAAGCTTCGGCTCCTGATCGCCCGCCACGAGCGCTTCATCAAACTCCGCCTCGGCAAAACTCGCCGAGACCCGCCCCAGCTTAAATTCACGCGGGTCTCCCAGGTTAAAGGCCCGACTGGGTCGCGGCGCCTCCCGCTGGACCTGCTGCCACACCGGCTCGCGTGATTCATCGAGTACCACGACCCGCAGGCCGCCCAACGTGGGGTCCTGTCCCGTTCGCCCCCAAAGCAGAATGCGCTCCAGCGGCACCATCGACTGCAAATCAATTTCCCACCAGGGATTGTCACTCGTTGCCGTAATGCTCACGGACGCCTTGGCGACTTCCCCTTCGGTCTTTCCGTCGATCGCCCGCGCGGCTTCACCCGCTTCCATCGTTGAACTCTGACTCGCAATTCCGCGGGCCGCTATATTCTCACCTGCGCTGAACACCTGCACCTCGGCGAGGGCCAACGATCGGATTTTTCCCGGAAGCTCCACCCGCACATAACGTCCGCGGTGCACCGGTTCCGCCGGCTTCACCGCCACCCGCACCCGCGTCACGACAAAGTTTCCGTTTTCATCCGCACCCGCGCCCTGCGCGGGCAACGACGCCTGCGGAATCGCTTCCACGCGCAACGCGCTGACTTTCACGCCTCCTTCGACCGGCACGTCCAGGGTGTACGTGTCCTTCTTTTCCCCCGGCGGAACGAACACCCGGCCGTCCGCGTCGACGCTCGCCTTGGCGCCGCTCGCCGTCTTCAGCATCTGCGGCGCCGCGAAGTTCCAGGCGAGACGAGTGGGAAAAATTTCCGCCCATTGGTTTGCCGCCGCCGCCTGAGTCGCCGACGTGGCTCGCATCGTCCTGAGCAGACCGGCAATCTCGGAATCGGCCTCGTGGCGGATACGTTGTTGCGCCTCCGTAAAGAACTCGAACACCGGAGCCTCATCCGCGCGATCCGCGTCTTCGGACTGGTTGAAGATCGCGTAGAGCTTGAAATAATCATGATGCGTCAGCGGGTCGTACTTGTGGGTGTGACACTGCGCACAGGCGATGGACGTCCCCATCCACACCGCGAGCGTCGTGTTGACCCGGTCGATCACCGCGGCGCTGCGAAACTCCTCATCATCCGTGCCGCCTTCCGTATTCGTCATCGTATTACGATGAAAGCCGGTGGCGAACAACTGCTCCTGCGTTGGATTCGGGAGCAGGTCGCCGGCGAGCTGCTCGATCGTAAACTGATCGAACGGCACATTCCGGTTGAAAGCGTCGATGACGTAATCGCGGTAACGCCAGATGCTGCGGGTTTGGTCGTCCGCGTAACCTTTTGAATCGGCATAGCGGGCCAGATCGAGCCAGGCGCGGGCCCCGTGTTCCCCATACGCGGGCTTCGCGAGCAACCGGTCCACATAGCGCTCGTAAGCATCGGGACGCACGTCCGCCAGAAACTCGTCGAGCTCCGGCAAGGTCGGAGGCAAACCCGTCAGATCCAACGCCACGCGGCGAGCAAGCGCCGGTCGGTCCGCTTCCGGCTGAGGCCGAAGTCCCGCGCGCTCCAGTTGCGCCAGGACAAAGTGGTCAATCGGCCCCTTGCTCCATGACTGGTCTTTCAGCCCGGGCAGCGGGTGCCGGCGAGGCGGCTCATAGGACCAATGCTGCGCGTAATGGGCCCCACCGGCGATCCACCGCCGCAACATTTCCACTTCACCCGTCGTGAGCTTCTTGCCGCTGTCGCGGGGAGGCATGACCTCTTCGTCGTCGGCCGTCGTCACCCTCGCCAGCAGTTCACTTTTCTCCGGCTTCCCGGGAACGATCGCAAAACCACCGCCCCCCAGATCCTCCGTGGATCCGGCCTGGGTATCCAGCCGGAGACCGTTTTGGCCACCCTTGCGTTCATGCTCGTCCGGGCCGTGACACCGAAAACACTTGTCCGAGAGAATGGGCCGAATCTCACGATTGAAGTCCGGCAGGGACGCCCCGCGCGCGGCGAAAGCGCTGAATGCTGACACAATCAGGGCCGTGAACGGTAAAAGCCGCATGGAGAGCAGGCGAAGCTTTAATCCTGCCCGCGCACTTCGCAACCCGGATCCACTCCACGGATAGGAGTTTTCCGAATTCCCGCCTTTCTTCCGCCAAGGTAGGGACCGCACTCCGCTGCGGTCCTGATCCGGCCAACGCATCCGTTTTTCAATCGATCCATCCGGTTGCCCACGGAACACACGGAACACACGGAAACCATCCAGAAAGAAACCGCTGATCGACGCCGAGGGAGCGCTCATGCGGATTCACTCCGCTGGTATGCGTTTTCCGATTTTTCTCTTTCCCAATTTTTCGCTTTTCTTCCGCCGAGGTAAGGACCGCTCTCCGCAGCGATCCTCGTTGTGCAAGCGCGTCCGCCTCAAACCTATCCATTTCGTAACCAAACGGTTCACTATCGGGGTTGACGGTCTGGAAGTAACGGGATTGAGCCCGTGATCAAGTGCCAAGATTGGTCTGCCGTCCGTCGCCTCAAATGATCCACCACGCGCTGACCAAAACCAAGGCGGCACCCAGCACGCCGATCAGCGCGCCCACCCGCACCATATCCGCCACTGCCAGCTCACCGCGCGCAAACGCCATCGCATTGGGCGGCGTGCTGATGGGCAGCGCCATCGTGAGCGAAGCCGTTAATGCAATCGCCAGCCCTACGCCGACCTGCGCTGTGGCCCCAGCGGCCGCAATTCCAATCGGCAACAGCAGGTTTGCCACCGCGGTGTTGGAGAGAAACGTGCCGAGCCCCAGCGTAAGAAGTACCAAAGCAGTTACCAGCAGCCCACCTCCCTTCTCCGCCGCAGGCAACCAGTCCACCACCCGTTGGTCGAGCTGCGTCGCACTCAAACCCCAGCCGAGCGCGAACCCACCGGCGATCAAAAGGAGCACGTCCCAATCCAGTTGATTGATGTCACTGCGGCCGATCACGCCCGTGACAAGCAGGATGGTAAGCGGAACCAGCGCCACCACCGCCGCGGAAACGCCATGCAGGGATTCGCTGACCCAGAGCAGAACCGTGATCACAAACGTCACCACAGTCAGGATACCACGCCCGCCGAGGCGCTCCACGCGTTCGTGTTGAAACGCTTGCGCCCCCGTCGGCGGAAAGATTTTGAGCAGGACCACACCCAGCCCCGCCAGCAGGAGAATAACCAGCGGTACGGCGATCAGCATCCATTCGCCAAAACTCACGCGGTGACCCGCGCGAAGCAGGTAACCCAGCGCAATCGCATTGGGCGGCGACGCAATCGGAGTGCCCATGCCGCCAATATTGCAGGCGAAGGGCACGGCGAGCAGCAGCGCCTTGCGGAACGGAGCCTCGCGCGGCAGTTGCGCGATTAACGGCGCCACGAGTGTCAGCATGAAGGCAGCCGTCGCGGTGTTGCTCATCCACATCGAAAAGAGCGCCGCCACGCCGATCACGCCAAACAGCATGCGCGCCGGGCCACCGGAGAAAGGCAGGAGCAGCCATCCGCCAAACAAAACATCCACCCGCTCCTTGACCGCTGCTCGCGCGAGCACAAACCCGCTGAAAAACAAAACGAGCACCGGATCCGCCACCGCTCCCAACACGGTCCGCAACGTCGGCGTCGGTCCCGACCCGAAGGTCCACCCCGGCGAAACCAGCGGATTCGTCAGCAGAAAAACCTCGGCGACGATCACGATCAGGGCTGTCGCGAAAATCGGGATTGCTTCCGTCACCCACAGCACCGCCGCCAGAACGAGGATGGCCGCCATCGCCGCCTGCTCGCGCGGCCAGCCCGCGCGCCACGAGCCCCAAGCCGCCGCCAGCGCCAGGGGAAGCGCAACCATTCCACCCATCACCGCCAGTGAACTCCGCTTCATTCCCACACGCTCACCGCCTTGCCCCATGCGACGCGAGCCGGAAGCCCGGACGACCGGCAGGGATTATGTCCCGCGCTGCGAAGCCAATTCCATTGCCCGTTCAACCGGCGCGGAACGATGATCGTTTGCCGCCAAGGTCGGCGGTGAAGTCGCTGCCATGATGCACGTGGAAAACGCGGATGCCATGATCGGCTTGTTTATGAGCGAAAGCGTGCAACGTTGTCGTCGCCGTCGCGGTTAACCGACGATCCTGATCGCGCTGCGTACCCACTGCCTGGATCCTGGCGGGTCCATCGAGCCGATCGTACGGAAGCGATGTCAGCGCCTTAAACCCGTGCAGCGTTTGCCGCCAAAAACGTTCGGCGGCCGTATAATTCTTCGACGCACGCCACCCCAAGTAGTCCCGGTAATCAGCGGGTTCCGCGGGCGCGGCTGCTTTGACACCCGTCGTTTCTGCATAGGTCGCAAACACCTCTTGCAGGAGCGCCGGGTACGAACGGCCATCAAGCAGCGCATGATGGAACGTCCAGGTGAGGCGATAATTCGCGGCCCCGAGTCTATGCAGTGTCAGGCGCAGGAGCGGCGCGCGGCCGAGGTCGAAACCCCGCTCGCGATCTCGACGCAAAAAGGAAGCAAACGAGTGCGCCTGCTCCGGCGCACGGAGCGAACGCTCGTCGTATTCATCCCAAGGCACGGATTCGGTGGGGACGATTTCCTGACAGGACCGACCTGCCTCGTCCCAAAAAAAGCGAGCGCGCAGCGCGGCATGCCGGGTGACCGTCCTCTCCCATGCGTCACGCAGGCCGTCCGCGTCAATGGGCTCGGTCAGATCGATGACCAGTTGCTCAACGCTAACGCCGCCACGCGGGTGGGAGAGGCTGTGGAAGAGCATGCCTTCCTGCATCGGCGTAGGATCGTAAAACGGTTGAGGCATGGAGACAGCCCCAGTGATAACATACGGCCCCACGCGCGTCGCGTAGTTCAATCACGCCGCACGGGTGGGGCATCAACCCACCCTGCGCCCTTCGCGGTAAGATAAACGGTGGGCTGAAAAGCGGATGCGCGAACCTAATGAGGACCGCTGCGGAGAGCGGTCCCTACCTCGATCCTCCGGGCTCTCCGTGGCGCGTCCGAATTAACGCCGCGCCTCGCGCAGCAACTCGGCTTTGCGGTCCGGCGGAAGCAGCGCTTGATCCAGCAGCGCTTCGAGCGCCGCGGGATTGGTGGCTCCGAGTCTTCGCGCCGTCCGTTCGATCGCATCCGGGCTTTGCTCGGAACGCGGTAAACTCCGCAGGAGATCGGCCGCCCGTTCCGGCGAGACGACGAGCAAGTTTTCAACCTGCAGGTCAATGGCCTGCTGACGAACACTCGTTCCCGGTATCTGGGCCAGCAATCGCGCGACCGACTCCGGTTCCGAGACGCCCCGCTGGCGCACGTACTCGAGAATCGCCTCGTCGCGGCTCAGACCCGGCGGCTGCGTCGCCAGCCAGGCGGCAAAGGTCGGTGAATTGACGTCATCCCGCGCGGCGATCGCCGCCGCCCCCCCACCTCCCGTCCGGGAACTGCCACCACGCGCTCCGGGGACAGAGGCGCTCGTGCGCGAGGACGGTACGCCGAAACCTGTTTCCACGCCGGCAAACGCCGCTTCACGCGCGTCACCCACGGGCAATTTTTGCGCCCAAGCCAGAGCGGCCTCCGCGTCCACCGCCACCCACGTTTGCGCGATGGCGCTCAGTAACAGCCAGCGATTCCGTCCGTCGGGCAACTGCTCCGCCAATTCGAGCGCGCGCGCCGGGTTCGACTGCGCCAGTTCGAAACCCATACTCGACGTGAGGCGTTCGCGAAGTTCGTTCTCAGGGAGCGTCGCGAGCCACGCGAGTGCCTCATCGGTTCGGCGCCGCGCCCAAGCTCCCGCCGCGAGCACGAGCGTATCATCGCGGGCATTACTCGCGGGAAATGCCTGAATGAGGTCAATGGCCGCAGCCGGGTCCGTTCGCACTAATTCCGTCGTCACTGCGCGTCGGCCCGCAATAGCGGTATTAACCTCTGAAAGCTGTATCGCCCACGCCAGTGCGGCCGCCGGGTCCGAGAGCACCCAGGCCCGCCCCGCGAGGTCAACTGCCGTGGTCTGGGAGGTGCCGGCCGGCAACGCGAGCGCGACGGCCGCGGCCAGTGCCAGATTATCGTCGGCCAAAATCGAAACGACCTCCTCGCCGAGACGTCCCCGTTTGGAAGCGTCCGCCGCATTCAACATCGAAACGGCGGCACTGATTTCACGAGCGCGCGCGCGCCGCACCGCCGAGGCGACGACAGCGGCATCCGCCGGCACAGGCAATTTTACCGCGGCTGGGGCCGGAGTAACGGTCGGCATCGCCAGCCGGCGGGGAGTGGTCCCGCCGCCTTGCACCGTCGCGGAATTACAACCCACCAGCCCGAAACAACCCCCCATGATCCCGATTCTCCAGGCGTGCAACCGCGTGCGGGTTAACGAAAAGGCAGGCACCGCGAAAGGAACAGTAACCTGTCCCTTGAAGCAACTCACCGAGCCATTCTCAAACGTTGCCGAATACCTCCCGCAGATACTCCAGGCTCTTCGTCGCGATGACTTCCGGGCCTTCATCAAACTTGAAGACCTCGACGGACACCATCCCGTCATACCCGACTTCGTGAAGCGTC
>Ga0163152_10003187_pt1 | contig 21658 bp, 24 predicted proteins | sample OliLakLV19MP8IB2_FD_148635 | JGI IMG/M metagenome (GOLD analysis project Ga0163152, IMG submission 148635) | Freshwater microbial mat bacterial communities from Lake Vanda, McMurdo Dry Valleys, Antarctica - Oligotrophic Lake LV.19.MP8.IB-2 | ecosystem: Environmental > Aquatic > Freshwater >...
TGGTAGCACGCGCACGGGACAGGGGGGCGCGTGCTACCATTCAAACCTATTCAAATATCCAAAATAATGGAGTGAATCCAATGGGAAGTGGTGGCGCGCGGGCTGGTTCTGGGCCAAAACCAAGAAACCGTATTGCGGCGTTCGTGTCTGGTGCGCGTGGTGTCGCGGCGCCTACGGTGGCGGTGGTGCCGGCTGCTCCGGTGGTGATGCCGGTGGGGATGCCACTGGCGCAGCAGGCGGTGTGGCTCGAGCTGGCGCCGCATGCGATTGCGGCCGGCACGCTGACGGCTGGCACGGCGGCGAGCTTCGTGCGGCTGTGTGGCGCGGTGGTGCGGCTGGCGCGGTGGCAGGCGCAGGTGGAGCGGGACGGCGACACGCTGACGATGGGCGAGGGGATGCCTCTCACGATTCACCCGCTCGTGCCGAAGGCGCTGGCGCTCGAGAAGGACGTGCGGGTGTGGTCGAAGGACTTCGCGATCTCGCCGTTCGGAAAGGCGCAGCCGTCTCTCGTGCCGGTGGCGCTGGACCCCTTCGCCGAGTTTGACTCGCCGCTGCAGGTGCTGCAGGGCGGGAAGGTGTGACGCTAACGCCTGTTGACACCTACGCCCTCGATGTCGTCGAGGGCCGCGTGCTGGCCGGTAAGTATCACCGGCTGTCGTGTCAGCGGCATCTGAGCGACCGGGCGCGTGAGGCGACGACGGGGTTTCCGTTTCGGTTCGACTGGGCGCGCGTCGAGCGGTTCGTGCGGTTCGCTGGCCAGTTGAAGCACTACAAGGGCGAGTGGGCCGGCCAGCCGATTGTGCTGCAGCCGCATCAGGTCTTCCGGCTCGGGTCGCTGTTTGCGTGGGTGAACACGGAGACTGGACTGCGGCGGTATCGCACGAGCTACAACGAGCTGCCGCGAAAGTCTGGGAAGAGCCTTGAGGCCGCGGTCGTGGTGCTCTATGCCGCGTTCTTCGACGACGAGCCCGGCGCCGAGGGCTACACGATCGCGACGAAGCGCGACCAGGCCAAGATCGTCTTCAATGATGCCAAGAAGCTTGTGCAGTCGTCTGGGCTGAAGACGCGCATCGCCATTCGCGTGGCGAACTTGCACAACGTGGCCAGCGCCTCGAAGCTCGAGCCGCTCGGCGCCGACCATGACTCAACGGACGGGCTGAATCCGCACATCGTGTGCGTGGACGAGTTCCACGCACATAAAGATCGCGGTCTGATTGACGTCATGGAAACGGCGACTGGCGCGCGCCGACAGCCGATCTTCTTCCAGATCACGACGGCCGGCGATGACCCGGTCTCGCCATGCGGCGACCAGCACGACTATGCCTGCAAGATTCTCGATGGCGTGATTGTCGATGAGACATTCTTCGGTTTCATCGCGCACGCGGATGAGGGCGACGACTGGCTCGACGAGCGCACCTGGCAGAAGGCGAATCCAAATTGGGACGTCTCGGTCAAGCCTGACGACATGCGCGCGTTGGCGACGAAGGCGCAGCACATGCCGAGCGCCGCGGCCACATTTAAACAGAAGCGGCTGAATGTGTGGGTCAACGCCACGTCGGTCTGCCTGTCGATTGAGGGGTGGAAGCGGGGCCAGTCGCGCGAGTGGCGCGGCGACCCGCGGTCACTCGATGTCCCGGAGCTGCACCACGAGCGGTGCTTTGTGGGGATTGACCTCGCGTCGAAGATTGACTTGTGCGCGGTCACGTTCGCGTTTCCGCCGTCACCTGGCCGGCCGACGTGGCGGTGGCTACAGCAGATCTGGAGCCCCGAGGACACGCTCGTGGAGCGGGCGCTGAAGGACCGGGCGCCGTATCTGGTGTGGCGTGACCAGGGCTGGTTGCAGACAACGACAGGCGTTCGGCTGGACCATCAGAAGCTGATCGACGCCATCCTTGCGGCCAGGGAGATCTACGACATCGAGGCGATTGGCTACGACGAGTGGCACGCGGACAAGATCATCGACGACCTGATTACCGTGCATGGTTTTGATAAAGATCATGTGCTCGCGGTCAGCCAGACCTACAAGGGGATGTCGAGCGCGTGCCTGCACGTCCAAGCGGACATCCTTGCTGGGGAGGTGGATGCCGGTGGGTGCCCAGTCACGGCGTGGTGCATCTCGAACACGGCGGCGAACATCGACGGCAAGGAAAACCTGATGTTCGCGAAGGGCCGGTCTCGCGGGCGGATCGACCCGGTTATTTCGGCCACGATCGCCACGGCGCTGTGGCTACGGCAGCCAGATGAGACGGCAGTGGAGGTGGGGGCATGGGTGCTATGACGGTGCGCGAGCAACTGCGGGACGCCTATCTTTCGTCGGGTCGGACAATGGACGATTTGTCGCATGCGTCGGGCGTGAGTAAGCGGACGATTCTGCACATGTTTTGTGGGCGGAACGTGACGACGGCCAACCTCTTCGCGCTGGCGTGCGTGCTGCGTATTGAGTCGATTCGCGTCCCTGTGAGTGAGCAACTCTCGTGAAGTGCAACCTATTGCGCCAATAATTTGACAATCGGTCGGTATCCTGATGCCACGTGCCACGCCTAGATCGCGGTGCTCTCGATCACTTCTACCAGGAGATTCCTGGCTGGTGTGATTACGCGGACTATTACGCGAAGGTCATCGCCGGCCTTCCTGATGGTGCGCGCATAGTCGAGGTCGGCGCCTGGCAAGGCCAGAGCACAGCGGCGCTGGGTGTAGAGATCGCGAATTCGGGGAAGGCCATCCGTTTGGATGTGGTCGATCACTTTCGCGGGTCCGACGCGAGCGAAGGCCCAACGGGCGCGCTCGGGCTGCCTGACCTTCGCCAGCGCTTCGACAGACATACGGAGCCGATTAGACATCTGATCCGCAACGTCCACCAGATGGCCTCAGTCGACGCTGCGGCTCTTTACGACGACGCTAGTCTCGATTTCGTCTGGATCGACGCCTCGCACACGGCGCCAGACGTGCTGGCCGATCTGAATGCCTGGTGGCCGAAGGTGCGGCGCGGCGGTATCCTGGCCGGCCACGATGCGGATATGGTGGGCGTGAGCGCTGCCGTCGTGCCCTGGGGTCATATGGCCGGCGTGACACCTCGGCCAGTCTCCCTGCGGTCATGGGAAGTCCGCAAGCCCTCGGGACTCGGCAGTCTGCATGTGCCAGTCGGACGACGTAAGTGTCTCGTCGTGGTCGCCTCGAATGAACGAACGATCTACCGCGGCACGGTCGAAAGCCTTGTGAAACTCGGATGGGGCGCGCGCGTCACGACGGCCGGCACGATGCACGGATTCGACGACGTGCAGTTTACGTGGGTCTCGCGCCACACGCGCGTGGACGACCTCCGTAATGAAGCCGTCCGTATGGCGATCGGCACGGGCGCCACACATTTACTGTTTCTCGATGCCGACATGACCTGGCCTTCGGATCTGCTGGCCAGGATACTCGCGCATCACGACAAGGGCGTCGTTTCTGGGCTCTACTTTCTGAAACAGTGGCCGCACTGGCCGGTCTCGCTTGCGTCTCCGTCTGTGAATCTCTCAACGGGTGGGGTGGATTACATTTACGACGACGCGGCCGTGATCGACGTGCACTTGCGTCCGGCATCCCTCGTCGGTATGGGCTGCACATTGATCCCGATGTCGGTGATCGACGCGATGCCGTCTCCCTGGTTCGAGTATCGTCAGAATAGTCACGGCTTCTGGACGGTCACTGAAGACGTGGCGTTCTGCCAGAAGGTCTCCGCGCTCGGCTGTCCAATCTGGCTGGACCCGTCGATAAAGTGCGGCCACATTGGCGCAGAGCCGGTCACGGAGCCGTGGTTCCTGCGGTCTCAAGTGGAGCAGCGTGCCCTGGCGGACATGAAGCAGCGCGAGCAGGTGTCCGCATGAGCCTATGGACGCGGATGTTCGGCGCCACGCCTCAGCCTGAGCAGCGGGCCACCTTTAAGGAAGTCGAGTTCTGGCGCGATCTCGGCTGGACGAGTGAGGTGTCATCCGGCCTCTCGGTGACGCCAGACTCTGCCGTCATGGTGCCCGAGGTCTACTCGTGCATCAACGTGCTGGCGCAGGACGTCGGCCGGTGCCCGCTCAAGCTGCGTGCCCGCACCGATCAGGGATGGATCGACGCCGAGACGCACCAACTCTGGGAAGTGCTACACGATCTGCCTAACCCCGAGATGACGGCTGCGGAGTTCCGCGCCGACATGATGCGGCAGCTGCTGAAGCACGAGCGCGCGTATGCCGAGATCGTGCGTCGGCCGAACGGCACGATTCAGGCGATGTGGCCGCTCGAGAGCAGCCGGATGACCGTGAGTCGGGACGGCATGAATCGCAAGGTCTACACCTATAAAGTCGGCGACGGGCAGCCGATCACGTGGATTTTCAACGCTGACCGACCACCATTGCTTGATCTACGGCACCCGTCGCCGATCCACCAGTGCCGCGATGCTATCGGGCTGGCGATGGCGATCGACATGTATGGCGGCAAGTTCTTCGCCAACGGCGCACGACTCTCCGGGCTCTTGATGGCGAAGGGTGGGCTCAAGCCTGCTCAAAAGCAGTCGCTTCGTGAGGCGTTCGCCGAGATGTATGGCGGCGTCAAGAACGCGCACCGGGTAGGCGTGCTCGAGGGCGATATGGAATTCAAGCAACTGACGTCGCCGAACGACGAAGCTCAATATCACGAGTCGCGCAAGATGGTGCGGTCGCTGATTGCCGGCGCGTTCCGCGTCCCGTCTCACAAAATCAACGACCTCGAGCGCGCGACGTTCTCGAACATCGAAGCGCAGGATCGTGATTACGTGAACAGCGGTCTGGACCCGTATCTCGTGCTGTGGGAGCAGGCGATTAGACGCGACGTGCTGACGACGCGCCAGTATCCCCGTTACCAGGCCACGTTCGACCGTGAGGCGCTGATCCAGGCTGATTCCGCCTCGCGGGCCGCTGGCTTCTCACAGGGCCGGCAGAACGGCTGGTATAGCCCAAACGACATCCGCCAGAAACTCGGCGAGAATCCGATCCCAGCGACCGAGGGCGGCAACCGCTACCACATGAACAGCACGCTTGTGCCACTCGACACTGAGCCTGCCGAACATGTGGCCTCCGTCGTGAACCCATCAGGGGTTTCCGATCTGCCGGTGCAGCAGGTGATGTGATGAGCCAAGAACGCCGAGGACTGGATCGGATCGTGGAGTTGCGGGCAGACGCCGACGCGCCGCCGCAGTTGGTTGGCTATGCGGCCATCTTCGGCCAGCGCACGACCATTGCCGGCATGTTCCACGAGCAGATCGACCCGGGCGCGTTCCGTGACGCCGTGGGCGAAGACGACGTGCGCGCGTTGTTCAACCACGACCCGAACTTTCTGCTTGGGCGCAGCGCCGCAGGCACGTTGCGGCTCAGTGAGGATGCCACGGGCCTCCGCTATGAGATCGATATGCCTGACACGCAGGTCGGGCGCGATGTGCTGACCAGCGTCAAACGTGGCGACATTCGAGGCAGTTCGTTCGCGTTCGATGTCGTGGGCGACGTCTGGACGAATCCGACGCGATCGGGTGAGTTGCCGGTGCGAACAATCACGAAAGCGCGTCTCTTCGACGTGTCGCCTGTGACGTTTCCGGCCTATGAGCAGACGAGTGTGTCTGCACGGAGCCAGGCTGAAGCGTCGACGCGGCCTGTCGACACGATGAGTGTAGAGCGGTCGCGATGGACACTGGCGCAGAAAGGCTAGTGCCCGCGCGGGCGTTGTTGCGAGAGGTGCGCTGCAGAGCGTGTCGGCGGTTGCTCTGCAAGTCTACGGACGCTCCCGTGAAGGCGGGATCGACCGTGGAGATCAAGTGCGGTGGTTGCGACACGATGAACTATTTGGTAAGCCGTCCGACGTAATTCCTACGTGTGACGGAATCCGGCATCCAGAGGCCCAGCGCGAAAGGCCCGCCAGACGCGCACCGGAGAATCTGTATGTCTATTTCCCTGCGAGAGAAGCGCGCCAAGCTCGTTGCCGACTGGCGCGTCGTGCTGGACAAGGCCGACACCGAACAGCGCGGACTGTCGGTCGACGAAAAGGCGATGGTCGAGAAGATCGAGGCCGACATCGACGGCATTAAGTCCACCATCGACACTCAGGACCGTCTGGCGGCGGCGGAAAAGCTGGCCACGGAAGAGCGTGGCGTGGTGCCCGAGTCGCAGCGTGCGACGGTCAAGCACACGGAGAGCGCCATCCTCGCGCCTGCGGACATTTACCGCGACGCCTTCTGGCACATGTTCCGCACGGGCGAGCGTCGCGCCGAGCTGCGATCGCACGCGGTCGGCACCGACACGCGCGGCGGCAACCTCGTGCCTGACGAGTTCCGCCGCGAACTGGTGATGGCCCTCGAAGAGGCCAACGTCATGCGTCAGTTGGGCACGGTCATCACGACCAACAGCGGCGCCCTCAGCATCCCCACGGTCAGCGCGCACGGATCGGCCTCGTGGAAGGGCGAAGAAGTCGCGTTCGCCGAGAGCGACGAACAGTTCGGCTCGGTCACGTTGAATGAATACAAGGCCACCACGCTCGTGAAGGTCTCCGAGGAACTGCTGAACGACTCGGCGTTTCCGCTGGAAAGCTACATGGCGACCGAGTTCGCGCGCCGTCTGGCCGACCTCGAAGAGACCGCCTTCGTCGTGGGCACCGGTTCAGGCCAGCCCACGGGCGTGGTCGGCGGGTCCACCGCTGGCAAAACCGCGACCGCGACCAACGCCATCACGGCTGACGAGTTGATGGATCTGCAGTATGCGCTGGCGCGTCCGTATCGGAAGCGTGCGTCATGGCTGATGAATGACTCCGCGGTCAAGGCGATTCGCAAGCTGAAGACCGGCGTCTCGAGCGACAACACCTACCTCTGGTCGCCAGGTCTGTCGGCCAGTGAGCCGGATCGTCTGCTTGGCTCGCCCGTCTTCACGTCGCCGGACATGGCTGCGATTGCCACGTCAGCGAAAGCCGTGCTTTACGGCGATTTCAGCTACTACTACATCGCGGATCGCCAGTCGATCACGATGCAGCGTCTCGTGGAGCTCTACGCCGGCAACGGCCAGGTGGGGTTCCGCATCTTCAAGCGCACGGATGGCAAGCTCACGCTGGCCACGTCCGTGCAGCACCTCGTGATGGCCGCGTAAGGGAGTTAGGTATATGCCACGTAACTTCCTGAACGGCGCACGGCTCATCAAGGTGGCCGACCATACGGTGGCCGGCACCTCCACGCTCACGTCGAGCATTATCGACACCGCTGGGTACCAGGGCGTCGTGTTCTTCACGTCTCTGTCAGTGGCAGACGCGACGAACTCAATCAAAATCCAGCAGCACACCGCCAACCAGACGACCGGCATGTCGGATCTGGCTGGGTCTAGCGTGGCTAGCGGCACGACCGACGAGGATCTCGTGATCGAGATTCACAAGCCGGGTGAGCGGTACCTGCAGGTAGTCGTGACCCGTGGGGCATCGACCACCTGCGAATCGGTCTGGGCGGCGCTCTATGGCGGCACCACGAGCTCCGCGTCGACGGGCGTGGCTGGCACGGCGGCGGCTGAGCTGCACGTGTCGCCTGCTGAGGGCACGGCCTAATCATGCAGATCCGGTTGCTCACCTCACTAGCAGGCCCCGACGGCGCGTGGGCAGCTGGCGATCTGTTTACGTGTGACGAGGCGACGGCTGGCCGCATGATTGCGGCCGGCTACGCCGTTCCTGCGTTCATCGGGGCGGCGTCTGTCGTCGTCGAAACGGCAGACGCGCCGCCATTCGCAGAGCGTGCGATTGTCTCCCGTAAAGGGAAGCGCACGTGATTGACGCGCGGTCTCGTCCGATCCATTTCGGACTGACACGCACGACCGATGCGCCGATTGACGCGATCGACGTGATGGAGGCGAAGGACTGGCTTCGTGTCACGCATGACTCTGAAGACGTGACCATCGCGGCGCTCATCGCGGCGGCACGCGTCAAGGTTGAGGACGACACCGGCATCGGGATTGGGTTGTCGACATGGACGTGGACTCTCGATGCCACGCCGCGCAGTCTACGTGTGCCTGTCGGGCCGCTGCAAAGCGTGACGAGCATCACAAGCCATAACGAATCCGACAGTAACGACGTGGTGGCCGCGTCTGTGTATCGGGTGGATGTCGAAAGCCTCCCAGGCAGAATTGTGCTCAAGAACGGTCAGTCATGGCCCTCTAGTTTACGGCCAGAGGGCGGGCTCACCGTGATCTTCGTTGCAGGGTTCAGCGCGCCCAATAGCGTGCCGACCCCGTTACGGTTGGCGATGCGTCTATTGGTGGAGCACTGGTTCTCGCATCGTGGCGTGGTCGCGACGCCGGGCCAAACAGGGACGGAGCTACCACGTGCGTATGGCGATCTTGTGGAGCCCTACAGGCTCAGGGTGGTGATGTGACCCCGCGTCAGTCTGGCACGAGGCGCCACCTAGTCGAGCTGCAATCGATTACCGGCCGCGTGCCGGCTGGGGACGGCTACACCGACACGTGGGCCACCTACGCGACGGCGTGGGCATCCGTGCTGCCTGCGGACGCCGCGGCGGTGGCACGCGTCAGCGCGAACACGATTGAGTCGCCCATCACGCATGTGGTCGAGACGGACTATCGCGCGGCCATCAAGCCTCAGCATCGTGTCTGGCTGAAGAGCGCGCGTGCGCTCTACATCACAGGGATTGCGAATCTTGAAGAGCGGGACATCACGCACGTGCTCCTATGCGAGGAACGCCAGTGAGCGCGTCATTCCGCGTTGACATTTCCGGGTTGCGTGCGGATCTGCTCGCGCTGGGGGCTGTGGCGGACGCTGAGACGGCGCGCATCGTGGAGTCTCATGCGCGCCTCTTTGCGGCGGACCTCCCGACGCGGTATCCGGCTGGCGCGACGGGGAATCTCAGGGGCGGCGTGAGGCTCGACAAGTTAGGGCCGCGCCGATTCAGAGTCCAAAACAGAGCGCCCCATGCCCACTTGTATGAGTTCGGCACCGTGCGCCGCTTCACCTCTGGCAGCGGAGCGAAACGGGGCACCATGCCCGCGCGTCCGGTGTTCGTGCCGCAGGCGATTTACTGGCGGACGCAGATGTTCCAGCGCACGGCGTCTTGGTTGCGGTCGCTGCGCGTGAACGGCTTCCGCGGCACGCCCGAGGTGCGCGAGACATGAGCGCGATTGACGTGGCCGTCATGACCGCGCTGAAGGGGGATGCCACGCTCACCACGTTGGCGCCAGGCGGCATCTATCGCGACGTCGCGCCGGAGGCGGTGGTCAGTTCCGCGCTCGCAGACGCTACGCAGGTGTTTGGTGTCGTCACGCTACAGAGCGCGCCACAGGTTTACACGTTCACAGAACGCGCGTTCGAGGAATGCCGCTATCTCGTGAAGTGCGTGTCGCCTTCGACGAGTCCCGTGAAAGCCCAGCAAGCGATCGACCGCGCCGAAGTCGTGCTCTCGACGCTTGCGGTGAGTGGGTTCGCGGTGACGTGCTCACGTCGAGAAGAGCGCATCAGCTACGTCGAATCTGACGGGCCGGTGTTCTGGCAGCACCGAGGCGTGTCGTGGTTGGTGATGGCGAGTCCCACATCATGACGCCGCTCAAAGTGCTGGTGATTGGGGCTGGGGCGTCCACGTCGACCGCGGACGTTGAAGCTGGGCTGATCTTCGGTCTCAAGGCGGAGGGGTGCACGGTCATCCACTACGCGCTCGAGGGCCGACTCCACGGCGCGAAGAAGTGGCTGCATAACGCCTGGAGGCTCAAGAGAAAGACGCAGCCGGACATCCTCAAGCCAAACGATGCGGATGTGCGGTATCAGGCCGGCATGGGCGCTCTGGAGCGTGCGTTGCGGCATCAGGTGGACGCGGTGATCGCGGTCAGTGGGATGTTCCTGCATCCGGATGTGCTGATTCTGATGCGTCGCGCTGGGCTGATTGTGACGGTGCTATTCACTGAGTCGCCCTACGACATCGAAGAAGAGTTGAAGGTCGCGCAGATTGTGCATGCGTGCTGGACGAACGAGCGCACGTGTGTCGAGCAGTTTCGGTCGGTCTGCCCAAATGCCGGCTATCTGCCTCACGCCTGGCATCCGACGCGGCATACGCTGTCGCACGCGGGCGATAGCGACGTGCGGGCGCACGATGTGGTGTTCGTCGGGTCGGCGTTTCGAGAGCGCGTGGAGATGTTCAGGTCGATTGATTGGACGGGCATCGACCTTGGCCTCTATGGAAACTGGGACTCGCTCGCGCCACGCGATCGCCTGCGGAAGTATCTCTATGGCGGCGTCCAAAACAACGCGACGGCTGCGGCAATGTATCGGCGCGCGAAGGTCGGCCTGAACCTGTATCGGTCGTCGAAGGGGTTCGGCTGGGCGGCGCCACAGATTGCGCCAGCGTCGGCGCAGTCCCTCTCGCCGCGCGCCTACGAGTTGGCGGCGTGTGGCGTGTTTCATTTATCGGAATCCCGTGCGGAAGTGGCGGAGGTGTTCGGCTCGGCCGTCCCGACGTTCACGAATCCCACGGAGGCAGCGGCCTTGATCCGGCGCTGGCTGGCAGATGATGCCGGCCGCGCGGCTGTGGCCGCTTCACTCCCGGCCATGGTGGCCGAGTCGTCCTGGGTGCATCGAGCACGACAGGTCATGACGGATGTGAGCGCGCTCGTGCAAAGCACGCGGCGCGCAGCGTAAACGGAGTCTCACGATGCCGAAGTATCACGGACAAAAAGGGCGCGTCTACATGTCGGTGTCGGGTGCCGGCGTGGCTGTGCAGCAGGTGGCGCTGACCAGTTGGTCGCTCGACATGCCGACCGACCGCGTGGAGGTGACGTCGTTCGAGGACGGGAATAAGGTCTACGTCCAGGGCAAGAAGGACATCTCCGGGTCGCTGTCTGGCTTCTTCGACGACACCAGCGATCTGCTGTTCCAGTCGGCGGACTCGGCGACTCCCGTGAGGATGTATCTGTATCCATCGGCCGACGCGCCCACGGTCTACCACTACGGCACGGCGTGGGTGGACGCCTCGATCGAAGTCGGGGTCGATGCGGCGGTGTCGATCACGGGCAGCTTCCAGGCTGCGACGACGTGGGCGCGGAAGCCCTAAGAGGCAACCATGAGCCATTCGCTGGTCGTGCGTGGACGCGAAGGACGGGTCAAGGTCGGCTATCACGTTGCCGCCGAACTCGGTGCCTTCACGCTCACGCCGGAGGCCGGCGAATGGCGCATCGACGCGGCGGTCATCTCGGCCGATGAATTCTGGGTGACCCAAGACGGCACGCGAACGCTGGAACTGACCATCGGCACGCAGCGATGGAGTTGGCGCAACGCGGATCGCTTGGCGGTGGACGTTGGCGCGGTGACTGGCACCGTGACCGGCAGTCCCGAACGGAGGTAGGCAGATGGGGAAGCGACTGCGGTTTGTGCAGCCGGTCGTGCATCGGCTCGCGTTGAGCGATGGTGACTGGATCGAGATCAAGGGCATGCTGACGGTGGGGGAGCGGCGGGCGATTATCTCGCGCGCGGCAAAGGGTGGCATCTCCACGGACGGCGAGCGCGTGCATATCGACGGGAACGAAATGGCCTTCGCGCGTGTCGAGACCTGGCTGGTCGACTGGTCGTTTGTCGACGCGAAAGACAAGCCAATGAAGTTGTCGCCAGGCGCCATTCGTGCGCTTGACAGCGAGACGTTCATCGAGATCGAAACGGCGCTCGATGCCCACGAAGAGGCGGTTGATGCCGCAAAAAACTCGTGTGCGTCGCCGGTGGTGTCCGCATCGACGCTGACCAGCGACGCGATCAGCTCCGCGGCGAGTTCGCCCTTTGCCTCAGATTCGGGTGGACCTACGCCGAGCTAATGGAACTCGACCCGCACGTCTACGCTGAGCTGGTCGAGTTCTTCAACACCGTCCTGTCGCCACAGTCATAACGGAGCATCTGCCCTGTGCCTCTGAGCGCGAGTCTCAGCCTCGATGTGAGCAAGTTCGAGCAAGGTCTGAAAAAGGCCGAGGTCGAGTTGCAGACGTTTGAGCGCGCGACGAAATACACCAACCGCGATCTCAAGCGGCTGATGGAAGAGTTCAGCGGACAGAAAGTCGTGGTCGAAGCGGCGCGTATGTCGGAGGCGGTGACGCGGATCGGTGGCGCGTCGAAGTTGACCGAGGGCGAGCAGCGACGCGTGAATGCGTCGGTGACTGAGGCGATTGCGAAGTATCGCGCGCTGGGGCAGGAGGCGCCGGCGCACCTGGTGAAGTTACAGGCTGAGACGGCGAAAGTCGAACGCGCCTCGACCTCAGCGGGGTCGTCAATCGCGAGGATGGCGGCGTCATTCACGGTTGCCGGCCTCGCGGAGTCGGCAATTCGTGGCATGGCGAATGGTCTCGGTGACTTCGTCTCGCGCGGCGGCGAAGTCTCAGGGATGCGAAACGCTTTCGACAAACTGTCTGGCGGTGTGGACGCGGCAAACATCCGTATCGGAGCCATTCGGAAGAGCACGCTTGGGCTCGTCGATGACTTCTCCGCGATGCAGGCGTCGAACAAAGCGACATTGCTGGGCTTGGGGCTCGGTGCTGAGCAGATGGGCGAACTGGCGAAGACGGCATCGATTCTCGGCCGTGCGATGGGCCAGGACGCCACGAAGTCGCTCGATGACCTCATCACGGCCTTGGGCCGGTCCTCGCCGATGATTCTCGACAACCTCGGCCTGACGGTCAAGGTTGGAGAAGCGAATGATCGGTATGCGGCGTCGCTCGGGCGGACGGCAGACTCCTTGTCGGACGCGGAAAAGAAGCAAGCGTTCATGAACGCGGCGATGGACGCGGCAAAAGACAAAGTCCACACGCTCGGTGCGCTCACACTCACCGCGTCTGACCGTCTCTCGCAGATGTGGACATCCGTCAAGAACGTGTCCGACGCGACGGCCTCATGGGCGGTGTCCATTGGGCCGGTCAATGCGGGTCTGGAAACGATGGTGAATCGGATGCGGCTCACTGAAGAGCTGTTCCGCGGCGGTCCACGGAAGGCGCTGGAGGAATACAAGCGACAACTCGGCGATACGCTGCCCACGGTGCAGGCGCTCGAGGACAATTGGCGCGGTCTTCAGGCGCCCGCGGGCGCGTTGACGATCTCCACCGAAGAGATGGCGGCAGTGACGAAGACGCTCACGAAGGAATTCGACGCGAACGTCAAAGCGGCGGAAGCGTTCAACGCGCAGTTGCAGAGCTTTGGCGGCGGCGCGGCAATCACGAAGGCGAATGAACTTGTGCGTGTGCTTGGTGCGATGGGTGGCCCGCTGAAGGTGCTGCCGTCGCAGCTCGAGACGATGGCAAAAGCCATGCGCGACGCGTCAGAAGCGGCGTTGCTGATGGGCCGTCATGACCTCGCGCAGCAATATGCGGCGCTGGCCCGCACGCTCACGCCCGTGGTGCAACTCCAGCAGCGATACAACGTCACCATTGGCCAGTTTGTGATGAAGTCTGACGACTATTCACAGGCCGTGCGAGACCAGATCGACGTGCTGACGAAGCTCGACGACACGCTGTCGTTTGGCGTGCTGCCGAACATCGGTAAGCTCGCGCAGGCGTGGGCACCGTTGAAGGCGGCAGTCGATGCGACGAATCCGCGCATGCTCACGTCGACGTCGAGATTAGATGCGTTGGCGCAGTCGTCCGCGCAGACGGCCACGGCGTTGCGTGCATTATCCGGCGCGCTCGCTGAGATGGCGCAGATCTCTGGCAAGGCGAATAGCGGGCTCGGCACGCTCTCGACTATCGTCGCCAGTATGTCCACGGGGCAGCAAGCGGCCAGTGGCTTTACGACGGCTTTAGCGGGGATGCGGGACGGGTCGATCAAGACGGGTGCTGGACTGATCCAGATGGCGGCGTCTGTGACGACCCTCGTTGCGGCACTCAACCAAGCGACAAGTTCCAGCAGCCGGGCGCAGAACGCGCTCAGTGGGCTAGCGATGGGGGCCTCTGCTGGCGCCACGATCGGCACCGCGTTTGGTCCGGCCGGGACTGGTATCGGCGCGGTCATCGGTGGCGCGATCGGCGGGCTCGTGGGCCTTTTTGGCGGCGCGAAGAAGAAGGCGTCCGAAGTCGGTGCTGTGGTCACGGACTGGGCACGTCTGATTGCCGACGCTACGGATGAGACTGGCCGACTGTCGAGGGCCATGCGCGATACCTTGGCGACGATGATGAAGATGGGCACTGCCACCAAGGAGATCAGAGACTACCTCCAGGGTCAGAGCACCTCCGCGATCGCAGGGTTCAACGCCGTGGCGGCTGATGGACTGACGAAGTGGCAGCGCTACGGGGACGCGGTGAAGGTGGCCGCGGAGGCTCGTATGAAAGCGCTCGAAGACGGTAGCGCAGACGACACGATGTCGCCGAGTAGCGACAAAGGCGGCAAGTTCCGCGCACTAGACGACGGTCTTACCGACGCGCTGAGGGCGCAGCAGGCCGCATCCGTGGCCGCGGGCCCTGCGCTGAAGGACCTCGGCATCCAGGCGGTGGCGGCGTTCAACGCGGCCACCGCCTCCGGGATGAGCTTCACAGACGCGCTGAAGCTGATTCAGCCGGGCATACAGTCGCTCATCGGCGCGTACGGTGCATTGGGCCTGAATATCGATGACGCGGCGCTCAAAGCCATTGCGATGCAGAGCACGCTACTCGCGGACAACCCGGCGTTGCTGGCCGGTGTCGATGGGCTCGCGCAAGGGATGCTCGCGCTGGGCAACATGGGGATGCTCAACGAAGAGACGTTCGCATCGATGCAGCGGACCGCGCTCGACATGTATACGCGCATCCAGGGCGAAGTGGCGAAGGCGGGCGGGAGCACGCGGGATGCGTTGCTGCCGATGCAACGCTACCTTCAGGAAGCGGCAGAAGCGGCAAAGGAACTGGGTATTCCACTCGACGAGAACACGCAGATGATGATCGACCAGTCGCGAGAACTGGGCATCTGGAAAGACAAGGCTGTCGACCCGATGCTCGAGGTGCGGGACGCGGCGCTGGAAATTCGGGACGCGATTCGTGAACTCATCGCAGAGATGAAGCGTATTCCTAGCCGCGTATCGACCGAGATCAACACGCGGTATACCCGCGACGGGGAGCCATCGCCAGGCGGCGGCACAAGCGGCGGTGGTGGCACGGGTGGCGGTGACACTGGGGGCCGCGGGTTCGTGGCACCGAGTGACCCGCGCATCACGGGCGGCGTGTCTCCGTCGAGTGGCGGAGAGACCACGATCACGGTGCCGGTCTACATTGACGGTCGCCAAGTGGCTGAGGCGTCCGCGCCCTATCTCGTGGGCGCATTTGAACGGCGGGGCGTCTAGGTGCCTGTCGCGACCTTGCGTGTCGGCGGTGTCGCACGCGCGATGCGTGCCGGGTCGCTCTCGGTCATGTGGAACGTCAATGGTCGGTCGACGCTCCGTGCGCGCGTGGTGACGTTGTCTGGCACCTACTCGCCCGCGTTCGACGACATCGTGCTGCTCGAGGACGCGGCGGCGGCGACGATGTTCGCCGGCTACGTGACCGACGTGCGGAAAATATGGCTTGGCGCGAATACGTCGTCCGCCTCCACATTCGAGACGGAGATCACTGTCAGCGACTACTCGGCGTATACGACACGGAGGCTGATCGCGGCGTCGTCACCCGCGGGCACTGTGGCGCGCGATGCGGTCGATGCGATTGTGGCCGCCACGCTCGCACCGTTCGGCGTCACGCGCGACCCCGGCATGGCCGCAGGCGCGACTCTGGGTGCGCTCGTCTACGATTTCGCGACGGTCGAAGCGGTCTTCAACGACCTCATCAAGCTGGCGGCGCCGGCTGGATGGGTGTGGTACATCGACAACCTGAAAGTGCTTAAGGCGTATCTACCGAGTGTCGGCGCAGCGCCGTGTCCGTGGACGATGACGGACGCCTCGTCGAAAATCGCGGGCGGGGACATCGAGATCACCAAGACGCGGCAGGATTATGCAAACCGCGTGTATCTCGTCTACAACAACGGCACGAGCACGCCGGCCAATGTCACGGCGAACGATGCTGCAGAACAGGCACTCTACGGGCTTTATGAGACGGTGATTCGGTCTGACGGCCCGTTCAATGCGACGACCGCACAAGCGGTGGTGGATGCGGCGCTCGTGAAGTTCGTGACACGCCCACGCACACTCGTGTTTCGCACTGATGAACCAGGCGCGCGGCCGGGCCAGACGCTCACGGTGAACATCACCAATCGTGCGGCGGGGGACTTCTTGATTACGGGCGTGGAGATGGTGGACTTCGGCGGCGCCGTGTTGCTGTACACCATCACGGCGGTTGAAGGCGCGACATTTCCCGGCGACTGGCGGGATACCGTCCGGGAGTGGAGCGGCGGCGGCGCATCCTCGGCGCTCGTGTCGAGTGTGACGATCATCACCTCGACGGCCCCGGCGCGGGTGTCCTACTTCCTCGGCGGCTCTGGGATCGCGGCGGAACAGTCGGCCGGGCCGAGCGTGCTGGTGGCTGTGGGCTACATCGACGTCATGATCGACACGGCGGCGCTGCCGGCTGGCACGAGTTGCACGGCGGTCGTGCAGTGCAAGACGGCGTCCGCGGGCGCGGGCGTCACGCCACAGGTCTACAACATGACGACGGCGGCGGTGGTGGGCACGGGGTCGCTCGTCGTGGGCACGGCGTGGACGACGGTCACGTTTGCGGTCACGCTGGCGGCCGGCGCGAACACGTATCGGCTCCGCATGACGCCGGACACGGCGGCCGTGGACTGCTTCACCTTGGGGTATCTGGAGGTTGGGCGATGAGACTAGGACTCGTGGTGCTGCTGCTGCTTGTGGGGTCGGCTGAGGCACAGACGGTGGTGGGGTCGCGGTTCCAACTCTCGACGGGTCCCTGCACGATCAGATCGGGCAGTGGCGCACCTGCGACGGGCCTAGGCGTGGTGTGTGACACCTATATCAGGACCGACAGCCCCTACACGATTTCTGTGAAGACGGCCGGCTCGACGTGGAGCGAAATCTACCGCGCGGGCGGCACGGATGTGGCGGTGGCGGATGGCGGCACGGGGTTGTCGTCCTACACCACGGGGGATGTGCTCTACGCGAGTGGGGCCGGGACGCTTGCCGGGCGTGCGGCGGTGGCGTCAGGGCAGGTGCTCACGAGTGCGGGCACGAGCACGGCACCTGTCTACTCGGCCACGCCGTCGGTGACGTCGCTCACGGCGTCTGGCGCGGTGCAGGGCGCGACGGTCGTAGGCACGACGTCGATGACCACGCCCACGCTCACCGCCTCGGCAAATCTCACGCTGAGCCCCGCCGGTGACATCATCACGGCACCTACGGGGCTCGACATTCTGCCCGGTGTTGGCTACACGACGAACATCGGGATGTTGACCAACAAGTATCTGACGCTGCACGCGGCTGAGCTATGGGTCGAGACGCTGGTTGCACAGAACACGATCGCGACGATTGGCGGGCGCATCCTCGTGGGGCCGACGACGATACTCACGAGTGACCTCGCGGCTGCTGCCACGTCGATGATTGTCAAGCACAACCAGATGATCAGCGGAGACCGTGTGGTCATGCAGGCGAACAATAGCCTGGAGTGGTTCGCGATCACCAGTGCGGCGTCTGGCGGTGGCCCCTACACCTACACGATCACGAGGAATCTTGACGGGTCCGGCGCGAACAATTGGGCGGCCGGTGATGCCGTCTTTAATTCTGGCACCACCAATAACGGCTACATCGACCTGTACTCGGTGGCGGGCTTGCGACCTGGGAGTACTGCGGGTCCGACTATCGTTGGCAACGAGCGGACTGGCGCGACCTTTAGCGATATTGCGCCGCGCTGGGCCATCGGCAACCTGAACGGGCTCTACGGCTACAGTGCGAGCACCTACGGTGCAGCGTTCGGTGACAATAACAATGCTTGGGTGAAGATTGACCCCACGAACGGCGTCCGCATCGGGCGCGCAGGAACTACGAACTTCCAGGTCGATGCGGCCGGTAACGCCACGTTCGTCGGCAACGGCACGTTTGGCGGAAGCGTCACGGTCGGCAGCGGCGGGCGGAACCAGATCACGAACAGTCAGATGATGCGCTTCACGGCCGCGGGCTTCGCGCTATCGAGTGACGGGGTGGCGTGGAGCGCAGGGGCGGCACCGGGGGCAGACTGGGGCGCTGAAGGAGTTGGCGGAACCTCTGGGTTAGGCTACAACCAGAATTGCGCGTTGGCGTCGTGGTTCGTAAATGGAAGCGGAAGCTGCTATTTCCAAATGATAGGCACGCCATCCGTGGGCACAAATTCTAATACCTATGGCCCGGCCTACCCTGTCACGGCTGGGGATACCTATGAGTTTAGCTTCTTTTGTGGCAACCATCGCGGGGCCGCAGTGAATGCTGAGATTGCGTGGTATAACGCCGCGAATACGAATATCAGCACATCGCAAGGCGCGAACGGCACATGCTCTGACGGCGCAAAGCTTGGCGGCACGACCTGGGACACGTGGGGTCGTGCGTTTGTGATTGCGGTGGCCCCTGCTGGAGCGGTGCGTGGGCATCCGCACCTCAGACAGTATTACCCCGGTGCGCAGCTTGACCCATTCTTATTCTACACGCGTCTGTACTTCGGACAGGCGACCACTGGGCAGACGACGGCAAGCCCGTGGAGTGCGGCGGGGATCTCACAGATCACTGGTGAGCATTTCGCTACTGACATGGTGATCGCAAACACGATCCGCAGTAGCGGTGCGACAGCACTCGGAACAGGCTCGGGCTATTGGCTGGACGCGACTGGCACGCCGACGTTCCGTGTGGGGGTCCCTGGCGGTAATGAGATGAAGTGGGATGGAACGAACCTCACGCTGACGAGCACGAACTTCTCGTTTGGGCCGAGTGGTGTGGTGATTGCGCCTTCTGATAGTGCTAGTTTTGAGCCAACAAGAGCATACGCGTGGACGGTACCAACTGGACATCTCGGCGTCTCCGGTTTAGATGGTTCAATAAATGGGCGTTTAATCAAAATTGATTCCAAGTGGTCAGGCACTGGTAGCCGAACAGTTACCGTGCAATTAGCTGCTATATACGAGGGGTCTGCTGGTTCGCCGAGTAGCACGTCAGTCTCCGCGTCAGCGAATTCCTCTGGCGGCACATTGTCGTTAAATGCGACCACTCGTACACTTTTCAGCGTTGGTGAGGTCTACATTGCGGCTATTGACAACGGGAACGGGAAAGTCGTTTGCATCAAATCAGATGGCGACCTCGGCACATGTAACGCCACCACTATAGGGACCAGCACATGCACATGCGGATAATCGCGGCGATTGTTTTCTGCTCGGCTACGCTTTCAGCGCAGTCACTTGTTGTTTCGGAAAAGCTTCCGCTCGGCCTCTCTGAAGGCAATGTGTGGCCGGCTGAACTCGACGGCGATCTACGGACGCTAGAAGCCATTCAGTACTATTACGTGCCTGCACTTGGAGCTGAATTCATCCGCGGTGTGGCTTTTCGTGGAGGGGCCATATGCAAAGGCACATGGATTGACCCGTGGGGGCAAGTGTTTGCGTCTAAGGAGTTCCAAGAAGGGCCATTCAGCTACCTCTATGGTCAAGTGTTCACGACGGGCATCGCTAAGTTCGTCGCGCAGTCAGAGCTCCACGTCTGGGTGATTGACATCGGTTACGGCTGCTGAAGGACAATGATGCGTTACCTGACCCTCGTCTTCGCCCTCGCCATCCCGTTGACCCTCTCAGCGCAAGCGCCGATGTCCGAGGTGAGTACGCTGAAGGCCGAGGCGCATGTGCTGCGCGTGCAGGTCGTGCAGCTTCGCGCGGCCCTCGCACAGGCGCAGGCAGAGATGGATCTCGGGAAGCTCACCGCGGAACGCGCTCAGATTGAGGCGATGCTGCGCGAGGAGCTGAAGCCGGCCGAGGGCAGCACGTTCGACTGGGCCACGCTCACGTTTAAGGAGCCAGCGAAATGAGCGAGCAGGGCTCGTCGTATCTGGCCGCGGTCATCACGGCGGTCGGCGCCGTGGTGCTCACCGCCTGGAAGACCACCACGCATTTTCTGTCAACCCGCGCCACGCAACGCGCCGATGTCGACCGGCAGCGCATCGACGATCTCCGCGCCATAATCACGAGTGACCTCGACTTTGCCACCGGGCTCCGAAACGAATTGCGCGAGGACGTCACGCGGATGAAGGGGCAGATGTCGGAGATCATCAGCGAGAATCTGGCCCTCCGAAGAGAAGTCAGCTCGATCAGCCGAGAAAAGCACACCCTCCGAAACGAGCTGGCGCTCGTGAAGTGGCGGGTGGTCCAACTGGAAGGGGCGCTCTCTGCGGCCGGCATCGCGGTGCCCACTAATCCCTTTACCGTGGCTGAGGGCGCACCATGACCCCAGAGCAGCTCGTCGCGACCGTCGTCCCTGCGGCGCTGGCCTACCTGCCTGAGTCCATGCGCGAGCGGCCCGCGGTGGCGCAGCTCGTGGCGATTGCGTTGCAAGAGTCCGGGCTGCGACTCCGGCGCCAGATTGGCAGCTACCGGCGCGACCGCACACCGGTGTATGGGCCGGCGCGTGGCTGGTGGCAATTCGAGCGGGACGGCGGCACGGCCGCGGTGCTTGAGCACCGGACGTCACGCGACCATGCCGGGCGCGTCTGTGATGAGCGGGGCCTGGTCGGCGCGACCCTGCGCGAGGTGCATCTTGCGCTTGAGCATGACGACGTGCTGGCGTGCGTCTTCGCGCGGTTGTTGCTGTGGACGGACCCTCGGGCACTGCCGCAGTCAGCGGAAGATCACGCGCTGGGGTGGGCGATCTACCTCTCGACGTGGCGACCGGGGAAGCCGAAGACGTTGACATGGCCTAGCCACGTGGCGACCGGGTGGCGCGTCTCGGAAGGATGGCCGGCGTGAAGCCCGTCGGCATCTTCTCGGTTGATCCCGCGATTCAGACGTGCCCCCCGTGGGCGCAATTCGCGTTGCTCGCGGACTGGTGTGACTTCGCCGAGGCCGTGCGGATGTCCCGAGAGACGGGGGTCTGGTGGGTGCTCGGCATCTACAGCTACGCGCCGGACGAGCCGCTGGCGGGGGTGCTCCCGGCGCTGATCGCGCGGATAGACGCAGCCGGGTTGCGGCCGTACCTTGTGGGCACTTGCTACTCGGAAGAGTGGTACGGGCGATTCAAGGGCGGCGAGTTCGACACGCTCGCGAGCACGACCGGGATGCACCTGACTGAGGCGGGCCAGTGGAAGGGCGCCGAGCTGATCCACTGGTGGACGGGCCAGCAGCACGCGGCGATCAAGGCGGCGCTCCCAGGCGTGCCAATCGCGTGGATTGACGGCTACGTCAACGACGACCGCGCTCATGGGGCGTGGTGGTATCAGCCGGTCCCTGATCACGTCGATGTGCTCGCCCTCGAAGGTTACGTGCCTGCCGGCGGGACATGGGCGGCGCACGTCGAGCCCTTCCTGCGGCACGCAGTCGCGACGCGCCGTGAACCGATCGTGCTCATCGTGCAGGGGTTTCACGCCCCTGGTGATGCGTTGTGGGGCGACGGGCCGACTGAGGACGGCCTTGCGGGGACAGCGCGGTGGATGGCCCACCCGCGTGTCGTGTCGGCGTGGATTTTCGACTGGCATTCACGGCCGGGTATGCGCGGGCTCGACGTGCTGGTTATGCAGCCGCGGTTACTCGCGGCAGTAGG
>Ga0163152_10003192_pt1 | contig 21649 bp, 18 predicted proteins | sample OliLakLV19MP8IB2_FD_148635 | JGI IMG/M metagenome (GOLD analysis project Ga0163152, IMG submission 148635) | Freshwater microbial mat bacterial communities from Lake Vanda, McMurdo Dry Valleys, Antarctica - Oligotrophic Lake LV.19.MP8.IB-2 | ecosystem: Environmental > Aquatic > Freshwater >...
CATCCTCAGCGCCCCGCCAAAGCATCGACAATGCGCAGCCGCATCGCCCGTAACGCCGGTGGCAAGCCGACGGCCGCCGACAACACCAGCACCGCGACAGCCGAGAACAACCAAACCCGACGATCAGGCACCAGCGGCGGAAACTCGGGCGGCAAATTGCCGGTGATGAACGAGGCGAGCACCATCCCTATTGTCGCTCCCAAGGTGCACAGCAGCAGCGCTTCGGCCAGCACCAGCAGCAGCACCAGCCGATCCCCAAAGCCCAGGCACTTCAACACTGCCAACTCAGGGATTCGCTCGCGCACCGCTTGGCTCATGGTGAAGCCGGTCATGATCAGAATCGTGAAAAATACCGCGCCGGAAATCGCATTCATGATGAAGCCGATATCACCCAACTGGCGCACGAAACCAAGCTGGAACTCCTGCTCGTTCTGGGTTTTGGTCTCGTCTGGCGAGTTGTCGAAGCGCTCATCAATGGCGGCGGCCACCGCATCGGACTGCAGCGGATCGTCGACCCGCACCACAAACACGCCCGCCAATCCGCGCGCGCCGGGGGCACGTCCCTCGTCAAACTGGGCGTAATTGAGATACATGATTTGCGCGCGTTCAGCCCACTCCTGATCGCGCCCATCAAAAATGCCGACCAGTCGCCATTGCCACGCGCGCGTGCCGTCGCCCTTGGTCCAGATGAAGGAGTTCAGCGGAATGATGTCGCCGATCTTCCAGCCAAAGCGGTCCGCCAGCCGGCGGCCAGCGATGGCGCCGTCCTGAGTCGAAATAAACGCACGCCGCTGTTCGATAGGCAACACCCATTCGGGATAGGTGTCGAACAGACGCTGTGGATTGACCACGAACTGCGGCGGCGTCTGCCGCTCATCTTGATATTGGCCGCCAAAGAATTGTGAGTGGTTGACCCGCGACACGCCGGGGATCGACTCGATCTGCGGCAGCATTCGCATCGGCAGTGGCTGGGTGAAGCTGGTTCGGGCCTGGGTGATCAAGCGGCTGGCACCGAGAAAATCCGCGCCGCCTTCAAACAACACGTTGACTGCTTGCAGCAAGCCCAACAGCAGGAATGCCGCCGCCAACGACAACAAAGTGAACAGCGTGCGTGTCTTCTTGCGCAGCAGCGCAGACATAACCAGTGGCAGATACTTCATGGCCATCGACTTTTGGCGATGTCGTTGCGCCGCGCGGCTGCTGCGTTCAATGTCTGCATGGGGCAGTCAAGGCAACTTGAAATGGGGAGCCGCAATCGCGTCGACATCAATCTTCTGTAACCCTTGATTGACCAAAGCCAATGCCTTGGAACCGGCTTCATTGCGCTGCAACGCGACATGCAGTGACTTGTTGTCAAGCAGATGTGGATTGAACTGCAGCACCCGTCGGGAATCGGCAACGCTACGCTCATTGGCCATCAGATAGGCGAGCACATGCTTGTCGATCACCGCCAGTGGCAAGCGGCCACGCGTGACCTTGCTCATGTTGGCCAAGTCGTCGCTGGCGAAGACGGCCGACAATTCTCCGCTGGCGACCATCGCATCAAACTCGACGGTATTGACATAACCGCGCACCACTCCGATCGGCACGCCTTTGAGGTCGGCCAAGGTTCGCCACCGGACCGGTTCAGAGCGCCGCTCGACCAAGCCAAGCGGGCCATGCCCGATAGGCTGCGAGAGTGCAAACGTGGTTTCCACATTGGGCGAGGAATACTCCGGAAAGTAGCCTTGATAGCCGCTCTTGCTGTTTTGCCCGATAGCCACTGCCTGCGTCCATGGCAAAAACGTGACTTCCAGACGCTGACCCATCGCCGCCAATGCCGCGCGCACCACCGCTACGCTTGCGCCTTGATTTGGCAAGTCCTTGCCGGCGTAAGGTGGCCATTCAAGCGAGGTCAACCGCACCACGCCCACAGGCTCGTCTTGAGCAGCCGTCTCGCCCGCACTCACTGTCATCAGCAGAAAAGCAAACAGAGGCCACAGGGTCAGCCGTCGGAGCATTGGTCTGGTCTTTTGGTCGAGCAGAATTCGACACCGCTGAGGGTACGACAATGATGCATGAAGCGCATGTCTAGCCTGGCCTTTCCACAAGCTGTCCGTCTGCGTTTCCCCCTGGCGCAAACATCCGCGCCCCCACAGCTGTCGTCGCTTGTGGTGATGCTCAACTGCAAGGCTGCCCCCCTTCGGCACCTCAGGACAGGCTTCGATACCTACCCATGAAACGAGCACGTACGGGGCACTTGTGGGAGCGGCGGAAGCCGCGATTGCTCGCTCAGGCAGAGCAGCATCGCGCCTTCCGGCACTCCCACAACAGCAAAGATTGGCTCGACATATGTGCCGAAACCTGTTCGTCAGCGAAACCCGGTGCGCTTTCGCGCAGTTTCTCAGGGCGGACGGACCTCGGGAGGCTTGACCGAAAAGCAATTGGGCAAGCTGAGTGTGGGGCACAAGCAAGAGCGGCCCAACCATCTGCCGCTTATCCTACCCGTCAGCCATCTCAGCCAATCCGCATGCATACGAGCTCCGACCCCTTCATCACGCCGCCGGACATCACCGACTTACGCGCCGCGCAGCAGCGTATCGCGCCATATGCGCGGGTCACGCCGGTGTTGCACAGCGAATGGTTGGATGCATTGGCCGGCTGCACACTTCACTTCAAATGCGAAAACCTGCAACGGGCAGGTGCATTCAAATTTCGCGGTGCCTGCAACGCGGTGTTCTCATTGAGCGATGAGCAAGCCGCACGCGGCGTAGTGACGCAGAGCTCGGGCAACCACGGCGCCGCGCTCGCGTTGGCGTGCCGTTTGCGCGGCGTCCGCGCAACCGTCGTGGTTCCCCATGGGGCGCCTCGAATCAAACTGGAGGCCATTCGCGACAACGGCGCAGACGTGATTGGATGTGAAACCCGCCAGGCCGACCGCGACCGGGTAACCGCTGAAGTGTTGGCGCGCACTCAGGCCAGCTACGTGCATCCATTCAATGACGCCCGCGTCATTGCGGGACAAGGTACCGCCACGCTGGAACTGCTGCACACCGTACCGTCCATCGATACGCTCATTGCGCCTATCTCAGGGGGCGGCCTGATGTCTGGCACGGCGATCGCTGCACATTCGATCAACCCAGCCATTCAGGTGATTGGTGCTGAGCCCGAAGGCGCCCGCGATGCATTTGATTCGCTGGCCAGCGGCGAGCGCATTGTCGGCCGCGCAACCCAGACCATTTGCGACGGTTTGCGCGCCGAACTAGGACCGCTGACCTTTCCTATTCTGCAGGCCCACCTGCAACGCATCCTGCTTGCAGAAGATGCCGAAACCATCGCTGCCATGCGCCTGCTGTGGGAACGCCTGAAGGTCGTCGTCGAGCCATCCTGTGCCCTGCCTTTAGCCGTCATCCTCAAGTATCCGCAACATTTTGTTGGCCGCGAGGTCGGGGTGATTCTGTCGGGTGGCAATGTCGATCTGGACAGCTTGCCTTGGCTTGCGGCGTGATCGACGTGGATAGCCATCAAGTTGAATTGATGCGCGTTTGCGCCCACACATCAACCGGTCCCAGCCGCCCATGTCGCAATCGATAGCTCACATCGCACTGCTGGTCGCTGATTACGACGAAGCCATTGCGTTCTATACACAGAAACTCGGGTTCGTAGTGATCGAAGACCGCGAACAACCCGAGCAGAACAAACGCTGGGTGACCATTGCGCCGCCCGGAGAAGGCGGTGGCACCTCGTTATTGCTGGCCCGCGCCAGCACGCCCAAGCAAGTGGCCCGGGTGGGAGATCAAACGGCGGGGCGAGTGTTTCTGTTCTTGAGCACCGATGATTTTCAGCGCGATTACCAACGCATGCGCGCCGCCGGAGTGCGCTTCATCCGCGAACCGAGCGAACAGGCCTACGGCACCGTCGCGGTATTCGAAGATCTGTATGGCAACCGCTGGGACCTGCTGCAGTACACCGCCAGCAAGTCATCACCGACGGGCGCTTTGGCAATGCTGCGTGCGGGTTTGGGTGCGTGAGCAAGAGTCCTAGCCGATGGCGGATCGCAGATTAGCGAGCTACCGATACGCTTCAACATCGCGTGAAAACAACGCTCCGATATCGCGAAACGCCTTGAACTCCAGCGTATTGCCGCTGGGATCGCGAACGAACAAGGTCGCCTGCTCACCCACGCGCCCTTCAAAGCGCACGTAAGGCTCGATCACAAAGGTGGTGCCGGCATCGCGCAGCCGCTGCGCCATCGGCGTGAATTCGTCCCACGGCAGAATCACCCCAAAGTGAAACGCCGGCACCTGATGACCATCCACCGCATTGCTTCGTAGCGACGGATGCTCATCGACCGCCACCAGATGGGCAACGATCTGATGTCCATACAAATCGAAGTCAATCCACTGCGCCGATTCGCGTCCCAGCGGACAGCCAAGCACACCCGCATAAAAACGCCGAGCCGCTTCGAGATCAGTGACGGGAAAAGCGAGGTGGAAGCGGTGACGATCGGGCATGCGGGCGGCTTTGGTTTGAAGGGTGGCGCAAAGCGTAGCGCGATGAATCAGGGAAAGCTCAGTTTGATCATAGATGCAAATCGCCAGCCGGATGACCACACTCGGCAGGCATAACGGAGATGCTCGACAGCCTCAACCGCCGCGTTTCTGCAGCCACGCTTCAATCATCGGCAGCCGTAGTTTGCGAACTTCTCTGCGGTAGCTGATGTTGGCGATCGCGGTCTCAGTGGGGCGGCGTGCGCTGGCAGCGATGTGCGCGTCTGCAAAGGCGCGCAGCTTGTTAATGATGTCAGGCTTGAGAGAATTGCTCGCAAGGCCGGGGTAGTAGCGGCTGCGCGAGCTGTCGTCGACGCGCTCGTCGAGCGCCTCGCGATGCGTCACGGCAAACTCAAAGGCCAACTCCGGATGCAATCTGGCGACCTGTGAAATCATGCCGGAGCTGTTGGTGGCACCGGGTTCGTCGCTGATCGCAAGCTCCAAGGCGCGCTGCGCGAGCGTGGCATCGGCAGCGCTGGCCAACATGCGGTACAGCTGATCTTTGATCAGCGCTGTTTTTTCGTTTCGTGCCGCCTGCTGCATGCGCTCCCAGGTCGGCGCATCGATGTGCTCGGCGACGACGCTGAGAATGGTCTTCTTCAGTGCTGCTGGCATGGCCCCGGAATCGTCTGTTGACGCCATGTAGCGACGCCGCGCTTCGGCGATCACCACCGCATCGCCGAGGCGGGACAGCGACTCGATCAGTTGCGTACGCAGAATGACGACATCATCGGACTCGGCGGCCGCCGCCTGCCAGCCGATCTGTGCCATCAGCGGTTGCAAACGTTGGCGGGCATAGCTTCGGTACGCTTCGCGGCGCTTGCCATCGGCGGCATAGTAGCCGTCGAAGGCGGCGAGGTTTTCGACCACGTTGCCCCACACTTGCGGATCGGCGGCGGTGGGGATTGTTTGCACCAGATCGAAGTAGAGCGGCAGCGGTTGCTCACCCGCCAGACCCAGCGCCCAGCTGTCGCTGAGCAGGCCCAGCTGATCGATGGCTGGCAGCTCAGCGAAGTGCTCGCGCAACGCGTCAAATTGATCACTGGCATAGAGCGTGCGGTAGTAGCCGCTTTGGCCGGCATTGACGATCACGGGTTCGCAACTGTCCAGCTCGATGCTGGCTTTACCGTTCTCGACCAGGGTTCGAGCCGGTGCTGCACCCAGCACCTGCGCGATCACCGGCACTCGCCAACTGCGCGATTTCAGATCGGGTTGGCCTTGGCTGAATTCGGATTGGACCAATTTCAGGGTCGACTTGCCTTCCACACAGGCGCTCGACTCGGCACGAATCAGCGGCACGCCCGCTTGCAGGGTGAAATCGTGCGCGATGGCCATGATTGGCTTGCCGGCTGCGGCCTGAATCTCGCGCCACAAGTCATCTGATACGGTATTGCCGTAGGCATGTTTCTGCATGTAATTGCGCACGCCCTGTCGCCAGGCGTCTTCGCCAACATAGGCTTCAAGCATGCCGATGACGGCGGCACCCTTGCGGTAGGTGATGGCGTCGAAGGCCTGGCTTGCCTGCTCAACCGTTTCGATGTGGGTAACCACCGGATGAGTAGTCGCCAGCGCGTCCAGCGCAAACGCAGTCTCGCGGCTCTTCACCACGCGCAACGCGCTGTTCCACTCCGGATGCAGCTTGGTGGTAATGCGTCCGGCCATCCAGGTGGCAAAGCCTTCGTTCAGCCAGAGGTCGTCCCACCAACTCATGGTGACGAGATTGCCGAACCATTGATGGGCGATTTCATGGGCGGTAATCGAAAAGCTGCCCTGCCGATCGGCCTGGGTTGAGATCGCCGGATTGAGCAGCAGCGCGTGCTCAAAAGTGAAGATCGCGCCCCAGTTTTCCATCGCACCAAAGAACTGGCTGCGCCCTGGCGCGGCGACGTTGTCGAGCTTGGGCAACGGGTACGGAACGCCGAAGTAGTCGTTGTATTCGCGCAGCAGATCGCGGGAGGACTCGAGCGCGAAACGCGCCTGGGTGATCAAGCCGGTCTGGGTGAGCACGCCGATCTCGGTTTCGCCAGCCTGCAGCGTTGCCCGTTCGAAATCCCCCAGCCCGAAGAACAGCAGGTAAGTCGACATTTTCGGCGAGCTTGCAAAGCTCACCCGCTGGCTGCCATCAGCAAGTTCCGCGACTTCGGTGATCGGCATGTTGCTGACTGCCATCTGCCCGGCCGGCGCGGTCACTGTCATGTCAAACGTCGCCTTGTAGTTCGGTTCATCCCAGGACGGAATGAACTTGCGCGCGTCGGCGTTCTCGAACTGCGTGTAAAGCGCGCGCCTCTTACCCTTGGGGGTGTCGTAATCGATCGCAAACAAGCCGTTGGCCTGGGTGCCGATCTTGCCGCTATAGTCCATCGACAGCTGATAGCGACCCTTGGCCAGCGGCTCGGCAAAGGTGAAAGTCGCGGTCTGCGCGGCGGCATCGGTGGCAACCAACGGCTCAAGCGGTTGCGCGCGATCATCCACCGTGCGCAGCGAAACTTTGCGAAAACGCATGTCGACCGCGTTGAGAGTAATCCGCGCAGTCGGCTCTAGCACTTCCAACGTAATCGCCACCTGCCCATCGAAGCTCAACGCGTCGGCGTCTGGAACAAAACGCACTTCGTAATGCTCAGGGCGGACGTCGCGAGGCAGTTGGGATGTAGTCAGCGCGGCGGCTGCGTTGGCGGCGGCGTTGGCGCTACAGGCCAAACAGCAGGCGATGGCGAGCGCGATGGCTGAAGACGGAAGTTGGCGCATGTGGGCCCTTTGGAGATGTTGAGTGGCACCAGCTGATGAGGCTTGCCTGCTGCTGATGCGACGCTGGGGAATGCTGTCGGGGATAGCGAAGCCTCGGCGTGACCCGAATGATTGTCGACGATCTTTGAGCCGGCTTTCGCCAAACCGATCAAAACGAACAAGATGACAGCAAGCGCGCAAAGCGCATTGCAACGCTATGGGTTGCTCAACCTTGAACACACCACAAGAAATTCAATCGCTGTTGTGATCAGCGGCCGTGAACCACATGAGTCTGCAATCGGCAACGCGCCGGTCAGCTGCTTCAGCACCATCGCTAAAATGGGACGGCATTCCCAGTCGGCGGGCGACCTCAGCGGTCTTCATACCAGTAACGCCGGGCCCAGTCGCTGACCGATCCGGGCGAGCGCCATGCACGCCAGGCGAGGCTTGGCATTTGGGTGAAGTAGTGCCAGTCGCCGTAGCGGTCAAACTTGCGGGTCGAAGCGATCGCTTTGGCGTGCCGCAGTCGGATCAGTTTGGCGCCGCGAAGCTTGCCCAGACGGGTCAGCCGCCAGAGGAAGTCAACGTCTTCGGCGAACAGGCGCGTCTCGTCGTAACCGCCGATGTGTAGGAAGTCGCTGCGCCGGCAAAACACCACGCCAGTGTCGAAACCGGTCAGCCAGATCATCGGCAGCATCATGCCGAAGGTGAGCGCGATGCCGGGCGACAAGCGGTCAAGCCGCACGCCGGTCGCGCCGCCAAGCACGCGCGGGTCCTGCATGCACTCGACGATGCCGGCGAAGCTCTGCGCATTCACGACCATGTCGGCATCGACGAAAGCGAGAATATCGCCCCTCGCAAACGCCGCTCCACCATTGCGCGCCGCCGCGATGCAGCGCTTCTCTACCGGCACCACTTGCGCACCATGCGCCGCAGCGATGGCGGCAGTGTCGTCGGTCGAACCGTTGTCGGCGACGATCACCTCGAGGCTGGCCGGTGCGCGAATAAACGAGCGCGCGATCTCAACGCTAATCAGCAGCCGCGGCAGCATCGCCGCCTCGTTGTAGGCAGGAATGACCAGACTGATCAGCGGCGGTTCCGCGGTGGCCGTTGTGTCGCTGCATGGCGCGCCACCCACGGCGACGGCGCGCGGGGTTTCCCCATCGAGCCAATCTTGCATGAGGCGCTCCTCTTCCCTTGGCACCCGGATGCGTGCCGGCGCAGCGCGCCTTACGTGCGGGCGTGCCCGCTTGAGCCTACGTGGCGATCTTCAGCCCTGCAAGAGGCGCACAGCACGGCCGCCGTCTCATGCCACCTTCGCGCCTTTCCCCAAGTCCAGCTCCGCTGCTCGGTGCGAGCCCAATGCGGACCCAAGCGCGAAGATCACGAGCGACAGCAACAGCGCAAGATCCAGAGCGTCGCCGCTTAAGTTTCAAACAGGATGCAACGCCACTCGAGATGGCCTCCTGCGTTAGGCGTGATCTGAACGTCCGAAAGTGGCCGACAGTCCCCGTCCGACCCGGAGCGGTCACACACCTGCGCCGCGAGCACCGAGAAAGCGGTCATTCGCAGGCGACCCCGTTGGGCGCGGCAGACGGCCTGCCATCGACGCAGCCCCGAATGACATTAAGTGCGAACAACGACCGTCGCAAAGTCGACGATCGCCGTCGATCAATGAGCTGGACGCATCCTTGCTTGACGTGCTCCCTCAGATCTCCTGGATGCGGCGCGCGCCGAAGGTCTCCTCCAGCGCCTCAACGCATGCGCGTCGGGTGGATCCAGCGCGTTCATCAACTGGGCTCGCCTCCGGAGTGTGGGGTCTCGGACAACAGCAACAGGTAGGCGATTTCCTACGCTGCGCAGCAGCGATGTCCTACCCGTGAACCGGACAAACGCCGATGGCGGCGATGAAGCCGCGCGAAACACTGTGCAGCCGTCGATGCACAGGAGCGCTTCGTGCTGCGCCTCACCGCGCCGGAGGGACGCGCAACGCAGCGCGTTGCCAGCGCCGCACCGACCGCGCTGCCGGCCGCGCCGACCTGTGCTCGCCATGTTCCCGAGCGCACGCTGCTGTGCGCGCTGGTACAGGCGCACTACCCGGATTTCATTGCGCGTCTTACGTCAGAAGATCGCTCGCTGCCCGCGACCGTGCGCGAGGAGTTCGACGAATACTTTCGCTGCGGCGTGCTCGACCACGGCTTCCTGCGCGTGGTGTGCGAGCAGTGCCATGCGGACAAATTCGTCTGGAACGAATTTGAACAGCCGTAGGCTGGCCCGAAAGGCGTAGGGCAGGAAGCCCGGAGTAACGGCTGCTGGCATTTTCCTGTAAGGAGCGCGGCCCTTCGACAAGCTCAGGACAGGCTTTTGCCCGAGCTGCGGCGCGCGGCGCATGGCCGAGAGTGCGCGGCACCTGGTGGAGGAGGTGTTCGGCCCGCGGCCGGTGCGGCAATGGGTGCTGAGTTTTCCGTTTCGGCCGCTTCGCGGCAACGCTCGCGTTGCTCGCTGCGCCTTCGCTTCGCCGCTGCGCGGCTCGCTCGGTCCGTTGCGCTTCCTGTTCGCCAGCAAGCCCGAAGCCATTGGCACTGTGCTGGGGATCGTGCATCGCGTGATCGCAGGATGGTTGGCGGATCAAGCGGGCGTCGAGCGGAGCACAGCGCAGTGCGGCGCGGTGACGCTGATACAGCGCTTCGGCAGCGCGCTCAACTTGAATGTCCACTCTCATATGCTGTGGCTTGATGGCGTGTACGAGCCGGTGGCCGCCCGGCCGGAAAAGCCGCGCTTGCATCGCGCCCGCGCGCCGACCTCCGCGCAGTTGCCGCGGGTGGCTGACAAGATCGCGCACCGTGTGTGCCGGCACCTGGCGCGCCAGGGCTGGCTTGAAGGCGAAGACGAATCTGCTTTCCTGTCAGATAGCGCCGGCTGCGACGACGGTATGGATGGGCTGCGGATGAGTTCGATCACCTACCGCATTGCCACCGGCAAGCACGCAGGGCGCAAGGTCGCGACGCTGCAGACGATCCCCGCCGATAACGGCTCGCCCGAGGGCGAAGCCGGCAAGATCGGCGGTTTCTCGCTGCATGCGGGTGTCACCGCCCAGGCGCACGAGAGCCAAAAGCTCGAGCGCCTGTGCCGGTACATCGCGCGTCCAGCGATCTCGGAAAAGCGCCTATCGCTCTCGCCGCAGGGTAGGGTGCGGTACCAGCTCAAGACGCCGTGGAAGAACGGCACGACGCACGTGGAGTTTGAGCCTGTCGAGTTCATCGCCAAACTCGCGGCCCTGGTACCGCCACCGCGCGCCCACCTCACCCGCTTCCACGGCGTCTTTACTCCGGGCATCCTGCCCTTCGCCCTCCGGGCCACCCTTCGGCTGTTCAAATTCGCTCCGGGCGAATTTGTGCGCCGAACGCGACGTGGCGCGCGCAGCTGACGCCATCGGGGCGCGGCAAACGGCCTCTCACCGCCGCGGAATCGACCGAGGCGAGCACAGACCATCGCACTCCATTTGAGCGCCGTCGCGCGATGACCTGGGCGAAGCGCCTCAAGCGCGTCTTCAACATCGACGTGAAAACCTGCATCCACTGCGGCGGCTCGGTGCGCATCGTCGCCAGCATCGAAGAACCCAAAGCCATCCGGGCCATCCTCGACCATTTCGCAAAACACGGCGCGCTGGAGAAAGCGCACTGCCGACCCGCCCCGCGCGCACCGCCCGCTGTGGCCGCGTGACAGCCCGCCGGGCACGATGCCTGTCCTGAGCGCAGTCGAAGGGCCGAAGGCGAAACCAGGCAAGACCACACGCAGCGGCAACGAATCCGCAGGCCCGCGCTCGGCCCGCTGTCGGGAATCGGCGGAAAATCGCCACGAGCGGCGCTGCCGAACACCCATCAACCCGCCCAAACGCTCTGCAATGACGTCCCAACCACGGCCAAACCGACGCTTGCACCGCCTCTGGCTACCGCGCAGACTGCCCGAAAAGGGCGTTTGAATTTCCTATACTTCTAACGGGAAGAGAGGAGCCGAGGCTACCGGTGCGGGTGACTTGGTCCAAGGTGCCAGAGGTAACTTTCGGAGGCCTGGCTTGTTTATCCACGGCTGTTTGTATGCGTCACGTCCCGCATCTTTCCGTTTCTCGCGCGGCCAGCTGACCGGTGGCGCGACTGAGTATGGGAATTCCTACCCTTTGCTGGGTGCCAAGGCGCAGTGAAATTCGCCCCCCGCGCTGCTTGGGTCCAACAGGCGGCTTCGTTCGGCCCAAGTCTTGGCCTGATTCATGCTCACTTCCGACCTGTTGATCGGTGCGTTGTCGGTCTGTCCCGGGCATAGCCGTCAGCGCCGCACAGGGACAGTTGCCGGGTTTCGACCGCCACTGTCGCGAGTAGGCCTGCAAGCCGCGGCGCGCCTCGCGAAATGCCTTGATCGCACTCGAAGTCGGCTGACTCGAGCGACGGGCAGTGCGGCGGGAAGCCCGCCTGCAGCCTGCAGCCTGCAGCCAGCAGTCGCACTCACCAGAGTCGGCGATGCCCGGAATGAGCGCGTTCTGTAACAGCGCAAAGCCCTGCTGGGTTCTGCCCGGGTCGCAAGGTCTGACCACGACGGCCGCGGCATCCGCGCGCCAGCCGCGACTCAGACTCGGAGCAAACGATCGGCAGCGCGCTCGCCGGACGCCAGCGCGGCCTCCATGCCGGGTTCATCGAACACGGTATGTTCGCCGGCGAACTCGATGCGATCAAAGCTCAGCGCCTCGGCGCGCGTGGCGGCGATGACGCCACCGGCGGCAATTTCGGCGAAGGCGCCATCGGCGTAGGGGTCGGCACCCCAGCGGGCGACGGCGAGCAGCTCCAGTGCGCCGGCGCTGGCCGATCGCAAACGCGACAGCTCCAGCAGGATCCAGCGCTTCAGCTCGGCCGGCGCCAAGCGGTCGGTCAGCCGAGCCTGCCGGCCGTTGATCCAGACGATCAGTCGCTCAATGCCGCCGGCACTGTCGGCGACCGGAAAGACCCGCTCCACCGCCCCGTCAATCCACATCGGCAGCGGTAGCCCGTCGTCCTCCCAGAAGGCTCGCGTGGGCCGTAGATGGATGACGGTTACCGCCGTATGCGGCCGGACCGACCACGCCTGCAGATGCAGCGCGGAGGGTGCGGGATCAAAGCGGATACGCATCAGCGGACCGCAGGGAATGGCCACCACGGCATGCGCCGCGCGCAGCGTGCTGCCGTCGGCGCAGTGCACATCGACGCCGCGACGCTTCTGCTCAATCGCCAGTACTGCGGTGCCCAGCAGCGGCGGCGAATTCAGCGCTGCCGCCATCGCCTCCGGCAGCCGTTGACTGCCGCCCTCGATGCGCAGCGTGCCCTGCGGGCCGTTGCGGCGCAGGGCGGCGCGGCGCAGAGCGTCCAGCGTGCTGGCGCCGCGCAACGATTCGAAGTTGCCACCGACCTCCATCCAGGCCAGTGCCTGCGGCGACCAGCCCTGCGCAGCGAGGTGCTGCCACAGCGGAATGTCGAGATGATTGAGACTTTCGGAACGCCACTGCGAGACCTCGGCAAGCAGCGGCTCTTCGGCTGCAAGAGCGGCACCAAGCAATGCCATCGGCGCCATCCGCTCGCGGCCGCTCATCGGGTTCAGCGGGCTGTCGGCCCAATCGGCGCTGGAAACGGTTTGACCGCCGATCATCATCGAGGTCGCCGAAGGTCTGCGCGGGCTGCCGTCTGGCGGCTGCAGGGCGACAGCGAGTCGTTCGGCGTGGGCGGCTACGCGCGCGTAGCCGAGACCCACTTCAACTCCGCCGAGATCAAATCCCAAGCCCTGCCGCTGCACCGTATGCAGTCGACCACCGACCCGCGTTCGCGCCTCGACGACCTGCACCCGGCGACCGTTGGCCTCCAGTCTATGCGCGGCGGCGAGGCCGGCGAGGCCGGCGCCGATGACGATCACGTCGCTATTGACGGCGGCTGAGGCGCCGCCGCCAAGCCAGCTTTGCGCCGCTAGTGCAACGCCGGCGGCGGCGCTTCCGAGTAGCAGTTGACGTCTTTTCATGCGTCGGCTCCAGCGACTGCTTTGAATGCAGCGATGGCGGCGACGCGCGATGCGCGCCGCCGCCGATCCGACTCAGTAGTCGTAGCGCAGCTGCAGACCCCACATCCGCGGTGACTGTGCGGTAATCGCGAAGTCGCGAACGTTGGTGACCTGGCGACCGGGGAAGCCAGGCACCTGCGGCACCGAGATGAACTGCGCCGGGTTGATATAGCGCAGCACGTCTTCCGGCGCGTCTTCGTCGAACGCGTTGCGAACGAAGGCCGTGACCGTGATGCGATCGGTCGGTCGCACGCCGATGCGGAAGTTCGCCACCGTCGAGTCGCCGGTCTCTGCAAGATTGTGGATCTGCGAGTAGCGTGAGCCCTCGTAGAAAGCGTCGGCGCCGGCAAACCAGCCCCAGCCGCCGTCGAACTCGCCATCCCAGGTCAGGCCGAGCGTGGCCGAGTTTTTCGGTACGCGCGGCAGCTCGTTGCCAGCGGCAGACGCGTTGCCGTCAAACAGATCGGCCTGGTCCTGGCTGAAATATTCCTTGATCTCGGTGTCGAGGTAGGTATACGAGAAGTTGACCAGCACGCTGTCGGACAGCTGCCAGAACGACTCGAGCTCAAGGCCGGTGATCTCGGATTGACCCAGGTTGGTGGTGAACGAGGTGATGAACTGCAGTCCATCGACGCGGTTTACCGCGCGCGTTTCGGTCAGCTGCTGGTCGTCCCAGTCGATGAAGAACAGCGAGCCATTGAGGCGGAAGTTGCCGTCCATCCAGTCGCTCTTGAAACCCAGCTCGTAGTTGATCGCCTGCTCTTCGGTGAAGCGGTCAAAGCCCAGCGCCAACAGCTCGGAGCGCGCGGCTTCGGTGAGCACCGGATTCTGCACGGCGGTGTTGAAACCGCCGGGCTTGGTGCCCTTTGACACCAGACCGAACACCATCAGATCGTCGCTGGCCTGATAGCTGAGGCTGACGCGCGGCGTGGTGCTGGTGAAGATCTCGTCGAACTGGAACTCGCGAACAAACGCGGTCGGCGTGCCGCCGATATTCAGCGTGGTGCGCTGCACGCCGCCGGCGCTGACCTCGTCCTCGGCGTAGCGGACTTCAAGCGCGGCGCGCCAGCGGTCGGTGATGCGCCAGTCGAGCATGCCGAACAGCGCGCGGTTGACGGTCTCGTCGGTTGGCGAGGTCAGATTGGCTATCGGTCGCGGACTGTTTGGCGCAAAACCGAAGCCGGCAAGCGAGCCACTGAAGCCGTCGCCGGCGGTCTCACGGTAGTAGTAGGCGCCGACCTGCCAGCTCACGGCGTTCTCGGTGTCGGAGGCCAGCCGCAGCTCCTGCGAGTAGTCGAAGCCGCGCGACTCGTCAAAGGTTTCGAAGGCACCGCCAAAGCCGCGCAGGCTGCTGAAGTCCTGGTCGATGGCGCTGTACACCTCGGTGTCGTTGTAGGCCGACACCGAACGCAACGTCCAGGAGTTGGGCAGCGTCCACTCGACGTTCAGGCTGACCCGTACCGCCTCGCGCTCAAGACCGGCCGGATAGCCGGCCTGCTCGAACTGGGGGGTGTTGACGCCAAAGGTATCCGGCACTGACGTGGTGCCGCAGAAGTAGCCGCGGCGGCGCGAATTGGCGGCCGGGAACGGGCCGATGTTGCCTCCGGTCAGCGTCGGCACAAAGCAGTTGTTGAGCGCCGAGCCCTGGCGAAAGATCGCCGGGTGATCGTCGTCGTTCTTGACGAAGTTGGTGCGCAGCAGAACGTCAAGCGAGTCGGACGGCCGAAACGACACCACCAGCCCCGCGTACTGCGTGCTTTCGCCGCCGATGTCCTCCTTGCCAGACACCTGGTTGAAGAAACGACCGTCGATGTTGCTGTAGCCGGCGTTAGCCTCGAAAGCGAGCAGCCCTGGTACCACCGGGCCCGACCACATTGCTTTGGTTTCGGTATAGCCGTCCTGACCAAATCCGAGCACGCCGCTGGCGCGAATCTCGTCGCCCGGACGCCGGGTGACGTAGTTGACCGCGCCCGAAAAGGTGCGTCGACCAAACTGCGCCGACTGCGGGCCGCGAATCACCTCGACGCGCTCCAGATTGTCGAGGTTGTAGCCGCTGATCGAACCGGAGACGAAAACGCCGTCAATGAAGAACGAGGCGTTCGGCTGCCCCTGGATGTTCGACATGCCGCGAATAACCGGACGATCGCCGATGCGGCCAAACCCCGAGCGAAACGAAAAGCCCGGCGTGAAGTTCGCGATGTCGCGCACGTCCTGCAATCCGCGAGCCTTGATGGTTTCCTCGCTGACCGCGCTGATCGGCAGCGGCACTTCCTGCAGCGACTCGTCGAGACCACGAGCGGTGACGGTGACCGCGCCAAGCTCCGTCGCCCGGTTGGCCGAGTCGTCGTCGGTACTCTCCTGGGCATGGGCGCAATGCATCAACGTAGCGGCAATGGCGACACACAGCAGATGTTTGTGCAACTGTTTCATGGCGGAATTCCCCGGTTCGAATGTCGATGCAGCGGTCGATGCCCGGTCGGGCTCAGTGATCGTTTTGTTCGGTGCTCTGGTGGTCGCCGACTGGATTTTTCTTCCTGTAATAGGTCCAACTGGTTTCATTGGGCTTCGACCACGCTTCTGGCGCGCGCACATATTCCGGATAGTCGCGCTCGATGCGCGCCTGCATGTCGGTCGGCAGGTCTTTGATGCCGTCGAGCTTTGAACCCTGAGCGATATAGAGCAGGTGGCCCGGCGCTGTGCCCATCTTCATCCACGGCAGCCACGGCCCGATCCGGGTCCAGCCGTAGTGGGAGGGTGCCTGCATCAGGCTGTCGTCCTCCAGCGCCTTGCGCGAGGTGAAGAACATGAAGTGCTCCGAGCCGACATACATCTCGCCGCTCGACTCGGCCGGGAAATCGGTTGGGCTCAGCGGGTTTGGATAGGTCAGCGGTACATTGAAGGTCATCATCAGCGTGTCGTCAGTGCTCGTTCCCGACTCCCACGGCAGCAGCATCGGCCGCCCTGGCGCGCCGAAGACGCTGTTGACTGGATCGTTGGCGACGTGCAGTACCTCGTTGGTCTTGCCGCTGAGCGGATTTTCCCAGGTATCGATCAGCTCGCCGGTCTTGAGGTCGCGGTAGAATGAAAGCTCGCGCGAGATGAACTGCCAGCTGCCGTCGTCCTGCTTGGCCATGCGGCAGATGTTGAAGCCCTCGAAGCCCATGATCGACTGCGGTGCCTTGGATGGCAGGACCACAAAGATCGAACCTTTCCACCAGCTCACCACGTGTTCGCTGGCGTCGAGAGAACAGCGCATTTTCACCAGCGCATGCAGGTTGTCATCGGAGTCTTTCGGGTCGAAAGCCGCCTGTGCCGGCGCAGCAAGCACGACGGAAAGGGCAAACGAGAGCAGCAGTGTCAATCGAATCACGGGATATCCCCTATCCATGTGAGAAGCCAGCGCGTCGGCTGTGTTCTTCCCGTGGCGCGCTATTGGTAGGCCGGGAAGTTTGTCATATAGTTATATCAATAGAGCATGACTGTCCAGTCATTTGCGCTAACGCGATATTAACGCGAGTCGTTTTCGCAGGCGCGAGCGGGCCAAGGGGGCAGAATGCTTTACATTTCGCAGCGAGGGTTACCGCCATGAGTCAGCGTGAAAATCCACCGAGCTGGGCTCACGTCGGCCGCCACGCGGCGTTTCCGCAGGCCGCTCACGACGACACCGCGCGGTTTGATTTTCTGGCCAACTTGAACGGCTTCCTTGCCGGGTCGCTGTCGCCGCGCGTGCGCGAAGCCTACGAGCAGGAGGTTCGTCCGGCGTACGAGCGCGAGCACGGCCAGCCGCCGGAAAATCGCCATCAGGTGCGACGGGCAATGGCCGGCAACTCGACCTTCGCCCTATGGAGCGCGCTGCGCCGCGGCAGCATGGAAATGCGTCAGCAGGCCGGACGCAGCCTGGTGCTGCATCAGCTCGACGCGCTGATTGAGGCCAGCGCCGAGCTCAATGCCGACTCGCCGCGGCTGCTGCTTGATCCATCGGTCGAAGTGCCGCGATACGCCCGCGCGGTCGACATCCACTGCATGCCCGGCGGCTATCACACCGAGCTGGTTGATGATGACGTTTCGGCGGCCGCCAACTACGACTGCGGCATCTTTGCCACCACCGGCGGCATGCTCGGACGCCTCAACGACGGCGGCGGTCAGGCGCTGGTGCAGTGGCTGCGCCAGTCGCATCCCGAATTCGCGCCGCGCCGCGTGCTCGATATCGGCTGCACCATTGGCCACAACATTGTGCCAGTGGCGCTGGCTTTTCCCGCAGCCGAAGTGATCGCCGTCGACGTCGCCGCTCCGATGTTGCGCTACGGCCACGCCAGGGCGCGCGCGCTGGGCGCCAACAACATCACCTTCCGCCAAGCCAACGCCGAGTCGCTCGACTATCCCGATGGCCACTTCGACCTGATCACCACGGCGATGTTCTGGCACGAGACATCGGCCACCGCGATGCCGCGGATGCTGCGCGAAATCCACCGTCTGCTTGCCGATGGTGGCCTCACCGTGCACCTGGAGCAGCCGCAGTACGCCGGCATGGACCCCTACGAACAGTTCATCCGCGACTGGGATGCCTACAACAACAACGAGCCATTCTGGAGCGTCATGCACGAGTACGACTTGCCGGCGATGATGGCCAGCGCTGGGTTCGACCCGGCGACCTACTTCGAAACCCGCATGGCGGGCGTGGTCGACAGGGATATCTTTCCGGTCGCCAGCAGCGGCGGCGAAGACTTTGGTCGCGCCGCGCTGTGGACCGCCTTCGGAGCGCGCAAGCCGTGACCCCATCACCTCCATCTCGATCATCACCAGCGCTCGATGTGCTCGGCCAGGCCAACCGCCGCGCCAAGGGCAAACGGCCGTGGTTTTTCAACGATCCCGACGTCGAGCGTGTGCTCAACATCACGATGGTGCTGGCGATGGAGCACGCGGTAACGCGGCAACGTCTGGATGCGCTGGAGCGGCTGATCGAAGCCAAGGGTCTGCTGACCCGCAACGAACTGGACGCCTTCACTCCCGACGCTGACGCCGAAGCCGAGCGAACCCGCTGGATGAAAACCTATATCGCCCGCGTGCTGCGCATCGTTGCGCAGTCGAGCGAGGCAGCGAGCGACGCCGAGCGCGCCGCCGAGCCGGCCATGGACGATCTGATCAATCAGCTTCGCGGTGAGTCGCCGACCTGACTACGCCGAACTCATGCTGCCGACCCGACTCAGCCGAAACGAGGAACTACCGATGACCGACCTTAAAAAGCATCTGCCGCTGCTTGCCCGCCACGAGGGCGTCTGGGACGGCTGGTATCGCTGCTACGACCCAAGCGGCGAGAAGACCGACGAGCACCGCTCGCGGCTGGTTTGCCGCTTCCCGAGCGAGGGGCCGCATCCTTACCATCAGACCAACCACTACAGCTGGGCCGATGGCCGCAGTGAAGTGCGCGAGTTTCCCGCTGACTATCAGTACGGTCGGCTGATTTTCGACAACGAGCTGATCACCGGTTGGGCCGCTGAAGAGCCGCTCGACGACCACCACCGCAGCGTCATGCTTTACTGGCTGCGCAAGGGAGACCCCGACGTGTGTCTGTACGAAATGATCCAGCTGTCCGACTGCGGCCAATACCGCCATCGCGTCTGGCACTGGTATCGCGCCGGCCGCATTCTGCAGCGCACCCTGATCGACGAAGAGCGGGTCAGCCACCGCTGGGAAGGCATCATAGGCCACAGCTTCGCTGGCGATCCGCTGCCGGAGTAGCGGCCTGCCGGTCGCGCCACGCGGCGGGTGACCCGCGGAAGCGGCGCGATGACGCAATCAAGCCCGCCGCAATCAGGCCCGCCGCAATCAAGCGAAGTGCAAACGCGAGATGCCGGCGCCCGCGATCGGGTGCCTACCAGCCGAAGCGCGGGTCGCCTTCGCGTTCGACGAAGCCGGTCTGAAACCAGCCGATGTTGATGCCTACGCGCGTGCCGCTGGTTTCGGTCCAGCTGTAGCTGGTCGATTTGCCGGTCGCGTTGTCGATCACCGCCAGCTTCAGGATCGGCGTGGTGGTGTTCTGGTAGGTGAGCTGGGCCAGTTCGACGCTGTAGCCGAGTTTGACTCCCTCGGAGGTGACCAGGTCGACGCGGTCGCCTTCGCTGTGCAGGCGCAGGCCGCGCACGCCGATCCACTGGGCGTCGGGGCCGGCGTCGGAGCCGCCTTCCTTCATCGCCGCCCAGCCGTCAAAGTAGCGGACCTTGCGGTTCTTGTGGTGCGGGCGGTCGGGGTCGCCAAATACAATACCTCCATCCTCGTCCATCGCAACGTCACGAATCCAAATCGCGTCGTCGCTCAGCCGCAGATCGTCGTTGATGGTAATCATCTTGCCGCTGCGCTTGGACTCAAAGCGGCAGGCGTCACGCACCATCGCGCCGTCGAAATGCTGGCCGCTCCAGGTCCAGTAAACCGCGCAGCCTGGAATGCTGCTGAAATCGTCCTTGCCCAGCTCGCGCAGCCGCTCGGGCGCAAGATGGGCGTCGCGAGCAGCGGCCTCATCCTTGAAGGTCCAGATGGTCAGCGCGACGGCTTTGCGCTCGGCGTCCTGGCTCAGCGAGTAGGCGCGGATGCGGTAGATCTTGCTGGGATCATCGTCCAGCGTCTGTTGCACAAAGTAGACGTGTTCACCGAGCGCGGGAATATCGACCGGCAGAAAAATGTGGTGGATGCGCTCGTGCGGATTGGCCGGCTGGTCGATGGCGTTCTGCCAGACCTGCTCGTTGTTGTCGTACTCGCCAGGGAACCATTCAAGAAAACGGGCGAACTGCGCGTCGGCGGCAAGCGTCTCGGCCTGCGCGGCGGCGCTCGCGGTCAGCAGCAGGGCAACCAGTGTGGCGATCAGCAGGCGCATGGCAAAGCCCTCATTGAGCGGAAGCAGGTTTGGCGTCAGCTTTGACGGCGGCGGCGTCGAGACCGATCTCGGCCAGCACCGAAGCAGTCGAGGCGGCAAACGGATCGAGTCGCGGATTGATGCGGCCCGGCTCGTCGGAGAAGCGGATCGGAATGCCCAGGTGCAGGCCGCCGTCGGGGGCCTCGAAGATCATCTCGCGAGCCCGGGTGTGGGGGTCGGAAAACGCCTCGGTCAGCGTCTTGACCGCCGACCAGCAAACGTCCAGTGGCGCCAGAAACCGCTCCCAGTCCGCCAGCGATCGGGTAGCGAAAGTGGCGGTGAGAAATTCGCGCGCCGGCACCTGCTGAGGCCCCGGCGGCTGCTGGCAGAGCGGCGCCAGATCGCCGCGTCCGAGCGCCGCGAACAGCGCATCGGAAAATTTGTGCTCGGCGCCGCCCAGAGCCAGCCAGCGGTGGTCGCTGCAGCGGTAAAGGCAGTACATCGCGTTGCCGCCCCAGCTGCGCTCGTCCTTGACCACCGGGTCGCGACCCTCGGCAAACGGCGGGCCGAGCACGTTCGGCAGCCAGGCCATCAGCGCGTCCTGCATCGAGAGGTCGATGTGATCGCCCAAGCCGGTCTTCTCGCGTCGATACAGCGCCATCAGAATGCCGCTGAGCGCCATCAGCGAGCCCGCCATGTCGGCCACCGGCATGTGCGGCGCGGCGGGCTGACCGTCCTGACCGAGGTTCAACGAGAGCACGCCGCTGTCGGCCTGTATCGCCAAGTCGTGCGCCGGACGGCCGGCCTTCGGTCCGCTCTGGCCAAACGCGCTGATCGAGCAGTAAACCAACCGCGGATTGCGCGCGCGCAGGGTCGGCGCGTCGATGCCGAGGCGCTGCGCGACGCCGGGGCGAAACGCTTCGACCAGCACGTCGGCGCGATCGGCAAGCTGCAGCAGCGCGTCGAGTTCGGCCGGCTTTTTCAGGTCCAGCGCAATGCAGCGCTTGTCGCGATGGGTGTTGCGGAACCAGGTGCTGATGCCGGCCTGGCGCAGGCCGATGTCGCGCACCGGCTCGCCGCCCGGCGGCTCGACCTTGATCACGTCGGCGCCGTGGTCGGCCATCATCATGGTCAGATGCGGTCCGGGCAGAAACAGCGAGAGATCAAGCACGCGAACGCCGGACAGCTTCATCGGCCGGCGCCCTTCATATCGTTTCCAGTGCGCGCAGCTGTTCGATATCGGCGCTGCTGTAGCCGGCCTCGCGCAGCACCGAATCGGTGCTGCTGCCGGCGGCCGGGCAGGCGCGACCGTCGAGCCGCAGGCCGTCGACCTTGATCGGCGAGCGCAGCATGCGCTGGGTGCCGGCCGGATGGTCGACCTGCTGCAGCAGTCCGCTGCGCTTGACAAAGCCAGCATCGAGCGCGCCGGCCAGATCATTGACCGGCGCGACGGGAATTCGTCCGGCGAACACGGCAA
>Ga0163152_10003194_pt1 | contig 21640 bp, 21 predicted proteins | sample OliLakLV19MP8IB2_FD_148635 | JGI IMG/M metagenome (GOLD analysis project Ga0163152, IMG submission 148635) | Freshwater microbial mat bacterial communities from Lake Vanda, McMurdo Dry Valleys, Antarctica - Oligotrophic Lake LV.19.MP8.IB-2 | ecosystem: Environmental > Aquatic > Freshwater >...
CGAAGCCGGCCGGACGACGACGGTCGACCTGCGCACGCCCTGATCCGGATCGCATCCGCCGTGCCGATCGTCGCGATCGGAAGTTCGGCGTCGAGCACTTCACGCGCGCCGATGCCGAGTACGGTCCACGCATGTGAGCCACGTTGCGCTGAACGTCGGCACACGAAGGGACGATCAAGGCGGCGTGAGCGCCGGCTCACGCCGCTCTCTTGAGTGCGAGATCTCGACGCATCATGCGTGTGTGACCTTGCCGGATCGCGCACGCAGCTATAGACTTCCGCCTCGTTCGCCCGCAGCTCGGGCGATCGCACTCGCGATGAGCACTCACTTCATGCACATGTGTTTCGAGTACCGGAACCGCATCCGCGGTGGCCGCTCTCGATCCATGGGCAGGACGCACTAGACGACTCCTCGCACCCTCGATCGACGAAGAAGGCCATCGCGACGCGGTGGCCTTCTTCGTTTTCACCCAGGTTTTCCCGGGCTTTTCGAACACACAGGACACTCCATGAACGACTCGAACCCGAAGTCACTCCGCGCCAACGTCATGCTCGCCTGCCTCGCCTTCGACCACCGACCGCTGATCCCGTTCCTACTTTCCGGGGCCATCGTCGGTGCCGTGAAGTGGGGTTGGTTGAACGCGGTTCCATGGTGACGTCGTGGAGCTCACCTCGATTCGCAATCGGAGCTTCGCGCGCGCACGCGCGGCGGCGACCACCCACTTCATCATCGGACTGACGCTCCTCGCGGGCGTCTCGATCACCGCGTGGCACCTCCATCGACTCGTGCCCGCGCTGCCTCTGCCGACCATGACGCTGTTCCTCGGCGTCGCGGTGGGCAGCGCTTGCGCGCTCTCACCCGCGCTCCGACACCTCCGCCCAGCCGCGGAAGTGCCCCTCGCGGTCGGCATGGTGCTACTCGGCGCGCAGTGCGACGTCGTCGCAGTCCACACGGTCGGCTTCGTCGGGATCGCACTCCTGCTGCTCCACTGGTGGATCGCGGGACGGATCCTGCGTTACGCGCTCGAGCGCGCGGGTGAATCGAAGCGCACCGCGAGCCTCGTCTCGGTGGGCTCGAGCGGAGCGGGGATCAGCGCCGTTCTCGCCGCGGAATCGAGCGATCCGGAGAGTCCACCGCGCGCGAGGCTCCTCGCCGTCGCGTCGACGCTCGTCACCGGCGCACTCGGGTTCGTGCTCTTACCGCTCGTGGCGTCGAGCTTCTGGTCGAGCGCGACGACGGTCGCGCGTCTCTCGGGGATTGCGATGCCGACTACGGCCGAGGCCGTGTTGATCGGAGCCGCGCACTCCCCCGAGGCCTTGCGCGGAACCGGGGCGTTTCGCTTCGTGGTGAACCTGCTCCAGTGGATCCCAGTGCTCGGTCACGCTCGACGATTCGCTCCACGCGAGGAACGCGGCGCCGCTCGATCCGTCGTGCGCACGGCTGCAGCCGTCGCGCGCAGAATGCCCGGATTCGTGTGGGGCCTCACGCTGCTCGCCGCAGTCGGGACGCTCGGCGGTTTCGCGGATCACGAACGCCGCGTCCTCGCGAACGTGACGAATTGGGCTTTTCTCGGTGCACTCGCCGGCGTCGGATTCGCGATCCGCCCGCTCGAGATCGCGGCACTCGGCTGGAGGCCGATCGTCGCGGCGGTCATCGGCTGGCTCGCGGCGGCGACGATCCTGCTCGGCGCGGTGATCGCGTCGTCGCGTGCATGAGCGGCCGGACCTCGTCCACGCCCATCGCCAACGCGATGCGGTCCTTGCACGCCACCACCGCGCATTCACGCAGTCCCGGTCAACGGGTTCGGCAAAGGGGCGTTCGTGTAATCTCGCCTCGAGCACGGGGCGCGAGCGCGCGCTCGATGTGCTCGACGCGCGAACCCAGCATGCACGATCTGCCTTTCGAGTCCGGACCGATAGAGCGGTTGCGCACCGTCGATGCCGCCCTCCTCGAATCGATCGGTCGCACGCCGCTCGTCCGCCTCGCGCGGATCGGCGCAGGTCTGCCGATCCCCGTGCTCGCGAAGTGCGAGCACCTGAACCCGGGCGGCAGCGTGAAGGACCGCCTCGCGTTGGCGATGGTCGATGACGCCGAGCGACGCGGCGTGCTGCGACGCGGCGCGACGCTGATCGAAGCAACGGCCGGCAACACCGGCATCGGGCTCGCGCTCGTCGCTCGGGTGCGCGGCTACGAACTCGTGTGCGTGATGCCCGAAAAAATGTCGGTCGACAAGCGCACCGCGCTCACCGCGATGGGAGCGCGCGTCGTGATCACACCCAACGCGAAGCCCGATGCGCCCGATCATTTCCAGAACGTGGCGCGCCGTTTGGCAGCCGAGAACGGGTGGTTCCTCACCGATCAGTTCTGCAATCCGGCCAACGTGCGCGTGCACGAGGAGATGACCGGCCCCGAGATCCTGGAGCAGACCGACGGCCAGATCGGCGCGTTCGTCGCCGGCGCGGGCACGGGCGGGACCATCACGGGCGTCGGGCGCTGCTTGAAGCTCTTTGGTTCGAGCGCGCGGATCGTGCTCGCCGATCCCGTCGGTTCCGGTCTCGCGCGTTGGGTGACGGACGGCATCGTCGGGAACGATGCGCCGTATCGCGTCGAGGGCATCGGCACGAGTCGACCGCCTGTCATCCTCGATCGCTCGGTGATCGATGCAGCCGAGAGCGTGTCGGACGCAGAGAGCTTCGCCATGACGCGACGACTGTGGACGGAGGAAGGACTTTTCGTCGGCGGATCGTCGGGCACCGCCGTCGTCGCCGCGCTGCGCGTCGCGAGCAGCGGACTCGTGCGCGATCCGGTCGTCGTCGTGCTGCCCGATGCGTCGGATCGCTATCGCTCGCAGGAATGGGCTCGCGCTCCAGTCGATTCACCTGCCTGACTCGAGTCCGCAACTCGAAGTCCCCTGATGAGATGGCCCGGACGCTCTGGAATCAGAGGAGCGCCGCAACCGCGGCAGCTCGATCGTGAACACGCAGCCGAGGCCGGGGCGATTCCGTGCCTGGACCGTCCCGCCCATGGCTTCTACTGCGCGCTGGCTGATCAAGAGCCCGAGGCCGGACCGATCCTTCCCGGTCTGCGCCGTGCCGGCGAAGAACTGTTCGGCCTGTCCGGGTCGCAGACCGCCGCACTCGTCCCCCACTTCGATCGCGACGCGATCGGGCGTCGAAGTCGAAAGCAGATGGACGTGCCCGTTCGGGTGCGTGAATTTGATGGCGTTCTGAAGCAGATTGGAGACGGCCGATCCGAGCAGCTGCCGATCGGCCTCGACGGCGACCCCCGAGTTGCCGCGCCGGACGGTGAGGGCGACACCGCGCTCTTTCGCATCGATGCTCCCGGCCGCCTCCATTTCCTCCAGGAAGTTGGTGATATCGAGGCATTCGGGTCGGTCGAGGCCCGATTCCAAACGCACCTGCGCCAACGTGCGGTCCACGAGTCTCTGGAGGCCCAAGAGACTGCGGCGGAGCACGGCACCCGTGCTGCCGCCGATTCCGACGGAGCCCGACTTCAGGATCTCGAACGCGAGATTGGCCGTATGCAGGTGATTGCGCAGTTCGTGCGCGAGGAATCCCAGGCGTTCCATCTCGTTCTCGGCGATCGAACGCTCGCGCAACCGCGCGTACTCCGTGACGGCTTGCGCGATCGCGTCGTCGAGACAACGGTTGAGCGTCTTGAAATCTTCCGTGTCGATCCGTGCTTCGCGTTCGATCGCGAGCTGGGTCACGACCTGACAGAGGTCGCCGTAATCGTGCACGACCTGCGCGACCGTGAAACCCATCTGCTGGCGCACTTCACCGTGGCGCGTCGCATCCTCGTCGAGCTTCTCTTCCGCACTTTTCTTGCCGGTCAAGATCGCGACGAGTTCGTCCAGGAAGAGCGGGATGCCGAGCGTCAGCTCATCTTCAGTCGGCTTGGGCGCGAGGCGCAGCCCGACTCGTGCACGTGAACGCAGGAGGATCTCGGCGCGGTTGTCGTTGAGGAACTGATGTAGCATCGCGAACTCGCTGAAATCGAGCGCGAGGATGCGGGGGGGGCGCCGCGGAACGCGATCTCGAGTCCAGAATCTCGCTCACAGCGTAGCGAGTTCCCTCGAATCGCCTCCGAGAACGCCCGGCGAGGGCCGCGGACGCAGCTTCAGGAGGCAAGGCCGGGGAATACTTTGGATCGCTTCGATGCGGCGGACAGCCGCGCCAACTCGGCGCGATTGGGGTCGAGCGATGGAGGCAGAACTCGCTCACGTGCACGGACGAAGCGCGCGTTGGTGGTTCGCCGTCGGCGGTGCTCGCGTCGCATTGTTCCCACCACGCCGCAGCGCCGTTCCGGTCATCGCCGTCGCCGCGTTCGCGATGATCGAGCGAGCGACGACCAAGCTCAGGGAGAAGTTGCCGAATCGCATCGCTCGCTCCTGTCGTTCGATCGTTGACGTTGGATGGGCGCGCGTCGAAGAGCGCACGCGATCGACCACGGTGCAGACAGCCGGGTCAGGAGAAGAACTCGGGCCCACTACCCTCCCGTGCTCGATGTGCCGTGTCGGGAGCGCACGTGTAGGTTGGCGCGAGCCGTCGCGCCACGATCACTGCGCGGCTGCGCCGCAAGGCCACTTTGTGGGTGCTCCGCACCTGCACTTCGCGGGTGCTCCGCACCTGCACTTCGCGGGTGCTCCGCACCTGCACTTCGCGGGTGCTCCGCACCTGCACTTCGCGGGTGCTCCGCACCTGCACTTCGCGGGTGCTCCGCACCTGCACTTCGCGGGTGCTCCGCACAAACACTTCGCGGGTGCTCCGCACAAACACTTCGCGGGTGCTCCGCACAAACACTTCGCGGGTGCTCCGCACAAACACTTCGCGGGTGCTCCGCACAAACACTTCGCGGGTGCTTCGCACCGTACAAAAGTGGGGGCTGGACAGTGCTCTCCCGGAGAGTGCTCTCCCGGAGAGTGTTCCCGACGGGAAGTGAGAGATGGTCGGGGCGAGAGGATTCGAACCTCCGACCTCTTCCACCCCAAGGAAGCGCGCTAGCCAGGCTGCGCCACGCCCCGACCGATGGTGGGCGAGGAGTCTACGCAGGACGCAGCTCGACTGTCCACCGTGGCGCTTGTGACTCTGCGCGAACCCCTCCAGAATCGAGGCGTGGCGCGCCCTCTTCGCAAACTCCTCAGCGCTCGTCCCAAGGCGCGGCGTCGGCATCGCACCTGGATGTTCGCGATGACGATGGCGAGCCTGGGTTGGGCCGTGGTGTGGATCGACCTCGCCCTCGCGCGTTTGGCGCCGAGCTATGCACCCGATCTCTCCGTCGCGGCCTGGATCGCGTGCGCGTTCGGCGTGGTCGGGCTGCTCGCCGTCGTGTGGGCGGTGCGCGCGAAGCTCGCGTGGCTGCTCGTCCTGCTCGTGCCGACGATCGCGAACGCGACGTTGATCGCAGCACCGTGGGCGCTCGCGGCGCTGCGGCATCCGTCGTCGATCTCCGCGAACGGCTGAGTCACCGCGAACTAGGCGAGATCGTCGGTCAGCGCGGACTCGCGAGGCTGACCATGATCACGCCCGTGATCGCGGCGAGCACGACGAGTCCGAGCGCGAACCATGCGAGCTTCATGTGCGTGCGCCGCGACTTCGGGAAAAACAACGTCTTGATGCCCAGCGCGCTCGCCACGAGGAGCCCGAGCGTCGCCGCGCGCGCCAGGAACAAGTGGATCGGCGTGATGATTCCCGCCGACGCGAGGTCGAGCGTGTCCCCGAGCCGGTACGCGTAGTAGATCGTCACGGCGAGAGACACGTACGCGAGCAAAACGGCCGGGATGTGAACGCGACGCTTGGCGCGCGTCCCGCTCCAAGCGACGACGCCGAGCAGCGCGAGCGTGACGAGGAATGCAGCCGCGAACGCGAGCGTCGGCGTCAACCGGCACCCTCGGAGAGACCGTCCATCTCGCCGGCGGGCGCGCGGGTCATGAGCTCGAGCACGGCTTCACGCGGATCCTTGCCTTCGAACAGCACCGCGTGGACTTGCTCGGCGATCGGCATGCGCACGTCGGCCAGGTCGGACTCCGGACCGAAGAGAGCCTTCGCCGTCCACACGCCCTCGGCCACGGTTCTCGTCTTGGCGAGCACCGCTTCGAGCTTCTGACCGCGACCGATCGCTTCCCCCACCGCGCGATTGCGGGAGTGACGCGAACAGCACGTCGTCACGAGATCGCCGATTCCAGCGAGACCGAAGAACGTTTCGGGGCTGGCGCCGCGCGAGCGGCCGAAGCGCGCCATCTCGACCATGCCGCGCGTCATCAGGGCCGCTTTGGCGTTGTCGCCGAGTTCCAGGCCGTCGCTGATGCCCGCGCCGATCGCGATGACGTTCTTCAACGCGGCGGCCAGTTCGGCGCCGACGGGATCACTGCTCGTGTAGATGCGGAACGATTTGGACGAGAACGCTCTCTGCGTGCGCGCAGCGAGCGCAGCGTCCTCGCTGGCCGCCACGATCGAGCACGGTTTGCCGACCGCGACTTCTTCCGCGTGGCTCGGCCCCGTCAACACGCACGTCGAGCGGTTGCCGAGCACTTCGCGCAGGATCTGCGCCGGCGTGCGGAACGTCTCGATCTCGATGCCTTTCGTCGCCGACACGATCGGCACGTTGCCGGGCAGAGCTTCCTCGAACACGCGCGCGATGCCGCGCAGGTATTGCGTCGGAACCACGCTGACCACGAAGTCGGCGCCCTTCGCCGCGGCGAACGGATCGGCAGTGATTTCGAGGTCGGCGGGCAACGGCACGCCCGGCAAGAAGCGCCGGTTTTCGCGCTGCTCGCGCATCTCCTTCGCTTGCTCGGGGAACGCGCTCCACAGACGCACGGGGATCCCGTTGCGATGCAGCGCGAGCGCGAGCGTCGTGCCCCAACCGCCGTCGCCGATGACCAGCGCGCGCTTGACGACTTGCGGCTCAGCCATGCGGCCTCGCCGCCGGCGGCGGTTCGGTGGGCTTCCGGCGCGCATTCGGCTCCGTGCCGGCGAGCATGCGCTGAATGTTGCCGCGGTGGCGCCAGACGATCAGGCACGCGAGAGCTGTCGCACCGACGAGCATCGCCTGCCGTTCGGTCCGATGGAGCACAGCGACCGCGATCGGGAACGTGAGGCCCATGAGGATCGACGCGAGCCCCGCATATCCCGTCACGAGCCGCGTGACGATCCAAACGATCCCGCCCGCGAGGAACGTCGGCCACGACAGCGCCATGATCCCACCGCATCCGGTCGCGACACCCTTGCCGCCGGTGAACCCGAGGTACGGCGAGTAGCAGTGCCCCAGCGTCGCCGCCGCGCCGACGAGGATCTGGAGCAGTTCGCGGTCCTCGCGCGTGCTCCCGAAGAATTGGTCGACGGCCAACGCCGGCAGGAAACCCTTCAGGAAGTCGAGCGCGAACACGGCGTAGCCCCACTTGCGCCCCATCGCTCGGATCGCGTTCGTCGCGCCGATGTTCCCGCTGCCGATCGTGCGGATGTCGACGCCCTTGACGAGGCGCGCGAGGATCAAGCCGAAGGGGATCCCCCCGATGAGGTACGCGGCCGCGATGGCGACCCACGACCACGGCCCGGCGAGGAGCACAGCTGCGTCAGGGAGGAGGATGAGGACGGGGGCCAAAGCTCGAGGGGCGCCAGATGCGAGCGCTCGCGAGACGATACCGATTCCAGAACTCCCTCGCCCGCCTCGCGGAGATCGCATCCAAGGACCCGATCCGCGCGGAAGCAACGGGGTTGCAACGTGGGCAGACCGCCTTACGATCTTCCGACACGAACCCCTGGGAATCGTGGGCCCAATCCGAGCCCTGAGTCGCCGCCCACGAGCCCGCCGAAGAGCTTCTCCGATGACCTATGTGATCGCCGAACCCTGCGTCAAGACGAAAGACACTGCCTGCGTCGAGGTGTGCCCCGTGGACTGCATCCACCCGACGAAGGACGACCCGACCTTCGCCAAGCACGACATGCTCTACATCAACCCGGATGAGTGCATCGACTGCGGCGCGTGCGTGCCGGAGTGCCCGGTGGACGCGATCTTCGACGAGGCGGAGTTGCCCGAGAAGTGGGCCTCGTACAAGAAGATCAACGCGGACTGGTTCACGCAGAATCGCTGAATGTCCACCACGGTCGTACACGCGACCGACGACGAGCCCGACGGCGCGCTGCGCGGTCGGGCTCGTGTGTTTTCGAAGCGAGGATCGCGAGCGCGTTCAGGGCAGATCGAAGTCCTGCCGGAACTCGTCGACGTCGGCGGGGATCGTGAACGTGCGCTCGGTCCTCGCGCCGTTCCTATCCAGGTTCGCGACGTACAGGTGCCACGCTGCTTCGACTCCCATCGCCCGAAACCGACGCCGGATTCGGCTGGACGATTGCGGACGTCCGCGACGTCGACGTCGACGGAGTACGGGATGTCGCCATCGGCTGCCAGCCCTCGTCGGAGCGCGAGTTACAGTGAGTGCGCACGACCTCGGCGTCTCGAACTCACACGCACGAGCCCCCACGTCGCCCCCGCGCTAGACCCAGATGTTCAGCCGAAATTTGTCGCTGCGGCACCACGCCCACTGGCTCTTGGCGGCGGCCGTCTTCCTCATCGGCTTGCCCTGGCTCGGCTCCGAGGGCACGTACCACGGTGACGAGCGCTTCTATACCGACGCGGCCCTGCGGATGATCGCGGACGGCAATGCGTGGGCGCCAGAGTACGCGGATGGCAGCGCCCGTTTGAACAAACCGCTGCTCGTGTATTGGCTCATCGCGGTGCCGTTCGAACTCCTCGGCCCGAGCTTGTTCGCCGCGCGGCTCCCGTTTCTCGTCGCGGGAGCGCTCCTGGTTGGTGTCACAGGGCGGCTCGCGCGGGCGCTCTTCCCGACCGATCCGCGCGCGCCCTTCCTCGCGGCGGCGATCGTGGCCTCGAACATCTCACTCGCGGCGTTGGCCGTGCGGTCCACCCCGGACATCTTGCTCGCACTCGCGACGGCCATCACTTGGGTCGGAATCGCGGAACTTCTCGTTGGCGGCCGGCCGGCACGCGCGGCTGCACGTTGGTTGTGGCTCGGCATCGGGTTCGCGGCGGCGGCGAAAGGCAGTCTCTCGATCGTGCTCGTCCTCTTCGTCGTGAGCGCGATCGCCGTGCTCGGCGGCCGCGGCGCGTGGCGCGCACTGCTGCTTTCGCCGTGGCTCGTCGCCGCCATCGCTCTCGCGGGAGTTTCGCTCGTGCCCTTGTGGCTCGTCGACGCGCCGCTCGGAGGGCCGAGCTTCGTGCAAGACCAAGTGTCGACGCGTCTCTCGACCTCGCCGCTCGAGGTGGTCGGGATGGGGCTCGGATACAGCGCCTCCCTCACGCGCCATTTCTTGCCTTGGATTCTCGCCCCGATCATCCTGGCCTTCGCGAACCGCACGGCGCTCCGCGAAGCCTGGCGCGGTCACCGCCGAGGCCTCGTACTGGTCCTCGCGTTCACGCTCCTCATGTGGCTCGTGTTCTCGGCGGCGAACCTGCATCGAGGTCGCTACCTCACGCCGATCTACCCAGCCTTCGCGTGCGCGACCGCCGTCTTCGTTCCTCTCGCGCTCGACCTGCGCGGAGTGCGGAGGGGCGTCTGGATCCTGACGGTCCTCGTCGCCGTCGCGGCGGGCCTGACGGCGCTCGTGGCACTGCGCGTCGACATCGCGGCGGCCATCGGCGCGGGGGCGGCGGCCGCGGTCGCGACCTATTGCGCTTGGAAGGTGAGTGCCGACCAGCGCGCGCCTGCCTTCGCGATCGCGTTCGGTGCGCTCGTGCTCGTCGCCGTTCCCGCGCTGCGCCATGCGTTCCGCTCGGGAGACTACGCGCGCGCCGCTGCGGCGGAACGCATCGACGCGGCGTGGGGCTTCGATGCGTTGACACCCAGCATCCTGCGCGTGCTCTCGGGAGGCCGAGTCGATCCGCGCTCGTGGCCGGCAACTCCCTCGGAGGAAGACTTCGCTCGCGCTTCCGTCGTGATCGCGCGCGGCCCAGCGCGTGCCGCTCTCGAAGCACGCGGCTGGAGCCTCGAGCAGTACGCATCCCGCCATCGGAATCCGAGAATCGGCGACCTGCTCGAACTGCTCGGCGAGCCGGATCCCAGCGCGTGGCTCGCCGAGCGCGGTGAGCCGGTGTACTTCGCACGCCGACCTCCGGCGATGCAGCCGACTCCACCGCTCGATCGGTGATCGAAGGGTGGTGAGGGAAGCGAGGGACGAGGAGTTGCGCGCTGCGGCGACGGCCCGACGCGATCCGCCCGTGCCTTTCAGTTGGCGAGGACCGCCTCGATCTTGGCGCGCGCTTCGATCTGCTGCGGTTGGTCCTTCGGCATCAGGCAATTGCCCACCGCGTTCAACAAGGTCTGCGCCGTCTCCAAGGACTGATCCTTCGGCAACGACTTCGCGAGCTGCGATGCGCGCGTCTGCATCGCCTTGAACTTCGAGCCCTCGGCCACCGCCGGTTTGCGCCACGACTTCGCCTCGGGCGGCAGCTTCGCGGCGGCGGCCTTCGCGGCCACGACGCGGCTCGCGAGCGTCGGGTGGTCGCTCATCATCTCCGGCGTCGTGTCGTAGCCCGCGTCGACCATCGCCTGGAAGAAGTCGCCGAAGTGATCGGGATCCCATCCGGCGCGCGTGTAGAACGCGAAGCCCAGATCGTCAGCCTCGGCCTCGTCGCCGCGCGTGAAGCCTTTGTTGAGGAAACCGGCGAGTGCACCCGCGCCGACCGCGGCGAGGCCCGCGTACTCGAGCTTGTTCTCGTCGTCCGCGAGCGTGTAGCCGAGCGCCGCGCCGGCGACCGCTCCGCCCATCGCGAGATACTGCCGGTTCATCCCCTTGTGCACGTGCCGCGCGTAGACGTGCGCGTACTCGTGCGCCATCACGGCCGCGAGCTCGTCCTCGGTCTGGCACTGCTGCAGGAGCTGCGTGTAGATGTACATGTGCTCGCCGCCCGTCGTGAACGCGTTCAACGTCTCGCTGTTCACGAAGTGGAACTTCACGTCGGTGAACATCCAGCCGTCGTCTTCCTTGCGGTGGCTCGAAGGGCCGTAGCCCGTGTCGGAGAGCTTCTTCGCCTCGACGATGATGCGATCGCCCATCTCCTGTAGGTATCCAGCGAGCGTCGGATCCTCGAGCACCGCCGGTTCGAGATCGCGGTGAGCGTCGTCGGCTTGTTGGATCACTTGCCGATCCGACGCGCAGGCGGAGAGCAGCGTGAGGAGGATCGGAGCGGCGAGGTGACTGAGGAGCGCTTTCATCTGGGATTCCGGTCGAAAGTGGTTGAGCTCGCGCCGAGGGGCGAAGCGGAGCGCCACGAACCTATCACGCCGCCTTGCGGAAGCGGTCGCCGCCGCTACCGTCCGTCGCCCATGGACCTGCCGAAGAACTCGCGATCGATGCGCAGGCGCGCCACGATCGCCCTTTTCCTCGTCAGCATCGTCTGGGGCTTCACGTTCCTGTGGATGAAGCAGGCCGTGGACGCGATGGAGCGCGTCGCCGGTCCCGATCGACTCGTCGCGGGTTCAGGCGTGTTCTTGGCCATGCGGTTCACGATCTCCATGGCGATCCTGCTGGTATTCGTGCCGTCCTCGCGCAGAGCGCTCACGAGCGACGCCACGAACGTCGTGTGGGGCGGGGGCGCATGGCTCGGCGTCTTTCTCGTCGTCGGGTTCGTCCTCCAGATGATCGGGCTCGGCGACGTCACGCCGGCCGTGTCGGCGTTCTTGACGAGCCTCTACGTCCTCTTCTTGGCCGTGATCACTGCGTTCGTCGAGCGGCGCCTGCCGCGTGTCGGCTTCGCGATCGGCGCGCTCCTCGCGACGGCGGGGGCGGCAGTCGTGCGCGGTCGACCCGAGATCACGGAGTGGCGCACGGGCGAACTGCTCACCGTCGGCGCGTCGATCGCGTTCGCCGTGCACATCCTCGTGACGGATCGCGTGACGAAGCGGGCGCCGGTCATGCCCGTCACTTTCACGAAGCGGGCGCCGGTCATGCCCGTCACTTTCGCGATGTTGGCGTGGGTCGCGCTGGGCGGCATCCTGCTCGTCGGGTTCGAGAATGCGCGCGGCGCGGGGCTCACCGGGGCGGAGTTCGGCGCGTTGTGTCGCGATCCTGAGTTCATGCGCCCGCTCCTCCTGACCACCGTCTTCGGGACGGTCGTCGCGCTGGGCCTCATGAACATCTACCAACGCGAGGTCGATCCGGTCCGCGCGGCGATCCTCTACGCGCTGGAGCCGATTTGGGCGGCACTGATCGGCGTCTACGTCGGAGCCGATGCGTTGACGGGCTGGCTCGTCGTCGGCGGCTCGTTGCTCCTCGCCGGAAATCTCGTCGCTGAGCTCGCTGGATCCCGACGCGACGGCCGCAGCGTGTCGACCTGAAGCCATTGCGCGCATGGCTTTCCGCCTCGGGGAAAGTCCTTCCATGCTCGCGGCGAACGCGTTTCACCCGAGAATTGCAGGGCGGATCTGCAACTCGTGATTCGTGCGCACTTGCGCGCTCGTCGTGCGCGATCGACTGGCCGCGTCGCACGCGCGATGTACGGTTGCTCGATCGCTCTCCGGTCGGCAGGCCGGAGCCGCAGCACTCCTCCGCAAGGGAGCGCAAAGCGATCACCACCCTCCGCACGATCGCTTCCCGCGCTGTTGCTGCCGTCGCCAGCGCGAACATCCGCACCCTCCACCGACACCATGTTCAAGTTCCTCTCCACGCTCTGTCTCGTCGCAGGCGCCGTCGCGCTCGCGCCTTCGTCCTTCGCCAACGGCTGTAACGGCGGGGGCGGGGGCGGTGGCCAGAACCAGCTCCGCTGCGATGCCGGCGGCCCCTACGTCGCTGCCGCGCAGGCGCCTTTCGCCACCGTCCAACTCGACGGCCGCGGCTCGCTCAACGAGACGGGCTACCAGTGGTCCACGCAGTTCCCGGGCGCCCTGTTCGACGACGCATCGAGCGGCACGCCGACCCTGACGATTCCTGTCGGCAGCCACTGCTCCTTCCAACTCAACGTGCGCCTCACGGTCACGAACGCGAACGACTCGAAGACCTGCTGGGTAACCGTGCGCGTGCGCGATTGCACGCCGCCGGTCATCACGTGCCCGGAAGACGGGAAGATCTTCTGCGGGACCAGCACCTCGCCGAACACCCTCGGTCGCGCCACGGCCACGGATAACTGCGACACGAACGTGAACATCAGCTACTCCGACACGGTCGTGCCCGGCGAATGCGCCGCGAACCGCTTCGACAGCGTCATCCGCCGCCGTTGGCGCGCTCGTGACAACAACTTCAACACGTCGACGTGCACGCAGATCATCGACCTCGTCAAGACTGTCACGAGCCTCGACATCCGGCCCGGCGTCTTCCCGAACGGTTACGACGCGGATGCCTGCGACCTCCTGCCCGTCACGATCCTCGGACTGGACGGGTTCAACGTCGGCAACATCCAGTGGAACACGGTCAAGCTGTACGGCCGCAACTGCGACGGTGGCCCGGTTTCGCCCCAGTGCTTCTCGATGGGCGACGTCGCCGGTCCCTTCTTCGGCGGCGCGGAATGTGACGGCGGGGTCGTCGGCCCCGACGGCAAGCTCGACCTGACGGCCTACTTCAGCCGCAACAAGCTGAACCAGCGCCTGAACCTGGACGACCTCCCGGCCTGCACGGTGGTGCCGCTCGTCGTGACGGGCCGCCTCTCCAACGGCTGCAAGTTCATCGCGGAAGACTGCGTCCTGATCCTCTGACGGAGTGACCTTCAGGTCTCACACCGCGGGCCGGCCCTGTGCCGGCCCGCGGTCATTGGCCTGGCGCGCCTCGACCGGACTGCGCCGACGGCACTTCGGAACAAGCCGCCGGGAATGACAGCGACCCGCTGCCTGGATCAGGTCCACAGGCAGCGGGTCGTCGTCGATTCTCGGACGCCGAAACGGGCGTAACGAGCTGAATTGGAGCGGCTGAAGGGATTTGAACCCTCGACATCCACCTTGGCAAGGTGGCGCTCTACCACTGAGCTACAGCCGCGTCGGGCGGGCAGGATAGCGCCGGTCTTGCCCCAGGCAAGCGTTCCGCGGATCCGCGTTCAAGAGCGCGCGATTCCGGCGATGCGGGCGGCCACGAACTCTCCCGCCGAACGTGCGGCGGCCGTCAAAGGTCGCCCGAGCGCCAGCTCGGCCGCCAAACGCGTCGCGAACCGGCAACCCGACCCGCGTAGCTTCCCGCCCGGAGTGCGCCGGTGACCGAACCACACGGGTGCGCGGCCGGCCTCGAGGAGGAGGTCGCGCACGGGATCCTCGTGGCCATGCCCGCCTTTCAACACGACGGCGGCGGCGCCCAGCCCTGTGAGGAGCCGGGCGACATCGACGCGCGCGGCCAGGTTCGTCTCGAGCTCGCGCACCGGCACGCGCGCCAGCTCGGCTGCTTCGATGAGGTTCGGCGTCACGATCACGTCGAGTCCGAGCAGCGTTCCGCGCAGGACTTCGACATCCAGCACGTCGAGGAAACGATCACGTCGAGTCCGAGCAGCGTTCCGCGCAGGACTTCGACATCCAGCACGTCGAGGAAGCGCGCGCCGCTCGAAGCGGCGATCACGGGATCGAGGACGACGTGGACATGCCCGGCGTGGCGCAGTTCGACGACGAGCCGCGCCGCGTTCTCGATCGCGTCGGATCCAGGAAGCAGTCCGAACTTCACGGCGCCGACTCCCGATCTTGCCGCGAGACGAGCTTCGGCCAGCCACGTGTCCGGATCTCGCGCGCCGATCGAGCGCACTCCCGCATCGTCCTGATCCGTTTCGGCGGTCGCGACGAAGAGGCCTTCCACGGCGATCTCCGTCAGCGCGTCGCGATCCGCGTCGAGGCCCGCGCCGCTCGGATCGCGGCCTGCGAGGACGAGGATGCGCTGCACGTGCGTCAGCCTCCTGCCAGTTTCAGTTCGACACGCACGCGACCCGAGGGCGTCGTGAGGATCACGGGCTCGTAGGCTTGCGCCGAGACTTGGATCGCGGCGATGCCGCGTGGGACCAGGATGCGCACGACACCATCGACGATGTCGAGCGGCCGTCCGTGTGGACGCGACGTCTCGGACGTGACGGGGCCGATGCTCGCGCTCTCCATCGGCTGCCCGCGTTCGTCGACGATCTCGAGCTCGAGCACCGTCGCGCGATCCGTCAGATCGACGTGCGCGAGCCGTGTGTCGACCGATGCAGCTCCGCGCGGAACGAGAACGCGCTCCAAGACGAGCAACGGTTCCTCGAACCCGACGGGATGGAAGATCACGCGGACCTCGCCGGCGTCCACGTTGCTGAATCCGAAACTGCTCGTGCCGTCCGTGCTCAACGCCAGTGCGGCGCCGTTCGCGCGTTCGACGCGCACGATCACGGATCCCTCGGGGGCGCCGAGCGGCAGGACGACATGGCCGCGCAGAGAGCCGTGCACCGCGATCACGACGCGCGCGCGCGAATCGCCGCGGCGCAGCGCGAGGGTCGCCTCGGCCGCGCGGCGTTCGGGCTCGACGGCACGCACGAGCAGTGCATCGTCCGCCGGAGCCGGTCCGCGCAGCGTGAACGCGCCGCGTTCGTCGGCCTCCACGCGCGTGCGCGGATCCGCGACGGCGCGCGCGTCGCACAACTCGACGGTGGCGAGCTCGATAGGCCGCTCGTTCTCGTCGAGCACCGAGCCGCGGATCAGTACAGGCCAGTCCGGCGCGAGCACATCGCCCAGATCGAGTGGATTCCTCGCCGTGCGCGGCTCGACGGACATCGTCGTGCTCGCCACGGTACGACCGTAGGGATTGCGCGCGACGAGCACGAGCTCGACGGCGCGTTCCGCCGCATGAAGAGCCGGCACGTCGATGACGAAAGCACCGCGATCGTCGGTACGTTCGGCACCTTGCTCGGACCAGGCGCCGCCGAGAATCGTCCACGCGACGACGTCGAAGGAGCGCCACGGATTCCCGCGTGGATCGAGGAGGCGGCCGCTGACGCGCGGCATCGGCGAGGTCGCGGCGAGCACGACGCTCGTCTCGTCCTGATCCGTCGTGCGCACGTCGGCGCGCAGCTCGAGGGGCGAGCAGCGCGTGCGTGCGATCGCAACGAGATCCATCCCGGCGGGTAGGTCCTCGAACACGGCCAAACCGTCGACGACCGTACGCCTTCGCTCGACGCGGCAGTCGCCCTCGCGTCCTGCGGGCGCGAGCGTGACCACGGACTCGCTCGCGCACGGCTGGCCGTCCGCGCCGTGCACCCACACGAGGACGCGCTTCCCCGGCGGCGTGACGAGACGCACGATTTCAGCGGGGATCAGGCCCGCGGGCAGAACGATGCAGGCGTCGCCGGGAACGTCTACAGCGACGGTGAGTTCGTCGTGTCGAGCGCTCGCCGCGAGGATCGCACCGTCAGCGAAGCGCAAGGTCGCCACGCCATCGGCGCCGGTGCGACTGCTCCATATCGTGCGACAGTCGGCGCTGCGGAGGAGGACGGGCACGCCTGATCGCGCCGCACCGAGCGCGTCGTCGACCCGCACGGCGAGCGTCGTGTCGCGTGCGAGGACGATGCGTCGGTGACTGACGTCCTCACGCTGCACGACGGCCGAGCCGTATTCGTCGCCGAGCCGCGCGTCCATGATCATGGTTCCAGCTTCGCTCGTGAGCATCGCGAAGCCACCGGCGAGGGTACGCACGGTTCGAGTCGCCTCGGCCAGGAGATCGGACGGGTGCATCGCGGAGGGATCGCGGCCCGACGCACGCACGGCATCGAGATCGCGCTGCAGCATCCAGCGCACGTTCGCGTCGAGCGCGGGTCGTCCGTCGGCGCGCAGGATGTGGAGGCCGAAGCCTTCCTCCTCCGCCGGAACTCCCGCTGGCAACGCGCCCAAGCCGGGGATGCCTGCTTCACCCGATCTCGGGCGCGTGGGGCGCTGACCTGCGACCGGTGTGCTGGGCTCGGTCGTCTCCGGAGCAGCCGTCTCGGGAGCAGCCGTCTCGGTGGCCGAAGGATCGGGCAACTTCGCGTCGATCGGCACGCGCGGCGCGACGGTGCCCGACATCTCCCCGGGGAGGAGGTCGCGCGGGGTCCTCGCCGGCTTCACATCCGCCACGGGAACCAGCGCGTCGACCGTCGCACGCATCGCCTCGTCGCGCGGCATCGGGGGGCCGGATGCGGGCCGCGCGAGCGCCGCGAGTCCGGCGATCACGAGAAGGAGCAAGCTCCAGACGGCGAGGCCGAGTGCGATCCGATGCATGAGGTCGGCCGACAGGATAGCCGGGGGCGGGCTCCGCGAAGCGAGTAGCATCCCGCGTCGTGCTCACGGTGTTCCTCGCAGTCCTCGGATTTCTTTCCGCCGACCCGGGCGAGCGCCCGCCGGACCGCATCGTGCTCGCGGACGGGACCCGGCTCGAAGGACGCGTCGTCCAGGAGGACGGTTCGCGGATCATCCTGAGAATCGGTTCGAAGGAGCGCGTGATCGATCGCGTCGACGTCACCTCGGCCACGACGCGCCTCTCGGCCTGGCACGAAGCACTGGATCGCTGGCTGAAGCTGGACAAGGACGACGCCACGAAGATCGCCGACATCGGGCTCTTCGCCGAGCGTCTCGGGCTGCCGGAGGAGGCGCGCGTCTTCGCCCTCCGCGCATTGGCCATCGACGCGGAGAATCGGGCCGCCCGTGAATTGCTCGGCCACGAGCGCAAGGAGAAGGGCTGGTACTTGCGCGAGGACGGCCGGCGCTACTTCTGGCCCGAGCGCGTCAAGAAGAGCACGGACTTCGGCAGCGGTTGGACGCTCGAGACGACGCACTGGTCGCTGCGCACGAACCTGCCGCTCCTCGACGCGACGAACGCGATCCTCGACCTCGAGAACATCTACGCGATCTACTTCCGCGAGATCGCGCCGGTGGTCGAGGCCCGTCACCTGGATGGGCCTCTCTTGGCGCAGATCCACGCGGACTCGGGCTCGTACCCGGAGATCGCCGCCGGTCGCGGGTTCTACGATCGAGCCGGCCGCGTGCTCGTCGTGAACGCCGAGGGCGGCCTGGACCGTGGGCTCATGGTCCACGAAGCGATCCACCAGATCCTCGCCGAGACGGCCGTTCTCGCGCGCGGCGGTCGCGGAGAAATCGGACCGTGGCTCGACGAAGGCTTGGGCGAGTACTTCCGCGCGACGACGTGGGGTCCGGCCGGGAGGCTCGCGTTCGACGCGGGTCGCATCGACACGATCGCGATGCGCAAGCAAGTGCACTCGAACGAGACCTACAAGCTCTCCCGCATCCTGACGTTCGACAGCGGCGAGTACCTGTCGACGTCGAGGCAAGACCTCAAGTACGCGCAGTCGTACACGTTCGTCCACTTCCTGTTGGACGGCGACGGCGGACGCTATCGACCGGGGTTCGACCGCTTCCTGCGCAGCGCGTGGAAAGGCCAGGGGTCGTCGACCGACCTGGAATCCGCGTTGGATGCGAAGGTCGACCTAATCGAAAAGGCCTGGAAATCCTGGGTGAAAGACCGCGCGCGCTGAGAGCCCGTGAAGAAATCGAGTCTACGGGCTCTCGGATTCATGTGGCGACGCTTCGCGTCGTGAGAGCGTGTGAAAGCACCGGTGCCGGCCGCTTTCTGAGACCATCCGCGTTGCTCTGGCAGCCCGCTCCCGGCGATCAGAACTTCGAGTCGACGAGATACTGCACCGCCGCGAGGATCTCCGCCCGTCCGTGGCGCGGGTTGATCTCGAGAACGCGTTCGGCGGTGCTCGGCACGTAGTTCGACACGAGTTTGAAGTCGACCTGCCCCGATCCCGGCGGCATCTCGGTCACGCCTTCGACGGCGTCCTGCAAATGCACGCCGATCATCCGCGGCGCATAGGCGTCGAGCCATTGACCCTGGGGGGGCAAACCGGCGCGCTCGCGCAGGTGGAGACGGCCCGTGTCGTGCCAGTAGCACAGACCGCGGCGCTCGAGGTCGTCGAGGACCCAACCCACGGCTTGGAAGCTCAGGAGGTCGAGGAAGCTGTCGCCCGGCTCGATGGCGATCTTCGTCTCCGGCAACTCGTGCATCACCGTGTGGAGTGAGCGGCACAGGTGCTCGACCTGGCGCTGACCACGACGTTGGACGCGCGTGGCGAGATCGCGCACGACCTCTTTGTTCTCGTCCGTCGGCCCCTCGCGGACCAAACGCGCGCGGAGGCGTTCGGACTCGTCCTGGAGCGCCTTGTCCTCGACCTCGCAGCCGCGAACGATCACGGTCGGGCACTGGTAGCGTTGCGCGAGGCGCACGTGGCGACGCAGCGAGTTCACGGCCATCTCGCGCTGGTCCTCGGAGAGCGAGCCGAGCTTGCTGCCGGACATGTGCTCGGAGCGCGGATCGAGACAGCCGGTGACGATCGACCGCACGGAGATGCCGGTTTCGCGCCGAGAGTCCTCGAAGCCGTTCAACTTGACCGGTGCGTCGAGCAGGCCCAGCTCGATCCTACGGAAGCCCATCGCGACCGCGGCGAAGGCCTGGTCCTCGATGGTCTTGAGTCGCGACCCGTAGCAGGCCGTCGACAGGGTGAATTGGTTGGGGATCCCGGGTTGGGTCAATCGACCGCCTTGTCGCCGTCTTGGGGGGAGCCCGCGGCGACCCCCTAAGGTTCGGACGCGGGAGCTTCGGACCAGAGAAGAAACCGACCTCAGGGAATGGGATGCGCTCGGTTCCACCCCAACCCAGTTTCGTCGAGTACCTGGAAGTCGATTCCTCCTCGGACGGAGATCGCTCACGGATCTGTTCCGTCGAACTGAGCGATCGTGCGCAAGATAGGAACTCCCAAAAGGACTGGTGAAACGCTGGATGAAGAGAGTGTGGAACTCGGGCCTTACGCCTCGATCTCAGACTCGCACTTCGGCCTTCTCGCCCAGGAGGTACGCGTTGCGCTCGAGGATCGGGTCCACTTCGGCTGCCAGGAATTCTTCGACCTGCTCCGGCGCGCGGCCGACGAAGCGCGCGGGGTCCAGGATGTCGTCGAGGTGCCCCGCCAGTCGACCGAGGACCGGATCCAGGGCGAGCAGCGACCGCAGTGGGTTCTCTCCTCCCGCGAGGATGGCCTCGGACGCGGTGCGACTCGCCCGCCGGATCGACTCGTGCACGTCTTGCCGATCGGCACCGGCCTTCACCGCCGCCATCATCACGTGTTCCGACGCGAGGAACGGCAACTCGGCGGCGAGGTTCTTCGCGATGACGTGGGGTCGCACCACGAGACCGCGCGCGACGTCGAGCTGCAGGATCAGGATCGCATCGGTCGCGAGGAAGCTCTCGGCGATCACGAGGCGTCGGTTCGCGGAGTCGTCGAGCGTGCGCTCGAGCCACTGGTTCGCGGCGGTGTGCGCCGCATTGTCGAGCCCGGCGATCACGTAACGCGCCAACGAACAGATGCGCTCGGAACGCATCGGGTTGCGCTTCCACGGCATCGCCGAAGACCCGATTTGCTTCGATTCGAACGGTTCTTCGAGCTCCTTTCGACTGGCCAGGAGCCGGAGGTCGACCGCGAACTTGTGCGCGCTCTGCGCGACCGACGAGAGGACCTGCAGCACGCGGAAATCGGCCTGACGCGGGTAGGTCTGTCCCGTGACGCCGAACGAGCGCTCGAAGCCGAATGCACGCGTGACGCGCGCATCGAGCTCGCGCACCTTCCCGTGGTCGCCGTCGAAGAGTTCGAGGAAGGAAGCCTGCGTCCCCGTCGTGCCCTTCACGCCACGGAAGCGCAACGTGGCGCGCGCGTGGTCGAGGTCCTCGAGGTCGTGGACGAGATCCTGGAGCCACAACGTCGCGCGCTTCCCGACCGGAAGCGCAACGTGGCGCGCGCGTGGTCGAGGTCCTCGAGGTCGTGGACGAGATCCTGGAGCCACAACGTCGCGCGCTTCCCGACCGTGGTCGCCTGCGCGGGTTGTAGGTGCGTCCAACCGAGGGTCGGCAGGCTCTTGTACTCGCGGGCGAACTTCGCGAGCGCCGCGATCACGTTGACGAGTTTCGCGCGGACGAGTTCGAGGCCTTCGCGGATCGCCAAGAGGTCCGCGTTGTCCGTCACGAAGCACGAGGTCGCACCCAAGTGCACGATGGGCCGCGCGCTCGGGCACAGGTCGCCCCAAGCATGGATCTGCGCCATCACGTCGTGACGCAGTTCGAGCTCGTACCGCGCCGCCGCCGCGATGTCGATCTCGTCGACGTGCGCTTCGAGCTCGGCGATCTGCTCCTGCGTGATCGACAGGCCGAGTTCGCGCTCGTTCCGCGCGAGCTCGATCCACAAGCGCCGCCAACGCGTGATTTTCGTGCGCTCCGAGAAGTTCGCGAGCATCGCAGGGCTCGCGTAACGCTCCGAGAGCGGAGAACGCCAAGTGTTCGAGGGGTCGGTCACAGCCAGGAGATCTCCGGGAGAAAACGCGGCAGGAAGGTAGCGAGTCCCGCCGCAGCGATGCACGCGAGGAGTCCGAGGAAGATCGCGCGCGTGAACCGACGGGGGTCGTTCGCGGCGCGGAGCACGCTGACCGCAGCCAGTGCGCCGACGAGATCCGTCACGACGTCGAGCACGGACGCGTCGCGGCCCGGGACCGTGGATTGATGCAGTTCGTCCACCACTCCGTGGACGACGCAGAACGCCACGATCCAGAACGCGATGCGCGCGGACGGCGCCACGGTTGCGCTCG
>Ga0163152_10003196_pt1 | contig 21632 bp, 17 predicted proteins | sample OliLakLV19MP8IB2_FD_148635 | JGI IMG/M metagenome (GOLD analysis project Ga0163152, IMG submission 148635) | Freshwater microbial mat bacterial communities from Lake Vanda, McMurdo Dry Valleys, Antarctica - Oligotrophic Lake LV.19.MP8.IB-2 | ecosystem: Environmental > Aquatic > Freshwater >...
TTTTTCTACTTTTTTTATGCCTTCGAAAAAGTGCCAGAGCTATGGCCCCGGCAAGGATGATGCCTAGAAAAAGCATCAACCAGCGCAGCAAGGCGGAGCTGACACCAAAATTTCCCCAACCTGAATTGGATCCACGTGCGCTCGGCTTGTTGAACCAGTCGATAATATTGACGATCACATCCCTGGCCCAGAGCAGAGCCTTTTTGATCATGGCGAAACCGTCATCCAAAAACCGGGTGACCATGTTTTTGTTTTTTTCGGTTTTTTCCCGGGACATCTTCCATTGGTATTCGGGTTTCTCCAGGGTTCGTTCAATGGAATGATCAAGCTGTTGCGCCGCCCGGCTTGTTTCCATCCGTGTTTCCGGTGAAACTTCCGCCGCTTTTAGCGGGGCAGCCAGGATGGAAGGGAGAATCAGAAAAAGAAGAACGAGCGGTTGTATCGAGGGCTTGATTTGGATGGCTCGCAACTTCATCTGCAGATCGATGCCGCTGGTTTTGGAGCTTCCATAAAAGGAACGCATGACATGCACCGCCTTGAACAGCGGGTCAACCAGAAGGTAGGTGATGCATAGGACCACCATAACAAAGGTGGTGTTTAGAAATGTGGCGGTGTTGAGCGAAAAAGCCGAATCGATGCCGAACAATGTCTTCATCAGCCACGGCAACGCCAGTATTCCCGTGCAGACATTGACGAAGACAAAAAGGCTGAGCACGCTGAAAGCGGTCAGGATGATGTGGTTTTGCATCGGCCAGAGCGCCGCCTCGCGAGCCGCGTAGGTCGTGAGCCGTTTGAGGCTGGTCTGCTCCGACACTGGTGCCGCTGTCGCCGACTGGTAAAAAGCCAGCACCCAGGCGAGTGGAAATGCAATGAGCGCGGAGATCGGCAGGAGAAAAAGCCCTGTCGCATGGATGCACGTCTGGGAGACAAAAACGGAAACCAGGGTGCCGGTGCCATATTTTTCCGGCGAAGATTCCGTCAAAACCGCGCGCAACCGGCCGGCGAAAACGGACTGGCAGAGTTTCATCCACAAAAAAAGCAAAGCCACGCCGAAAGCGCCTGCAGCGCAATGTTCATCGGCCGTCGGGCTTCGGATCATTGATGAAGCAAAAAACAGGGCACCCAGCACGAAAGGAATCGATCCCAGGTAATAAAGCAGAATGACGGCCGGGCCCGAGGTGCGGAGCAGCTCAAAAGATTGCTCGCATAATTCGAGCGGGGCGGGGGCAGTTTTGCGGTCGCGGGAAGCCATGTGTGTGATTAATTGAGTTTCCTCCGCCAGAACGAACCCTCGTGAAAATCCTCCGGGATGTTGACCAGAAATTGTCCAAGCAGAAAAAACATCAGCCAGACCAAAAGGAGCCCCGCGATAAACTGTGTCGGCTGTGCAAGCAATCTGAAGCGTGCGGAAATAACCCGCTTCGGAGTGGCCAACTGTTTCAGGCAAAGCGCGCAGACAAACTTTTCGTCGTGTTCAATGACACATTCCCGGCAATAAAACTGCGCGCACCGGGGGCACCGGACCGCCGCCTCCCGGTTGTGATGATTCAAACATCGTTGGTGGGAGAGAGACATGGTTTCAAGGGTTTTTCTGCGAGTGGATCCGGTTCATCGATTTTCCACCGATGTCTGTGAAGCATGATCGGGATTTGGCACGGGCTGAGGCTGTGCTGCTTCGATCAATGGTTTGAGAATTTGAAGGCATTTTAAAGCCACACGCCAGCGACCCATGAAGGCCAGTTGATCTTTCTGCACGCTCGTCCTTATTTCTGTGAAGCACAGCTTTCCACGTAGCGCATCAATCGAAACCATCAAACCGACCACAATCGACAGAACAACCATGACAATCTGGATGGCTGAATCGGTTAGCGCCGCCAGGATCAGCAACAAAACCAGCCCGATGTGAGTGACATAGATGGTTGGCCGCCAATAAGGGATTTTTTGTACCACAATGGCCTGGATATCTTTAAAATAGAATCGTTTGTATTTTTCCAGAAATCCATCGCTTTCGACCACCAAAAGGTGGTCCTCCCCGAGGTAACCCTTGGTGAACGCGGGACTGGCGGTGACACCGGTTCGCCGCCGCCGCCCCCTCCCCGGAAGTTTGGCATATCTGTTTTTTGAAGGGCTGCTCATCGGTTCAATTGATTTGACGCAAAAAGTAAATCAAGATGACGATCCAGGCCATAATCTCGATGATTCCGATGATCAATGCCGCCCACAAATAACCCCGCCCTTTCTGCATCAATCCCATCGGGGCGTTCCAGAAACGGATCACTATAAAAATTGCAGCCGGAGCCGTGAAGATGGTGAACCAGAAAAAAACCAGAAGGGCGACGGGATAAAACACCAAGGCAAACGCCAGTTTATCATAACGCATCTGTTCGTTTTGCAGGCTTTTGATGCGTCCCTTCCGGGCTCCGCTTTCCAGGCAGGCAGGGCATAAATGAGTCCCTTCCATTTCCATGTCGCACAAGGCGCAGACAAACCGCCCGCAGTTTTCACAGCTCAGCACGGCTTTTTTCTGCGGATGAAAAAAACAGCCTGCTTCGCTCTCGGCAACGACCCTTTCGCCCGGTTTGCCCTGGTTTGCCTGTCTTAAGAGAGCAGGAAAAACCTCGATTTTCAACGAACTCTCACAGCCAGGACACGCCTGAAGATCGCTTTGGTTCCAAAGCGTTTCCGGAAGTGAACCGGAACATTTTGGGCAAAGCACCAGGGCGCTCATTGCCTGGTCTTGTCCACGCTGATCACCCGTGTATCCGCCATCCGGTCGTGAAGAGACCGGCGCTGATCATCAAAAGCCGCCATGAGATAACCGATCAGCAAAGTGAAACTGCTGATATATTCGGCCAGGGATCGTCCGATGGCGCGACCCAGGGTCAGTGGCGAACCATCCGGTCGAACTACTTTGGCTTTGACCGCCATTTTTCCCAAGGTGGCACCAAATTTCCAGTGCATGCCGCTGGTATAAATTAGACTGACAACGAGATTGATTCCGGTTCCGATCACCTGTGCCTGCAGCAGGGACCAGTTTTGCGAAAATGGCTGAAGTGCGAGGCCGGTCAGCAAACCGACACCCCAAAGAATGATGCCATCGAGGATTTTTGCAGCCAACCGCGATCCGAAAGAAGCATAAATGAAAGTGCTCGGTATCGCTGCTCCCTCCCTGAGTCGCTGCAGGAAAATGGGTTTGCAGACAGCGCAAACGGGCTGATCTCCGTAACGGATCACTTCTTCTGGTGGATAACTCCGGCGACATTCCACGCAGGTCACCATGCCGTCTGGAGTTGCCGCCTGTCCGGATGGTCCGGATGTCGCGCTGTTTGAGGGAGCGTTTCCCCGGGCGAGCGATAACGGCTGCCAGTCTGTCATTCCCTCGCGCCAGACCAAGGTGGAGGGGTTGATAGTTCCCGCCCTTAATAGAGCGTCAAGTTGGTCGTCGTTCACCGGGCCCGACTGCTGTTTATCAATTGCGTAAAACCAGTTCACAATTTTCGAGGGTAAAAGGTTGGGTTGTTCTGCCATGCGAGATTTGCAAAAAAGAATCATTCCACGCAATCTTTAGTTTGCGGCAATTCTCACGGCATTCCGATTTGTGGACTGAGAAGCTTCGGATTCACCGCTGGAGCAGACTGCTGAGACGAATTGTTGTCTCGTCGCGGTCGATCCGGCTCGCGGCCACGTCCAGGGTCACCTTTTCCCAGGCATCCGCGTCGAGTGATTCCTCTGGTAAGAGCCCGTTTTCGCTGAGGAAAACCAGACAGGTCGCAAGGGCCGTGCGTTTGTTTCCGTCCACAAATGGATGGTTGCGGCAGAGGTAAAAAAGGTACGCGGCGGCGAATTCCACCGGTTCGGAAAAGAAAGGTTTGCCCGACATCGTGGCTTGCGGCGCGGCGACCGCTGATTCCAGCAAAGCCTGATCCTGGAGCCCCTCAGAACCGCCGTGTGCATTCAGCACCTCGGTGTGAATGGCCATCACAGATTCGGTGGTCGGATGCAAAAAGAGTCGCTTCATGAAAGCCGCCTGAACAGCTCGGAGTTTTTCTTGATCAACCGTCTGGCAGTTTCCGCAGCACGCCCTGGTTCGATGACGGGACGCAACGGCGTCAACACGATGGACCCTCCTTCATGAATGGTGATCGTCACCTGATCCCCCACCTTGAGTCGCGCAAGGTCCATCAGGGCGGCGTCCAGCATCAACCCTTGCGAGTTCCCGATCTTGGTGATGGTTTTTGTCATGGTGTAAAACTATGTTTAACATAGTGCCCTGTCAATTGCTTCGGATCGCCGGGCCCGGCGCGTCCAGGGGCTCCAGAAGAACGGGGATTATTGAATCGAGCCGTATCTGCAAATTTATCCCTGAAGTGGACAGGCTCAAATGCCGATCATTCAGGAATAGGGAAACTCGGAAAGAAGCATGGATGACAACTTTGACGGATCGCTTGTTCGAAAGCTTGAGGAGAGAACACGCCAGCTGGAGGAGACCAATCGTGCGCTCCAGGCCAAGATCGACGATCTGAAGCAGGCCGAGTCGGCTTTGTGGGAGATGAACGAGAAGTTTCACCAGCTGGCGGACAACATCACCGACGTTTTCTGGATCCGTTCACCCGACCTGAGCGAAGTGCATTACATCAGTCCTGCGTTCGAACGGATATGGGGTCGATCAGTCGAAATTTTGTTTGCCGATCCGCACCGGTGGTCGGACTTTATTTATCCTGAAGACCGCGAGCGGGTGCTGAACGCCTTCGCTTCACTCAAGACGTCCGCGCCGAGCCTGGACATCGAATATCGGATCGTGCGGCCGGACGGCGAGATCCGCTGGGTCCGTGTCCGGGGTTTTCAAGTGCGAAACGCCGAGGACAAGCTGATCCGTCATGCTGGAATTGTCACAGATATCACAGATCGCAAGCGGATCGAGGCCCAGCTGATTCAGGCGCAAAAAATGGAAACAGTAGGGCAGCTGGCAGGCGGGATCGCCCATGAATTTAACAGCATCCTGACCGCCATCCTTGGTCATGGCGGATTGTTGCTCAGAGCACTGCCCGAGGAAAGCAGGTTGATCAAGAATGTAAACGCGATCAACAAGGCCGCCGACCGGGCCGCCACGATGACCAGGCAGCTTCTGGCCTACGGGCGCAAACAATTTTTGCGACCGGAGATTCTCGACCTCAACCAAGTGATTTCAGGAATGAAGATTCAGCTGCTCATGGGAAGTCATGTGGATTGCTGCTTCGTCCCTTGCCTGGAGCTGCACAAGGTGGAGGCAGATTCGGGGCAGATTGAGCAGGTCATCATGAACATGGCGATCAACGCACGTGAAGCCATGCCTCAGGGTGGGAAACTCGTAATGGAAACCGCAAACGCGACTATTGATGCGGACGCTGCCGGGCATCATACAGACCTGAAACCGGGCACCTATGTGATTCTGGCCATCACCGACACCGGCACGGGGATGAGCGCGCAGGTCAAGTCCAGGTTGTTCGAGCCTTTTTTCACCACCAAAGATGTGGGGCAGGGGACCGGGCTGGGATTATCGACCTGTTACGGGATTATCAAACAAAGCGGCGGCCATATCGCGGTCGAAAGCGAGCCCGGGATTGGAACAACCTTCAGGGTTTATCTGCCGCCGGCCATACTCAGGAGCCCGGATACTCTCTGACGGCATCGCACATCGGCGGCCGAAATTGTTTAAATTCCGTCACCCGTTTGTTCCAGTCGCGGAGCTTCCTTGCATTGACACCGGAGTTTAGAAGAGGAAGATGGCAATGGCACGAATTTCTCCCGAACGAAGTGCCGTTTTTCAATGGACATTCAAGTTGAGTCTCACGCGTTTGGTCCGAGGGACCGCAGGCTTCATCAGACCTCGCGGACATCGCTGTTGTCGCGCCTGTGTCTCCCATCCGTTTGAAGTTCAAGATTCTGACGCCGTAGGACGCAAATTGAATGCCTGTTGAAATCGTTGAGTAGTCGAAACTAACTAGAAAATAATTATTATGTTCAAAGATTATTACCATCGGGCTCTAAGGCAGAAGTCTGTTTGGGCTGCGGTGACCTTGCTTGCAGCGTTATCCCTTCCTGCCGCTGATTATCCGTCAACCGTTTTATCCGACGGACCCAGGGCCTACTACCGGCTCAATGATGACACATCCAGGGCGACGATTTTCCAAAACGATGGTTCGCTGGGGGCTGCGGGGAATGCCACCAACGACCTGGGAGTTGTCCGCTCCATGCCGGGTGTGCTGGCAGGAGACGCCGACCGGGCCGCATTTTTCGACTTCACCTCCCGTACCGAGATTCCATGGAACTCGGCTCTAAACCCGCCAAACACCCAGCCGTTCACCGTCGAGGCCTGGTTTTATCCCGCCAGTGATCAAACCGCCACGGGGCAGAGTCCGATGAACAATCGATATGCCTATTCCGGCGCCACGCGCCAGGGCTGGGTGTTTTTTCAACGCAAGCCATCCGCCGACCATCTGGGGGGGGAGCCCGTGGGATGGAACTTCAGGATGTTCCGTGGAAGCGGATCCAGCAGCGGGCTGGATGTCACGAGCCTTGTTCCTTATGAACTGGCAAAATGGACCCATGTCGTTGTGGTCTATGAACCGTTTCAAGTCACAAACTCGACAGTGACCATGTATATCGACGGTGTTGCAGCCAACACCAATGTCTGGACCGGCGGTGCCGATGGGGACGCCCCTGGCTACGCAGCCAACACCGATGATCATGATCCCTCTGAGGCTGTGGACGGCCCTGCCAACCTCGCCATCGGCAATTACAACAACACCGCTCTGGGCAGTCTCAATCCCTATTTCGGCGGTGTCGATGAGTTTGCCTTTTACTCCACCAACCTCTCCCACGCGCAAATCCTCTCGCACTATCAAAATGCAACCAATGCGGCACGGAGCATTTCCTATGAAGCACTGATTCATTCGCACAATCCGGTGGCCCATCTGAGATTCGACGAAAACACCAGCACGGGTGACATGGCGGTGAACCTTGGTGAGACACGTTCCGCCGGGCATGCAACGCATACGGAGGAAGTGCGGCATCCTGCTGCAAGCGCTTTGAAAGCCGAGAATAAAGATGGTTCGGCGGCGTATCATTATCGCAATGGAAAAGGGACCACGACGATTCCCTGGACCGCCGGGAACAATCCTGAGGCCAGCATCCCGTTCACCTTCGAAACCTGGGTGCGACCGATGAGTGACAAACAAGGCGGGCAGGCGGCTTTCAATAATCGGTTTCCTGGCGGCACAGGCCGGACAGGATGGGTCATATTCCAACGCAACCCCAATCTCTCTTATCCTTCCAGCGAGGGTCATGGATGGGAGTTCAGAATGTACACCGGCTCCGGCAGTAGTGGACAGGACATCCGAACAGAAACCGACTATACCATCGGCGAATGGGGACATCTGGTCGTGACCTGGCAGCCTCAAAGCGACAATGGCGATCCTGCCGGAAACGGGAATCATCAGTATCAGGGGATACTGACCGCTTATTTCAACGGTGTCGCGGTCGCCACAAACGAAAACGCACTTTACGCGGCCAACACCAACCCCACAGAAACCGGGGCGACTGCGGCTGACTTCGGAATCGGCAGTTACAACGCGGCCTCCACCTTGGGCAACAATCCATTCGAAGGGGATATTGATGAAGTTGCCTTTTACAATGATTACATCCTGACACCCGAGCAGGTGCTAGCTCATTATCAGACCGGCACCAACTCCAAACGTGGAACCAACTATGCATCGCTCGTTCTTTCCGCCACGTTTACCGGCCCTGAACGCAAAGGACCGGCGACCTACCTCCGATTCAACGATCCGGCGGACTTCGCGGCTGAGAATATCGGAACCCTCGGCTACCTGGCCGATGGCAACATCGTGCTGACCTCCAACCGAGCTGACGGACCTCAAGGCGCGACATTTTCTGGATTTGAATCTTCGAACAAGGCCGTGGCCCTCGACGGTGGCAAACAGTGGATCAGCCTGAACAATCCTGCTGGTTTGGAGATCGTCGGCCAGATCACCCTGGAAGCCTGGGTGAAACCCGGCGCGACTCAATCTGAAAGCGCACGGATCATCTCGCATGGACCGCCGACCCTTTCCTCCTTTTTGGAAGTGGGGATTCCGGAAACCAACGCTTCGGTTCTTAGCGGCCCTGAGGTTTTCTTGAAGATCGACGGATCAGGCACCGCTTATGTCGCCGGTTCATCAGACGGAACGAACACCAGCAGCGTGAGTTTTCCTGTTCCCGCCGGTGACCTCGGTGGCCCGAGCTGGATACACCTTGCCGCGACTTACGATGGCACGACTTGGCGCATGTTCCGAAACGGCGCTCAAGTGGCGTCTCAAGCAGGTCCGATCGGGGCCTTGCCCACTGGAAACAACGGAGACTGGGCCGTTGGTTCTGTTGGAAACGGATGGGCTCAAAATTACACGGGCGAAGTGGATGAGGTGGCCATTTACAACACCGCTTTGTCCGCCGAACGAATCGCGGCACATTATGCTGCCGCTAAAAATCCGCCGGTGACCGGATCTCTGACCATTGGTTACGCCGATGCGAAGGTGACCATCACTTGGCCTGCCGACAAGGTTCTGCAACAGTCAGACTCAGTATCAGGGCCATATACCGATGTGACCCTGGCGACGACCCCGCTGATCCTGACCCCGGTTGGAGACAAATTCTACCGGTTTAGAATGTAATAGGAGAAATTCTAAAGATGACAATGCCGGGGAATCCATTTCCCCGGCCCTTTTTTTTGAGATTCTCGTAATCCCTTAAAGATGATGCCAATGCTTTTAGATTTGCGATATGGTAAGTGGGGTTTTCGAGCCTTCAGGCCACCCTTCGTTTAACAACTTCACAAAACCCGTATTCTTGAGCGTGGAATCCTCATTTCCACCTGAAGATTTTAAGAATTTTTTAACAGTCATGTTAAAATGCTGAACTGCCTTTTCAAACCACTGAGCGCAAATCGAATCCGCGAATTCAATGATTTTTTTCGCGCCTGCTGGGCCTGGTTCTTGAATTTGTAGTCTATCGAGCAATTCCGACAATTTCTGAGTAGATGCAGTTTTCATCAACCATCCCAAAAAATACGAAGCCTTTCGGAGCGCACCTTTCTTTTTTTTGTTCGTGATGATTCCGATTTGTTTGTTGCAATATTCTCTCACTTTCCATGCAAATAAAATTTCCAAGCATCTTCTTCGCCCTGCTTCGTCCAGTTCGGTAGTTTCTTCGATCCTCTTGGCAGCTTCTTCAGGCTTTTCGTCCGTTCCAGGTTTGATTAACGCGAATACCCGGTAATAATCGTCTCCTCGGCTGAAAAATTCACGTCTGCTGAGAGAGTTTCGGAGTTTGGACGGAGAGCCCTCGATAATTCCAATATAGGCTGCGGCTGCATCTTCTTTCGATAAAACAGCCTTAAAACCGACCTTTGCAGGCAGATCCTCTCCGGCTTTTCGCTCATAGCCGATCCCGTACGATGCCATGCTTCGTTGCAGAAGTTTTTGAATAACATCGTTTGAAAGTAGATCTTGGGGCCGAATGGCATTCTGTGAATTGGTGGCGATGATCAGGGCGTCCAAAAATGCTCTGTTTTTTCGGTCGATTTCGTAAATCCTAACCATGACGTAAGAATTTCCCTGGAATTTGTCTTTTAGCTCTGGAGCATATTTTGCGTGGTATAGTGCATTAACCGTTTGGCATCCATTGATGATCTGAGGATTTTTCAGGTGCACTTTCATTTTGCCACCGCTTGAGGGGCGCACCAGAACGACTTCGTCTGCGGTTATGCTTACTCCGTTGTTCATGAAACCGAACCAAGGGCTTTTGTCACTCGTGACCGTATCAATAATTCTTTTGTTTACGTCCCTTCCAGCTCCCAGAAAATAACGCACATTGATCTCGAAGAGTTCGTTATTGCTGTAGCGGTCGGCGAGTCGAGTGAATTGATTCACGTTCACAAAACCCACAACTACTTTCAGGGGCATTCCGTTGGGATTTGCACCAATATCATGCAACAGAAAGGGCTCTGGCTTCCTATCAGTCAGTATTTCGATGACCTCTTGGTCAATAGGTACTCGTCCCTGGATATAAGTTTTTGTAATCTGTTTCGACATACCCCCAGGTAGGGTTTCTTTGCGACAATCGCTGCATCTGACGTTCAATCACCTTTTTATGCACATCTGTAATTTCCGGATTTTTCATACCTTTTTGGACTTTAGGGTTTCTGTTCCAAAAGGCGAGCCGAGATGGGTGCTTGGGCGGATTGGTTGTCTATCCTGCTATGGAGTTTGAGAAATGGTTGCGCGGAGGTCTGCCCTGCTGCCGCAGATTATGTACGGGTGTGGCCTCTTACGCGCAACCGGTTCGTTTCATTCAGGCGCGGAGACGGGATTCAGAGGTGGAATTCTTGGCAGAGCCGGATCTTGGTGGTGAATATTTGAACAAGACCATGGTGACATGAGAGCTTAGGGCCGTGTTCTCCAATTCCTGCAGCCAGTGCAGCTCATGCTTCATCTTGCCCAAGTCATGGTGGTCGGGCGGACAGGTGAATATAATCGTCATCTCCCTGGGCGATTCCTGCAGGGATTGATGCAGCCTTTCAAACACGGCGGAGAGGATTTTGTCGTCGAAAGGACTCCAGAAAAAAACCACGGAGAGGTCTTTCGGTATGAGAAACTCCCGTGCATCCCCGCAGAAAAGTTCAATATTTTTGCAGACCAGACGCCGCCGGGCTTTTTCGATGTTTGCCCGTGCGATGGTGTCAAACTCCTTGCAGATTTCCACCCCGATGACCTTGCGGAATGGGTAGGAGGCCGCCATCACCACCACACGACCGAGTCCGGATCCTATGTCGGCAAAAACATCCTTTCCTGGAGAGATGTTTATTTTCTTCATGATCTCCCTGAACCGGATGTAGCTGAAGGCGGCATAGTGATGACACCCGGGATCGGTGACACCAAGTTCCTTGATCCCGATGTTCGCTTCAGTGTAGATGCCATAACGCCATTCTTCCCAGCGCTCGATTGCCTGCCGGGCCAGTCCGCGTAGAGCCCGGACGACGAAGTTGCGTTTGGCCGGCTGAATAGAATTCTGGACCAGGGAACCATCGGTGGCTTGAATCATCTTGTCCCAATCTGACACGCAATCCGGATCCACATAATACGATTTCTCAATTGAACCTTTAGGTTTAAACTAAGAATGAGTAATTTCCCCGATATGGAGTTTCTGAACTATCATCACCTGCAATACTTCTGGATGGTGGCGAAGGAAGGCGGTCTGACCAAGGCCGCAGCAAAACTCCACGTCTCGCAGCCCACCATCAGCACCCAGATCCACCACTTGGAAAGTGCGCTCGGGCAGAAACTCTTTCGCAGGGTCGGGCGAAACCTCGTCCTGACCGATGCAGGACGGCATGTGCTGGTTTACGCGGAGGAAATTTTCGCACTCGGTCAGGATCTGTACCAGTCGGTGAAACAGTGGCCCTCGGCGCGTCCGTTGCGATTGCAGCTCGGGGTGGCCGATGCCCTACCCAAACTGGTGAGCTACCAGATCATCAAGCCAATTTTCAGTCTTTCACAGCCGGTGCAAGTCTCCTGTTGCGAGACCAAGATATCCGAGTTGCTGCCCCAGTTGATCTCTTGCAGGTTGGATATCGTGCTGGCGGATGAACCCGCCACGAGCGGTATTCATTCGAACGTCTTCAACCATTTCCTGGGGGAATGTGGCGTGACCTTTTGCGCCGCGCCGCTTATGGCTGCCAAGTTGCGACGCGGATTTCCAAAATCGCTGCACGATGCACCAGCCCTGCTGCCGATGGAAAACAGCGGTTTCCGGAGATCTCTGGAAAAATGGTTCCATTCGATCGGCGTCCGTCCGCGGTTGATCGGGGAGTTCGAAGATCCAGGATTTGTGAACATCCTGGCACTGCACGGTCTTGGTTTCATCGCAGTCCCCACCATAGTGGCGAACGAATCGATCACCCGGTTTGACTTTCGCTCCATTGGTTGCTCGGATGAATGTCAGCAGCAGTACTATGCCATCACCCGGGAGCGGAAACTGACACATCCGGCGGTGATCGCCATAACATCGGGCTCCTCCTCCAGGTTGTTTGGCAGCCAGTCGTAGCCTGCGTGATCTTTCCTGACGGCAGATTTTTGTTACATTCCGACTTCTCCTTGGCCGTGTTTTTTCTTTTGTGACCACATCGTAACCATTCCGTCATTCCTTCGACACCCTCTTTCCCTAGATGAATGGTTCTGCGCCGGCGTCACGGTCGCGGACACTTTTAACCGTCTGAAATATATGCACGTTTTTGTGATAAATCCGATCCTGGCAAACGCCCTTAATTTCGCCTTCGAAAAATCAACAATAGAGGGAAAGCTCACCATCGGATTGCTGGTGTTGGTTTCAATTTTCAGCTGGACGGTCATGATTAAGAAGACCCGCCAGCTTTATGTCGCGCACAAGGCTTCCAAAAAGTTTTTCACCGCCTACCGAAGCGGTCGTGATCCGGTGGAACTCTTCAACCAGAAGAAACAATTTCACGGTTCGCCGGCCTATTACGTCTATTCCAGCGGCGTTGAGGAGCTGAACTATCATCTCAAGAACAACCCCGTCCACATCAAGTCGCGGAAAGGCAAACCGGTCGATGAAATGGAAGAACGACAGGTGCGGATCAGCCATCCGTCTTTCGAGTCGGTGAAGGTGGTTCTCGAACGGGGAGTTGGAGAACAATCTCTAAGCCTGGAAAAGGGTATGATCATCCTTTCAACTGCGGTCGCGGGCGGACCGTTCATCGGTTTGCTCGGCACGGTCTGGGGCGTGATGGAAACCTTCTCGGGCATCGCCAAGGCCCAGGCGGCGAGTTTGATCGCCATGGCGCCGGGTGTGGCGGGGGCCTTGATCGCCACGGTTGTGGGGCTGTTTGTGGCGATTCCCGCCATGTTTGCCTACAACTACATGATCACACAGATCCGGGCGCTGACCCAGGACCTCGACCTGTTCACCTCCGAGTTCGCCACCGCAGTGGAACACAAATACGTGGACAACCGCTCGGTGTCGGACGAGATCGCCGACGCCCTGATCGAGATGCGAAGTTACCAGGACTGATAGTTGCGCACCAAATCTCAAGCCGATGAAAAAGTTTTCCCAGGGCAAACACCACACATTGACCGAGCTGAACATCACGCCGCTTTTGGATCTGGCGTTTGTTCTTCTCGTGATTTTTATCATCACTACGGCACCTCCGACGAATGACATGGATATTTCGCTTCCTTCCGCGACCACGCGACCCAAGGAACGTCCGCCCAAGGCGAACTATGTCACGGTGGACAATTCGGGAAAAATCTATCTGAACGCGGTTGAGATGAACGAGGAGGGTTTGCTCAAACATCTGGTGGCGTTCAGAAAGGAGGATCCAGATTTGAACGTGGTGGTGCGCGGTGACAAGCGGATTCAATTTCAAAAAATCATCGCCGTTCTCGACATCCTGGTTTCCGCGAACGTCAGCAAGGTAGGGCTAGCCACCGAAGGAATGGGAAACTGATTCTGCTCCGTTCCGGTTCCGACCATCACTTTCATTCGAACCGCAAGGGCGGGAATTTCATTTAAAACAGAATGGCACAAAAGCCTGAGCAACCAAAGGATCGCACCAGCCTAGTGGTGTCAGTCGTCTTCCACGTTCTAGTCATCGGCGGCATTGCCTTCTGGGCCTGGAAGACAGGCAAGCTGGATGTGCTGGGTAGGCGGGTTCTGCAATGGGTGAAACCAGAAAAAAAAGAAGCGCCAAAGGAGCAGCCCAAGCCAGTGCAACCTCAGAACACCCCCAAACTGCCCCCCATCAACCAAGGCATGCCACCACGCTCCGAAAACAGCGGAACACGCCGTGCGGTTGCGTCCGACGCACCGGTCTCCTCAGGCGACACATTTTTTCAGGATACCCGAAAACAGGTGGATGGCAGGGGAACCTCAGGTCAGGGTCCGGCCCAGAAATCAATGGAGAAAGGTCCGGTTGCCCCGACAGCCCCGGTTTACCGGCCGGCTCTGCGAGCCGCCGGCGGCAGTAGCGTGAAACAGCTCCTGGCCGAACGATCGAAGGAGGCCGCAGCCACCGAATCATTCGGCTCCGAGCAAATCGCAAAAACCGGGGTGTCCGACGCCGGCGACATTGTCAACAAGGTGGCTGGAGCCTCCGTGGTGGACGGGAAATTTGCGGTGATCCGGGGTCTGAGCGACCGCTATGTCAGCACCACGTTGAATGGCGGGGAAATACCTTCGCCTGATCCGTATAGAAAATCTGCTTCGCTGGACATGTTCCCCTCTCAGATGATCAACAAAGTGGTGATTTCCAAAACGTTCACTCCGGATCAACCCGGAACTTACACCGGCGGCGGGATCAACATCGTCACAAAATCTTTTCCCGAAAAACCGTTTGCCGCCATTTCATTCGGGCTCTCCTACAACACGCAGGCGTCGATGAACGAGGATTTTCTAAATTACAAAGATGGTTCGCTGGACTGGGCGGGGATGGATGACGGAAGCCGTGCGATTCCGGACAAACTTTCTGCACCGGAACTGATCACTCCCACGGTTCCCTTCAGTTCGGGCCTGCCCCGGGCGGAAGATTACAAGGAAAGAGTGGCCAACGCGGACAAGGTGAATGAACTGACCAAGGCGCTTGGAACGACCGAATTTGCTCCATCCCGGGATGAAACTCCTCTGAACCACAGTTTTTCCGTGGCTCTCGGCGACACTACCCATTTCCTTGGCAAACCGTTGGGAATATTCGCGGCGCTCATACATCGTCGCGACTATTCATTTTACACCGAAGGAGTCTCCCGCCGGTATGGGTCTTTCTCACCGACAATAAAAGACTTCGAGATTCGAAAAGATTACAAGGACACCAAGGCCATCGAAGAGGTCAACTGGGCCGGCATGGTGAACATGGCCTACCAGTTGCACGAGAATCATGAAATTGGTTTTAACTTTCTCTACAATCAAAACAGTGAAGACCTGTCGCGGGTTCAATCTGGAACAACCGCTGATGATGCCGGGCCTACTTATCATTTGAACCGGCTCCATTTCACGGAGCGGAATCTTCAGACCTATCAATTGAAAGGCGGCCACCTTTTTCCGGAACTGGGTCATGCCAAACTCGACTGGCTGGGGGCGTTTTCAAAGACGTCGCAGGACGAACCTGACACCCGGTTTTTTAATTATGCGCAGGACGGAACAAATTTTAGCATCGGCAATGCCAGCTCCCCGAACCCGAAAAACCCCACCCGCTACTTCCGGGATCTGGATGAAGACAACAAGAATTTGAGAATCGACCTCACGGTTCCCTTCCGTCAATGGACCTACGATGAAGGAGCTTTCAAAATTGGAATGTTGGACAGCGCCTCGGAGCGAACGTTTCTGGATCGCGAAGTGTATTATCAGGGTGGCGGACCGTTTAGCGGCGATCCCAACGGTTACCTGCAAAACAACAACCTGGGTTACACGGCAAAGACCAACAGCAACGGAAGGATCACCTACACCTGGGATCGTTACATCCAAACCCGTGACAGCGCTTACAGCGGAGCGTTTGATACTTCCGCAGGATTTGCCATGCTGGATGTTCCACTTTGGGGAAAAATGCGCCTAGTGGGTGGTGCGCGCATCGAGACCACCGATATTTCAGTGAAGTCCAGGAGCTACCTGGCCAATTCCATCACGGGCAAATCCACCAACAGCAGCGTCTTGGAGCAATCCGACCTGCTCCCGGCGTTTGGTCTGATCTATGCCGCGACCACCAACATGAATTTTCGATTGAGTTTCGGCCAGACCGTCGCCCGCCCATCGTTCCGCGAGCTGGCAGGATACCGGAGTTATGATCCGGTGCTGGATGATTTGCTGGACGGAAACCCGACCCTGAAAATGAGTAATATTGATAATTACGATTTTCGCTGGGAATGGTTTCCCCGACCTGGAGAACTTTTGGGTGTGAGTTTGTTTCACAAGGATTTGAAGAATGCCATCGAGCGGCGTTTCGTCACGATTGATGGCGAGATCATCAGTTTCGCCAATCGTGAGTCTGCGACGGTTTCAGGAATCGAATTCGAGGCCCGCAAAAATCTGGACTTTATTGATCCGCTGCTCAAGGAGTTCACCCTGGGAGGGAACCTCTCGTTCATTCAATCCGAGGTTGCGTTGACCCGCGAAGAACTTTCGGCCAAGTCGCCCCGTGTTCCGGGAACCAGCGCCACACGTTCTTTGTATGATCAGTCCCCATACATTTTGAACCTGGACATCAGCTACGACAACCCGCACAGCGGAACCAGCTCGTCATTCATCTTCAACATCGCCGGACCGCGCATCACCATCGCGAGTTTGAATACCGAGGATGTTTACGAACAATCGACACCGGTGCTTGACTTTGTTCTGTCGCAAAAACTGGGCCGCCACATGACCTTGAAATTCTCCGCCAAAAATCTTCTCGATCCCATCATAGAACGCACTTACGGGGAAGAGGGGCGGCTGGTTTACAGCTCCTACCAGCGTGGCATGACTTTCGGAATGTCACTTTCCTACGAGTTTTAACATTTTCGTCGAAAGTTCGCGGAATTGTCACCTGTCTGAGATGAAACCGTCATCGCAATCGTGCTAACTCGCCTCCAGCCGTTTCAGGAAAACGGCTTTCACCCCAGCTTAAATATGAATGACAAACTCAAAAAATGTCTGAGCGCCCTGTTGGTTTCAGGGGGTTTGCTTGGAGCGCAGCAACTTTCAGCCGCCACGGTTCAGGTCACAACCCACATCAGTGCACAGACCACCTGGCGGGCCACCAACACCTATCTCCTCAACGGCTTTATCTACGTTCTGGATGGAGCGTCGCTGACGATCGATCCAGGAACCGTAATCAAGGGCAAACCTGGGCAGGACGCCAACACCTCCGCTTTGATCGTGACACGGGGTGGAAAGATTTTTGCCGAAGGGACCAGGGCCAAACCGATTATTTTTACCGCCGAAGCCGATGACGTGAATGATCCCGAAGATCTTCCGGTCTTCCAGCGTGGTCTTTGGGGCGGGATAGTCATCCTCGGCAAAACCACTCTCAACACCACCGTGGATGTCACGGGAAATGCCGCGACTCCCAAGTATGAGGTTTTCGAAGGACTGCCCGACTCCCAGATCAACGGCCAGAATGTCAACCGGTTTGGCGGAAACGATGATAACGATTCTTCAGGTGTATTCCGATATGTTTCGATCCGGCACGCGGGTGTGGTTTTTCAACCCAACAAGGAGCTGAACGGTTTGTCCCTGGGAGCAGTGGGTCGCGGAACCACCATTGAATATGTCGAGGCGTATGCGACCGCCGACGACGGCTTTGAGTTCTTCGGTGGAACGGTGAACACGAAATACCTCGTGAGCTCGTTCAACGACGACGATGCGTTTGACATAGATCAAGGTTATCGTGGCAAGAACCAGTTTTGGTTTGCCATCCAGGAGCCGGGTAAAAAGGACAACGGCGGAGAATGGAACGGCGAGCCAAACGGTGTTTCTGTCGGTGCCAATCCGATCGCCAACTTCGAAGTCTATAACGCCACCTGGATCGGTGCCGGAACGAACGTCACGGGAAATCGTGGACTGTTGATCCGTGAATATGCAGCGCCGAAAGTTTACAACAGCATCCTCTCTGGATTCGGCACCACCGCGGTTTCCATCGACAACAAGTCGGCTATCCACCTGACGAACGGAGTTCTGGACATCCGCGACAACATCTTCTGGAACTTCGGCGGTGCGCTCGGCGAAAACGGACCTGCACAGCTCCTCTTTTCCGACACCACCCGTAGCAACCTCAATGTGGATCCTCAATTCCAGTCGGTTTCCCGCACGGCCAACGGTCGTCTCGATCCCCGTCCGAAATCTGGAAGCGCTGCTCTCCAAAATGTCCGCTCTGTTCCGGCCAACGGATTTTATCAGGATGTGAATTTCAAGGGAGCTTTTGGTTCCTCTGATTTGTGGATCAACGACTGGACCGCCCTGGCAAGTCTCGGTTTTGTGTCGGCCAAGGCCACCCGCAACATCCAGGTGACTACGCACATCAGCGGCAACACCACATGGTTTCGCACCAATGCCTATGTCCTGAACGGTTTTATTTACGTTTTGGACGGAGCTTCGCTGACCATTGAACCTGGAACTGTTATCAAGGGAAAACCAGGACTGGACGCCAACACTTCGGCTTTGATTGTAACCCGTGGCGGTAAAATTTTCGCCGAAGGTACACCCCAGAACCCCATCATCTTCACCGCCGAGGCTGACGATATCAATGATCCGGAAGATCTCCCGGTTTTCCAGCGCGGTCTCTGGGGTGGTATTGTGATTCTTGGAAAAACTACTTTGAACACCACGGTTGATGTCGCCGGAAATGCCGCCAGTCCCAAGTACGAAGTTTTCGAAGGACTTCCGGATACACAGATTAACGGACAGAATGTCAACCGTTTCGGCGGCAATGATGACAACGATTCTTCCGGTGTGTTTCGATATGTTTCAATCCGCCACGCTGGCGTGGTTTTCCAGCCGAACAAAGAACTGAACGGCCTATCCCTGGGTGCAGTGGGCCGCGGCACCACCATCGAGTTTGTGGAGGCATTCGCCACGGCCGATGACGGCTTTGAGTTCTTCGGCGGCACCGTCAACACCAAATACCTCATCAGCGCATTCAACGACGACGATGCATTCGACGTGGATGAAGGTTATCGGGGCAAGAACCAGTTCTGGTTTGCCATCCAAGAAGCGGGCAAGAAAGACAATGGCGGAGAATGGAACGGCGAACCGAACGGTGTTTCTGTCGGTGCCAATCCGATCGCCAACTTCGAAGTCTATAACGCCACCTGGATCGGCGCTGGAACCAACACCACGGGAAATCGTGGATTGTTGATCCGTGAATATGCGGCCCCGAAAGTTTATAACAGCATCCTGACCGGGTTCGGCACGGCGGCGGTTTCCATCGACAACAAATCGGCCATCCACCTCACCAACGGTTTGCTGGATATTCGCGACAACTTGTTCTGGAATTTCGGCGGCGCTCTAGGCGAGAACGGCCCTGCGCAGTTATTGTTCAACGACACCACCCGGAGCAACCTGAACGTTGATCCTCAATTGCGGAACATCAGCCGGGTCGTTGGCGGGAAACTTGATCCACGTCCGAGCGCGGGCAGTGTGGCAAATGATTCGAGCCGCATGGCACCGGCCAACGGGTTTTATTCACCGGTCAGTTATAAAGGCGCTTTCGCGTCGGTGAACTGGGCCGCAGACTGGACCGCATTGGGTGAACTCGGTCTGATCAGCACCGCTGGCGCTGGCGTCCCCGTCGCCGCCGCGGTGGTTGTCCCCAATCCCGATCCGACGGCCCCCTTGCTGACGTTGGTCCGCAACGGCACCGAGGTTTCCATCGCCCTCCAATCGCAGGCGGGGGTTGATTATCAGCTTCAATCCGCAACTTCGATCGGTGATGGATCGGCTTGGAACAATGTCGGGCAGTCTCAACCGGGAACTGGGAGCAGCGTGAGTTTCCCGTTGCCCGTTTCCGGAACTGAAGACGCGTTCTTCAGAATCTTGGCTCAATAATTAGTCGTCATGGGGTCAAAACGGATGCCGGGCAGGCCTTGCATCCGTTTTTTTTCCGAGTTGGCCCGATGATGAACCGAGGGCGAAATTTTACTGAACGAATCGGTAAAAAAAAGGAGCAGGGAGTTCCTTTCATCAGGCAGACGGTGGATTAATTGCGTGTATCCATCGTCTGCCTTTTTTTCTAGCGATCAGTGGTCTTTCGGTCTTTCAGCTACGAAGCAGCCAACTTCACCGGCGCACACATAAAAACTGCAATTGGAATCGATGTGGGGAACGAGTTGAAGAGGCAGTTGGTATCGGAGAACTGAGAATCAAGGAGGGAGTCCACGCGGATTTCGTTTCGGGCGGTCTCCCCCTCCCACATCACTGCCTATTTAGCGTAACTGGCACGATCATCTGCTTCCAGCCAGTCGAAAACTGAAGTCTTGGCTGGATCGAGGCCAAGCTTCCGACACTCGCCATCGAAGTAACTCCCTTTTTGGGGGTCGCCGTGCATGGTCGCTTTATCCATGCTGTCGGACCAAGCTCGTATTTCCTCTGGCGTCTTGGACGTTCCGTGGGAGTCCAAATACTTCGCAATCTCTTCATCCGAGGCACCGCCCTCGAGAGCCTTCCGCACGCCTGCGTATTCGACCCCTTTCCAGTCCAGGAGTTTGTGGTCCAGAGGACAATCGGTGTGATAATCGCCGATCTGCCCGGCGATGTCGGCCCGCGCTTTGTCGGTCATTCGTGAGAGGATGACGTATCCACCTGTACGTTGACGCGGGCTGGTGGCAGCTTGTTTGGTAAGGTCTTTAGTGTTCTTGATCATGATCCTCAATCTCGACCCCAATCTCCAGACGTCAACCGACAATGTGGAATGGGGTGCGACTTTTTCTGTCGGTCAAAAAAAGACGGATTTAATTGGTACCTCTGGGGAAGTTTCCTCTAATTAAAGCAGTTCATGAAGCATGAACTGCCTCTTCAAGAGACCAATGAACAACGAGACCTTGTTGGTTTGTTTGAATGCGTCCCCTTGATAATATTCCCGGGGCAAACGTGGCAGGGATTTGTTTCCATCCTTCATATTGTAGGAGACGACGTCAGGAGACTCTGATTCGGTTTTTCCGGTGTTCATCTGGGAATGAATGTTAGAGTCTGTTAGAGTCTCCTTACGTCATCTCCTACCAATGTGGCCTGAATTTAGGTGTGAGCCTCACCATTTAGTTTGGACATTTTTTTAGGGTAAATCCCAACGGGATTTCGTCCCAAAGCCCTGGGTTGCGACACAGTCGCTACCCAGGAGAAGATGCATTCAAGTTTTTCAACCCCAACGTGGGTTGCGTCTCAAGCCCAAAGGGACTAGGGCATGAATTTGGGTTTTCGATATTCGCAATCCACGTTGGGGTCGTTTGTCTTGGGGGTTTATTTACCCAGGGTGGCTCGTTCCTCGCGACCCTGGGCTTTGGGTCGAAATCCCTGTGGGATTTGCACCGGTGGAAACGAACGTGTCGTCTGAATCAGGGAAGATTTGGAGAAAGAAATTGCTCCTGTCCGGTGAGTTGAGACATGCAAGATCAAAAGCAATCCGCAGTTCCCTTCCAGATCCGGGCTCGTTCAACCCCCAATAGCATCAAGGCTCGGCGCGGTCACCCCTCAAACTTCACCAACACTTCATCCGCGCTCCGCTCAATGCTATCGCAGTTTTGTCTGCCTGCGTATTCATCTACTCACCAAATCAAATCTCTCGGTGTATCCCTTGAGAATCTCGTCATTGGAAATCCAATATCCGTTCTTCACAAAGCGAACTCTGGGCTAGTGTCCACAAGATTCAAGAATTGGATCGCTCTGCGCAACAGAAACCCGCTACATATATGACGGATGATTGGTGGTCCAGGAACGGAACGGTTCCAACACCCCGCTGGTGACACCTGAGTGAATTGCGCTACGAATTCTGCGCCGCCCCGAGCGCCCTCGCAACTTTCTCCAGCCCGAGCCCGGAGATCGCGAGGGATTTGTGATTCGATTTTCGT
>Ga0163152_10003200_pt1 | contig 21615 bp, 17 predicted proteins | sample OliLakLV19MP8IB2_FD_148635 | JGI IMG/M metagenome (GOLD analysis project Ga0163152, IMG submission 148635) | Freshwater microbial mat bacterial communities from Lake Vanda, McMurdo Dry Valleys, Antarctica - Oligotrophic Lake LV.19.MP8.IB-2 | ecosystem: Environmental > Aquatic > Freshwater >...
CTCATGCCCATCGGTGCCTATGAACCTCGCTGGTTTATGGCCCCCATGCACATGAACCCGCACGAGGCAGTGCAGTTGCATCAAGGTGTGGGCGCGGGCGTGAGCATCGGCATGCATTGGGGCACGTTTCAGCTAACGGACGAGGCCCGCGAGGCCCCGCTTTACGCGCTCACGGATGCGCGCGCTGCAGCCGGACTTTCGCCGGCGGACTTTCGCGTGCTCGATCCCGGCGAAAGCCACATTCTGTCCTAAGCTCCACCACAACAAATGCCTAAACTGGCAAGGAACCCAACCGACCGGACCCGGTTCACATCGGCAACATAGCATAGCATTGCACCGCCCCTGCTCCCAATCCATTGTCCGTTCACATTCCCGAGTAGGTCTGTCCGCGCCAATCGCCGCAGGCCATTCCCGGGAATTTCGTATGCCTTCGAACTGCCCATGAACGTCCGCTCATTCACCGCCCTGCTCCTCGCGAGCTTGGTCGTTGGGGCGGGCCGTGGCGCGGATGCGGCGGCCGACCTACGAGATAGCGAGCAAGAGCATAACCGCTGGCCAATCTCCGTCCAGCAGACCGATTCGGTGGCGCGGGGTGTGAATGCGTGGAGTGGCGCCGGCCCGCTGCTCTTTCGCAAACCGAGCGCCAATGAAGCGGGCGACACGGCTCAGGGTTTTCGTCCGTTCTGGGTTCAGCTGAATCAGGCGGATGGGCGTTTCCGCGCGGGCTATTTCCTCTACCCTATTTTCAGCTACAGCGTCGACGAGAACACGTACAAATGGAGCGTCTTCGAGCTCGTCCGGCGTTGGGATCGCCGCGCGGGGGCCGGGGCCCCGTCGAGCGACTACTTCCAGCGCGGCGAGTTTGAAATCTTTCCGTTGTGGTTTTCGCGGCAGAGCGGCGACCCCGCCATGAGTTATCGGGCGCTTTTCCCGATTCACGGCACCATCAAGAACAAGCTGTTTTTCGAGCGTCTTTCCTGGACCCTATTTCCGCTCTACGTCCAGAATGAAAAACGCGGTGCCATCACGACCTATGCCCCGTGGCCGGTCGTGCGCGTCGCCCACGGTGCCACCCACGGCTGGGGCATCTGGCCCTTGTTCAACTACGTGGACCGGCCGGGCGTCTCACGGTTGGAAACGTACCTGTGGCCCCTTGGCTACCGTTCTATTCGGCAGCCTCATCCCGACGATCCCCCAGGCACTCCGCCCAAACGCGAGATTGGCTTTCTGCCTTTCTATGCGCGGAGCACGGGCCCCGGCTACATCAACGAGGATTTTGGCTGGCCGTTTTTCGGCTACACCCAACGCACCTCGCCCCTTCGTTACGACGAGAGCCGGTACTTCTGGCCCTTCTTCGTGCAGGGCCGCGGCGAGCAGCGCTACGTGAACCGCTGGGCGCCGTTCTACACCCACTCCGTGGCCAAAGGCGGCGACAAGCGCTGGTTCATGTGGCCGGTAGTGCGGTACGCGACTTGGACGGAACGGGATGTCGCCCGGGAACGAACCCAGCTGCTCTTTTTTGTTTACTGGAATGAAGTGCAAAAGCGCGCCGGGGCGGCGAACTCGCCCCCAGCCCAACTGACGCACGTGTGGCCACTGTTCAGCCGCTGGTCCGATGGAGCCGGGAAATCCCAATGGCAGTTCCCCAGCGCACTCGCGGTCTTTTTTCCGGGCAACGAACCGGTGCGGCACGTGTGGGCACCGCTCTTCGCACTGGCCCGCCACGATCAGCGGGCACCCGGCGAAACCCGCACCTCGATTCTCTGGGACGCGATCACCTTTGAGCGTTTCGCCCAAGGTCGTCGCAGCGAATTTCACCTCGGACCGGTGCTGAGCGTAGCCCGGGCCCCTGAGGAAAAACGCATCGCCATCGGCAACGGCTTGATTGGCTTCACCCGCCGCGAAGGTCGCGGCTGGAGACTCTTCTGGTTAGATTTTCCCGCAAAACCCGCTAGCACTGGCCAGGCCCTCCGCTGACATGAGACAACTCAATCGCATTCTCGAAGGCTTCGGCAGCACGTTGCAGCTTCTCTTTCGAAGCCTGTCCTTCCTGCCCACCCTGCCGCGTCAATTCGGGCGCTTCATCGAGCAGTGCTACCTAATTGGATACACGACCCTTCCCATCGTCGCGATCCTCAGCTTTTTCATCGGCAGCGTTCTCGCCCTCCAGGCCGGCTACTCGATGCAGAATTTCGGCGCGAAGCAGTTCATCGGCAGCCTCGTCGGCCTGTCGATGGCCCGCGAACTCGGACCCGTGATGGTCGCCATCCTGTTGGCCGGCCGGGTCGGTTCCGCCATCACGGCGGAACTCGCCTCGATGAAAGTTTATCAGGAAATCGATGCCCTAGAAACCATGAACATCCCCCCGGCCCGGATGCTTGTGATGCCGCGCTTGGTAGCCATTCTCGTCATGATGCCGGTTCTCACGATCATCGCCGACCTTGTCGGCTGGTTTGGGGGCGCGATGGTGTCCAAGTACACCGGCTTTATCGCCATCGACCCGCCGGCGTATTTCGCGGCGCTACGACGCTTCATGACCTTCGAGGATGTGCTCAACGGCTTGATCAAGGCCGAGTTCTTTGGTTTCGGCATCGTACTCGTCTGCTGTAACATTGGTCTGAATACGCGCGGCGGGCCACGGGAGATTGGGGCCGCCGTGACGCGCGCCGTCGTCACTTCGCTCATCCTCATCCTGGTGCTCGATTACTTCGTCACCAAAGCCCTCATGAACTAATGACACCCACTCCCAATACCACCCGCAGTCCATTCTCGGACACCGAAACGGCGGCCGTGGCGGTCACGGTGGCGGAGCTGAGCAAGAGCTTCGGCAAAACGGAGGTGCTCAAAAAGGTCAGCTTCAACGTTGAGCCCGGAGAAATCTTTGTGCTGATGGGTCCCAGCGGCTCCGGGAAGAGCGTGCTCCTCAAGCATGTAGTGGGATTGGAAATACCCACGAGCGGAAAGGTCACCGTCGACGGTCTCGATGCGACGTCTGAAAAGACCCGGCAGCAGGTGCGCATGGCCCTCGTCTTTCAAGCCGGAGCCCTGTTCAACTCGATGTCGGTGTACGACAACCTCGCGTTGTATCTGCGGGAGCATCGCCTCGCGAACGAAGCCGGCATCCGCGCCAAGGTCATGCGCGCGTTGCAGATTCTTTCGTTGGAGGGCGCCGTAAAAAAGTTTCCTTCCGAACTCTCCGGTGGCATGAAAAAGCGGGTGGCCATTGCCCGCGCCTTGGTGATGGAGCCGCAGCTGATGATGTATGACGAACCGACCAGCGAACTGGACCCGGTAATGGGCGCAACGATCAGCGAGATTATTGCCACGTTGAAGGAACAGTACCACGTCACCACGATCGTTGTGTCGCATGATCGCGAACTGGCACTGAACATTGCCGACCGGGTCGGAATCCTCATGGGCGGAGAGCTCATTTTTATCGGCCCACCCTCCGAACTGCGAAGTCCGAAGAGCCCGCGCATCGACGACTTTCTGAATCCAAAGATCGATTTAAAGAATCCCCGTTTTAAGCAACTGGAGACGTGAACCATGAATAACATGCAGCAAACCGCCCGTGTCGGGCTTTTCTTCCTGCTCGGTCTGGCCCTCACTTGGGTGACATTCGAGACGCTAAGTGGTGGCAAGGTCTTCAAGGACCAAGGATATAACATCATCGCTGGCTTCCAGACCCTCAAGGAGCTCAAGGACGGCGACGAAGTCCGCATGGCCGGCGTGAAGATCGGCGAGGTGGAAAAGACCCGCCTCTCCGGTCGCCGCGCGGAGGCCGTGCTGCGCATCGCGCCGGATTATTCCATTAAAAACGATGCCACGGCCACCATCGTCATGGCAGGACTGATCGGGACCAATTACATCTCCATCGATCTGGGTTCAGCGAACGCACCCGAACTGCAGGACGGTGACGAAATCCCGACGAAAGCTTCGCCGGACTTGAACGCCGTCATGTCGCAAATTGGGGACCTCGGCAAGAAACTCGAGGGCGCACTCGGCAATTTGGGCGGGGCCCTCTCCGGCGACGGCTCGTCTCCCGGAGTCATCCAGAAAATCGATCAGCTCGTCACCGAGAACCGTGAAAGCATCGCCAAAGCCACGAACAATCTGCAGCAAATCACTGACAAGGTGAACACCGGTGACGGCACCCTTGGCCGCCTCATCAACGATCCCAAGCTGCATGACGAACTCGTTGCCACCATCACGGAAATCCGCTCCGGCGCGTCGGAAGCGAAGACCTTCCTCGCCAACGCTCAATCGATCCTCGACCAGGTCAAAGGCGGCAAGGGAGCCATCGGTGCTCTGGTATTCGACGACCAAGCCGGCACCGACCTCAAAGCCTCAATCGCCAATTTCCGCGCCATGTCAGACAAACTGGCGAACGGCGAAGGCACGCTCGGAAAATTACTGAGCGACGACTCCATGCTGCGCGACGCCCAAGCGATCATGAAGAAGGCGGACCGCGCGCTCGATGGCTTGGACGACACCGGCCCGATCACCGCACTCGGCGTAGTCTCACGCGGATTGTTCTGATCCGTGCGACTGATGTGATTTTGACTTTGGCGCGGCAGCGCCGGTAGGGCCCGAGCTCGCTCGTGGCCGTTTCGTTTACACCCCACCTTTCAGGCCACGTCCAAGGTCGGACCCTACCCCGGAAAAGTCTGATTCAACTGCGTCGGTTGGGATGAAGCCGAACCCAAAAAAGGCTCATGTATCCACATGCGCCTTACGTGAGCGGGACGAAATCCCGGTTAGACCTTAGGTCCGCCCTGGGCGATGTTTCGCGCGCGGAGGCGCAGGCCATTGAGGCGAATGAAGCCGGTGGCGTCGGTCTGATTGTACCAGCTCTTCACGCCTTCCATCGAGGCGATGTTCATGTCGTAGAGCGAGTACTTCGACTTGCGACCGCAGGTGATGATGTTGCCCTTGTAGAGCTTCAGCCGCACCGTACCCGTGATGAAGCGCTGACTCTCGTCAACCAGCGCTTGGAGCGCTTCGCGTTCGGGGGCGAACCAGAACCCGTAATACACCAGCTCGGCGTACTTCGGGATCAGCGAATCGCGGAGATGCATGACCTCGCGATCCATCGTCAACGACTCCACCTGACGATGCGCCTGCATCAGAATGGTGCCACCGGGAGTCTCATACACGCCGCGGGACTTCATGCCGACAAAACGATTCTCCACCAAGTCGACGCGGCCAATGCCGTGTTTACCGCCGAGCTTGTTCAACACTTTCAACACGCCCGCAGGAGTGAGGCGCTTGCCGTTCACCGCGACGCAATTGCCCTTTTCAAAATCAAGTTCGACGTACTCCGCCTTGTTCGGTGCGTCCTCGGGTGAAACCGAGAGCTTGAACATTGCCTTGTTCGCTTTCGTCGTCGGATCAAACCACGGATCCTCGAGAATGCCGGCCTCGTACGAGATGTGGAGGAGGTTGCGATCCATCGAATACGGCTTCTTCAACGACGCCTCGATCGGGATCTTGTGCTCCTGGCAGTACGCGATCATCTCGGCGCGGCCGGGAAACTCGTCGCGGAACGTGTCGATCTTCCACGGCGCGAGAATCTGCAAATTCGGCGCGAGCGCCATATAGGTGAGCTCGAAACGACACTGGTCGTTGCCCTTGCCCGTGGCCCCGTGCGCGACCGTGTCCGCTTTTTCCTTCTTCGCGATGTCGATCTGCGCCTTGGCAATCAACGGCCGCGCAATGGAGGTCCCGAGGTAATACTGCCCTTCGTAAATCGCGTTGGCCCGAATCATCGGGTAGATGAAATCGCGGGCAAACTCCTCGACCAAATCGAGCGTGTAATGCTTCGCCGCACCTGTCGCGCGCGCTTTCTGAGGTAGGCCCTTCAGCTCCTCCTCCTGGCCGATGTCAGCGGCGAACGTGACAATCTCCGCGTCGTAGGTTTCGCGGAGCCACTTGACGATGACGGACGTGTCGAGTCCGCCCGAGTAAGCGAGGACGATTTTCATGGATTAAAGTGTGAGTGTTGGGACCTGACGCCGCGACGCGCAAAGAAAAACGCTACACCGGGAAACGAGCGCGTTGCCTCTCATCGGCCGGAAACGACGTCCGGACGTCGTTTCCGATCCAGCGGCTGCGATCAGCTCCGCGGCTTACGCGTTGCGTCGAGCTTCCGCCAACGTCGTGAGGATCGCCTTTTGCGTGTGCAGCCGGTTCTCCGCTTGATCGAAAATGATGGAGCGTGGGTTATCCAAAACCTCCTGCATCACCTCTTCGCCGGAATGCGCCGGCAAACAATGCATGAACAGGGCATCCGCCTTGGCCGCCGCGAACAACTTTCCGGTCACCGCGTACGGTGACATCGTCCGGATGCGCTCCTTCGTTTCCTCTTCCTTGCCCATGCTCACCCAAACATCCGTGTAAACCACATCGGCCCCGCGCACCGCTTCAAACGGGTCGGTGGTAAATTGGTAGCCGTCGCGATATCCTTCTTTCTCCAGGGCGGCGTTGAACTCAGCCGTTGGCGCAAATTCCTTCGGGCCAGCCAGCGAAATCTTCATTCCGAACAGGTTCGCGCCTAGGATCCAGGAGTTCGCCATGTTGCACGCGGTGTCACCAAGAAATGCGATCTTCCGTCCGCGCAACGACTGCACCAACGCCACGCCGGATGAGCCCGACCAGCGTTCGGCCATCGTATACGCATCCGTGTAGATCTGACACGGATGCAGGAAATCCGTCAGCGCGTTGATGACCGGCACCGATCCACTCTCGGCCAGGCGCTCAATTTCGCTGTGATCGAACGTCCGGACAATCAATCCATGCACGAAACGCGAGAGCACGCGGGCCGTGTCTTCGACGGTCTCGCCGCGCCCGAGCTGAATATCATTCTTGTTCAGAAACAGCGGATTTCCTCCGAGTTCGTGAATACCCACTTCAAAGGAAACCCGGGTGCGCGTGGACGACTTCGAGAAAATCATCGCCCACGTCTGACCGGCCAGTGGCTTGGGCGCGTCCGGCCGACCTCGCGTGGCCTTCAACCGCTGCGTCAACGCAAACAAGTCGGGCAACTCGGATGTGGTGAAGTCGGTTTCTTTGAGGAAGTGCTTCATGAAAGCGGATCAAACTAGGCACTCGCAGAACCATCCACGAGTGCAAAAAGTGGAGCAAATCAGGCTTTCGCCGCGAATACTTCCCGTAAAATCTGCACGCTGCGGTCCAGCTCGGCCACGGACGCGTTGAGCGGCGGCAGCAAACGGAGCACGTTTCCGCCCGCCGGTGGAGCCAGGAGGCCGCGCTCCCGCAAGGAGCCCACGTACGGAGTGGGATCACCGGTCATCTGCAGCCCCACGAGGTAGCCGAGCCCCCGAACGGTGGTGACGTGCTTGGGAAAATCGACCACCAGCTGACGCAGTGCAGCATGCCAGGCGACGCTTTGGGTCCGGACTCTTTCCAAGAGGCGTTCGCCTTCGATCACATCCAATACCGCCAAGGCTGCCGAGCAGGCGAGAGGCGTTCCGCCAAACGTGGTCCCGTGATTGCCGGGATGAAATAACTCCGCGAACCGATCGCGCACCCACATCGCTCCGATCGGAAATCCACCCCCCAGCCCCTTGGCCATGCCAATCGCGTCCGGCGTCACTCCCGCGTACTCGTAGGAATAGAAACGACCCGTCCGCCCGACTCCGCACTGCACTTCGTCGAGGAGGAGGAGTAGGTTGTGCTGATCGCAAAGCCGCCGCAGCCCCACAAGAAACTCGGGCGTGCACGGATTGATTCCGCCTTCACCCTGAATCGTTTCGACGAAGATCGCGGCCGTCTCCCCGTCAATCAGCTCCGCAAAGCTCGCCAGATTGTTCAGCTCGCCGAACGCGAAGCCCGGCACCATCGGACGAAAGCCTTTCTGGATTTTCTCCTGCGGCGTGGCGCTCATGCCGCCAAAGGTTCGGCCGTGAAACGCGTTTTTCGCGCAGATGATTTTATAGCACTTGGCCTCCTCGCCGCCGGCTTTCTGCATGCCATGGAGCCGCGCCAGCTTGATCAAAGCTTCGTTCGCTTCGGCTCCGCTGTTGCAGAAAAACACCCGCCCGGGTCCGGCGTACTGGACGATGCGCCGCGCCAGATCGCCCTGCAGCGGATTCCGAAACAGATTACTCACGTGAATGAGTTCCGCGGCCTGCCGCTGCACGGCTGACACCCAGTGCGGGTGACAATGCCCGAGCGCACTCACCGCGATGCCCGAAGTGAAATCGAGATACGCGTTGCCCGCATCGTCCCAAACCTGCGTCCCGCGGCCCCGTACCAGCGTCAAAGCGGGACGCCCGTAGTTCTTCAGAACGTGGGCGTCATACAGCTCAGCCGTACTCGTGCGAACGATGGAAGGAGCATTCATGATGAAATCAATTTTCCTAATTTCCGCAGAAGAAGTAACCACGGATGAGCACGGATGAAACAGATCCAGATCGACGGGATAGAACTTTCTATTCACCTGCCGGGGTGAACGGCATCCATCGCCCAACTCTGCTGGCATCAGCGGTCATCAGTGAAGATCAGTGGTTCAACTGCATTTTTTAGGATTATTGGTCGGGAGCTGTGCGGATGAAATCATAAACCCACCTCCGGACCGCACAGCCCACTCGAATTAGGTGCCGGCAGTGTGCCCGCCGCCTCCGCTCAGAACTCAGCCATGCTCGATTTCGGTGCCGATGCCTTTATCCGTGAAAATCTCGAGCAACAGCGAGTGCGGCAGGCGACCGTCGATGAAATGGACGCGCTGCACGCCTTCCTGCAGGGCGCGAATCGCGCTCTGCACTTTCGGCCGCATGCCCTTGTCGATCACACCTCTTTTCTTCAGCTCGTCGACCTGACTGATCTTGAGCGTCGAAATGAGCGACTCCGGGTCAGGCGGGTTTGAGAGCAGACCGGGCACATCACTCATGTACACGAGACGCCGGGCCCGCAGGGCACTCGCCACGCGACCCGCCACGAGATCCGCGTTCACGTTGTAGGGCTTGCCGTCGTAACCTTCCGCCACGGGTGAGATGATCGGAATGAAACCTTCGCTGATTTCTTTTTTGATCAGCTTCACTTTCACTTCGGTGACGTCGCCGACATAACCGAGATCAACGGTGTTACCGTCGTCGTCCTCGGTGAGTTTTTGGCAGACGAGAACGGTGTCACCGGGCAGGCCTTTCGGCTTGCCCTTGGCCGAAGCCACCGCGGCGCAGACATCCTTGTTCACAATTTCATCGAGCGTCTTCTTCACGACATTGATCGTGGCCTCATCGGTGACGCGCAGCCCATTGACGAAATTCGCCTTCAGACCCGAGTTCTCCATCGCCTTGGTGATGGCTTTGCCGCCGCCGTGAACGACGACGACGTTGATTCCGCACGCGGCGAGGAACGCAATGTCGTAGGCGACGCGCGTGCGCACCACGGGGTCCGGATCATCCATGAAGCTGCCGCCGTATTTGACGACGAACGTGGAGCCACGGAAATCCTGAATATAGGGCAGCGCTTCGAGCAGCACTTTCGCCTTGGCGGTAACTTCGGAGACATTCATCGGCGATCAAAGCGCGCAGCCAAAGGCCGCGTCGTGGTGGTAGAGGCGAAAAAGAGCGCTCACGTTTTAGTGCGAAGGAGAAGTGAATAAGCCACAGGTGCTGCGCATTTCCATAAAAATATTCGTGAGACTGATCGGCGACCTCGCCGGTCGCGCGTTTCGGTCCGAACAATCGCGCGTTGACGATGCGCGGGCGGCACGGCCGAAATGGCACCTGGGGGCGGTTCGAGGAACGCGCGGCAACTTTCTCCCACGCCTTCATGCCCTTTTCTTCTTCACTCCGCGACCGCGAAACTCAACGTCTCTCGCGTGCCCAGCACAAATTTGACTTTCGAGAATCGAGCGGCGCATCGCGCCTGGCTAAAATCACAGGCCGCCTTGCCCGCCGGATTTCGCGTGGGAACAACGCGATTCGATTTCATGCCCAAGGAGGCGCCGAAGCCCGCGAAGATGACGCTGACGCTGCTCGCGCTGGATCAACCCAGCCCGGACTTCGCTGCGATGTTCACGCGCAACGCCTTCCCGGGCGCTCCGATTCTGGTCGGCCGCCAGCGGCTCACCGCCCCCACGCTCGGAGCCGTGATTATCAACAACAAGATCTCCAACGTCTGCGCGCCGGGCGGAGTGGCCGCTTCGGAGCAAATCTGCGCTGCGACGGCAGCCCTGCTCGGGCTTGCTCCCACGCAAATTTTACCGTGCTCAACGGGCGTGATTGGTTGGACGCTGCCCGTCGACGCGATCACGGCAGCCCTCCCGCAAGCAGTCAGCGCCCTCACGAACGATTCCATTCTGCCCGCAGCGGAAGGCATCGTGACGACCGATCTCTACCCGAAAATTCGTCGCGCCACGGTCGGCGCCGGCAGCATCGTCGGGATCGCTAAAGGCGCCGGCATGATCGAGCCGAACCTGGCCACCATGCTCGTTTATATTCTAACGGACATCGCGGTGCCGAGGTCCGAGTTGCGCCCGATGCTCGCCCGCGCCGTCGATGCGAGCTTCAACGCCATCAGCATCGATAGCGACACCAGCACGTCCGACACCGTTGTTGCCCTCTCCTCCGCACGCGTCCCCTTCAATGATTGGGGAACCTTCGAGCGCGGGCTTCACCAGGTTTGTCGCGATCTCGCCGAGGACGTGGTCCGCAATGGCGAAGGCGTGCGCCATGTCATTCGTGTGACCGTGCGAAACGCCGCGAGCCCGGGCCTCGCGCGCGCGCTCGGCAAGGCCGTGGTTAATGGTCCGTTATTCAAATGCGCCGTGGCCGGGAACGACCCGAACGTTGGCCGCCTCATTCAGGCGATCGGCAAGCACGTGGGCGCGCATGCTCCTGGGACTAATTTGAGCAAACTCAACGCGCGCATGGGCGGCGTGGAAATCTTTGCCCACGGCGTCTTCCAACTCAGTCCCGAGAAAGAAGCCGCCCTCGTCGCCCATCTGCGCAGCGCCGAGCTCTACACCAGCGCTCCCCCGCAGGACGGTATTTTCACGCCGCCCATCGATTTCCCGCCGCACGAACGTTGCGTCGAGCTCGAGATTGATCTCGGCAACGGTGCCGCGTCAGCCTGCGTGCTCGGCGGCGACCTCACGCACGAATACGTGAGCGAGAACGCCGATTACCGGAGCTGAATCCGGCTGTTTTGAGGAACTAGCCAGTTCGTTGTCACCTCTCCGAACGTAGGGCCCGAGCTCGCTCGCGGCCGACTCGTTGCGCGCAACGTTCTAGAGCGGTTTAAACTTTAGTGTAACCGCTCCTCTATACGTTGTCATCACGAGGGGCGCGAAGCGCGCCGTGGTGATCCAGCTAGATTGCTTCAGCGCGATTCGCGCTTCGCAATGACAATCACAGGGGCTATACTATTTCTTAATCTGCTCTAGGCCATGACCAAGGTCAGGCCCTACGCCCGGAGAACTCCCACATCTCACGAGATCGTGGTATCAGAGCAACCCCGCAGTTTCCTCAAACCCGCACCAGAGATTCATAATCTGCACGGCCTGGCCGCTGGCGCCCTTCACGAGATTATCTTCCGCGGTGGTAATCACAAAGTTGCCCGTCCGCGGATCGTGCACCGCTGACATGTCGATGCGATTGGTACCCACGACGTGGGCTGTATCCGGAGTTTCACCACTCGGCAGCAGCTGTACAAACGGCCGGTTCGCATACGCGCCGCGCCAAGCCGCATAAAGCTGCTCAATCGTGCCGCCGGGTGACGACGGCACGGTGATGGTGGTCGCGATTCCCCGCCGCATCGGCGCGAGGTGCGGGTTGAACTGAATGATCGTGGGCGCACCGGTGTGGAGCGCGAGTTGCTCCTCGATCTCAGCGAGATGCCGGTGCTTCGCCAAGCCGTAGGCTTTGATGCTCTCCGCGCGTTCCACGTAGAGGTACATCTCGTCGACTTTTTTGCCCGCCCCGCTCACCCCGCTGTAGGAGTTCGCGACGATGTGCTCCCGGGTGACGACGTTCGCTTTCAGCAGCGGCGCCAGCGGCAGGATGATGCTCGTGGGGTAACATCCTGGAGCCGCGATCAGCTTGGCTTCGGTTTGCCAAGCGGGATGCGTCAACTCCGGCAGTACGAACCGCGCACTCGAAAGCAGTTCCGGCGCGTGATGCTCTCCGTAGTACGCGCGATACGTCGCCAGATTCGCGATCCGGAAGTCGGCACTCAGATCGATCACCCGCTTGCCCCCGGCAACCAGAGCCTTCGCATAAATCGCCGCGGCTCCATGCGGCAGCGCCAGGAAGAAAAGGTCGATATCGCTGGCGGCAAGCACCGCCGGATCGGAATCGCTAAAAGTCAGACCCCGATCCGCGCCCCGCACCGACGGAATCACGGCGGCCAGCGGCTTGCCCACTTGGGAACGCGAGGTCACCGCCGCGAGCGTCACCCGAGGATGATTGAGCAGCAGCTTGACCAAGACTTCTCCCGAGTACCCCGATGCGCCGACGATGCCTACTTTCATAAGAGTCTACGTTCGCGGACAGAGCTGCCGGAATCCAGTTAGTTTTTTGCGAAGCAATTGCAGCGCACCGAAGAATCATCCGACCACTGTGTCTGGGCCCGGCTTGAGCTGGGCAAGGCGACGGAGTCGGTGACCCAGCCGGACTCAGGCGATTGAGGTGGAGCGGCTTGTCCCCAAGCCGCTGACGTGAGAGCGAACATTTCGGAAGCGGGTTGGGGACAACTCGCTCCACCTTTCCGTCCCTTCGGGTGGGATTGAAAGATGAGTCCCATGGCAAAAATTCGCCTCAGCTTCCTGCCTTCTTCGGAATTAGCGCTCATCAGCGTACATCAGCGGTTTAATCCTGATCGGTTCCGTGGGCACCCGGATCGAAGACCGCTCAAAACTCGTGGGAGTAAAAGAGGCTGACCACCCCGCGCCCACCCGCTGCGGTATTCCTGACTCGCGGCTGCGATGCCTGCTTGAAGTAGTTGTTCGTACCCTTCATGTAGGCGAATCCCAGCGTCACGCGCCCGGCGCTCGTGATCTGAAACGGCATCGCCACCCCCGCCGAACCGTAGTCTCCCCAATTCTTGGTGGCAGGCGCGGTCGTCTTCACGGCGTCCTGCCACAAATAGCTGCCCACGCTTGCCGTGAAATCGAGTTCCGTGCCGATCCGCGTCAGAGGTAAGGCGTAAAAGGCAGAGAGCTCACCCGTGAAGCCGTCCCGAACCAAATCGTAGTAGAGCTTCGGCGTGATCCTGAAACCTGCACCCGTATAGGTTACGGCGAGGTTCGGCTCGAACAGCTGGCGATGAGAACCCGCGGATCGCTCGGCATTCGGGAAATGATACCACGTGAACCCAGGCACCAGCGCGATGGCCGGCGTAATCGGCACCGTCGTGCTCGCATAGATATCCAGTTCCGGATCGGACACACCTCTCACTTTGTCCCGCAACGGGAAGCTGCCCCAAAACCCACCCACGACGCTACCGTAACTCACCTCCGCTGTCGGCTGAAATGCCGCTCCTCCATAACGCATACCCCTAAACAAGTACTGCGAGACGACCGAGGGGGTGACCGTGGCCGTCACGTCTGGAGCGGGCGCTGGCAAAGCCGGTCCCTGCGCGCGCACCGCATGCAAAAGGCCGGCGACAAAGGCAGAAATGAGGAATGAAAGGGACTTAGCCATTGATATTTCTAATTAAAAAACGCGAAAGGCATGAGCCAAATTACTCAAAAAAGCATGGATCCAAGCCGGAGCTATGACAATTGTAACAGGTTTATTCAGAATCGGACATGGGAATATATCCGGATTACGAAATCGAAAAACCTCGGCCGGAAGCGATCCTAACCTGCCCGTCGCGGACTCGATGATGTGTCATACAACCCGGGAAACGTGAACGTTTGGCAGGGTTGCTGCTAAAACAAAGTAACGGGGTTCATCCCCGCCTGAACCAGACAACTAACCCTCACACCATGAATACACGCTTCAAACTTGCAGCCGCCGTTTCGCTCGCGGCTTCGCTGACTGCCTTCGCCGATATCAAGGTGAACGAATCCTTCACCGTCAGCGGATACGCCGCCGGTTCTTATCGCATCACGGATCCAGATCCGGGCAGCGCCACCGACAAATTCGACATGGATGCGGTGAAGACGATGTTCACGACCAACTTCAAGCCCGTGACGGGCTCGATCAGCCTCTTCTATCAGCCCGGCCAGGATGTCACCGTGCTTGATGCGTTCGTGACCATGGATGTCGGCAATGGCTCGACCATTACAGCCGGCAAATTCCTCAGCTACTTGGGCTATGAGGCATTCGACATCGTAAACATGACCCAGATCTCCTATGCCAACGGAGACTTCCTCGGGCCGATTCCCGGTTATCACAGCGGTGTGAAGTGGGATTTCTCGGACAAGGATGTTGGCTATGGTCTCGCTTTGGTTGACTCCGTGTATTCGGGCCCCAACTACCTGAAGGGTGACGGCGAGCTCCGCCACAATGCCGGGTTCGAAGGTTACTTTGTCTATAAAGCCATCCCGGACGTGACCGTCTGGACCGGCTTCGCCTACGACACCAAGGGTAACGTTATCCATAAGGACAACGAGATCTTCACCGCCAACATCTGGCTCGGTTATAATCTCACCAAGGACTCCACCTTGGGCCTGGAATATGTGCACAAGGACGGCGGCCTCGGTGACACCGGTTACAACTGGCTGGCCTTCTACGGCTACAATTTCAGCAGCAAGGTCTCGAGCGCCTTCCGCCTCAGCGGCGAAAAGTTGAAGGACGGCGGCCCCGGCTTCACCAAGTTCACGGTCGCTCCCGCCTATAAGGTGAACGACAACTTCCTCGTTCGCGCTGAGGTTTCCTACTACGACTACAAAGACTACACCTCCGACAAGGCGCTGTTCTTCGGTATTCAGAGCGTATTCAAGTTCTAAGGTCGCGTTCCGCGACTCTTTCCCGCGGGCGGCGCAGCCGTGCGACCGCCCGCTTTCCACGCTCTCTGCGGCGTCCCTTTTTCTCCCCGGTTAGCCTGAACCACTATCGGGCCCACGGCTGCTGCCGTGCCCATTTGCTCCGCTTCGTCCACCTCTGCTCGTTATGAAACACCTCACCTCCCTCCTCAGTGTCGGCGCCTTGGCGCTCGGCGCTTCGCTCGCTTCGGCGAGTGCCGCTGAAACCGTCAAGGTTGGCGTTCTCCACTCGCTCTCCGGTACGATGGCAATCAGCGAAACCTCGCTGCGCGACGTGCTGCTTTTCACCTTCGACGAGATCAACGCCAAGGGTGGCGTACTCGGAAAGAAAATCGAACCTGTCGTGGTTGACGGCGCTTCCGACTGGCCGCTGTTCGCCGAAAAAGCGAAACAGTTGCTCGAGCAGGATAAAGTCGCCGTGACCTTCGGTTGCTGGACCTCGGTGTCCCGCAAATCGGTTCTCCCGGTTTACGAAAAGAACAACGGCCTGCTCTTCTATCCCGTGCAATACGAGGGCGAAGAAGAGTCCAAGAATGTCGCGTACACCGCTGAAGCCGTTAACCAACAGGCCACGCCTGCCGTGGACTATCTGCTCCAGCAGGGCTACAAGAAATTTTACCTGCTCGGTTCAGACTACGTCTATCCGCAGACCACCAACTTGGTTCTGCTTGAGTATCTCCTGAGCAAGGGCGTCTCGATCGAAAACATCGGCGGCGGTTTCCGCAAAGACGGTTCCGGCAAGATCATCTCGGCCGGCAAGTATACGCCTTTCGGTCACACCGATTACCAGCAGATCGTTTCCGAAATCAAGCAGTTCGCCGCCGGCGGTGGCGCCGCGGTCATCAGCACGCTCAATGGCGACACGAACGTTCCGTTCTTCAAGGAATACGCCGCGTCGGGCCTCAGCGCTGAGATCTGCCCGGTCGTTTCGTTCTCGATCTCTGAAGACGAATTCCGCGGCCTGCCCGCCGCTCAACTTGTTGGCCAACTCGGCTGCTGGACCTATTTCCAATCCATCAACTCGCCCGCCAACAAAAAGTTCGTCGCCGATTTCCAAGCCTGGCTCAAAAAGAGCAGCGTCCCCGGCATCGTGAAGGAAAACCGCGTGACCTGCTCACCCATGGTCCTCAGCTACGTCGGGGTTTACCTCTGGAAAGCCGCCGTGGAAAAAGCCGGCAGCTTCGATGTCGATAAGGTGCGCGCCGCCTACCAGTCCGGCCTGTCATTCGACGGCCCGGGTGGCAAGGTCACCACCCAAAAGAACATGCACGTGACCAAGAACGTCTTCATCGGTGAGACGAAGGCCGACGGTCAATTCAAGATCCTGAAGTCGTTCGACAACGTCTACGGCGAACCCTGGCTCAAGGGTAAGTTCAAGGCCGCAGGCTCGACCGCGAAGAGCGAGTAATCGTTCCTCGAGTCTTCTTAAAGACACACAAAGGCGGGCCGATTATGGCCCGCCTTTTTCATTGGCAGGATTCCTGCAATGAACGGCATAACGTGACACGCCCCCTCGGCCTACTTCCATTCATACTCGGGTGCTGGCTCATGCCGCTCGTGTTTGCCGCCACCCCCGTTTCTCCGCGGCAAGCAATTGTTGAAGCAACCTTGGCCGCCGATGACACCGACAAACGCGACCGCATTGCCGCCCTCGCCGGCAATGGCGACGAAATCATCATCCCGCTGCTGAATGCCTGGCGCACCGACTCGCTGTTTGTGCATGAGGCTCCCGACGGCGAAAAAACTCCCATCCAGCTGACCGGCCCGAAAGATGAAAACGGCGCCCAGGAAGCCCTGCGCCTGATCGACGGTAAGCCTTTCACGGATACGACGGGCAAAGCGGTTCGGCTCATTGGTAGTGACCTTACCGCCATTGAACACAACGCGATGCTCCGCCGGGCGATGAAGAGCGTGCTGGATCTGGTCGAGCTCGCCTCACCTGATGCGGAGAAGCGGAGGAAAGCGATCCAAGCCATCGGCTTTGCGCAGGCGGCAGATAAAATTCCCGCACTCGAGGCCCGCCTCAAAATCGAGACCGACAAGAACGTAATTCTCGCCTTGCGCGAAGCGCTGGCGCTCACGCGGCTCAAGGACACCAGCGACGAGGTAAAAATCGCCGCGCTCGGTGAACTCCGCGAGATCCATACGCTCTCCAGTCACGATCTCATTCAAGCCACCCTACGCAGCGCGGAAGGTGCAGGGAACAAGCCGGTCGCCGCTGCCGCCCGAACCACGATTGCCGCCATCGATAACCACCGCTCGTCGGTCGATTTTTTTGGCACGCTCTTCCGCAGTGCCAGTCTTGGCAGTATCCTGCTCGTCGTCGCGCTCGGCCTCGCGATCACGTTCGGCCTCATGGGCGTGATCAACATGGCGCACGGCGAAATGATCGCGGTCGGCGCTTACACAACCTATCTTACGCAAGCAGTGTTCGGCGCAGGCATCACCCTGCCCTGTTTTGGCCTGAGTCTCAGCATCCCCGGTATGCACCTCCAGGGCTGGGCCGCCCAAGCGTACTTCATCGCCGCGATTCCGTTAAGCTTCCTGACAGCGGCGATGGTCGGGATCGCATTGGAACGCGGTATCATTCAGTTTCTGTATCGTCGGCCGCTCGAGAGTTTGCTCGCGACATGGGGCGTTTCCCTGCTCCTGCAACAGATCTTCCGGCTCACGTTTGGCGCCAATAATGTTCAGGTCTCGAGCCCCAGCTATCTCAGCGGAAACTGGACGGTGGGCGACATCATCTTCGGCTGGAACCGCGTCTTCGTAATCGGCTTTGCGATTCTGATCGTCTTCGGCGTCTGGCTCGTGCTCACCAAAACATCCCTCGGTCTGCTCATTCGCGCCGTCATGCAAAATCGCCAAATGGCCTCCTGCATGGGCGTGCGCACCGAGCGCGTGAACATGCTCACGTTTGGCCTCGGCAGCGGACTTGCAGGCCTCGCCGGCGCCTTCCTCAGCCAGATTGGCAACGTGGGGCCCTCCTTGGGCCAGAGCTACATTGTCGACGCCTTCATGACCGTGGTCGTCGGTGGCGTCGGCAATCTTCTGGGCACCGTCATCAGCGCGTTCAGCATCGGCGGTCTCGACCAGATCCTGCAACAATACCTGCCCACGTGGGCACCCGGCCTCAGCGGCGTACCCGTCATTGGCGGCTTTTTGCAAAACCTCGCGCAGGATTCTTCGGTGTTCGGCAAGATCCTAGTGCTCGCGCTGATCGTGCTGTTCCTGCAATGGCGCCCCGCCGGGCTCTTCGTTGCTCGTAGCCGCAGTCTCGATTGAGTCATGCTAACCGAATCACGCTTCTCCCGCATCGCAGGCGAGCGGTCGCGGGACTCCGTTCGGGTGAGTCCACGCCAGCGCGCCCCGGGCCGGCACTTACTCTCTCATCCCGCTGGTCTCACCCCATGAGTTTACTCGCCCCCCGAACCCTCTCGCCCACGCGGAGCCGCGTCGAAGTCATCGCCGTGGGTGTGATCGCGGTTGGGCTGATCATCGTATTGCCGCTGCTCAACAGCGCCGAAGTGATCAGCAACTTCCACCTGAATCTCTGGGGCAAATACCTCTGCTACGCTTTGCTCGCGATCTCGGTCGATCTGCTGTGGGGCTACACGGGACTGCTTTCCCTCGGCCAAGCCCTTTTCTTCGCCCTCGGCGGTTACATGCACGGCATGTACCTCATGCGCATGATCGGCGATCTGGGGCAGCATAAAAAACCGATTCCCGATTTCCTGGTGTTTCTCGGCTGGACAGAGCTGCCGGCCTTCTGGATTCCATTTTCCAGCTTCTCCTTCGCATTTGCTATGGTGCTGCTGATCCCCGGGATCATCGCCTACGTTTTCGGCTTCCTCGCGTTTCGTTCGCGGATCAAGGGCGTGTACTTCTCGATTCTGACCCAGGCCCTCACCTACGGCACGTCGCTGATGTTCTTCCGCAACAACCTGCTCATGGGCGGAAACAATGGCTTCACCGATTTCAAATTCATCCTCGGCTACGACCTGCTTTCGCCTGTGACCCAACGCGGGCTGTTCGTCATCACCGCCCTCGTTCTCGTCGCGACCTACGTGGGCTGCCGCTGGCTCAGCCGCACCAAGTTCGGCCTCGTCCAACAGGCCATTCGCGACGGCGAGAACCGCGTATTGTTTAGTGGATACGCCACCGCCCACTACAAATTGTTCGTCTTCGTGCTGGCCGCCCTCATCGCCTCCATCGGGGGCGCGCTCTATGTTCCGCAGGTCGGCATCATCAACCCAAGCGAGATGACTCCGGAAAAGTCGCTCGAGGCTGTCGTCTGGGTTGCCGTCGGCGGCCGCGGCACGCTCGTTGGACCCATCCTCGGTGCCATCAGCATCAACGCGCTCAAGAGTTACGCCACCCGCGCCTTTCCCGACCTCTGGCTGATTATCTTGGGCGGACTCTTCGTCTTCATGGTGCTGTTTCTTCCGGGCGGTATCGTGAGCATTCCGGGCCGCCTGAAAGCGATCTGGCAAAAAATGCGCGGCACCCGGCCTCCGCCACCTGACTCATCCACGCGCCCCGCGATTCCCCTGCGCTCGGAGCCAGAGGTCGTCACGTCGAAATCCTGAAGCACTCAGCGTTTGATCTTCATCCTCTAACGCGACCGTAGCCCGCGACCCATGCCGCATCCCATCATCGCCGTCGAAGACGTTTCGAAGACCTATGACGGCTTCAAGGCCATCACGAATCTCACCTTTTACCTCTACGAAGGTGAACTGCGCACTGTCATCGGCCCCAACGGCGCGGGCAAATCGACGTTTTTTGATCTGATCTCCGGACGCGCCAAGCCGGATCAGGGGAAGATCGACTTCGGCGCCGAAACGGCGGCCAGTCACGATCTCACTGCCCTGAACGAATATGAAATCAATCGGCTCGGCATCGGTCGCAAATTTCAAACGCCCAGCGTCTACTCCGAGCACACCGTCTGGGACAATCTCGTCCTCTCGCTGAAAGGACCGCGCGGCGTATTCGCGTCCCTGCTACGCCGCCTCTCCTCGACCGAACGGGACCGTTTGGACGAGATTCTGAAGCTCATTCGCCTCGACGCAAAACGCCCCTGGAAGGCGGGACTGCTCGCCCATGGTGAAAAGCAGTGGCTCGAAATCGGAATGTTATTAGCCCAAGACCCCAAGGTGCTGCTGGTCGACGAACCCGCCGCCGGGATGACGGATGACGAAACCCACCGCACCGGGGAATTACTGCTTTCGCTCGCCGGCAAGCACAGTCTCATCGTGGTGGAACACGACATGGGCTTTGTGAAGCAAATTGCCCGCGACGGCCAGGTGACGGTATTGCATCAGGGGACGGTACTCTGCGAAGGCAAATTCGACGACGTGCAAGCCGATCCGAAAGTGCGCGAAGTCTACCTGGGCCGCGGCAAACACGGGACCCGTTGATTCGCCGGCCGGGCCGGCGAACATCTCAAATCTGAGATTTAAAATTTAAGATTTATAATCCCAAAAAACGCAGTTGAACCACTGATTTTCACTGATGACCACTGATGCAAGCAGAGTTGTGCGATGAATGCCGTTCACCCGGCAGGGGAACAGAATGTTCCATGCCACCGATCTGAATCTGTTTCATCCGTGTTTATGAGTGCTCATCAGTGGTTACTTCCTCCGCGGAATTTAGAATAATCTCTCTAAATTTCAGATCTCCGATCTCCAATCTGAGATCTTAAATCTCAAATTTTAAAACCAGAATGTCCGCCCTGCTCACGCTCTCCTCAGTCGAAACCTTCATCGGTGGCTCACGTATTCTGCGCGGAGTTAATCTCGAGGTGAATACCGGCGAAGTCATCGCGCTCATGGGCCGCAACGGCGTGGGAAAAACGACGACGCTGCGCTCGATCACGGGCATGTTACCCGTCCGCACCGGATCGATTCTCTTTGCCGGACATCGGATCGATCAGATGCCACCCGACGCCCGGGCTCGCGCGGGCATCGGCTACGTTCCGCAAGGCCGCGACATCTTTCCTCATCTCACCGTCGAAGAAAATCTCCACGTTGGACTGGTGGTCCACGGTCGGCGCGGCGCCGAGGCGAAGTCCGCCCTCGAGCGCGTCTACGCCCTTTTTCCCGTGCTGAAGGAAATGCTTTCGCGCAAAGGCGGCGTCCTATCCGGTGGTCAACAACAGCAACTCGCCATCGGTCGCGCCCTGCTCACCAACCCGAAACTTCTCATCCTGGATGAGCCCACGGAGGGAATTCAGCCTTCGATCATCGAACAGATCGGTGACACCCTCAAGAAGCTGAAAGACGAAGGCTTTGGCCACGACTACCACCAGGAAGTGCAGAACGCCGTGAAGCTACTGAAAGCGGAAGGCAAACTCGCCATCCTCCTCGTCGAACAGTTCGTGGACTTCTGTCGCGACGTCGCCGACCGCTTCTACGCCATGGACCGCGGAGTCGTGGTGATCTCAGGTGCGATCGGCACCCTCACGGACGACGTGGTAAAGAAACATCTGCAGGTGTAAATCGGGGGGGGGGAAGTAGCGAGTAGTGAGTAGCGAGTAGCGAGCATGACAAACGAGAGATCTAGAGAACTTTCTTATCCACTTTAGCGGCTATATCGTGTAGCCGCAAACCCTACTCGCTACTCGCTACTCGCTACTCGCTACTTCCCCCCCCCCGATTTACACC
>Ga0163152_10003203_pt1 | contig 21593 bp, 17 predicted proteins | sample OliLakLV19MP8IB2_FD_148635 | JGI IMG/M metagenome (GOLD analysis project Ga0163152, IMG submission 148635) | Freshwater microbial mat bacterial communities from Lake Vanda, McMurdo Dry Valleys, Antarctica - Oligotrophic Lake LV.19.MP8.IB-2 | ecosystem: Environmental > Aquatic > Freshwater >...
CCCTTGGCTCTTCGCGTTCGCTGCCATCGGCGCAACAGCCCAATTACAATATCCCGAACAACGGAAATCAAAGTTCACGATTCGAGCGATCGGCCCCCCGATCCATTCAGTCTTTCCCGCGCGCGACAGCCCCGACGGTGTCCGCGCCGCCTCAACAACCGCAGCAACGCATACAGACGGCGCCGCAGCGTTCAGAACCGGCGACCCGCCAGCCAGTGGATCGCTCCAACCGGGGGCACCGGACCAAGGATTAACTCCGTCCCGCTGCGCGCGCGTTCGACAGCGGGGACGACAAAGAGCTTTGCCACACAGCCCTCCTGCGGGAGGTATCTGAATTCGAGGCCCGACCATCGTCGGGCTTGCTTACTTCTGAGATCCTCCTGATTTTTCCTGTTGCTCATCCGAAACATTGCAGGACACCTTTTCGTGGGATATGAACCGAAAATCAAAAGCCACCGACCGCACCCCCATGCCATTCGTCTTTCTGAACGTGGCGACCACGGCGGATGGGAAAATCGCTCCGGCCAATCGCCAGTTCGAACCATTCAGCAGCCCGCGTGATCACGGTCTGCTGCTCAAGTTGCGCACCGACGCCGACGCCGTGATGTCCGGGGCACGCACGGTCGATTCCGTCCCGGTGAATCTCGGACCGGGCCCGGCAAAATACCGGCGGATGCGCGTGAAGAAAGGTTTGTCAGAATATAATTTGCGGATCGTGGTCAGCGGTTCGGCTTCAATCGACCCGGACGCGGAAATTTTTAAGCACAAGTTTTCCCCGATCATTATCCTGGCAACGGAACGCGCGCCGAAACGAAGGATCGAGCGATTGCAGAAACTCGGCGCCGAGGTGGCCATATTCGGAAAGACAGAATTGGACTTCCCCAACGCACTGCGCTGGCTTCGGAATAAGTGGAACGTCAAACGACTCCTGTGCGAAGGCGGCGGGGAGATCAACGCCGGCTTGATCCGCGCCGGGCTCGTCCATGAAATCTATCAAACGCTTTGCCCGGTCATTTTCGGAGGCCGCGACGCGCCCACTTTGGCGGACGGACAGGGATTCGACCGACTGCGCGACGCGACGCGGCTAAAAATGAAGGCCATGAAGCGTCACGGGGACGAGCTTTATTTGATTTGGGAAGTGCTGCCGGGTTGAATTTGCCAGCCATCGAAACGAAGTCTTTGTTTGACGGGACAATCCTCCTTAAATAGGTTCTCCCACTCGCGATTTGGCGAAAATGGGTTTTCGCACGAACGACCGGCAATTTGCGCGCGAGGAAATGCCGACAGGAAAGGTTATTTGTGAATGTAACAGTTGAAAATCTGGCTCCGTGCAAAAAACTCGTGCGGATCGAAGTCGAGGCTGCGAAAGTCGATGCAGCGTTTGAAGACATGCTGAAGAATTATCAGCGCCAAGCGCGGTTGCCCGGCTTTCGCCCGGGAAAAGCGCCCAAGGCAATGGTCGAGAAACGCTACGAGACCGACATTCGCGACGAGGTCAAAAAGAAAATGATCCCGGACGCCTACCGCGACGCTCTCAAGGAACAAAAGCTCGATGTCGTCGGCTATCCTGACATCGAGGAAATCCAATTTGGCAAAGGCCAGGCGTTGCAATTTGCCGCCACGATCGAGACCGCCCCGGAATTTGAGATGCCCGACTACAAGGGGCTTCCCGCCCAACGCGAAAAGGGCGATGTGGCGGATGAAGACGTCCAAAAGGCGATTGATCTTTTGCGCGAACGCCAGACCGGTTTCAAAACGGTCGAGCGCGAACTAAAGGAAGGGGATGTCGCGGTCGTCAATTACACCGGCACGAGCGACGGCCAACCGCTGACGGAAATTGCCCCGACCGCAAAAGGGTTGACCGAACAAAAGAATTTCTGGGTCAACATCGACAAGAATTCGTTCATCCTCGGCTTTGCCGAGCAACTCGTTGGCGCGAAAGCCGGCGACAAGCGAACCGTCACCGTCGATTTTCCGGCGGATTTCGTGACGCCGCAACTGCAGGGCAAGAAAGCGGTGTACGATGTCGAAGTGGTCGAAGTTAAGGAGAAGACTTTGCCCGAGATGAACGACGAGCTGGCCAAGGCCTACGGCGCGGAAACTCTTGAGAAGCTGCGCGAAGGAGTCCGCACCGACCTGGCCAACGAACTCAAATACAAAAAGGAACGAAGCGTCCGCGAGCAAATCGTGAAAGGCTTGCTCAATCGCGTCACCTGCGAGCTGCCCGAGTCATCCGTGCTGCAGGCAACGCGCAACATTGTTTACAACATTGTCACGGAAAATCAAAAGCGCGGCATTTCCAAGGAAATGATTGATCAGCAGAAGAACGAGATTTATCTCTCCGCGAATTCGGACGCCAAGGAACGGGTGAAAGCGTCATTCCTTTTTCAAAAGATTGCGGAGAAGGAGGGGATCAAGATTGAGCAAACCGACGTGTTGCAACGCATCCAGCATCTGGCGGCGAACTACCAGATGCCCCCGGACAAGTTCATCAAGGAATTGCAGAAACGAAACGGCATCCCGGAAATCTACGAACAGCTTCAGAACGAAAAAGTCATCGACCTGCTCGTGCAAAACGCGGCTGTGGAAGATGTCGAGCCGGCGCAAAACCCCTCGTGATGACCTCCTGCAGGCCGCGGATTACGAATTCCCGGCGGCTTGCCATTACGTGTTAACCGGGCACACTTCCGACATGGAAATAGTCTTTGCCATAACACAGGAAGCCGATGGCGGTTGTGTGGCAGAATGCCTTTCGCACGACATTTTCACCCAAGCCGATACTTGGGAAGCGCTCCGCGCAAATGTTCAAGAGGCGGTTTCCGCTTTCTTTTTTGATCAACCCAAGCCTGCCACAATCCGCCTGCATTTGGTGCGAGACGAAGTTTTTGCTCACGCGTGAAACTCCCGCGCGATTTAACTGGGGCAGAATTGTCTGAGGTTTGAGAAGGAAGAGATCCTGAGCCGTATGTAAGGCAACAACGCTCAAGCGGAGCGCCCGAATTTTTTCTCCAGCTCGCGATAATTCATTTCGATCAGCGTCGGGCGCCCGTGCGGACAGGTGTAAGGCATCGTGCAATGGCGCAAATCCTCGACCAGCTTTTCCAACTCGGTTCGGGACAACAGATCGTTCGCCTTCACCGCATGGCGGCAAACTGTTTTTGCCACGGTGTGTTCGCCCAGGCGCAAGGTGTTGACGCTCTGTCCGGCGGCCTTCAGTTCGTCAATTAACTGCAAAACGAACGCGCGCGGCTCGGTGACTTTGACAAAAGGCGGCAACGCATCGAGCAAAAAGGTGCGCTCGCCAAATTCGCTCAAGCCGACACCGAGGCGTGTAAGTGAAGCCAGTTGCTGGCGCAGAAAATTCCCGTCCTTCGCCGAAAGCTCAATCGTCTCCGGCAAGAGCAGCCGTTGCGACGCGGCGTTCCCCTGCCCCTCCAGTCGCCGCAACATTTCTTCGAACAGGACGCGCTCATGCGCCGCGTGTTGATCAAGCAAGACGATCCCGCGATCCGACTCGAGCACCACGTAGAGTTTCCCGATCACTCCCACGAAGCGAAGCGGAACACTCAAGAGTGGAATGGGCCGGAAGGCGTCAGGCGCGGGGGGAGGCGGCTCGGAGGATTGAGGATGGAGAATGGCGAGCGGAGGCGGTGGAGCACGCGTCGAACTGGCAAAGCCCATTTTGAGCGGCGGTTGTGCCGACGGGCGGGACGGCCATTCAATCGACGGTTTCCCTGGCGTTGGAAATTCGGGAAGCGATGGCGTCGAGAATTCCGGCGCGGGCCTGGCCGCAAACGTCGTTCCGACCGCGCTCGTGAGTTGCGGCTTTGGCTGGGCGCTGGCCCCGGAGTCAGCGCCTTCCGCATCCCCGTGAAACGCCAGCAGCGTATCACGAACGGCCTGCGCGACGTGCTGGCGAATCGCGCGTTCCCGATGAAATTTCACCTCCCGTTTGGAGGGGTGGATATTGACGTCCACCTCCCCCGGATCGATTTCAAGAAATAAACTGCAGACGGGATAACGCCCCTTCATCAGGGCGGTGTGATAGCCTTCCAACAGAGCGAAGTTGAATCCGCGATTTTCGACTGGCCGGCGATTGACGAAGAGATGCTGGTCTTCGCGAGTGGAGCGGGAAACACCAGGAGCGCCGATAAATCCCCAAAGCGACATCCGCGATTGTTGGGCGGCGGAACTTTCCTCGTCGCTCGTCGGCAGGTCGGTCGAGAATTCCACCGCGAGCAACTTCACTTCGCCACCGAGCAGGGCCCGCATTCGCCCGTGTAACGCACTGGATCGGGATTCCCGATTTTCTTCTACTTTCGCGGCAGGCAACTGCCGCACCACCCGTCCGTCTTTCAAGAAAGTGAACGCGACCTCGGGATAGGCCAGAGCGGCCAGGTTGAGATAATGTTGGATGTGCGCAAATTCTGTTTCCTCGCTGCGCAAAAATTTTCGGCGCGCCGGCAAATTGAAAAAAAGCTGGCGCACTTCCACGCTAGTGCCGGTCGCGCACCCGGCCGCCTTGACCTCAAGAATTTTTCCGCCGTTGATGACGATCTGCGTGCCATCTGGCCCGCTCTCCTGCTCGCGGGTCGTGAGGGTAAACCGGCTAACGCTGGCAATGCTGGGCAGGGCTTCTCCGCGGAATCCCATCGTGACGATCGCGCTCAGATCCTCCGCGCGCTGAATTTTGCTCGTGGCATGCCGTTCGAGGCAAAGCAACGCGTCATCCTTGCTCATGCCAAAACCGTCGTCCGTGACGCGAATCAGGCTGCGCCCGCCCGCCTGGATCTCCACGGTCACGCGCGCGGCGTTGGCGTCGAGCGCGTTTTCAACCAGTTCCTTCACGACGCTGGCTGGCCGTTCCACCACCTCCCCCGCCGCGATCTGATTCGCGACCTGTTCAGGCAGTAAACGAATTCGATTCATGGCAAGGCGATCCAATCACGCCGGCCGCAACGGCAGAGTGAAGCCAAAGATCGCCCCGCGACCCGGCTCGGTTCGGAAGTAAATCTCCCCTTTGTGATCTTCGATAATCCTCTTGCAAATGGTCAGGCCGAGCCCGGTTCCGTGTGATTTGCCATGCGTCATGAACGGCTCGAACAACCGGCTTTCCATTTCAGGCGCAACCCCCGGGCCGCTGTCCTCGATCTCCGTGGTCACCCCGTTTTCCTTCATCGCAAAACGAAATGTAATTGTTCCGCCCTCCGGCATCGCATCCACTGCGTTGTGGATCAAATTATGAAAAACGCGGGACAAGCGCGCGGGGTCGATCTTGATCGAGATCGAAGGCGGCGGGGTTTGGATTTCGACGCGCACCGAATTTGATTTGGCCTCGGCGCTGATCTCCTCCAGCAAATGCTCGACAAAGACGGAAAAATCGACGGACGCCAAAACCATGGATGGCTGGGAGCCGCGTGTGAATTCCAACAGCTCATTGGCCATTCCTCCGATGCGCTCGACCTGCTGGAGAATGCGGCTTCGCGACACGGCGCGCGATTCCGCGCTCGCCTTTTCTGCTCCCGCCATCTCTGCGGCGACGCCGATGATAGCCAGGGGATTTTTCAAGTCGTGAACGATGGAGCTGGCGAAACGGCCCACCAGCGCGAGCCGCTCCGACTGCAAAACTTCGCGAATGTATTGCCCGTTGAAATCGCGCAGGCGCCAACTGATTTCCCTCACAAAACCGGCGGACAACTGCGGGATGATCTCCATCATCCGCGTCAGTTCGTCGCGTGGAATAAAATAAACCGTCGTCTCCCGTTCCGCCGTCGCCGTTGCCGAACGCGGATCGCTGTCCATCACGGACAATTCGCCAAAAACTTCTCCCTCGCCCAACTGCGTCAAGACCAGCCGATTTCCGTAATCGAGCATCACCGAAATCTGGATCAGCCCATCTTTGACGATATAAATGCCGTCGCCGGTTTCGCCTTCGACGAAAATATCCTGGCCGACCGGGAACACGATTTCGCGAACCACCGTGCGAACGCGATCGAGTTCGCTGGAAGCCAGAGCGCTAAAGAGCCGGGTTGATTCAAGGGGAATCATACCGTCATCTTACGAGCAAAAGATATTGCGTAAAGCAGAGATAAACCAAAAAAAACACCCTGCATCCGACACGGAGGGGACAGCGCGCGACGCCTCGAAGTAGCGGTTTCCAAAGGTATCGCCTCTGGCGTATCCCCCAAACACCAGCGGCAATCCGTTCCGAGGCACCTTCGGGCTGACCGCTATTCCACGGCTGCATCCGCCCGCCGATCAACAGTCAATTTTCTTGCCATCCGGGAAAAAGTGGCGATGGTTTACACCATTAATCATTAAGGAAACTGGCATGGACGCTCCAGACCGATGCAAATATTTTAGGACGGAACCCGGAGGCTTCACGTTGATCGAACTGCTCGTCGTCATCGCCATCATCTCCATTCTCGCGTCACTCCTGTTGCCGAGTTTGTCGAAGGCCAAGCAAAGCGCGCATCGAATCAAGTGCGTGAGCAATCTCAAACAACTCGGCACCGCGATCGAAATGTACGCCACCGATCACGACGACCGGTTGCCCGGTCCGGTCTGGCAGGGATTTTACGATACCTATTTCGACGACGGCTCGAAGGATGCGAGAATCCGGATGCCCTTTTACATTGCGACTTATCTCGGTTTGCCCGCACCGACACCGGAAGTCCGGCGCCTCGAAGTGGCCAAATGCCCGGCCGCAGAACGCGCTTGGACCTCCGCTCCTTTCGGAAGCTCGCCGAGATCCCTGCAACAACCGCTCAGCTACATCGTCAGCGTGGAAGTGCAAAACCGGACAAACGACATCATATCGCGCCCGTTCGGGTATCCGTATGGAAGCCTGCCCAACAGCGGCGCGTCTGGAGAAGATGATATGCCCAAACGCGTCCGCGACATCCGCAATCCGTCGGGTTCCTGGGCCATTGTCGATGCGGACCAATTAAATGCCGTGAGTCTGGCCGCGTATTATCCGTTCCTGCCCAGGGATCGCGCCCACAAGAGAGTTCGCAACCAGCTATACTTCGATTGGCACGTGGCGACGACGAAGGAGGACGGTCAGCAGATAGCGCAGTGAGTTGATTGTTTTCCGAGTTGCAACGGGGACGTTGTGCCGGAGGCAGGCAGGAATGTCCAGCCGACTCCTTTCGCAGCGGTGTCAAGATACCCGCGGCAAACACGACCCTTCGGACTTCCGCCGTGACAACGGCGTATCAATCCCATTGACTGCTTCCCGTGTGCGGCGTTTGCAATTGCCGCGCGCGCCGGAACGGCGTCACCAAAAAAACGTGAACCTCCTCAACCATCCCAAGGGCCGGATCGCGCTCTTCACCTTGCTCTATCTGAGCGAGGGTGGGCCGATTGGGTTCATCTGGTGGGCACTGCCGACCATGCTCCGCAGAGAGGGGGTCGAGGTGGCGAAAATCACGGGACTGACCGCGCTGCTGGTCTTGCCCTGGGTGTTCAAGTTTCTGTGGGCGCCGCTGGTCGATGCAATGCGAACACCGCGCTGGGGATTTCGCGCCTGGATCATCTCCGCTCAACTGGCCATGGGGCTCACTTTGTTGCCGCTCATTTGGCTTGATCCAGTGAGGCATTTCCAATGGTGGGCGGCCCTGCTGCTGTTGCATGCGTTTTGTGCCGCCACACAGGATGTGGCCATCGACGCCCTGGCCATCAACCTCGTGCCCGAAGATCAACGGGGTGTTCTTAACGGTTGCATGCAGGGCGGCATGCTCGTGGGGCGAAGTCTATTCGGCGGCGGCGCGCTGCTCGTGGCGTCGGTCTGGGGGAAACAATGGGTGATCATTGCGTTGGTCGCGTGCATCTGGGCAACGACGTTGTTTCTGCTCGGCGCGAAGGAGCCGGTGGAACGCCTCGGGTTCAAGAATCGCATCGCCGATTTCCGGGTGCATCTATTCTCGGCGTTCCGGCGGAAAACCACATGGCTTGGGTTGGCATTTGCTTTGACATCTGCGGCGGGTTTTGAAGCCACCGGCCAGCTCGCCGGCCCCTTTCTGGTGGACAGGGGCGTTCCGGAAAAAACCATCGGACTGTTCTTTGGCGTCGTCGTGGTGGGTGCCACGCTCGTGGGCGGCCTGATCGGAGGCAAGTTGTCCGACCGCTGGGGACGCATCCGCGCGGTGGCGATCTTCCTTGTCGGGTTCGTGACCATGATCGCCGGACTCGCGCTATCCGACTACGCCACGACGAAGTCGTCTCCGTCCGTGCTGATGGGGTGGCTGGCGGGAATGTATTTTTTTATCGGGCTGTTCACTGCGTCGTCCTACGCGCTGTTCATGGACCTGACGGACGCGAGGCTCGGAGGCACCCAGTTCAGCGCGTTCATGTCCGCGACCAACGGCTGCGAATCCTGGTCGGCCGCAACTGGCGGACGCATCGTCGCCGCATCCGGGTATTCCAGTTCCTTCCTGGTTATGAGCGCTGTTTCGTTGTTGAGCCTGCCGTTGTTGAAACTGTTGGCGAAAGAACGCAGAAAGAGCGGCCAATAAATTTTTCCAAACCCAAAATGCGATTGATGATTACCCGCCGCCGGTCGCGACGTGGCTCATTTGGATTCTTCAGCCTCCGGCATCGGCTTTCCGCAACGCCGGCAAAAGCGGGCGTCCTCCGCGTGCCCCTCGGCTGAACAATTCGGGCAGCTCCGCCGACTGGTGTGGATGTATTCGCGCGCGAACTCGGCGGTGACGATTCCCGTCGGCACGGCGATGATGCCGTAGCCGGTCACCATCAAGATGCTCGCAAGAAATTGGCCCAACGGCGTCTGGGGCGTGACGTCACCATAACCCACCGTGGAAAGGGTGACCACCGCCCAATAGACGCTTTGCGGGATGCTGGTGAAGCCGTTGACCTCGCCTTCCACCAGATACATGAGCGAGCCGAAAATCACTACCAGGATCACGACAGCGAGAAGAAACACCTGGATCTTCGCGCTGCTGGATTTGAGCGCCCGCGTGATTGTTCGGGCTTCCTGCAAGTATTCCACCAGTTTTAGGACTCGAAACACACGCAACACCCGCAGGGCGCGCACGACGACGAAATACTCGGCCCCAGGCACCAGCAGACTCAAGTAGGTCGGAAGGATCGCGAGCAGATCGACGATCCCGAAAAAGCTTCGCGCATAATGCAGAGACGATTTTACCGTCCAAAGCCGCGCGGCGTACTCGATCGTGAAGAGAATTGTGAAGAACCATTCCAGAACAACCAATTCCCGGTCATAGTCGGCGCGTATGCCCTTCACACTGGCCAGCATCACGGCCACAACGCTGAGCAAAATGCAAACAATCAGGCAGACATCGAAGTTGCGCCCGGCCGGTGTGTCCGCTTCAAATATGATTATCCGCCAGCGTTCGCGGATGGTAGCCGATTCGGATTTCTTCATAGGCAGTTTCACGGAATGCGTCGGCACATCCTGAAACCCCCAATCCCAACTGACAAGCCTGTCTTCACGGCCTTGCGTGCGCGCAGAGCCTGGTTTTTTAAAAAAGGCTTTGCCCGGCTGCGACCCAAACACTCCCTCAAGCCCGTCTTTTGGTGAGCAATGAAATGATAAACACCACCAGGAAGATAACGAACAGCACTTTGGCGATGGTAGTCGCCAGTCCAGCCACTCCGAAAAACCCGAAGGCTCCGGCCAGGATCGCGACCAACAGGAATACCAACGAGTAATACAGCATAGCTTTCTTTCCGTGAATCTCGCGGATCCATCCATCTTTCTCGCCCGAACGATCAGCGGTTCAACACCAAAGAGTCTATTCCGTTCCGGAGACCGGAACCAATGACCCAACCGCTGAAACGGTCATCAGTTTTTGCGCGGGTGGGCACATGGGGGAAAGATTACCTGATCGTTCGCCGGAACGACTTTGCTCATCTCCAGTTTCGTAAAATTATTGAGGTTTCCGCCCGGACTGAAACTCATTTCGACGCCCAGCGCGGCACCGAGCGCATCGACATTCGAATGGCCTGGTCCAACCGCCGCCACTCGGGTTCGTTGGACGCGACAAACCGCCAATATGCGGCGGAGTGGTTCATGTGAACGGTGTGGCAAAGCTCGTGAATCAAAAGATAGCGAACCACATCGGGATTCAAGAAAAGGAGTTTGGCGTTCAGGCTGATCGTTCTCGTTCGGGAGCAACTTCCCCATCGCGATTTCTGCAACCGAACCACAGCTTTTCCGAACGGCAAATTGAGTTCATGGCTGACCCGGAGAAGCCACGGCACCAGCGTGTCCTGCCCGCGCCGGCGCAACCATCGTTGCAAGACACGTTCGCACGCGAGCGCGCTCGCCACGTTTCCGGAAAGGGTGAGGCAATCCGGCCCCGTCTGACGCAACAGCACAGACCCGACATCGCGAGGCCGATAATTGATCTGCCAAACCTCGTTAATCGCCGGCAGGATGATCTGCGCGGGAGAGCCTTTGATTTGTTCGAAAGGAAATTCTGTGCGATGCCGGGCAAAACGGCGCTCGGTGGACTCGATCCATCGCCGCTTCCGCTCCAGCAATTGCGGAATGTTCCGCAAGTCGTATCCGCGTGGCACCACCACCTGGAGCCCGTCGCGAATGGACATCCGAAAGCAAACGTTCCTGGCGCGCAGGCTGACGCGAATGTGGTGAGGGATTGGTTCGCTCATAACGAATCCATCATCGGGTGGGTTGCAATAAATTTAAAGAACTTTGCTTTGGCGCCGGTGCGATTGAGCGTCACAGGCAACCACCGCGCGGATTCTCAAGTTGCCGACCCGTCATCGGTTTTGACAGGTTCGGCGGATCAAACCCTGCCGATTGCAAATCGGCGATACAGCAGCTTGAAAAGCTGCGCTACGGGTCAGTGGACGGACCGCCACATTCAATCGCGCGCGCAGCAATTTTTCCCTTTGCACTTCCGTTTTTGATCTTATCTTTTCAAACCATGAACCTGTCCACCGCGTTTGCGAACGCAGCCAGCATTGATTTGCAAAAATCGGCCCTGTTTTGGGGCGAGGAGGATTTTTCTTTCGGACAACTTCTGGCCCAATCGCATTGGGTCGCCCGGAAACTGCAAGAGGAATTTGGCGTCAAGCCCGGCGACCGGGTGGGGCTTTGGCTGAAGAACTGCCCCCAATTCGTTCCAGCAATTTTTGGCGTGCTGCATGCCTGCGGAGTCGCCACGCCGATCAACAATTTTCTCAAACCGGATGAGGTGAATTACATTTTAGCCGACGCGGGTATTGACGTGGTGATCACTGATTTATCGATGTCCGAGGGGGCCGCGAAATTATCCGCGCTCCGGCCCCAATTGAAGTTCATGCACGTGGAGGATCTGCCAGCCCAGCCAGAGGCTCCCGGCCAATTCGTTCCTTCGCCGCGTTTGACGGAAGACCTTGCGGTTCTCATTTACACGTCCGGCACCACGGGCCGACCGAAGGGGGCGATGCTTTCGCACGGCAACCTGCTGCACAACGTGGAAAGCTGTCGAATCGTGCTCCAAACCGTGGGCGAGGATCGCATCGTCGTGTTGCTGCCCATGTTTCACAGCTTCATGCTGTGCGTCGGCATCATGCTGCCCATGCTCATCGGCGGGTCAATCGTCCTCATCAAATCAGTTCATCCGCCCAAGAATATCGTGCAGGAGATCCTGCACCGTCGCGCCACGATTCTCCCAGCCGTTCCGCAACTCTTCCGCACCCTGATGCATTCTTCCATACCCGATCTTCCCTTGCGCATTTGCATCAGCGGCGGCGCGCCGTTGTCCGGGGAAATTCTCCGCGAATTCAGCGCCCGGTTTCCCGTCCCGCTCGTCGAGGGTTACGGCCTGAGCGAGGCCAGCCCCGTGGTCAGCTTCAACCCCCTGGAAAAACAGAAGGCCGGGTCGATCGGCAAGCCGGTCACCGATGTCGAAGTGACCGTGCAAGACGACGAGGGCAAAATTCTCGGGTTTGGCGAAACCGGCGAGATTTGCGTGCGGGGCGGGAACGTGATGCAAGGTTACTGGAACCAGCCGGAGGAAACGTCCAAGGTGATGCGCAACGATTGGTTGTTGACCGGCGACATCGGGCATCAAGACGAGGAGGGCTATTTTTACATCACCGACCGCAAGAAAGACATGTTGCTCGTCAATGGCATCAACGTTTACCCGCGAGAGATCGAAGAAATCATTTACAAATTTCCGGGAATCAAAGAAGCCGCCGTCGTCGGGATACCCGACTCGAAAAAAGGCGAACAACCTTTGGCGTTCATCTCAGCGAACGAGGGTGCCGCGATCGACGAGAAGGCGCTGCTGCACTTTATTCGAGAGAAACTCGCCGACTATAAAGTGCCACGGCGCGTCGTGACCCTGCCCGCCCTGCCGAGGAACGCCACCGGCAAGATCCTGAAAACCGCCCTGCGCAATCTGGCAAAAGGAAACGCCGCCCCGACAACTCAAAGTTCCGCGTAAGGCAGGAGGCGTCCCTCTCGCACACGTCGTTCCCAGGTCTTGCTACGTCCGCTGGTGCGCATCTTGAAACTGCTCCGTTGTCGCGACGAGTGGGGCGGGCATCCAGCCTGCCTCGCGGGCATCTTGCCCGCGAACGGTGATCCTGGGGCTGGAAGCCCCTCAGGCAGACAAGATGTCTGCCCCACTACTTCGGTCGCAGTGTCGGATACGCCCCCTGCTACGCCGGGAAATTCCGAACAGAATTTGCTCGCCGCTATTTGCTTTTTCCAATTGCAAACAGCTGGGTCATCGTGGCGACGTAGAGCGTCCCGTTGGCCGCCGTCGCCGTGGCGTTGACCGGCGCGCCCAACGTGATTTTTCCCAATACCTTTTTCTCCCGGCTGGCGGCAAAGACCCAAAAGTCGCCGTTGCGCGCGCCCAAATAAACCTTCCCATCGGCCACGAGCGGTGACGCCCAGACTTCGCCCTGGATTTCATGCGTCCAGCAAGGCCAGCCTGTTTTTGCATCAACGCAGTGCATCGTTCGCCCGTTGTCCGCGAGAAAGACGAGATCCCCGAGAATCGCCGGAGTTGCCAGCACATGCTTCTCCAGCGGATAAGACCAGATCAAACCGTTCGTCGTCACGTCGCCGGATTTCGTGGCGTCGATGCATTTCAGCCAGGCCTCATTCTTGCCCCAGAAAACATCGCCGCCACCCGCGATATAAATCCGGTCACGATCGAACACGGGCATCCCATAAAAATTGCTCGGCCCCTCCCGTCGATTGGTGTTGTATTTGTGAACCTCCTTTTTCGGCGCGGTTGGATCGAAATCAAATTGCCAGACTTTCTTCAACGAAACCGGAAGGGCGCCGGGCACGGAGCGAAGCGCGTTTGGTTTCAACGCCTCGAAGGCGTAAACGATCCCATTCCCGCCGGCGAAAAAAATCAAGTTGCGCCCATTCACTCTGGCCATGGAAGGGGGCGACCAGGTGCAGTGAAAAATATCCGGGGCCATCCGTTCGTCGTCGCGCGCAAGGTATCTGCCCGTCCGCTTGTCCAGCACGACCAGGCTTGGGGCGTCCGGTGTCCGGATTACTTTGTGCGTGTTGTCCACTCCCGTGCCGGTGTTCAGGTAAAGAAAATCGCCATCGATGAGAATCGAGCTGTGCGCACCATCGTGCGACCAGATACCCGCGCCCGCCGTCAGATCGAAGATCCAAAGTATATCGGCATCGGCCGGGCCAGGCTGCGAATCGGTTGTGCTGGAATCGGCGCGTGACTTTTTTGGCTCAAACCCCGCCGGGAGAACCGAAGACGCGACGTTGTTTGTGTCTCGCGGGGTCATGTGAGCGGCTTCGTCTTTGAACGGCCCGTCGTTTCCATTCGCCATCCCGCGCGCGTCCAGACACATGACCTCGGCACGGTTGCTCACCAGATAGACACGATCCCCTTCCACCGTCACCGGGGACGACAGGCCCGTTTTTGGCCAATCGGTGTAGCGATCCTCCTCGCGCTTTGGCACCACCAGTTGCCAGAGGAATTTTCCTGATTTCTCGTCGAAACACATCAGCACGCCGGAGTCGGCGCGATGACGCGGGTCGCGCGGCTCTTCGTTATTCGTGCCGATGTAAACCCGGCCCCCCGCAATAACCGGTGTGGCGAACGTTTGCGTCCCGAGTTTCGCGACCCACTTGATATTTTTCCCAGAAGTCGGGTCAAATGAATCGGGCAATCCTTTTTCCGACGAAATCATGTTGCGCGACCAGGCTTGCCCCCACTGCGGCTGGTCCTTCGCGAACGTTCGAGAGAGGGGCGCGCCGAAGAGTGATACGGCGAGAAGCACGGACACGCACGACGAAGTTCGGGAACGGTTGAGAGCCATGGGGCGAGCGTAGCAGGGGAAAACGCGTGATGGCAATTCCGCAGGAGGAATCGCGTGGAGCATTCGGCGCGGGGAGTTGCGCGAAGACTGGTGACGATTCTCCATTTCCTGGCGGAGGAGGCCGGGATGAGGGCGAGCGTCCTTCCAAACTGCCTTTCCCCCAAATCGAGAAATATTTGTCCCGCGGAAATTCATTGCCCGCTCTCACCTTTGTTCCTCTCCCCCGGAGGGGAAATTTTTTCGCCCAGCGTTTTTGGAAAAATTGGCACCGGCCTGCCGCTTGGATTTTCCCCTGATACGGAATCCGTCTCTCCCGCTCCTCGGAAAATACGGCCCCGTGCTTGTCTTGTTCACGACGTGGCGCGCTGAGGAAAGCGCGCCCTGCCATCCCGTTTACGGTTCTGCCCCGCGACTGCGACACGACCTGGAAGGTTCGCCTCACTACGTCCAGACAAACCAAAGATTTGAGGTTTCCACTTCCCGCGTCAGGGGGTTAGGCTGAGGGCGTGCCATCGTCCCGCTGAATCGTTCCTTCCGGGCGGGCGCATCTAATTCAAGATGAAAATTCCTTTGCTGCCAAGACGGGCGCGAAGCCAGTGCCGCGCGATCACTTTCTTCTGCGCCACGCTGCTGGCGTTGGGCGCGGCGAACCGGGTCCACGCCGAAACGCTCCATGAGATTGCGATTTTTGAGGCGGGCGAAGAAATCGCGTTTTACGATCCCTCAAGCGGCTCCGCCAAAGCCCCGAGCCAACTCACCTTGTCCGGCCCGTTCACCAGCAAACTCTCGATCGTCTCCGCGCCGGGTCGCAAGACCGGCCTCCTGGAATGGACCGCCGCTGCCGGGGGCGATTGGAAACTGGTGCTGGCCGCGCCCGGCTGGGGACGCAGAGACCTCAGCGCCCATCACTTTCTCGAGTTTTCCGTCAATTCGCCCGCGGCCATCGCGGCCACCAACCTTCCGCGGCTCCATCTGCAAAGCAGCCTCAACTTCCAATCTTCTGCGGTGGATTGGCAGAGCTTTTTCCCGGAAGGCATCGATGCCGATTCCAACACCTGGCAACAGGCCAGAATTCCTCTTAGCGCGTTCGGACCCGGCGACGGATTCTCCCCGTCGCAATTCAAGGCGGTCGTGTTCAGCCACGGCGTGGCGGACAGCAAGCCCCGCACGTTATGGCTTCAACAGGTCAGCGCCATTTCCACCAACGTCGCGGCCAGCACGAATCGCCCGGCCAGCCCGCGGAACCTGGTGGCGCGAACCGGGGACCGAAGTGTCGCGTTGCATTGGGACGGCGCGGATGAACCTGCGGCCAGCGGGTTCCATGTCTATCGCTCTCTCTCGAGCAACGAACCGCCGACAAGGGTGTCGCAGCGCGCCGTCACGATTCGCAGTTTCGCCGATATGGAGGTCACCAACGGCCAGCGCTACTTCTACCGGATCACGGCATTGAACAAGTTCGGCGAGAGCGCGCACTCCGAACTCACGGCCGCTACACCGCACCCGTTTTCCAGCGATGCGGCGTTTCTCGACCTGATTCAGCAGACCGCGTTCGATTATTTCTGGTATGAGGCCAACCCGCGGAACGGGCTGGTGCGGGATCGCAGCCGGCCGTATTCGACGGCCAGCATCGCCGCCACCGGCTTTGGGCTGACGGCAATCGGGATCGGGATCGATCGCGGATGGGTCACTCGCGTACAAGGGCGCGAGCGGGTGTTGACGACATTAAAAACTTTCTGGAACGCGCCGCAGGGTCCCGCCGCCAGCGGCGTCATCGGCTACAAGGGCTGGTTTTATCATTTTCTGGAAATGGATACAGCGGCGCGCGCCGGCGTTTGCGAACTGTCGTCCATCGACACGGCACTCCTGCTCGGGGGCGTGCTCTACGCGAAACAATATTTTGGTGAGGAGAACCCGGCAGAAAAAGAAATCCGCCGGCTGGCCACCGCCATTTTTGATCGGGTTGATTGGACTTGGATGGCCAACGACGAAGATTCTCTGTCGCACGGGTGGCGGCCCGACCGCGGGTTCATCGAACATCGCTGGATCGGTTACAACGAAGCGATGATTCTCTACCTGCTCGGAATGGGGTCGTCCAAGAACCCGCTGCCGGCCCGGCATTGGCAGAGCTGGACGAGCCGTTACAAGTGGGAAACCCATTTCGGCTACGATTTTGTAAAATTCCCGCCGCTCTTTGGGCATCAATACTCGCACTGCTGGATCGATTTTCGCGGCATCGCCGACGACTACATGCGAGAGAAAGGCCTCACCTATTTTGAGAATTCGCGCCGGGCAACCCTCGCCCAACGCGCCTACGGCATGGCCAATGAATCCAAAGGTTACAGCTCGAATGTGTGGGGCTGGACCGCCTGCGACGGGCCGGGAGTTCAGGGACGGCGCGGCTACTCCGCGCGGGGAACGCCGCCGCCCGAAAACGAAGACGGCACCATTGCGCCGACCGCTGCTGGCGGTTCGATGGCGTTCACTCCGGAATATTCGCTGCCTGCATTTCGACATTTTTACGACCAGTTTCGCGACCGAATCTGGACGGGATACGGCTTTCGCGACGCGTTCAACCTGGAAATCGACTGGTGGGGGACGGACGTGCTCGGCATCGACCAAGGCCCAATTCTTCTGATGGTGGAGAACCATCGGAGTGAAAAGGTTTGGCGCCTGTTTATGAAAAACCCGGAAATCCAGCGCGGCCTGAAGCGCGCCGGGTTTCGCACGTTTCCGGCCAGGGAATGATCCATATTCAAGAAGTATTCGGCTGATTACCAGCGTTGAGGTAAAATTCCGGGTCAAGAGGTATTTCCGCGAATCGATTTACGCGCATGGCAAGCAATGCCGGTTGACACGCAGGGGGCATCGTTGTTTACTTGGTGCGTCAACCCAACAACAGTGTTCGCAGAGCCGTCGGCCCGCAAAACGGGAACAGTGATTCGGCAGAATTGGACGCATGCGGGTTAAAGCCGTCGAAAATCAGATTTTAAGTTAATTCAAACAGCCTATGAAAATAAAAAAACAGCAAAAGCAATTCGTGACCGGGAATGTCATCTTTGCCCAGGTATTGGCCTTTCTTGTGGTTATTCTCTCAGCCCCGCGAATCCATGCAGCGACGGTGACTCTTTCCACGAACGACTTTGAGGCCTACAGCAATGTCGCCACGAACCTGAATGACGCGGCCGACGCCGATCCCGTGGGCGCCGAATGGAATATCGCGGATGACAACGCCCTGAATCCCACCACCGCCGGGGCTGGCGTTCAGGTCGTCGATTGGCTGGCCCGTTCCGGATCCAGGTCGCTGCTGCTGCGGAGCGCAACCGAAGCACAGATTTATTTTACCAACGCGAAGAGCGGGACCAATTACCAGTTGGACTTCTGGCTGAACGTGGCCAAAGGCACGGGCGACCGGAATTTCATGCTGATCCTCCGCGCGGCGGGCGCGGACAGCAACGGTGATGATTACATCGCATACCGTTCCGACCGCGCCGCGACCGCGAGCATTTTCTTTTTCGACGGGATCGGGCCTGGCGCTGGGGCGTGGGTGGACACCGGGGCGGTTTCTCTGGAGAACCAATGGCAGCATCACCGGATCGTCATCGACTCGATCGCCCGCAAGATGACCGTTTTTATCGACGACATGGTCACGCCCGTGGTGAATCGCGGCGACTTGGCGCGGCCTGACTCCGCGGTTCCGAGCCTGTTGCGCATCGTTCACGAAGGGAACTCGGCAGACGACGGTTACTTTGCGATTGACGACATCAATTTCACGGTGGATGGGTCCATCAGCCTGACCACGACGTTCACCGAGGGATTTGAAAGTTATCCGGCTCGAACCAGTCCTTCAGACGATGCCAATCCGTCGGGCCCCTGGATTGTGGTCGAGTCCGACGGCAACGGAAATGGAAAGGAACTTGCGCCCAACAAAGTTCAGGTGGTCGATGCCAGCGTGGTTACTCCGCACTCCGGGAATAAAAGCCTGAAACTGGAACAGGGTCAGCGCGCCGGCGCCAGTATCGCGTGGGGGCAGACACCGCAGTCCGATGTGCAAATCACCTGGTGGGCTTACGTGCCCGAGGCCGTTGCCTTCAATCCATCCCCGGACGCGATTTATTTGCGCATGTCGCTTTACGGAGTCGAAGGCGGAAACAGTCTGGCCGGAGATTCGGCATTGATGGGTTACGGGATTCGGGCGCAAAACCCGGTGGTGGGTGACGGAACATCGCTCACCTACTTTACGACCACCTGGGTCGATACAGGAGTGGATTATACTCCGGTGACCTGGGAGCAATATCGGTTGACCACACACGTCAGCCAGGGCCGTTACACCATCATCAAAAACCCCTCCAGCTCGAATCCCCAAATCATAGTGGACCGGGGTCCATTCATCGGATCAGCGGGAACGTGGGGCCCGATGTTCATGGCGGCGTGGAGTTCTTCCAACGGCACCAATCATCCGCCCGTCTATATCGATGACATCGAAATCAAATCACTCGTTTCCACGGCGGAACCGCTGCCCGATCCTTACACCATCTCCAATCACACCGCGCGCTTCACGAACGTCACGATCCTGAAGACCCCTGGCGCAGCGGGCGGCGTGGCGATTGATCCGCGCGACAACAGCTCGATCCTTTTCACTGTTGACAGCACCAGTGGCGGAATTTTCCGTGCGAAAAAAGTGGCGAGCGGAAATTGGAGCATTGAACCAGTCCCCGTCGTTCCAAGCCTGGACCGGCCTTCCGGCATGACCGTTGGCACGGACGGAACTCTCTGGTGGACTCATGATTTCACGATGTCGTTGAAACGATTGCGCGCCCCTTGGGAAAGCAACGCCGTTGAGGAAATCATCACCAACTTCGGTCCCGACGCCACTGACGATGATCCGATCGATGTCACCATCGCCCCGGCAAATTTCACTGGCTCACTCGGCCAGCCCAACATGGTGGTGGTGGCCGACCGCGGCACGGATGGCGATCCCAACAACGCAGTTTTCCTGGTTGATCCCGCCACTGCGCTGGCAGGGCAGACCGGTTACACCAACTTTCTGATCGCCCCGACAGCCACCGATCTGGGCGGCGGCAACCTCAATGCCATCGCCGCCCTGCCGCAATCCGGCGAGGTCGTCACCTTGAACCTCGACGGCGCTATTTCAGCGATCGACGCAAACGGCGCGAAGCGAACCATCATCCCCGCCGTGTTATGGACTGATATTTTTTCAGGCGGTCCCTCCCCGTCCGCCCAGGCGATCGCGGTGGATCCGACCACCGGACGGCTTTGGATTGCAGACGATATTCGCGATGAAATTTGGTCGGTTGACCCCAGTGTTGCCACGCAGGGCGCCGCCCCAGATCAAAAGGAAATCAGTTTCCCTCTGACCGATGAGGATCGTCCCGATTTGCAATTGGACGTGCATGATCCCGGCCTGGCGTTTGCGTCGAACGGAGCCTTCATGGTTCTTTCCGATGCGAGCACGCAGAACGGAGGCGGCCGTTTGATCATTTTCCACAACGAAACTTTTGCCCTGCCCGCATTCGATATTACGGCCGTCGCGCGGAACGGGAACCAGGTGCAGTTGTCCTGGCAATCCGCAGGCGGCGCGACCTACCGCGTGCAACGAAGCATCGATTTGGGAAATCCAACTGGGTTTCAAGATATCTCCGGCGACCTGACCGTAACGGAATTCACCGATACGAACGCCGTCCCAAGCGCCGCGTATTACCGGGTGGTCGCGAAACCGTAACCGGAGAGTGGAGATTTCAGCAGACCCGCTGCGAAACCGCGCGGCGGGTCGAATTTGATGAGAGATATGAAGATACAGATTATAGCGCGGAAGGGGTTTACTCTGATCGAACTCCTGGTGGTGATCGCCATCATCGCGATACTTGCCGGATTGCTGCTGCCCGCTCTTTCAAAGGCGAAGACGCGGGCCAATGGCGTCCACTGCATGAATAACAACCGCCAGCTCATGCTCGCCTGGAAAATGTACGTCGATGACAGCAACGATCGGCTGCCGAATTCCAAAGGCGGGCCGTATCAATGGATGAGCGGCCAATTGGATTACAACGGCGGCAATCGCAGCAACTGGGACATCGACGTGGACATAAAGCAAAGTCCGCTCTGGCCCTATTGCGGAAAAAACGCGTCCATCTTCAAGTGTCCGGCCGATAAGAGCGATGTGACCATCCTCGGCAGAACGCTCCCGCGCGTCCGGAGCATGGGTATGAACAACTGGGTCGGCGGGCGGGCGGACAGCAACGGAAGGCCCGCAGCCATGAGTTGGTCCAATACCGGCCTGGGAATGTCGCCCGGCGAATATCGCGTTTTTTACAAAATGGCGCAGTTGAACGATCCGGGACCGTCGAGCACGTTCGTCTTCGTAGATGAACCGGAAGATCGAATCAACGACGGCTTTTTCGTGGTGGACATGTTGAGCTATCCATCAACGCCACAACAGGTCGTTGATTTTCCCGCGAACTATCACGGGGGATCTGCCGGTCTCTCTTTCGCGGACGGGCACGCCGAATTGCATCGGTGGAAAACCAAGCTGTTCCAGCAGGGTGCCCAGAAAAATGTCATCCTGCCCTACCCAACCCCGGTGGCTGGCGGCGAGGCGGACGCCAAATGGATGCAGGAGCATTCGACGCGAAAAATTCCGTGACGTCGGATTGACCCGACTCGCGGCAGCCTACCGTCCTTCCACTCGGAAATATTCCGAGGCGTTCGTGGTGAGCGGATAGGAAAACCGATACTTCGCATTTCCCAGGGAAACCGGAGTCACGTCGGGAACTACGAGGAAAGGGCCGTTCACATGGCTCGCCCGCAACAGGCGGAACTCCTGCCACGAACCGAGATTCTCAAAACCAATCTCCAGTTGCCCGGATTGGGAAATCTTTTGAATCGAAAAGAACTCGATCCGAGGTGTTGGCTCGCGAATCAAGTCCTCCAGGCTCTGTCCGCTCAGCGACTCCTGATACACCGCCTGAATTTCCGAAGCCGACAACGCGCGCTTCCAAACAGCGACGTCATCCACAAACCCCGTGAAGAAATTACCCCCCGTCGGACCTTCTCGACCCATTGCGGCGCTCTGGCCAGTCTTGACGTTTCCGCTCAGGCCAAGCGGGCTGTTGCCATCATTCCCGGTATGAACGTCTCTCGGCTGGCCATTCAGGTAGGTAGTTTCTGGCCGAAAACGGGCGATTTGGAAAATGGCGCGCGACGTTGAGAGCTCTGGACAGGCGACAAACGGCTCATTTTTCCGCCGGACACGTTCAATCGGTCGTTTTTCTCCG
>Ga0163152_10003206_pt1 | contig 21586 bp, 20 predicted proteins | sample OliLakLV19MP8IB2_FD_148635 | JGI IMG/M metagenome (GOLD analysis project Ga0163152, IMG submission 148635) | Freshwater microbial mat bacterial communities from Lake Vanda, McMurdo Dry Valleys, Antarctica - Oligotrophic Lake LV.19.MP8.IB-2 | ecosystem: Environmental > Aquatic > Freshwater >...
CTCTGAAATAATCTCGCACTTTTCACTACCATCACAACCGCTCTGGCGAAATCTCCGCTAAGTCGCTGACCCCAGTGACCATTCGCCTTCCCCCCAGAGAATTCCGCTTGCTTGCGCTCTCAAAGTGTAGTTTCTTTTCCTAGCCAAGAAGCATTCGCTCTATCTCCCTTGAAATCTTGAGATATGGCCCTTCTGGATGCTCTGCCCGCGAAAATTTTATTTATTCACCAAAATTTTCACGGCAATTTTTTTTCGCCGCATTATTTCGCCTTTAATTTAGGTTCGTCCTCTCATTATGAGCATCTATTTATTATTTCTTACTTTTTAGCTCAGCATGCTCACAACTCTAGAGAGCTAGAGAAATCTAGAGAAAGTTTAGAGAAATTTTAATATCTCAATTAGGTATATAGGAACGATGAGCATTAATTTTACCGAAAAGCAGGTCAGCCGCAAAAGTCGCCCTCTCATGAGCAGAGCAGAGGCATCCCGATTAAATGCAATTAAAGCCAGAGCAGCGAAAGAGGCAAAACGTAAAATGATGAAAGCAGAATTGGAAGTACCAGAAAAGGATATAAGTCTCCGAAGTGAAGAAAATGATGAACGTGACGATTCCTCATCAGAAGAGGAGGAATTAATTATTACTCATGCAAAAGTGCCAAAGCAACCTAAATTACAACGAAATTCATCTCGTCGACAAAGTGTGCAAGTCGACGAAGTAGAAGACATGAATGATCCTGGTCCGCCAAAAACAGACTATGAAGCCGAATCCAAGAAATTGCGTGAACAAATGGAGTTGATGGCCGAAACTATTGTGGGGAGAATTGAATTAGAAAAAAAGAAACGCCGAGAAGCAAAACCACAACCAATAGTTGAGCCCGAGAAAAAGGAATCAAAGCCCGAACCAAAAGCTGAACCAAAAGTGGAGGTAGCTCCAGTTTCATCACCTCAACAACCTGTTTCAGTGCCAGCACCACAAAATAACAATACATCAGCGTACAAAGAATTCGGTCGAAAAATATTATTAAATATTTAAATATCACGTCACTATATAGATAATGGCCAAGAAACGTACGAAAAAGAAAGTGAAGAAGAAAACGCCTCGTATCTTTCAGACTAAAACTGGAAGGAAATATATCACAGTCGGAAAGAAGCGAGTGTATTTGCAGGTTCAAAATGATATATCAGAAAGGCAATTAATTCAATTCATTGTAAAGAAATTAGGCGTACGTCGTCGAAAAAGAGGTCCAGCTAAAGAAAAAGAAGCAAAAGAAAAAAGTAAAGAAACAAAATTATTATCAGATCCAAATGCAAAATTTTACCAGCGGGTTGAGAATTCGAAAGATAGTCTTGCAACCCAAGATTACGTCAAAGGTTTGCTGAAAAGTAAAGGAGTTATGGAAGTTGACGAGCAGCAAAAAATGATTAATTCACTGAAAGATAATATACTACAGCTACAACGCTCGCAACGAGCTCAATTAGATAAATCTACAATTACAGCGCTAGCCAAGTTACCAAAATCGCAATTAGAAAGTTATGTCCAAGATTATAACAGTAATAAACCAAGAAGTGATAAAATAAAGAAAGGGAATAGACTTCATTATGCGACCGAATTATATAATAATAATTATATTGGAGATGAGGATTATATGTATATTATTGATAAGGTTGCTAACGACCTTCCAAAGTTACAAGAATATAAAGCAGATGAAGGTGATGATAAAAATAATATTATAATTGAGGACGTTCCTGACAATTCAAATGTTGTATTAAATCAAAGTGCTGAAGAAAAGAAATTGGAATCAAACCAAAATGTTGAGGTTCAAGAAGATGCAGTCCCACCAGTGAAAGTGGTAAAAGAACAGAAGAAATTATTACAAAAAATTCAGAAATTTGAGAAACTTTTGGAGGAAGATTCGGAGGCATTAGATGATATTGAAGAAAATAAACAAAAAGGTAATCTCGATGAAGATGATATTAAATTATTAGATAGTCAGCATGAAGTAACTTTGGAATCTATGTGGATCACTTTCGATAAACTGACACAAATGCATGACGACTATGAAATATTAACAGGTGAAAAAGCGAAGCAGTCAAAAATATTTCGTCGCATGCTCAAACAAGATAGATCGCCAAAAGTTCCAGAAAAAGAGAAAGAAGTAGAAATAGAAGAAGTCGAACAACCAAAAAAAACAGAAAAGAAGAAAGAGAAGAAGAGAGATACAAATAAACAAGAAAAGGTAGTTGCACCCAAACCAAAGACATTAAATGATGAAGAAAAGAAGCAAAGAGATAAATTAAAATTGAAAATGAAAGATTTAGAAACCAAATTATCACAATCCTGGGAGACTTATCAGGAGGAAAAGACTGAGGAAGCAGCAGCAGATATGAGAGATCGCTACTTTAAATTAGATAACGAATATAAAAAATTCAAAGAGCTGACAGGTTACATGAACGCCACGTCAAACATTTACAATATAATAAGAGATGGAGGGCAGGAAGGAAGCGGCTCCAAAGCAGGAGGGCATCAACTTACAAATACAGAAATCGATGAATATATGCGAAAATATCCCGATTATATTGAAACAATTCCACGAGATGGTATTCAAAAATACATTTTACCAAAAGCCGCACCACATTCTCGAGTCGCATTTATTATTAACACGGACAAGGAAGGCAAGCCAGGAAAACATTGGCAAGCTATATTTATTGATGCTCGGCCAAAAGGTTCAAAGTCTGTTGAATTTTATGATTCCTTTGCCGAACCGATTAAACCGGAATTACTGAAAGACATAAAAATGCTAGTGGATAAAATGAGCCCAGATGTGTATTTGAAATTCAAGGAAAATAAAATAATTAATCAATTTTCGTCGACAAACAATTGTGGTTACTTTGCAATGCAATTTATTACTGACCGCTTGGAAGGTAAGCCGTTTCCAGATTGCACTGGTTATTCTGCTGCTACCAAATCTGAAAAGGATATTGAAAAATGGAAAAGCAAATTAAAAATAAAACCTTTTGGTTATCTATAGACATATGTACGTAGCGAATAAACGAATATTTTACATCAATTCACGAAACAGACTTTCGGGTGATAATAGCGCATTTTCCTACAAGGTCGATTTAGACCCAAATGAAAAGTATACACATTGTTGCGTACTTAATTTTGTTTGTCCGAAAACGTATTATTTAGTTGCGACAGGATTTAATACTTTCACAATGCAAGAAAATGTTCAAACCGCAACAGTGACAGTTCCAATTGGAGACTACTCCAGGCGAATATTTCAAGGTATTTTACAAACAGCACTCAATACCGCAAGCCCAAATGGATGGACATATACAGTTGCATCGCCAACCACATCTCAACCTGATACAGGAAAGTACACTTACACCGTAGCAGGAAATGGAGGCGTCCAACCTTCATTTATTTTTACAACTAATTTGTACGAACAACTAGGCTTTGATCCTAACACAACAGTTACATTTTCAGCTGACACGCTGGAAAGCCAAAATGTTTTAAAATTTCAGTTAGAAGACGCATTATACTTGCATTCAAATATTGCAACAAATGATGGCAAGGATGATATATTGCAGGAAATTTACGCAAACAGCAGCAGCGATTTTAGCAACATTCAATATCGCTGCCTTGATGTTGAAACATATTCGAAACCAATTGCGAGTTTTAACAATAATGTATTTACATTCTATCTAAGCGATGAGGATGACCGCAAAATAGATTTGAATGGTTTGAATTATAATTTTACTTTGATGCTTTTTAGGAGAAATGATATTTATGATTGGATTCGAAAGTTCATTAAGTTTGCTTTGCTTAAGGAGGACCTTGAAGATTCAAGTGTTAACGAACCTGACTCTAAGGGTAAATAAAATCTCTGAATAATATATACTAATGACAACTGTAATTCAATCTGATGTTGCGATTGCAAAAGAGTTGGACTACAAACCACTGCAAAGCACTTACCCATCGTATGTGCTCCACAAAGTCACCCAGCAATCTGGTGGTAGTGAAGTTAAATGCACAGCAACTGGTGGTTTGACATCCGTTTTTGAAATGTCTGCGAATATTGTAGCAAACCAAAGCAAAGATATTTTATATTTCAATATGGAAATTCCGGCTTGTGCAGTCGGGAAATGCAATGTTCTCCCAGTAGATACATGGCCAATGATTCAACAAATTCAGCATTATACGAAGGAAAGTGTTAAAATGATGGATTTGGATCATGTTGGAGATTACTTACGTGTCGTGTTAAAGAAAGAAATGACGCCAGCAGAATTCAAATCACGAGATGTGAGCAATTTCTTTTACAGATCTGATTGTCTGGCATCGGCTAATGTAAGACATGACGGTACGAGTGCAAGTGTAAGCTATGATGAGCCTCGATATTTGGAGTTTTCTCCTATGGAGACTGGGGCGGGTGAGTCGAAAGTGACAAGACTATGCCAGCTCAAACTCAGCGATCTAAAGTTTACCATTTTCGATGTCGATAAAGATATTGGCTACCCTGCAATTACACTTTTAAGAATTGTATGGCAAAGTGGTACAAGATGTTACTGGTCATGTGATGCTCCTGGTTCGCCACAACTTAACCCAGTGGCTGGTACAACTTTCACAATTAGTGATCTAGTTTTGTATTCATCGCAAGAAGCAGATGTTGGAGTTGCGAATGCGGTCAAAGCTAAAATTCAATCTGGAATTAATATTATTGTTCCATATGTGAACACATACAAAACAAACTTGAGTGGAACAAATCAGTTCATAACACAAAGGCTAAATAGCATCCATGGCAGAAAACTGAAGAAAATTTTACACAGTGTTTTTAATAACATCGAAACAGGGAATACATCATATGATAATTCAAATGTTGGAGCGGCTGGAATCGGCAGCAAAGTAACGAGCTTATACAGCTTGCTCGAAAATAAAAGAATGTCTGAATTCGATTTACGATGCAGTAAGGCAACATCAGAAGATTACATGTTCCACAAGAATCAATTAGCCAATTCGATTATCCAGAATCAGAATATGTATCAATACAATTGGTTCTGGTGCAACGAATTTGGTGACGAAACATCATCGACTGAATCTAAGAATTTAGCAGATAAAAATGTCATTTCAGGGCTCGATTTAGGAATGTCCGAGGTGCGATGGGATTTGAATTTTAACATTCCTGGTGGCGTGCAATTAAATCACTATACCTTCGCAATTTGCACGAAAGTATTGAGCATTACGCCAAGCTCGATAATGGTGTCATAATTATTTTCTGAAGCAAAGAATATAGAGAATGAAAGAAGTTTTAACACGACAGCATATTCTTATCCAGCAGCTACTTGTGAACGGTCAATCCGTTTATGAAATAAAGATGCTACCAGACTTTTCAGCTGATGAAGTTATTGTGCGGCAAATTTGCTACGGACAGGCAGCAGGTGCAACAAGTGCATACAGTGTGTATTGGTCTGAGGCAAAATCATTTATCGGACATTTCACCAATCCAACATTTGCAACGCCGCAAATTACGCTCGATGTCAAGCAACAATCGATTGGGGGAATTCAGAAGTTCATAATGTACAACCAAGGACTGCCAATTTCAACGTTAACTGGCGATTTATTAATTCATCTCGAATTTGTCAAATATAAATAAAATATTACGTCCTTGTATAAATGAGTGTTGCGATACAGAAAATTAATAATATAAAAGTGAAACCTATTCAACTTTCTACAGATAAAGATAAGCGACCTATCTTGGGTGCAGATTACACGCCCCATCTGTACAGTCTCACTTTTGCGTGCGCAAAAAAAGGCTCAGGTAAAACATGTGTAGTTTATTCGTTAGCTTTAGCCTGCGCCTCAAAAGACACAATAATAATTGTGTTTTGCTCAACACTGAACAATGATGAGTCTTGGATAGAAATCCAAAAGGAATTCAAAAAGAGAGGAATTATATTTATTGGTCACACTGAATCCATTCGTGACAATGACCAGCTTGCCAATTTAATTGACAAGTTAAAAGCTGAAGCCGAGCAACGAGAATCAGGAAAAAATGAATTTTCAATTCCTGAACAAAGAACAGTACTTAGATTTGACGAACGTGAACACAAAGAAGTCAAAGAAAAGAAGGCGAAATATAGAAGCCCAGAATACATTATCATTTTTGATGATGTTACCAAAGCAGATTTAGGTAGCCCAGATTTAGTGGCGCTGTGCAAATGGCACCGACATTTTAAGGCCAAGGTCATTATTTCGTCCCAATATTACAATGATTTAGCACCAGATGCACGAGCGCAAATTGATTTATTCCTTTTATTTGGAAGTATAAAGCGTTCGAAATTAAAATTTATTTACGAAGATTCGACCGTGAAAATCGATGAGGATCTGTTTCTCAGATTATATGATGAAGCGACCCAAGGCATTCACGACTTCTTCTATGTGGACAAGAGAACAAATGATCTAAGAATAAATTTCGATGAAAAGTTTATTATCAATCCTTGATAAATTTTCTCATGTGAAATATATATACTATGGCAAAACCAGGTCCTAAGAAAGGTTCAAAGAGAAAGCGAAAGATGCGAGGTAAAGGTTGGTTAAGTGATGCTGTTGGGTGGGTTGCAAATAAAGTCGTAAAACCAGTTCACAACATAGTCAAGCAATCCAAAATTGGTTCAACATTAGCTGGGCGCTACAACCCCCTTCTTGGAGCGGTTGTATCTCAGGCTGGGTACGGTAAATGCGGATGCAAAGGAATGAAAGGAGGACGAATTCATGCAATTCGTGTCTAAGTGGGAAAAAATAATATCTTGTATTAGTCATAATAATAATTATCACGAATGCAAATCGACGGATATTCTTACAACGCGAACATGAATGAGCATACCTATGTCGCAGACACTGCAACATTTAGAACACTTCAAGCAGAAAATTTGACAGTCACAGACACAGCAACGATAAATACAGCACATATTTTGGAAGATCTCACAGTTGATGGCGATATCATTGTAAGTGGAAATGTGGATAATGTGAAGGTATCAGCATTCAAAGCTGATTATGATTCGAAAGTAAATCAAGATGTTAGAAATACTGCTAGTCCAACTTTTACAGGATTAACTGTAAATGGAGATATTGCTGTGACTGGATTAGTTGATAGTGTTGATATTTTAGCTTTTAAAACAGATTATGATTCAAAAGTAAATCAAGATGTAAGAAATACTGCCAGTCCAACTTTTACAGGATTGACTGTAAATGGAGATATTGCTGTTACTGGATTAGTTGATAGTGTGGATGTTTTAGCTTTCAAAACAGATTACGATTCTAAAGTAAATCAAGATGTAAGAACTAGCGCTAGTCCATCATTATCAGGATTAATGTTAACTGGCCCATTAGTAACTTGGTCCCTTATTGATGGGAGAGATGTTTCTGCTGATGGTATATTTTTAGATTCACTTTTTGCGCTTGGATTAGCAGGACTGACTGTTGCAGAAGTGAACCAATTAAAAAATATTGATTTAGTAACAATTTCAAATGCTTCATGGGCTTTTGTTGGACAACTTGATCAATCATTAAGAATTGCAGCATCTCCTTCTTTTGCAGGATTAACATTAAATGGAAAAACTATAATTTTGGGTGGAAATTTCACAACAAGTGGAGCATTTGCATTAACTTTAACCACAACAGGAATAACAAATGTAACTTTACCAACAACTGGAACATTAGCAACTTTAGCTGGAACAGAAACACTAACAAATAAAACACTCACAGCTCCTATTATTAGCACAATTACAAATGGAGCAGCAACGATTACTGTACCAACTTCTACATCAACATTAGCAACATTAGATCTTACTGAAACATTAACAAATAAAACAGTTACAGATAATACATTTACAGTTCAAGATAACTTGGATAACACAAAGAAAGTCCAATTTCAATTATCTGGAATTACAACTGCAACAACAAGAACGCTTACCGTTCCCGACATTTCTTCAACGATTGCAACAACGGGTGGGACCCAAACATTCAGCGGAGTAAACACCTTCACCTCGAATATCCTTATTAATGCTGGTAACAGCACCCAAATGTCAGTGCGTATGTCAACAGACGCCTCACATTTACTCATCAGGGGTCGCATACTCACCTCATCCAACTCCTCCCCAATGTTTCAACTAACGTCAAACTATTATCGTCCATCAGGCTATGACATTGATGACCTGACCGAAGGCATTGCTACGATAAACTTGCACGCTTCGGGTCAGATGTCCTTCAAATGTGCACCTGCAGGGACAACCGCGGCGGCGTTTAATTTGCTAGACTCGGCACTAATCATAACCAGCGGTAATGATCTTACATTGGGGGGCGATATCACCCCAGATACGAATAATGCGCACACGTTGGGTAGTCTTTCCCGCAAATACCTCAATGGGTACTTCTTCCAAATAGCGCTGTCATCCGGCACTGCGCGACAACTCAACATCTTCGGCACCCAACCAGCCACTGCAAGCAGAAACATCACATTTCCAGACCCTGGCGCAAATTGTGATGTTGTTTTAACAGCATCAAATCAAACAATTGGTGGAACAAAAACATTTAGTTCATCTATTGCAGCATCTGCAGATAATACAATTGATATTGGAGCACTTGCAACAAGAATAAAAGATGTTTATTGTGTAACTACAAAATTCGGGGGCACAACAAGAAATATGATTTTAACAGCAAGTCAACCAGCAACTGCATCCAGAACAGTAACAATTCCAGATCCTGGTGCAGATTGTGATGTTTTATTATCTCGGGGAAGTGGGATAACAGTTTATCAACCTATCACAAGTACTAGTTCGGTTTCATGTTCAACTTTAACAGCTGGTGGGGGAGCAAGTCCATATCTATCGATGGATAGCAATGCTTTCCAAAAAGGAATGGTTTCACGTGACTTCACTTCGGCAGAAATAAAAACATTATATTCTACTGGCTGGGTTTTATGTAATGCGCCTGGTGCTGGGAGAGCTTTTATGGTGACATCATTTAATTGGAATTATCATTACAATAGTGTTGCTTATCTTAATGGTGGAACTATTTTTCCATATGTTGGGGCTAGCACTCTTTCAGTTTCTCCATATATGGTATTTACTACAGGAATACCAGCAGGTTGGATTAGACACACAGCTTCAAATGTTGGTAGTGCAGGAGTTGATGCACATGATGGCGATCTTGTGACTACTGTAGCTAATCAAGCACTTCGATTGGGTGCAATATCTGGCGATTTTAATACTGGAAATGGTACATTAAGCGTATGGGTTGAGTGGATTTCGATACCAGTCAGTTGAAAGGTTGTTCATAAATTATTTTCTCATCAACAAACATATATGCCAGTACCGAAAGCTTTACAATCATGGAGCGCCCATTTAGGGAAATATCGCTCAAGTCACCCAAAATTGTCAATGAAAGAATGTATGAAGAATGCAAGTAAAACGTACAAGAAGCCTGCACAATCCAAACAACGAGGTAAAGGACCAATGAGCCAGACTTTGGCTATCCAGCGTCCAACTGGAATAAATCCAGTTCAAGAGCGCACACCTGGATTGAAACCAATGCCACAGCCGATGAAAGGGAAGGGTCCATTTCAAGCAGCAGCAAATGTTTACCGAAAAGTAAGATGTGAAGGCAAATCAAGGCCTCTAAAAGATGGAGAAATGCATTTGGGATGTCACAATTTTACGGGACCAGGAACCAGAATTGATTTACCGGAAGTGCGAAGTTACAGACCATATAATGGAATTGATGCCTGTTCGAAAACACATGACATTGATTACCTCAATGCAAAAAAGCTAACAACACCCGAAGCGCGTGCCTCAGCTGTGCACAAAGCAGATGATGATGCTTTGAGTTGCTATGATAGAAATTCAAAGGATTCAGGATATCGAGCTGCGAAATTAGGTATTAAATCCAAAAGAGTAGCGGAACAAGGGTTGTCAATTATCAAAGGCAAACCAAGCGTATTTTATGGCGGAATTAAAAAGACTAAAGGGAAAGGAAAATTCACAACCATGCCCGTGAAACCAAAGATCAGCGGAATGGGAAAGAAAACAAGAAAACAGAAATAAATAGAAATATTTTATGTATAAAATTTATTTATTAAATCGCGATTTAATAAATAATAGTAATAATATTTTTTTATGCAAATGAGGCGTCAGTTCCTGCAAAACCTTTACACACCCAACCAACTCCATCTGACACAAGCTCGATGGTTGTGCCAATTGTTGCGTCTGCAGTGAAAGCAACATTTGCTTTGCCTTCGCAAGTAACTGCTGTAGAGCCAGCAGTTAGACCATTTATCAAAACACCATCAAATGTACATCCTACTGAAGTAATCGTTATTGCTTCATCTGCGGTGTCACCCATTTCAAACGTGTACTTTGCACCAGGTATGTCAGTTGCTGGCGGAATTTTTACATCACAACCACCCACTGTTTGAGCAGCCAAACGAACGACACAGCCCTCATAATTTCCAGCCGTCAGATCAAGTTCGACACTTGCCCGATCTGCAACGTTCAGAACAGGTAAGTTGTTTACTGATTCGCAAACATACCATTGCGAAGCGGGTGTACTATTCAAACGGGTGCAAACTAACCCAACAATTGCTTTGTGGCCAACATAATAAGGAGTATTTGCCGCTAATGCATTTATTTGTCCGCCTGTGGGTGGAAACACAGCCACAAACACTTTAGCATCATTGCGAATTTTGTAGATCTGGCCCAAAATAGGTTCGGATGGGAGGCGGAGAGAATTATTTGCGCTTGTTGAGGTCGCGACTTGAGTAAAGAATGAAACGGAACCAATTGCATATGCGCCCGCTTGGCTTTCACCACCAGCAGCAGTAATTCCAGTTGTTACATTAATCGGAGGAGAAGCATATGTGGCCATGAGTATATATTATCAACAGAATTTATTAAAAGCAATTTTAATAAATATTATCAATTCAACTAGATTGTAAATCAGCTTTTTATGCAAACGATGCTGCAATAGTCGAAACACCTTTTGTCAAGTAAATTGCGCCATCACTGACAACTTCAACAACTGTTCCCGCGGTAGCTGCTGTGGTGATAACTAATGTGGCTTTTGCGATACATGGAATATTCGCAAGTGCTGGTGCAACAACTGCACTTATCAAACTGCCAGTAAATGAGCCACCAGCCGGCGTAATCGTAATAGCGGCAACATTTGCAGCGCTGCCCAACATAAATGTGTATTTTGCACCAGGTGCATCAACAGCTGTTGGCATCGATACAGCCAAAGCATTAGCTTGTGATGCAAATCTAATGATGCTACCTTCATAATTAACAGTAATAGGCAGCGCCGTCCCAGCACGATTAGCAATATCGATGACAGGTAGATTATTCGATGCTTCAAGTACGTACCAAGTTGATGTGGGCGTTGATGTGGTTCGTGAACAAATAAATTTAACCATGCCACCTTTGCCGAGGAAAAATTGTGTGTTGATAGCAAATGCTCCAATTGTGCCCCCAACAGGTGGGAAAACAGAACAGTAGACTTTACCATCATTTCTAACTGTGTATGGCTGCCCGATAACTGGGCTAGCTGGCAGTACCACACTATTAGCAGCAGCTGCACATGTAGCGATGCGATTGTCGAAAGATAAAGCACCGATTGTGTATGCACCGACTTGTACATTATCACCAGCAGCAGTAATACTTGATGTGAAGTTTGGTGAGGGAGAAGAATATGTGGCCATTTGTATATTATACTTTGAGAAATAAAAATAATTTTGTGTTGTTAAATTAAAATGCCACGTAAAGTTGAACCAGAAAAATTCTTCGAGAATATCCAAAAGAATAAAGTCAAATCCACAACCATTCAAATCAAAGCGAACAATAAAACGAAGAAGTTGAGTATACCCAAATGGACCAAGGAACGGAGAAGGTTAGTTGAGTGTGACCAGTGCAACGAGATGGTGGACAAAACTGCCATCAGAGTCAGCTCAACAGCAGTTCCAATGTTTTATTGTCCAAGTTGTTGGGAAACCCATGAATAATTTCTGTTAATAATATAGGATGGATATTGTTATACAACGAATCGGAAATAATTGCGCAAGTATTGTATTTGAGTTTGTAGCACCAACAAAAGAGCAAACCAAACAAAAATTTAATGGCGTAATTCGTGAACTAGCAGAAGCGATTGATTATGATTTTGAAGGAGAATATGTTGAAGAGGAGGAAGAAAGCAGGCTTTATACTGCCTACAGTGAATGTGCCTGTGGAAAACGAACTGGTGTCTACTACATCATGGCCTCACATGAACATACGAACTGTTGCAGGGAATGCTGGTCAGGCGAAAACAAGCCAATAGATGACATGTTAATTATTAAGCAACCATGTCGAACAATCGGATATGAGTCTGATACAGATGAAGACAGCGAAACAGATTAAATATCTTAATACAATACAGAAATGAATTACATTAAGCAATCTCTAGGCAGCAACATCGCGAGTGTCGTTCTGAATTTCCTCGCATCAACTGAGCAGCAAACAAAACAGAAAATGGCCACTGTTCTGCATCATGTTCCCGTGTTTCCAATTGTCAAGCAAAATTTAGATCGGCACATTCTGAGCTGGGGAGTTGACATTTGCAAGCATACACACAAAGGCACATTGGATGATCACAACTTCTACGATTTCCTCATGGAGGACTACCAAAACGATCACTTCTTTCGAGGCGACCTGCCTTTAATGTATTGTATTATTTATAATTAAAGTTATATAAAAAAATAATCTAGTATTATTGTAAGTAAGAAAATATGGCCGAAGAAATTAATCACTTTAAAATTATGTACAAGCTGCAAAAGAGATACACTCTCACAGACAGAGCTGAGCGCGAATATGCTGAAGAAAATATACGTAAAACTTGCTCAGGCTGTTCAATTCTTAAACCGCTTGGGAAATTTCACAAGAACAGGAGGTGCAAATATGGCTACTTATCTGAGTGCAAGAAGTGCAGATCGCTCAGGATGAAAGCCAAATACATGGAACAAAAGGAATCTGAATAATTATAAAAGATATTTTCTATAGTTATTATATATATGACACTGCAAACTGGAAATATCATTAAATATTTTCCAAATTATGCGAATGCTGACCCTGTACTCTACGAAATAATTAAAGTTACTGCCAAAAAATATAAAGTACGATTGGTAAAAATAAGATACGAAAAAAATAAGAATGGGTACGATGTCATAAGAATTGATTTTGCCACTAAGGGAGATGCGAATGGTAATAAATTGATTAAATATGTTTCACAGGACTGCTGGGATGAATGGGATGGATATTAGTATTAGAGGTGTTTCCGATTAATATAATATTTTTATATAACAAAAATTATATAAAAATATTTTCTATTGATAAGATATAGAAAAATGTCTAATAAATACTTCCCTGCAGGCTATGATTTTTTCAAAGACCCACTTAATATTGTCATGCAAATATGCGCCGATGATATACCTGTTTGGACTAGGAATGAGACCCCAAAGAACGATAAACAAAATTATGGAGTTGATACTTGTGGAGAATGCATGTCATATATCGGAAATCTACCATGCTGTGGTAAATGTTTAAGAAATGGTATTCTGATGGCACGTGGATCCCATATCCCTAAAATAAATTTTATAACTAAGGCAAGTGAAATATCTAGCAGCGATAAAATCGCAGAATTAAGAAAGAAAATAGCAAGTCTTGAAGATAGAATAACAAGTCTTGAAGATAGAATAACAAGACTTGAAGATACAATGAATCAAGATAATGCAGAAGAAAGAAAAGCAGAAGGCAAGAAGTACAAACACAAAAACTAAATAAATTTATCAAACTTTTATATAACAAAAGTTATATAAAAATTTTCTAATGTATAGTATAGTAAGTTGAAGTTATAAATGTCGGGTAAGAAAGATTTACTTGATGAGCTGTTAGCGTCTGGAGATATTACAAAAGCGGTCTACAATAAAAAGCTAAAAGAGTTGAATGTTCCGGCTGGAAAGAAGGCGTCAAAAAAGCCAGCTGCACGACAACGCTTTAATAAAACCTCGATCTCGAAAGCGGACTACAAATCGATCGGGTTTACAGGCAAACATGATGGCATCCAATATGCGAGATCCAAGTCACTCGATGCCAGAAATTACAAAACGAAAGAAGCATTCAAGCTGGCTCTCACAGTTGAGCTTTCAAAGGATAAATTAGCCAAAATGCAGAAAGAAAGAGAGGAAAGGAAAGAGGAACAGAAAGAACGAAAGAAGAATATTGATAAGTTGAAGAAGCAATTCGAGGAGGCGAAGAAGAGAGGCAAAGGCCCAGTTGTTGCAGGTGATGTGAAATCAAAAGAAGAAAAAGAAATCTCAGCAGGCAAGCATTCAATTTCCTTTGTATTTAATTTTACTGTTCGCAAATACAACAGAAGCTATTCCAAATTTTACACATACAAAAGAGAAGAATTAGTTGTTGCAAACAAAACACTCAAAAAGAAGCGACAGCTTTCTGACCTAATAGAAGAGATTAGCGCCGATTTCCTCGAGCGCTATTACACTTACGAGTCTTACATTCAACAAGATGGCGTTACAAATGTTCAAGTCACCTCATTGAAGGGAGGCAATTTAGGAGCAGTGCGGATGAGATTCACAACATTAGCTTACAATTTGCTCGGCAGCGTTGATAAGATCACAAAAAATACAGGGCAGTGTGTGATTGATTATCTGGTTTACGAATGCCAAAGAACCAAAACATTCCACTCTTGGACAAGACAAAAATTAATTAAACATTTCGGCGAGGATTGTATTATAGATGGAATCACAACCGACGAAATTATCAGATGGGCGAAACAATTGAATTATGTTTCAGTGCATGCAATTGCTCCCCTAATGAAGGAGTTTGAAAGCCACATTGCAGACAGACCAAGAATGGTGCTCTGTTTTATCGTGAACAATGACCACCTTTATCCCGTTGTTGATTCTGTTCTGAAAGATGAAGTTGCAAGAACAAAGCACATTGCAATTAATAATATTGTTTTCGATGTGAAATTTGACTCACACGCCTATGTGAATGAGCGCGAAATGGAAGCGAATAAAGAGGCTATTTATGAGGGGAAATATTCCAAAGAGCCAGTGTTGCTGTTCGAGACAAATAATTTGGCGTACATTGTCAATGATGTGATGACTTGGACTCAAACAATTGTGCTTAATATGAAATTCGCTCGCAGTAACATTATTGCATTTGAGCACCCAATCACAAAGCAAATTTATTTAGCTTCCCAAGATTACGAGGACAGAAAGCGAGTGTGCCAAGCAATGCAAGCAAAATGTGGCTCGCACAAATTCGAGTTCCAAAATCAATCATTCACTCAGCTGGCAAAGGACTGGTTTCAAGTGAGATTTGGCACAATTACTGATTCAGAATATTCTCCTGAGTACATGGACATTTTGGCAAATTATGCTCTCGCGCCTTACATCACACAAGTTCGCCCCGAGATCAGAAAAAAGTTTGACGACCACGAGATTGAATCATTTGATATTTGCCGAGATTACACAAGCATCTTAATTGAGAACGAGACACCGTTCAATGTGTTCTCTTGCTTCGACGAGGTGCGACCTTTTACAGGCCAGGAATTGGTGCCAGGAGAATATTACATTAATAAAACAATTCTCATGGGCAAGAACACAATAAAATTATCTCGAGGCTGGTATCCGCTGGTGTTTGTCAAATATGCTCTCGAGAACGAATACATTACAAAGAAGAATATTAAATTTGTGCAAGCAGCGAGCTCCAGCTTGAAAGCTGACGTGTTCAAGAGCTTCGCAAGCGGATTGTTTGAAATGTTCCCTATTGAATCGAAGCAGCTGAACAATTGCTTCATTGGCGATTTGAACACCATTTCCAAGAGGCAAATGCGTGGGTGTGTGACCGATTCGTACGAGGTTGCAATGGGTTTGTACTTTGGTGAGGTGCAGGAAGGCATGCAGCCGAAAGTGTTCAAGGTTCAAGATTTGTTCTTTATTCGTTCGAAAATGGAAACGAGAATGACAAACGGCAACGTTCCGATTTGGCGACACATTATTGCAAGCTCATACATCAAACTCGACAAGCTGCACAAAGCCGTTTGCAACAAAGCAACGCAATTCATTTGCTACAACACGGACTCGATCAAAGTTGTTGCTCCACGGCCGAGCATTTATGAAAAGTTATCAGTTGAGCCCAAGCCAGGGGACATTCGCCTGGAAGAAGATGCACAAGACATCAGAGGAAGATATTTCGATCAGCTTCCCGAGCACGAAGAATACGAATTGAAGGTGCAGAAGCAGAATATGATGAAGGAGAATGAATACAACTATCAGAAGATTGTTGAAAGAACTCAAGAGAGATCATGTTTGGTGATTGGAGAACCAGGATCAGGCAAAACAGAAATGATTAAGAACTGTACCAATGAAGAGACGGACATCGTGTTGTCCTTCACCAACAAGGCGTGTAATGTCCTGAACAGCAGAGGAGTCAAAGCGCAAACATTAGACAGCGTGTTCATGAAACAGAACTCAGACAAGAACGTATTGGAAAAGCTAGCAAAGAAAGACTCAATCATTGTCGATGAATTCAGTATGGTGCCGCCAAAATACTTTGCACAATTGCACAAGGTCAAGCAAATCAATCCCAAGATCAAAATCAAATTGTTCGGAGACGTGAGCCAATTGCCTCCAGTTGAACCAACAGGCAAATGGTACGACTACTCAAGTTCGAAGCTCATTCAGCATTTAGTCGACAATCAACAAATCGAATTGAAATACAAATTTACCAGATATGATGCCTCCCTTCACGACGTGTTGCAATATTTCAAACAAGTGAACAAGCTCCCAGATACCTGCAAGGACAAAACAAGAAAGAAATGCTACGTGAACATTTGCGCAACAAACAACAAGCGCAAAGAAATCAATGAGTCGACATTTGAGCGATTTGTTGAGGAATTTGATCCAGAGACGAAGACATTGAACAAGCGACTGTGGGCAACAAGCATGCCAATTATTGCAATTGACAACAAATTGAAGAAAGCGTTTGGAATTTGCAATTCAGAGATGTTCAAAATCGAGAAATTCAGCAAGACTAAAGTAATAATTCGCGACGAGAAGAAGCGATTCAAGATCCCAATTGAGAATTTCGGATCATTCGATTATGGATTTTGCACAACAATCCACAAATACCAAGGCAGTGAAATCAAGGAAGAGTATTGTATTCACGAAATGAACAGGCTCAGCAAGAATGCACTGTACACGGCGCTCTCAAGAGGCATAACACTCGACAATGTGCATTTCAAATACACTACCCGATGGTTCGCTCCAGCAAGGCCTTCTAGGAAATGCATCGACAAGCCCGTATCTCCATTGTTGGTCAAAGATGGCAAGATCTACAAAATCACAAACGGAACAAATGATGTTTACATTGGGTTGACAACAAACACTTTGGAAGAGCGATTAGCAGAGCACAAGGAAAACCCAACAAGCGACAAGATGAAACAGTACCTCAAAACAAATGTGAAGATTGAGCTGCTCGAAGCTGTTCCGTGTACGAGCGACAAAGACCTGCAAGCAGCAGAAACGAGATGGATTCAGAGCTACCAAGACAAGGGGTACGATTTGATGAACACGAAGAAAGTGAAACGAGACAAATTCAACGTGCAAATTGTTCAGGATGCACATATTACCGTTGAACGTTTCCAAATTCGCGACGATGAGAAGGAGAGCGCTTTCAGGCTGCAATATCGCGATGCTGAAGGGAATAAGAAACAGAAGAAGTTTAGATACGGCAATTCGTGCACAAAAGAGCAAGCCGAGAAAAAGGCGGAAGCAGCACGAGCCGAATTGATTCGACAAATGTATTAGTAATTAAATTGTGAAGCAATAGTAAGATGAGTGAACAGAAGGAATATCTGAAGCAATTAGCGAAAGAACTGCACAAGCCAGCGAAAAAGAAATTCCCACGACGATCAGTTATTGTGGCAGGCAAAGACGACGTTTGGTCGTGCGATTTAGTTGAAATGCAAGAGTGGAAGGACGAGAATGATGGCTTTCGTTACATGTTGAATGCTGTTGACGTTTTCACGAAGAAGGCTTGGAGCGTGCCATTGAAGGACAAGACGGGAGGCGCTGTAACGAAAGCATTTGAGAAAATCTTCGAAGAGTCGAAACGAATGCCAAAGAAGCTATGGGTTGACCAAGGAGGTGAATTCTACAATAAGGAGCTAGATAAGCTGAGAAAGAAGCACAGTATCATCATGTACTCAACATTTGGAGACCACAAGTCAATGATAGTGGAAAGATTCAATAGGACGTTGAAAAGCAGAATGTGGAAACGATTCACGCAGGACAACACGAGAAGATGGGTAGATATGTTACCCGAATTGATGGCAGAGTACAATAAGTCCAATCATTCGTCAATTGATATGAGTCCCAATGCGGCATCTAAATTGACAGCAGCGAATGAGCAAAAGTTGTGGAAGGAAGTTTACGGCGAAACTGCAACAGAAACGAAGGCTGTGAAGAAGGGGAAAGCTAAATTCAAGCTAGGAGACTTTGTGAGGGTGAGTAGAATCAAGGGAATATTCGAGAAAGGCTACCTGCCGAGGTGGAGTCAGGAAATGTTCAAAGTCGTTTCCATCACCTATTCCGATCCAATTGTGTACGCCGTTGAAGATTGGGACGGTGAGAGAGTGAAGGGCTCCTTCTATGAGAATGAACTGCAGAAGACGAAGCTGAATGAGACCGCTTTGGTTGAAAAAGTCGTTGCTGAGCGAAAAGTGAGAGGGAAGAAGCAATACCTTGTGAAGTGGCTTGGTTGGAACAGCAAATTCAACCGATGGGTGAATGAGGCCGATTTGGGCGAAATTCCTGAATAGAAGTCGAAAGGGCATGAGAATGCAACTTTTGAAGCAGCCAAACAGTTTTATTGTTAATAATTCATACGATTGCAAAGCGATTGTCTGAATTTCAAAAACGGGTAGAGGTGTGATTCGTTAGAACGTTCCCGTTCTTTGTGTTCCCCATCAGGAAAGCGAAGAACGGACGTTCTTTTGGCAATTAGTTTTTGTAGTATCGAGTGTTAAATGACGAATTCTAGGCACGATTCGCAAATTTCTGCGCGAGTTTGGGATCGAGCTTGGTCAGGGACTCCGTGCGCATCAAGTAGTTGCAGTCAGCGATCTCTTCGAGCAGAGTGGGGAATTCGTCGAGAGTGTTGCGGATCTTGCGACTCATATCGTTGAATTTGACGACGAGCTTTCGACGCTTCTCAGACAGAGCAGAGCCTTTCTCTGAGGCCTTCCGTTTTCGGCTGAAATCGCCGTCACGAGTTGCAGGTAGATGCTCGCCGGCAGGCATAGGATCCTTATCCGTCTCAGGCTTGAAGACTCCGACGAAATAGCCGCGCATGACAGAGACAACTTTCTGGGTGGCCTTATGCTGCTTCTCGGCAGCGGGATCGACGGCGAAGGGGTTGATGAGCCGCTTTCCGCACGCGATGCAATCCATCTTGCCCGTGCTGAGCGAATTGAGTAGGCAGATGCTGACAAGCAGAGCCATGAGAACAATGAAATTCCAGGAATCAGTACCAATGAACTTTCTGCGTGTATTTGCAGCACGGCAGAGGCCATGTTTCCAGCGCCGCCTTGCCGCTATCCTCCAGGACATCAAGGCAGACGATGCACCGTCCCATTGCATCATCCTTCTTGACAACCTTCTGCGCGAATGGGAAATCGTAAATTCATGGCCCAAAAACACAGTATACCTTGTCCTTGCTCTTGGTGTCCCGCTTGGCATCCTTCCCATCGCCTTGGGAGCCCCCAGAACCCGAAGATGAAGAACTTGAGTTCTGGAAAGGGAAACCGGGAAACGAAATGAGCAAGTTTCGCGACCCAGAAACTAGATAGTATGAATATACTTGTTGTTGTGAGTTGGTTGAGTTGTTGTTTGTTGAGTTTGTTGACATATGTGAGGTCCCCTACCAAATCCAACAAACATGACTTCGGTAAATTCTGATCTGATATATTGTTTATTAGACTCATAATATAGCTCCATTGTAGAGCACGACCACGAAAACGAAAGAGGCAAAGGAAGAAGAAGATACCGACGATGGCCCGGTCCTCAATATCACAGCCAAAGACAGAAAGGTGCAATTGATTGATTGGATGATGTACAGAGTATTCTTACAGGGTTTCAAAACGAAAATTGAAGAATTGGGCGAAGAACTAGATGAACTGAAGTATTACTTCGCACAAGCGACTGAATTTGGTATGCACAGCACGATGGACGTGAGCTGATTGGTTTCTGCAGAGCCGACTCTTGCTTTCATGGTCAAGAAATTGACGTACAGCCCGACAGTTGAAGGCAGGCGAAGGATTCATGATGCCGTCGTCCACCTGCTCACGTTCGTTCAAGACAGAAAGATACAGTTTACTTGCGGGAAGGAGCATTGCTTTTGCAAGGTTGGCCTTGCACAGGGCAAACCTTGCCTTGCCGTTACGATCAGTTGATTGTTTGCTCGCAATACCAATCAAACAGTACCAATTTGGAAGCTCCTTGACTGATGCCTGAACTCGCATTCCAAAAGCATAGCATGCATGTCGCAGAAAAACCTCTGCAAAATTCCGCACAATTTCAACTTTTCAACATGACATCCGTAAATTCTGATTTGATGTACTGGTTGCTGTGCTAATATAGATGCTATTATCAGGCTGAGAACACTGATAAGAAGGTTGAAAGCCTCGGAACACCAATTCTCACTCCTGACCCTCCCTCGGCGGCTGGTGACAAAAAGGACGAAAGCTTGTATCCTAGTGATAGCGATTCTGACGACGAGAGTGAGCAGCGGCCCTTCCAAGGAGTCAACGTAACTTTTCTTTGCTTGCGTTGGCTCAATCGTGTTTCTGTGTGCTCAATAGGACTTCAAAATGAAGCTGCATGTTGACGGTGTACTTGTTGATGCCAAGGTTAGGGCCGAAGAAGTCACACAGCTCGGTAATTCGCAAATTTGTCACGTTTGCCCTTTCATGACGATTCCTGTCAGGCGCTGACCTGCTCGTCACTGCACTGACTTATCGGACAAAGGCAGAGATGCGCCACGCCATCATTGTTCTTCTGAACAAACTAAAGCGCCCAGGAACCATATGCGAGTGCGATGTTTGCGATGATGAGTGTTTGTGCCAAGTTCTGATTGAGTTTGTGATGAATCGTCCACACCCTCAGCATCTTAGTGAGCATTGCATTGCGACTGCGCTTTGATTGGGCTTGGCGAAATAATGCGGCGAAAAAAAATTGCCGTGAAAATTTTGGTGAATAAATAAAATTTTCGCGGGCAGAGCATCCAGAAGGGCCATATCTCAAGATTTCAAGGGAGATAGAGCGAATGCTTCTTGGCTAGGAAAAGAAACTACACTTTGAGAGCGCAAGCAAGCGGAATTCTCTGGGGGGAAGGCGAATGGTCACTGGGGTCAGCGACTTAGCGGAGATTTCGCCAGAGCGGTTGTGATGGTAGTGAAAAGTGCGAGATTATTTCAGAG
>Ga0163152_10003207_pt1 | contig 21585 bp, 26 predicted proteins | sample OliLakLV19MP8IB2_FD_148635 | JGI IMG/M metagenome (GOLD analysis project Ga0163152, IMG submission 148635) | Freshwater microbial mat bacterial communities from Lake Vanda, McMurdo Dry Valleys, Antarctica - Oligotrophic Lake LV.19.MP8.IB-2 | ecosystem: Environmental > Aquatic > Freshwater >...
GCGCGATAGGGGTGGCCTCGCGTGCGGTTGCGAGCCGACTCGCGGCTCACGGTACTGGGGGCGCGGCCTAACGCCCTCGCCATCATCCGCAGCGAGTGGCCGTGGGCCAGGCCCAGACTCAAGGTCTCACGCTCTTCAGCACTCAAGTGTGTGTAGCATCGTTTTGGCATGGCAACACCTTAGCCCATCAGGGCCGGTAGTGTTGCACTTGGAGTTAGAACTCAAGCAGGCAATCGTATAGGTGCATGAGGGAGTGGTAGTTCTGACCGCCGATTCGCTCGGCAAGGTCGACCGATCAAAAGTTATCGCAGCATTGGAAAAGATCCCCGGCGTCGTGCGTGCGGAAGTCCGAGAGGACGCTGGGCCTGCCCCTGTTCAAGCTGATTCGTCGCAGCCGGCTATCCAGCAAAAACTTCCCAAGCCCGAGTCAAAATTTCTTCCTCGCGGTCTCCTCGTGGCTCCGTTCCATGCCGATCCACGCTGTTGGCATTTCTTCATGGCGTCCCGTCACGTTTCATTCGGCCAGGAGCCGGGGAATACCGGCTCGGCCAATTTCGGTGAAGCGGTGGGGCTCTACCGCGATGCTGCTCCTTTTAAATGGCCAATGGGAACTCGCGCTCCAGGCGGGAGTTTTCAGCATATTCAATATGAGCGCCCCATCCGGATCGAGAGACCTCGTCAACGCCGACTATACCGTCGGGTTGCTCACCAGCTATCGGATCGGTCCGTTCTCCGGCTTTCTCCGCCTCCACCACCAGAGTTCGCACCTGGGCGATGAGTTTATTCTCAACAGCCAAACTCCGGTCAAGAGAGTCAATTTGAGTTTCGAAGAGGTAGATCTGAAAGTATCCTATGAGCTGGCCTCCTGGTTCAGAATCTATGGAGGCGGGGGCATGCTGGTGGGGCGAGATCTGAAAGATCTGACACGCGGCACGAGTCAAGTGGGAGTGGAACTCACCAGTCCTTGGACCCTGTGGGACGGCAAGATGCGTCCAGTAGCGTACGCCGATTTTCAGGCCAATGAGAGAAGCAATTGGAGGGTCGCCGGCTCCGTCATGGCGGGACTGCAATTCGAGAACGCGAGAATAGGAGATCGCCGACTACAGGTATTGGCGGAGTATGTCGGCGGCCCCTCGCCCAACGGACAATTCTATACTCAAAATACGGAGTGGATTGGAGTTGGCATCCACTTGTATTACTGATGTAATCGTCACGCTGACCTCATGGGTAAATTCGAGGGGGCGCCGTGATGCGATCTCGATGAGTGAGCGTTCAATTCTCCCACGCCCTGTATGCAACATCGACGGCACGACTGCAACAAGGTTATCTGAAATAATCCTGAAGGGCACGGGCCTCTTTTCCTCAAGCGTTCGGTTCCCGTTGTCTATCAGCATGGCCAATTCAACACACCTGTCTTCGATCGCCCGGGTGACCACGAGTCGACCCGCGTGTCTGTCACGTCGCTACTCAGCAATCCCGATGACTGCCGCGGAGGTGGGCTATCCATGAGCACGTAATCCGTGTAATCCAAGGAGGAGATAGTCAGACCGGTACGCACAGGCTCCCCAGCAATACCCGCACGAGCTGCCAGCACAGAAATCTTATGCAATGCCAGAGTCGCCCTGTGGTGCCCTGCACGTAGACTGACGCATTAAGGGGCAGGCCTCCGTGTGGTCTTGGGGAATCCGGCCACAGCCTCTTTGGGAGTGATCCATGCCCACGCAATATGTATCGCGGGTTTCGACAGAAATGATTTCTCCCACGTATTTCTCCGTCAGGTGGCATCCTATTTGCTCGATTGGCCTCGTGTTAGAACAGAGCAGTCGGAGCAAGCCTGATGCAGGGAGCTCTCTTCACAGAGTTCTCAGAGATCTCTCACAAGAAGGAGTGGGTATGTCGACGGTACATCATCTCCAAGGCACGAACGGTCGATCGGTTCGAGCGAGAAAGCACGACTCGTACAAGCCGAAGGGCACACTCCTGGAGCGGTCGGTGTGTCGTGAGAGCATAGCGGTCTGGGACACAGGCATTGGAAGAACCGTGCTGACATCACCCAAGAAGCAGATTCTCTTTTCGCAAGGGGAGGCGGCGGATGCGGTCTTCTATATTCAGGCGGGGCTGGTTCAGCTGACCGCGGTGTCGCAACAGGGCAAAGAAGCCGTCGTCGCGATGCTGGCACGTGGGGCCTTCTTCGGGGAATCCTGCCTGGCCGGACAAACAGTTCGTCCCGCAACCGCGAGCGCCGCGGAAGACTCTCGTCTCGTGCGCTTCGACAAAGATGCCGTGATCTGTCTGTTGCAAGAAGACCCCACCTTCTCCGAGCTGTTCCTGACCCATCTCCTGTCCCGCAACATTCGCATCCAAGAGGACTTGCTGGATCAGCTCTTCAATCCCAGCGAGAAGCGGTTGGCGCGGGCGCTGCTGTTGCTGGCCCACTGTGAGAAAGAAGGCCATACGGGGGCGGCCCTTCCGAAGATCAACCAGGAAACCCTCGCCGCGATGATCGGCACCACACGCTCCCGCGTCAGTTTCTTCATGACTAGATTTCGCAAGATGGGCTTCGTTCGCTACGACGACAGGTGGCACGCGCATAGTTCCCTCTACGATGTCGTCCTGCACGACGAACACTCATCGTATGGTTGAATCGTCGCGCAGGGAACCGCATCCAGTGGTGTGCCAGAGAATATGTTCCAAGTGAGCAATTTTGATCAGACGACCCTCTGTCTTTTTGGTAAACGATAATCAACCATTTACACGGAGTCATTCTGACCGGACGGCTGTTGGTCTTCTCGCCATCTTGGTGAGCACGAGCGAGAGTGGGGATGACAGGGCCAGATCGATAGAAAAACTGAGACAGCGTATCTAACACAGGAGGAGCCATCATGAACGCGGATCAATTCAAAGGGAAATGGATGCAGTTCAAAGGCGAACTGAAAAAGCAGTACGGCAAGTTTACGGACGATGACTTAAAGCAGATCGAAGGCAACCACGACAAGTTTGTCGGCAAAGTCCAGGAACGATATGGCGACAAAAAGGATGACCTCATGAAATGGGCGGACCAGTGGTATGAAAAGCCGGCGGAGAAACCAGTGGGGAAGGGACAATAGCCTCATTGAACGGATGCAATTCACGAATGACGTCTGACGACACACGTTTACATTTCGCTTAAGGAGAACATGATGAATACACGCTATGTCCTGACACTCTGCACGGCTCTGGTTGTCGGTGGATCACTCCTCACCGGATCGGCGTACGCGCTTGACAAGGCCGACGAGAAGACCCCGATCAACGACACGTGGATCACGGCGAAAACCAAGATCGCCCTCGCTGCCGATGGTCGAGTCAAAGGGCGGCAGATCGATGTCGAGACCACGAAAGGACAGGTAATGCTCCGCGGCAAGGTCGATTCCGACGCGGCCAAGCAGGCGGCGGAGAACATCACTAAACTGCTCGATGGCGTCAAGACGGTGAAGAACGACCTTCAGGTAGTCGCCCCGTCTATACGCGACGCGGTGGGGGACAAGGATGAGGCCATTACGGCACGCGTGAAGGACCACTTCGCGAAAGACGCCCATCTGAAGAACGCCGATATTGATGTGCAGACCCATGCAGGGGTCGTCTCGCTCACGGGCGCGGTGTTGAACCTCATGACGAGTGCCAATGCGTCCTGGACGGCTTGGCAGGTCTCCGGCGTAAAGTCTGTCAAGAACGATCTCACAGTGAAGGAGAAGGCCTAAGGCCTTGAGAAATGCCTCGCGCGTTTCGGTTCGAAACGACTGAGTCAGGACAATTGCATGCCACACATTCATTGACAAGGAGGTTTCATCATGAAGAAGCTCATCGGTCTGTTCATATTCGCAGTGATCATCGGTGTCGGAATGGCATCCTACTCCTACGCGGCTGGTGAGATGGCCGCGCCAAGCTCCCAGACTGTTAACGGGGACCTACTGAAAATCGAGGGGGAGTTTTATGTGGTGAAGGAGATGTCCGGCAAGGAAATCCGCCTCCATGTAGACAAGACCACTAGCTTGGACGGCTCCATCAATGTCGGCGAAAAAGTCGAGGCCCAGGCCACGGGAAAAAACCACGCAGTGTCCATTAGATACCTACAGCCAAAGAAGTAGGTTCCGTATACGAAAGTAGAAGTTCAGGCAGAGAGGGTGGGCCAGTCCTCAGGGTTGGCCTCCTTGAAATTAGTGGATTTCCAACAGCAGGAGGATTATCTCATGCGCATCATCACGTTGAAGGGCCTCATGGGGGCATTGGTTCTGGCAAGTGTCGGGCTAGGTGTTTCTGCCTGTAATACGTCTAAGGCCACGGTCGACACATTCGCCAAGTTCACATCGAGCACGAGTCCTGGGGAGTGGATCGACGCCGATGGCGTCATACAGGAAAGCCAAAAGGCGCGCCTGTTTGCCGCGGTTGCGTTCGAGAATCTGGAACAGGACATCGCACGTGGGAATGGAGAATATGTCAGGTCGTTGGCCGTCTTGATGAAAATTCCTGCCGCGGAACAAGACGAGTTTAGGAGTCTCTCACAGGCACAATATTCTCGCCTCTTTGCCTCTGACAGGCGAACGGCGGAAAGCTTGTTGGCCACATTGATCAGCAACAGGAAAGATCGATGAGCAGATAGTGAATAGTAGGAGTGGGGCACTGGCGGGAGAGCAGTCGCAGGACAAAGTTCGGCGAGGATGATGTCTGTTCCTCGTTAAATAATGATTCTCTTCAATAGGAGGTACTATGTTTCTGTTCAAATTGTTCATCGTGTGTGGAGTCATCGCGGTCGGAGCGTTGTCTGTCGAGGCTGCGGATCTGGAAATAAAGACGGTCGATAAGAATTGCTGGATAGAGATTTTTGAAGACGATAACTACGATGCCGATGACCCGCATGTCAAAATCCAGGGTCCGAAGGAGATCGCCACCCTCAAGAATCTTGAGGGCAAGGATTGGGCCAATGACATCGAGAGCGTCATCGTCGGTTCCAGCGCCTCTATCCATGCCTATGAAGACAAGGATTTCAAAGGCACCGAGATCACCTTCGCGCCAGGCCAGCGCGTACCGAATCTTGGCAAGCTCGACATGGCGAACGACATCGAATCGATGAAAATTAGTTGCCAAAAGTAACCACGGCTCGGAGAATCCTCGGGATGAGAACGGTCTGTGCTTATCCTGCGAGCTGGATGGCAGTATCAAGGTCGGCCTCAAGTTCGAGGCCCAGGTCACGGAAGAAAATTACGCATTGTCCAGGCCGAAGATGTAGGTTCTAGTGTAGCGTCTCACGCATAGGTTGACCATCGATCATAGTGGTGTCGGCGGACGCCGGAGTTCAGGGTTTCAATGACTAATACGGAGGGACACAATGAGGGACACGAATCTCAGTCGAACCACTGCACAACGATCACCGGCGACGTCCCACAGCGGTCCGGCCGGTGAGCAGACCGGCCAAATGGCACAAGCATTCAAACGAGCTGCGGCTGATCACGCCCACATTGCCCAACGCGCCTACGAACTGTATGAGCAACGGGGCCGGCAAGACGGTTGGGCCTTGGAGGATTGGGTGAAGGCGGAACGGGAGCTGGGTGGAGCAGTGCATCACGCGTGACGCAGATCATGATGGTCGTGCACGTCAGCTTCCGTCACTAACGGAGTATTGCCATGAACACACTGCCCGCGATGACACTTTCAGAACTCGGTGGCATCCTTTGAAAGAGCGGGAGGACTTGGAACGCCGGTTGGCGGCAATGTTGGGCACTCGGGAGCCGACCGGTCATGGGGGAAGGAAGCCCTGACGGTGGCCCAGTGGTCGCCCCTGGTAGACATTACAGAGGATGAGAAGAAATACCTCATCAAAGCCGAGTTGCCGGGCATGAAGAAAGAGGATGTGCGCCTCACGGTGGAGCACGAGGTCCTGGCGATGTCCGGCGAGCGGACATTCGAGAAGGAAGAAAAAGGGAAGAAGTATCACCGGATTGAACGCGCGTACGGGAGCTTCGTGCGCAGCTTCTCCCTTCCGGAGGATGCGGATAGGAGCACGGTGTCTGCCGACTTCAAAGACGGGATGCTCCACGTACATCTTCCGAAAGTCCAGAAAGCGAAGCCGAAAGCCATCGAGATCAAGGTGGCCTAGTGTGTGTGCGGTGATCGAAGGAGGACGGACGTCATGGAGGACAGGCCTATGCCGAACACGATAGCGGTGTCTTTCTGATGGCGCTCTGCCGCGGTGACTCCAGGGTCTGCTAGGCCAGTGTCAGGTCATCGAACGTCTCTTGCATCGCATGCGGGGTAGGTTCACGGAGTAGGTTCTACTTATTAAAAATTTAATAACATCCATTGAGGAGGTGTCTTATGCGTAGATTAACCGTTGCCGTGTCTGCGGCCTTATGCCTGATGGGGACCAGCTCGCTGGCCCTGGCTGACGAAGGGGCTCGATATGGCGATCAAATGGAGCCGACGGGTAAGTTATCTCAAGAACCTTCTGTATTAGGTAATAAACGTGAGCCGGTCCGGGCTGACGATGCCATGAAACGTGAGCCGGTCCCTGACGATGCCATGAAGAGCGAGAAGCTTCCGCAACGTACGTATTCTGGCGAAGGGGCTCGATATGGCGATCAAATGGAGCCGACGGGTAAGTTATCGCAAGAACCTTCTGTATTAGGTAATAAACGTGAGCCGGTTCGGCCGAATGAGCCCATGAAGGGCAAGAAGGCGGAACAGAAGGCGAAGACGAAGGCGCACAAAGACGCGGCAAAAACCGCTCCGGCTGCTCCTGCACAATAAGTTCTCGCAGTCGGGTCAGTAGATTGCCTGGTCCTCGGGAGGCCTTTCCTCCTGAGGGGCGTTCTCTGTCGGGAATCTCTCGGATCGAGGCCGGCGTGGAGAATCTCTTCGGAGGTTCGACTGTGTGCAGCGATCGAAGAAGGACGGACGTCACGGAAGACGAGCCTATGTTGATCACGATGGCGGAATCTTCCTGACGCGCTCCGCCTCGGAACGGAGAGCAAGAACCTCTGGTGTCCGGCATCTCACTAGGCTGTTCGTGTGTCCCCGGCAGAGTGATGGGTGAGGCGGCAGTGGACCACTAGCTTCACATTTCGTCAAACCATCACAAAAGGAGAAACACTATGCTCGAGACCATTGCCATCATCTTGGTCGTCCTCTGGATTCTGGGTCTTGTTACTTCGTACACCATGGGCGGATTCATTCACGCTCTCTTGGTCATCGCGGTTGTGGTCATTCTGGTGCGTGTCATTCAAGGTCGAAGCGCTTAAGGACCCTGGAAACAGGAAGGTGGCGGGAACCATTTCGCGGCTTAGGGCGAGGGTCTTGTTCATCCGTTTTCCTTGGCCTATCTCGTTTGGTTGGTTCGACGAACCAGAGAGACAAGACAGACCCGCGCACCAGAGAGACTGCCTCTGAATCGCCCCTCCCCGCACGCAAGACTCCCGTATCGTCTCCGGAGTCATGGATACGTCCACGACTTTGCCGTAGACTTGCCCACATCAGAATATTGAGACTGCCTTGCTAAGTTGCCGGGGTTGGCCGCAGCCGGCTTAATCGTGAGTCGTCGCTATGCCACACGTTGAAAGACACAGAATACGCCGCAGTGGATGGCTCCGTGCGGCTGTTCTTGGCGCCAATGACGGGATTGTTTCCACTGCTCGCCCGATACTTCAGCTGTGGTATTTGGGTCGCTCCGTCCGGACAGGTCTGGGAGAACCCTGCTTGCAGACTTGATCGGCCCCTCAGGGACGGCATCGAACCGGCGGCACCTCCTCAACATCGTCAATACCCCTCGACGGGTAGGAGGGGTGTTCGAAGAGCGAGCGGTAGAGTCCGATCGGGTACATGCCCCTGGACATGAGTTTCCACCCCACCATGCCGGTGATGCGGACGATATCAAGCACGGGCCGAAAATAACTCGGTCGCGCTCCAGGACGGCGCAGGGCTTCAATGGGAACTGCGAGGCTTCGATGTCCTGAGCGCGTGGCCTCGATCAGAATTTCGCTTTCGAAGACAAAGCTCCTGCCTTTTCCATGTGCGATCTGCACACGACTCAACAGTGATGCCGGATAGACACGAAAGCCTGACTGACTATCTGCAAATGAATAGCCCGCGGCCCAGGAGATCCAGAAATCAGCCACACGGTTTGCGACATAGCGCCAGAAGGCCGTCCGTCGCTGATCTCGACGGCGGGCACCGATGATCACATGATCGGGATACAGGGCGGCTGCAGCGAGGAGTCTGGGAATGTCTTCCGGCGCATGCTGGCCATCGCCGTCCAGAGTCACGACGCCGATGGCTTCGGCAGCCAAAGCCTGCTGAAAGCCGCGCCACAGGCTGGCAGCCTTTCCGCAGTTCGTGGGATTTCGCAGCAGGGTCAGGGGCAAACCAACTAGGGCTTCTGCCGTGCCATCTGTAGACCCATCGTCCACGACAATCACGTGCTTGCACTGTCGCACCGCCCGGGATGCCACGTCCCTAATCGTGGCGGCTTCGTTATAGGCGGGGATCACAACCCAGTACCCGGCTTCGACGTTGATCTCAGAATGCGAATGGGTCTTCACACCATTCCCCCATTAAGACCGATCACTTGGCCGGAGATATAGTCGGCCCTCTCGGAGGCCAGGAATCCGACCAGGTACGCCACCTCTTGAGGTGTGCCGGCTCGCTTCATCGGTACCAGAGCCTCGATCTTTTCCGGCTTGCAACTCTGCTCGACCATTCGCGATTCAATAAAGCCTAACGCCACCACATTGACGGTCACGCCACGGGAGGCGATCTCCCGTGCAAGCGATTTCGAGGCGCCGTGGAGCCCCGCTTTGGCTGCTGCGTAATTCGTCTGCCCTCGATTGCCGAGCTGGGCCGAGACAGACGAAATCGTGATGATCCGTCCCCACCTGGTGCCGATCATCGGAAGCAGCAACGGCTGAGTCACGTTGAAAAATCCTCCCAGCGAGACTGCGATCACGTGGCTCCATTGGTCCACTCGCATGCCCGCCATCGGGGCATCGTCGTAGACGCCTGCATTGTTCACGAGCACCTGGATCGGACCGTCTTCCAGAATCTGCCCCAGGGCACGTTGGGTGGCCTGGGTATCGCTGACATCGAAGCAGGCCACGCCGGCTGAACCGCCGTCTTTCATAATCTGATCGGCCACCTCTTCAGCCGACGCAGGATTACGATAGGCGTGGACGATGACGTGCAGGTGTTCCTGCGCCAGTTGTCGGCAGATTGCGGCGCCGATTTGACCGCTGCCGCCTGTGACCAAGGCTCGCTTCATGATGAATGGTCGAGGTACTTGAGAAATATGGATGCCCGCCCTTCCAGCAACTCTTGTCGCTCAGCCGACACCCGAAAGGCATAGATGAAGCAGTCCACCTCTCCGACCAAACGGGTTGCCTGAACCGTCAAGTCTCCCTTCACGTCGTCGAGACGAGTGGCCCGAAGCACCAGATTCTTGACGGATCCCAGGTATCCCACGGCAAGTCGACGATCCTTCCCCTGCTCCAGAAGCCCGACATGCACCGCCATCGCCTGTGCCGCATACTCCAGTCCACAGACGGCCTCCAATCGGTTGTCTCGCCGAAGAGGATTCGTCGCGTCACGATGCGACACAGTCGTACACAGAATGTCGGTCTCATCCCACTGTTCGACCTGATCTAATAAACACATCGTGCCGTGGTGCGGAATCAATCTGCAGAGAGCGGCTTTGCCGATCCTCAGCATGGTGCCACACGGATCAACAAGTGTTGGTCTTCTAGATACTCCAGAAGGACCAGTGTATCGCACTGCCTCGCAATGGCGGCCAGGAGCGGTAATGACTGAGCAGCTTGATTCCCGGTCCGAAGGGTTTCCAGTCCTGCATCGTCCATGATCGTCGCTTCCTCAGAGAGGTCATTGGAAAGAGTGAGATCGAGTTGGGCGAGGTTGTGGGGCCCGGGGGCTCGGGTCAATAAGAGAGCGGCTGCGAATCCTCCTCCCAGGGGTCGCGCAGCATAGAGAGGAGGCGGAAGGGGAAGATCGTAGGCTACCAGGAGTACAGGCCTCTCATCGGTGTGCGCATAGGCGGCCGCCTCCAGGAAGGCGGCACAGAAGGAAGAATCATAACAAGCCAGCACGGTTGACGATTGCTGTGAGCCGGTGGCGATGCCCCAGTAGCCGGACGCGGCATTATGGACGGAGTGGTGGAACAGCGTGGGCGAAATCGTCCGTTGTGGCGCGGCGAGTGCGGTGCAGAGACGATCCAGAACACCGGTCTCCCCCTCAGAAGACGCGAAGACGGATGCCACCTCGCGCGCATCGACTTCCGCCTGCCGCATGGCTTCCTGGGCAACATGGAGCGCCCAGCGCACAGTCTCGCTGCTGCGCCGTTGTTCGTTTGCCGGAAGCAGGCTTGCGCTCGGTTCCGGCATGGCCGGTTCCCACGAAGGGCTCTCGCTTGCCAGCACAAGCCGACTCTCGTCCCAACCTGCGAGCCCAGGGCCTAATATGCCGATCCCGTTGACATACAATTCCATCAGACAGTCCCCAAAATCAGGCTGCAGTTATTGCCGCCAAACCCAAAGCTATTGCTCAACACCCGCCGAACCGGTTGCTCCAGATTCTCCAGCAGCACGTGGCTGCTCAAGTCGGGATCGATGCGCGTCGTGTTCAGTGTCCCGGGAACGAAGCTCCGCGTGAGGCACATCGCGGCAATGATTGCTCCCGTGACTCCCGCTGCCCCCAATGTATGTCCCGTCCACCCCTTGGTCGAGCTGCAGAGGGTCGAGGGGCCAAACACCGAGTGGACGGCTGTATCTTCAATACGGTCGTTCGCTCTGGTTGCGGTGCCGTGCAGATGAATGTAGTCGATATCCCCGGCGGTGAGCGCACTCCGTCGCAACGCCGCTTCCATCGCCCTGATCGCCCCAGTCCCTTCCGGATGGGGATGCGACATATGATACCCGTCACAACTCTCCCCGTAACCCAATAACGCCACCGCCCCAGGCCGACTTGCCTGCTTGGATTTTTCCAGTAACGCAAAGCCTGCCGATTCGCCCAACGTCAGCCCGTTGCGATTCTCATCGCATGGACGGCAGGGACCGCTCGACATCAGCTCTAACGACGCGAATCCATACAGAATCGTCAGACAGAGGCTATCTACGCCGCCGACCACCGCCGCATCGCAGAATCCGGCCTCGATGAATCGTGCCGCCGTCGCAAATGCTTTCGCGCTGGACGAGCAGGCCGTGGAGATGACCATTGCCGGTCCACGCAGTCCCAGGTATGCGCGCACGAAATGCGCAGACGAAAACATGTTCTGGGTATATCGATGGGACGTCAGGTACGAGGACGGCAAAGCGCCGGTTGCCGGATCACGGCGGCAATACGCATGTTCCGTTTCCAGGATACCCGAAGTACTTGAACCGAGGATCACCGCCACGCGGTGAGCGCCGTAGCGCTCCCGGGCCTCTATGACGGCTTGGATGAACCCATCCTGCTGGAGCCCGAGGAGCGCGAGCCGATTATTCCGGCAGTCGAACTGCTTCAATTCCGTTGAGGCTGAACCTCCGCCGACCGACATGTCCTCTACACCATCGACCCGGCCGATGTAGGTGGTGATTCCCACATCTTCGAAGTCGCAGAGCCGCAATCCTGACCGCCGATTCTGCAATGCCCGATAGGTCTCATCGAGCCCTCTTCCCAGTGCCGAGACAATGGTATAGCTGGTGAGAATGAGCGGCGCCATCCCTCGCGCCCCAACGTATCGATGGCGTGGGACCACGTGCCGGTGGCCCATAGGATCATAAGGGGCGTCATCGACAGCCTGATTTTGGCGGCGACCCGCAGCGAGGTGGAGTTTGTCTTCCTCTGTCGGTTCATCAACCAAACCCTGGGGCATTGCAGACACTCCTCCCCGCTGGCGAGCAAACCCGCCCGGACGAAAATTAACAGCTTGCGAAGAGACCATCTGTTCAATATTGCTCACTTTAGAGAAGTTGCAGCGAGAAGAGGTGGTTTCTTAGGCGACTCAGCGAGGAGCGCGGCAAAGACTAGACAGGCCAGCGATCCCAAGGCCGTGGTCAATCCGATGGCTCGGAGCACGGGGATGTGCGAGAGGGCCAACACTCCGAATACCAAGATTGTGGTCGTGCTGCATACGACCAGGCCATAGACGGTGCGTCCTCGTTCCGCCTCTGTGCCATCTCTCCGGTTGAAGAACAATGCATAGTCCAATCCGAGACCGATGACTAACAGAAATGACGCGATATGGAACAGCGAAAACCGTTCACCTAGCGCGTGCAGTGAGGCAGCGACCACCACGATGGCGCTCCCGATCGGAAGCATCACTCGTAAGACGGTGACGGGAGCGCGGAGCCCGGCAAGCAGCACGAGACCGATGGCCAGGACCCCCCATCCCAAGAGTCGTAACGTTTCATTTCTGTATAGGCTGACCATTCGATTCGATTCTTCCTTCAGGTCCAGATAGGTAATTTGTTGTGTACCCCACGGGATCAGACGCTCCCGGAACTTCTGTCTGTCGGTGACGCCACGTAACGGGACGACCGCAGCCCAGCGTCCCTCATGCATAAACAGCAGCGAGTCGAGTTTGATCCCCAGCGACGTCCCTTGAAACATCTGGCTGTCGACCGGCTCCTGCGTTCTGGCCTTCCCTGCCGCGTCCAGGAAGGGCTGAAACAGACCGGGCTTGAATGGCAAACCCTTCATGGCCGAGGTGAGATTCCGCTCTAAGGTTTCGCGATCAGGCACCGATGCCTGGCGCGCCTGTTGTGTCTTGCGACTGGGCAGATAGCGAGCAGCGAGCTCGTATCCTGCCAGTTCCCCTGTTCTCACGAGTAGGTCCAACGCCAGCGCCAACGCTTCACTCCGTTGGAGGGCTTCTTCTTCGCTTGAGCCCTCCACCACGATGAGGTCCCGGACATCCGGCACCCCGAGTTCATGACGAAAGACTTGATCCCGCTGTTTCTGCTCCGGCGAGATCGGGCTCAGATTGGCAATGTCCTGCTCCCATAGTGGCGTATCTGACCAGATGAAGGAGCCGATGGCGATGACCACAATCAGCGGGACTACGAGTCGCGCCCTCGTCAGCGCATCGACCCACCGTGCGACACGTAGACCTTCTCGTCTCGTGTGAAATCCATCGGGAACGACGTGGGGAAGAAGCCAACGAGTGACGCATGCGGCGGTGAACAAGCCGACCATCGCGAACAGCCCCAATTGCGACAGGCCAGGGAATCCGCTCAGGAGTAGGGCAGAGAACCCAAGAGCCGTCGCCACGACTCCGAGGCGCATCGTCGGCCAGATCTCTTTCATCACGGCCGGCGCCCGGCTCTCTCTGGTCAGATGGCTGAACAGATGGATAGGATAATCGTCCACGACGCCGAGCAACGTAATACCAAACGCCAAGGTCATGCCGTGGATGAATCCGAACACAAGACTCACGGCTATAATCCCGGCCAGGATCGCACTTGCCAAGGGAAGAAAACTGAGAGCAAGAACGGAGACTGAACCATAGCTGACGAAGAGCAACGTTGTGACCAGCAACGTCGCGCACAAGGATAACCGCCACACATCGTCTTGGATGGTTTTCTGCATCTCAACGGCAATGACGCCGGGCCCCGTCATCGCCAACCGAACGGACGCTGCGCCAGGGGACGTTCCGGCGACCGCTCTGAAGGCCTCTCTCAATTGTTCTTGCAGGTGTTCCTGGGACTCCATATCGAAACCTGCCGCATGCGTCTCCGCAAGAAGCAATGCGCGCCGCAGGTCCGACGAGAACCATACTCCGCGGTGTCTCGCCGGAGCGGTCCAGGTCATCCAGGCTTGAAGGATTGTCATGAACTCGCCGGAGGGATCGGCAGGGATCAGTTCCTTCACCATCGGTGACAGTGGAGAGGTGAGGTCGTGTAGCCGCAACTCAAGGGAGTTGCGGAGTCGATCGCGGGTGAACGTAACATCCTGCACGCCTGAACTGAGCACGTACCGATTCTGAAAGAGGCGTTCCCGTTCCTCTGTTGTCCAAGCTTGTTCCCCATTGCCGACATAGTGGAACGAACCACTGTTGCGCATCCAGGTTGCCAACTGTGTGCTGGCTCCTGCCAAGAGATCGGCATCCGCTCCTTCCAGAGCGATGAGAATGAGCCGTCCGGCCGCGCCTGTTCGCAGTTCCGTGAGGAGCAGGCGTTCTGTCGGTGAGGCGCCCTCCGGCAATAAGCGGGAGAGGTCGGTCTCTATCTGTGTATGCGTGGCCGCGAACCACGCGGTGAACCCCAGCGCCATGCACCAGATCAACAGTGTGACCCAGGATCTTCTGGTCACGGCGCGCCCTTCGTGATCGACATGACAGACCGATCTCCGTTCGGGGCTAGGACCTCAATGCTACTGACGTGCTCCCTTTCTCCGGAGAATCGAATGGACGTCACCAGTTCCTGCACGGATTTGTCCAGGGGATGCAGCATCAAGACCCATTGTCGTGGCTCACCCTGCAGTGTCACGCGATAGAAACGCTTCAGGGTGCCGACATCATTGGCGAGCGTGGACCGAAAGGCTTCGATAAATGCCCGCAGGGCAGGGTAGTCGTGCAATGAAAGGGTTCTGTTCGTACCTTTTGTCTTGCCCTCGAAAAGGACCCTATCGCCTTCAACGAGGTAGCGCTCGTCATAGGGAGCGGTGATATGTTTCTCGAGTCCATCCGGAGGAGTAAAGCGCAAGATGCCGTGGGTTTTCAACGGTCGGGTGAGCAGGTTCGAAAATGCGGTTTCTTCAAACCGTACCTCCGCCTGCCGGTTCCTGGCCAGGCTTTCAATGAGCTGGTCCACATTCCAGTCAGGTGATTCTGCCTCGCCATCAGATTGGGGCGACAGCTGAGCCAGGGACATCGGCGCAGGACCAGGCAAGAACAACCAGATGAGGAACAGGGCCGACAGTCTCAACGGCCAACTATTGGTGCTCTTCCCAAAAGTCATAAAAATTGAACCAATTGTCGGCCGCCAAGCGGCAGTGATGTTCCAGGCGGTCGGCGTAGCGTTGGGTCCATTGCTGAACCTTCTGGTCTCGATGCTCCCGGTCGATCGCGATCTTCTCGGCGAACAACTCGAAATGGATCTCGTAGCGGTTGCCTCCACGGTAAAGCCCGAAAAAGAGGACGACCGGCACCTGTAAAATGCTCGCGAGCCACATGGTGCCGGCAGGGAATCGCGCAAGCTTGCCGAAGAACATGCAGGACGTGGTCTGATCCTGTTTCACGAGACGATCCGTGAGAATGCCCACCATCCCTCCGCGGTCCAGACATTCCTTGACTTGCAGCATGGTATTCGGCGTGCCGGTCTGTATCACCGAATCGGCGAACGCAGGGTTCAGCTCGCGGAAGAGGTCTCGGAGTATCGGGGTATGTTGCTCGTACATCAGGACTTTGATTTCGACATCCTGCTGGGTCAGCCCGAGGGCGCGCACGATATCGAAGCTTCCCAGATGCGACCCGAGCAGGATGCATCCCTTGCCGCGAGCCACGCGGTCCTTGAGCACATCGAGTCCCCGTATATCGATATCGAAGCGGCTGCCTTGTCCGGCGAGAAGATAGACACGATCAAGAAGCGTCGCCGCGAAACGATGATACTGCCGATAGAGGTCACGCCGGCCGATTGGGCGTTCCAGCGCTCGAATCAAATAGGGCTGGATGGCGCGGCATGCGTGGCGTGAAAATAGCACATAATAGGCGCAGATCGGATAGAGCAAGGCGCGCGCAGCAGGACGACCTACGGATAACGCCATCCAGATCATGAATCGTAACGCGATTCGGCTGCCCCGTTCGCGCCGGCGCAACCACCCCACCGTCACGCATCACCCGTGGAATCATCGGGGACGATGTGAAATCGCAGGCAGCCGTTGGCAATGACTCGAGATCCGGCTGTGCAGGTGAACTCCACGGCGCTGTCGCCCTGCTGGTCCAGCCTGATGGTGAGAGGCTCTCCAGGGTTCAAGGGCGATAGGAATTTCGCCGTCGGCATACCCACAAACTCGATGTGTTGTTCGACCATTTCGCGGATGGCATTCATGATTTCTCCCAGCATCACGACGCCAGGGACCACAGGATGGCCGGGGAAGTGCCCAGCCAATGATGGATGGTCCGCACCGATTGTGATAACGCGCTCAGGTCCCATGCCGCTCCTTGTTCTGAAGCCCGTGTAGCAGTTCGCGTAAGGCCTCTCTCGTCAGCTTGCCGGTTTCGTTACGGGGAAGGTGGGGAACCAGGTAAAGCGGTCGGGGAAGAAACACAGGATCGATGACTGTTCGAAGCGCCGACACAATGTGTTCGGCAGCTTTGTCAGGCGCAACCACGAAGGCGATCAACCGTGTGACTGCGGTTCCCGTTTCATCCGGGAGAAAAAACACTCCATCCTGCACACCTTCGATCTCGTTCAGTTTCTGACTCAGGTCGCGTAAGGAACCCCGGTGCCCACCGATGTTCACCAGATCCGTGCCACGTCCATGCAGGACGAACCGATGCGGCCCTTGCAGCGACACCAGATCGGGAAAGAAGACCGGCTCACGAAAGTACGGGGCTCGAAGAGAACATCCGGCTGATTCCTGATGCAGCGTGATACCATCCAACACCTGCCAGGTATCTTCGGCGACAGTCCGCCTTGTGGCGAGACTCCCGGCCTCCGTGAACCCGTACACCTCATAGACTCTGGTTTGGAATAGGGTTTCGGCTTCTTTCGCCAATGAGCTAGCAAGGGGTGCCGTCGCAGAGACAATGCACTCCACGGGAGGCAGCCGTGAGCGAGTGGTGACACAAGCCCGGATATGTAAAGGCGTGGTGACAAGCATGCGCGGCGATGGTACCTCCGCCAACGCCGACCGCACATCCTCTGGAAACAGCGGACGTCCCGTATGGAACGCCATTCCATGTTGCATGGGAAGCATGATGGAGGCTTCGAGCCCGTACATGTGCTGATGAGGAACTGTGGCCACGACGGTCATCTGATCGGAAGTCTTGATCCCAAGCCGGACCCCCGTGCTCCGAGCGACTGCGACGAGGGAGCCCCAGGTTTTGAAATGTGGATGAGGACTTCCCGTACTGCCTGACGTAAAGGCCACTATGGCCGGGTGATCAATGGGGATTTGGGGAACCTTCGCCGTATCGGTTGGACTCCCTGTACCCTTCGGGATTTGATAGGAGGGGAGTGGGTCAACGTGTTGAGTGCCGTCTACCAGGCAATAGCTATTGCCATATTCTCGAGCAATCTGGGCCAAGGCGCCCGGTGCGCGACTAGGGGGAAGCAGTGTGGTCTGTCCTCGGACCAAGGCAGCGGCAAATCCGACCAGAAATCGATAGCGGTCGTCAGCCAGGTTAATGACCGTAGGTTTTTCAGGAAGCTGGTCGGCTAGGGCTTCCACATCGGAAAGAAATCGGCCATAGGTCATCGAGCGGCCGTTCTCCCAAGCCAATACTCGGTCAGCGTGGTAGAGGCCGAGCAACGCGGCGCGGTTCATAGAGCCACCTGCCGCTATTTCATGCGATGTTTCTCGATCGACTGACAGAGCGAACGGAGTGAGGCGAAGGTGGCGACAATGTCTGGATCATCTGAACGTATCTGATGTCCATAGGATTGAAAGATCGCAAGAGAGAGTTCGAGCGCGTCAATCGAATCAAGCCCCAGGCCGTCACCGAAAAGAGGTTCCTCCGGCTGAATCTGTGCGGGGTCGAGCTTTAGAGTGAGTGTCCGCACAATGAGTTTCGCCACTTCCGCTTCCAGCGGAGATACATCAGACACAAATCGATTCCTTCCGTGCGGACCGGGTCCGCCCCCATCCTAGCGCCGGGTCCTTCTACCAACTCCTTCTCGGTCCTGTCAAGGAAAGGTCGACCCTTGCAACAGGATAGGCTAGGACGCAAGGACGGAATTGAGGAGGGATCTGTGCACATGCAAGCCATTGCGGTACTCAATGCAGCCGAGCTTCTTAAACCTGCCCAAAAAGAAACTCACTCGTGACCGCGTGGTCCCGATCATCTCGGCCAGCGTTTCCTGACTGATCGTGGCAATGGCTAGCTCCGGATCGGCTTGATGCTCAGAGTCGGCCAGCAACAGGAGCGTTCGCGCCAGCCGCTTCTCGGCTGAATTAAAGAGCTGATCGATCAAGTCCTCTTGGATGCGTATGCTGCGGGCCACGAGATGGCGCATGAACAGCTCTAAGAATGCCGGCTCACCGTAGAGCGTGCGGTTCATGGCGCCCTTGTCGATGCGCACGATTGTGGATGTGTCCAGGGTGGTGGCGGTCGCCAAACATACCGCCTGTCCGGCGAGGCAGGTTTCACCGAAAAAATCCCCTCTCCCAAAAATCGCGACGACGGCTTCTTTGCCTTGTGGAGAGACGACCGTAAGCTTGACCCGACCCGTATGGATGTAGAATACGGCATTGGCCGCATCCCCTTGGACAAAGAGCGTCTGCAGTTTCTGGCACTGCAGAGTCGATCTGCCGGCACCGGCTCGTTCGAAAAAGGTCGTAAAATTGAACGGCTCGGCCGGCGCGGCGTTTATGTATAGCCCTCCAGGCGGTCTCTTCGTCGCGGTCCGGGGTGGTCGTGCTGAGAGTGAACAGTTAGTAGTCATGATGGGAACTCCTTTCGTGAGAGCAAACGTATTCGTGCGAGAGGCGAATGGCCGGCTGCGCGTGGCAACATGATGCAACGGTTTTGAATCCGATCGTATTCGCCATAAGCGTCCGGCACACGATGCATGGATGCACCCTACAATCATTAGGCCCGCCGCAGTCCTAGCAAATCCCCTAGTTGGTGCATCGACGTACCTTGGCCTGTTTCGGTCTGTCGTGAACACGTCTGTTGCAATCGCCGATCCATGCTCAAGCGAGACGGGCGAGACGGGCGGGAAAAGCGCGACTCGAAGTAGCCATCCATCTTGCCTGTTCCGCTTTTTCCGCTCTTCGGCGATTTCGCGACGCGCCTGGCGCCGGCTTCAAGTAGTGGCTGTCGTTGAGATCCTAATCTGAGCCTCTACCGCATCCCGCCAGATTCGTACAAACTGATTCAAACAGTGTGTCCGCCATGCTCGGAGAAATTGAGACGTTGTTCCTTTCGTGCCGAACCGCGTTCGCCGGCTAGAAACTAGGGTTTTCCCGAGTAGGCAAAGCGGCCCAGTCGTTGAATATGCAGCTACTTCCGAACAGCCCCGGTGAGGTATGAGTTGATCGCGGAGGAAGGGGCCACAACGAGAGCGGGGCGTTGCGACAGCGCTATTGCGTTGCGCTCGCGGCGGAGAATAAGATCGCATTCTAGGGTATCGTTCCCGACATGGTGTCTGCCGTCCCTCGTCCAGCAGCCGCGCCTCGCGCGAGAAGCAGTGTAATGCCTGTACGTGACAGCATCGTCTTCGGCGCTTCAGCGAGGGCCAGGACAGTCTTCCGCGATTGAACATGCCAAGTCGAAAGCAACAGCGTCCAGGAAAGAAACGCCCTGGTGGGAAGCGCGCGGCGTCTCAGCCGGCTCGGTCTGCCGGGCAGACCCACGAACCGGGCAGCCGCGCGCGGCCCAAGATCCTGCGACCTGAAGCGGCGGCAGACACCATCGTGCCTATAGTCGGCATCGCCAATGGGACATCCCGTCCCTGCACGAACTGTTGGTGGAGATTCAGCTGCATCGCACCGGGATCGATGAATTCCAGATCGAGAGCAATTTTTCGACACTGGGCCACCGCACCATGGTGCTCAATGCCCGGCGTATCGACGATTATCAGAACAAAACGAAACGGATCCTGCTGTCTATTGTGGACGTCACGGACCGCAAGGAAGTGGAGCACTTGCAGACCAGGCTCGCCGCCATCGTTGAGTGGTCGGATCAAGCAGTCATCAATGAAGACCTTGACGGCGTCATCGCCGGTTGGAACCGGGGGGCTCAGCGGCTCTTCGGCTATGCGCCGGAGGAAGCCGTAGGCCGGCCGGCTTCGATCCTGATTCCGTCGGATCGCAAGGACGGGGGGCTGGACCATCGTGAGTGGATCGAGCAGGGCAACACCACGGCACCACGGAATATCGTGTGCCGGCGCAAGGACGGGAGCCTGGTCGACATTTCATTGATTATCTTCCCCCTCAAGGATACCCAGGGGAGGGTCATCGGCGCGTCAACGATGGCGCGCGGTTCTTCACATGTCTCTCTAAAACAAGGACTAATCCATGAATGACACTATGACCGTCTCGTCCCGTAAGAAGCCATCGTCCGCTGTCATGCTGGGCAATGGCAAACCCGCCGGACGGAAAGCCGTGCCCGTTTACGAGGAGCAGATCCCACCGCTGCGCGCGCGAAAGATTCTTTCGGCGCTAAGGGCGTACTGCGATGGAACATTCTCGACGCGGCTGCCGAACGATTGGAACGGGGTGGAAGGGGAAATCGCGCTCCTGTTCAATCAGACGATCTCCCGAGAGGAGATCGTCACTAAGGAAATCGAGCGGGTGAGCCAGTTGGTGGGCAAGGAGGGGCGCCTCAAGCAGCGCATAACGCTGCCAGGGGCGACCGGTGGATGGACAAAGAAAGTCGAACAGCTGAACATGCTCATCGACGATCTGGTGCGGCCCACGGCCGAAATCGCGCGCACCATCGGCGCGGTGGCCAATGGCGATCTTGGACAATCCATGGACCTCGAGGTGGATGGGCTCCCGCTCAGGGGAGAGTTTCTGCGCTCGGCAAGGCTGGTCAATGCCATGATCAAGCAGCTCGCGGTGTTCACGTCGGAAGTAACCCGCGTGGCGCGTGAGGTCGGCACCGAAGGCAAACTGGGAGGCCAGGCGCAAGTCAAGGGAGTGTTGGGCGTGTGGAAGGATCTCACCGACTCGGTCAACCAGATGGCCGGCAACCTCACTGCGCAGGTGCGCAATATCGCCGATGTGACCATCGCCGTGGCCAACGGTGACCTGTCCAAAAAGATCACCGTCGATGTGCGCGGCGAGATTTTGCAGCTCAAGGAAACCATCAATACGATGGTCGATCAACTTCGCTCCTTCGCCTCGGAAGTGACGCGCGTGGCGCGGGAGGTCGGCACGGAGGGCCGGCTCGGGGTGCAGGCGGTGGTGCCCGGCGTGGCCGGCACCTGGAAGGATCTGACCGACAACGTGAACTTCATGGCGAACAACCTCACCGGCCAGGTTCGGAACATCGCCGACGTGACCACCGCGGTCGCGCGCGGCGATTTGAGCCGCAAGATCACCGTCGATGTGAAGGGCGAAATTCTGGAGTTGAAGAATACCGTCAACACGATGGTGGATCAGCTCAACGCCTTTGCCGGCGAGGTGAGCCGCGTGGCGCGGGAGGTCGGCACCGAGGGCAAGCTGGGCGGCCAGGCGGTGGTGCCCGGTGTGGCCGGCACGTGGAAGGATCTGACCGACAACGTGAACTCGATGGCGAACAACCTCACCGGCCAGGTTCGGAACATTGCCGACGTGGCCACGGCCGTCGCGAACGGTGACTTGAGCCGCAAGATCACCGTCGATGTGAAGGGCGAAATTCTGGAGTTGAAGAATACCCTCAACACGATGGTCGAGCAGCTTCGTTCCTTCGCGGCGGAGGTGAGC
>Ga0163152_10003208_pt1 | contig 21585 bp, 16 predicted proteins | sample OliLakLV19MP8IB2_FD_148635 | JGI IMG/M metagenome (GOLD analysis project Ga0163152, IMG submission 148635) | Freshwater microbial mat bacterial communities from Lake Vanda, McMurdo Dry Valleys, Antarctica - Oligotrophic Lake LV.19.MP8.IB-2 | ecosystem: Environmental > Aquatic > Freshwater >...
GCCTGTTCCTTTGCCAAGAAACAGTGCCGCCTTCTCAAAGGCGACGTGATCGGCGGGCACGGGCACATCGCACGACGCGAGCACCTTGAAAAGACCGCGCGCATAGGAGCTCTGAGGTTTCAGATCCGTCACAAGGCCGAGCGTGAGGTCGAGAAGATCGTCGCCACCCGCGCGCTCAAGAAAAAACAGGCACGAGGCGCGGTGCTTTTCGGATCCAAGCTGCGCGCGCACGAAAGCAATGGCCTTGGCGGTCGCCTGTCGCAGCTGGCCATAGCCTCGCAGCACGCGGCCTTGCACGTCCGCATCGGTGCACCCGTCCAGCAGGCGATCGAGCGTTTTGAGCGCAGCCTTTGTTTTCTTCGGCTTGGACTGCAGGGCGAGCGCCGCGTCGACAAGGCCATTGACGAATGCGATGCCCACGGCGCTCACGGCCAAAGGAACATCCTCGCGCGCCACGAGTGCGTCAAACTCCCCAAGCGCATCGGGCAGTGACAGCGAGAGTGTCGCAAGCCAGGCCGCCCACAGTGAGGGGTCATCCGTCCGAGCGGGCTGCAGTTCGAACAGCAGCGTGCGAAAATCGGCGCTGCTGTGCGCCGCCATACTTTCAAGGATAAGCCGTGCCTGCTCGGGCGAGTGCGACTTCGCAGCAAAGAATGACGTGTATCGCTCTGCCGCGTCGGGGCCCGGACAGCGCGCAAGGACATAACAGAGCCGCTCGAAGTGCGCGGGCTCGGTGAACATTCCGATACCCTCAAACACGTCGTCACGCGCGAAAGTGGCCAGCTCCCGCGGCAACTCCGGGAGAATGGCCTCTTCGGAAAACAACTTGCCGAGGTAGTCCTCGAGTTTCCACTGCGCCCGCAACTGCACCTGCGCACGCGCGGTGGAAAAGATCTGCGAACGAAACAGATCGGCACTGAAGAGGCGCTCGTTGGTCTCAAACCATGCGGTGTCGCGTGACACCTTGCCGAGCGCCAACAGCGCCGAAAGCGCCACCTGCGGATCGGTGGCCTTGGAGGCCATGTCTTCGAGGTAAGGAACGGCCTCCACCACCTTGAGTTCAGCGAGCGTGAGGACGGTGTTCTTTACGAGCAGATGCTGCTGTTCCTTTATGGCTTTCGGCAGCAGACCCATAAGTTCATCAACAAGCGTTCGGTCACCGAGTGCGCCGAGGGCCACGATGACGCCCGGCTTCACGGCCGCGTTACAGACACCAAAGAAATGCGTGAGGAAACGCGCCGCCATGGGCGCGCCGCTCCGGCCAAGAGACCAAACGGCCGCCTCGCACATCGGCAAGTCATCCTGGCCAAGTGCCACACGCATGAGAAATTCAAGAACGCGCGGCTGCGGAAAACGGTGCAGCTCGCGCAGAATGGCCTCGCGCGTGGACCGCCACTGGCAGTCATCGTGGAGAAAGAGGAGTTCGCGGCCCACATCAGGATCGTTCGAGGCGCGGAGCAGCGCGAGCTTTTTTTCCATGGGCGGTTGTCCTCGTTCGCCGAGATGTGAGACCGTGCGCGGATCCTCGCACCCTCTAAAGTAACCGTGTGGAGGCGATTTTTCCACGAGCGAGAGCGAAAGCGGAACCTATGCGGCAGACTCAAGGTCTCGTTTCGACCGACCTGGCGCAGCCCGCTCTCGCGAGCGGCTCGTACACCGACGTTTCCATGGCCCTTGCCCTGAAGCGGTAGGGCAACTCAAAGCAATTCTGCCGAAAAACACCGTTCTTAAAGAAACAACCCGAATCCTTCGAACACACTGCAGGACGTTTTGCATCAAAACGTTCCACAGGCGCCTTGGAGGATATCGCCGTGACAAAGATCCGATCGGAGCGGGCCACGTTCGTGGCTGCGCTCTTGGGCTGTTACGCATTCAACGTTTCGTGCGGCAACGCGACACTGAAAGGAACAGATTCGGCTCCCAAACCTCGCACTGGAAGTGCGACCGACTCGACGCGCGGCTCCTATGAAGCCAGCGCCCAGCTGCTTGCCGACAGGCTCGAACTCGACCTCATTTCACAGGGCGTGGTGGCAGCGGATGCGCGTGCCATCGCTCTTGGTGCGCTGGAAGGCTCACGCGTGGCGCCCACCGCGGAAGAGGCAAAGGCTATGGGCCTTATCGACGTGAGGTCATTCTTGCCTGGCTTCCTCAAGGGCGCGCTCGGCGTGGCAAAGACACTGTTCGCGGGCACTCCACTTGGCGTGGCGAGCACCGTTGTGGAAACCGTGGTGAAAGGGTTCTCGAAACAGGACGGAACGCCAAAGAGCGTGCTCGCATCACTACCGGCCATCGCCTTGGAAGCGCTCCTCAAGAAGGGCGGCGGCATTCCGGCCTCACCGGGTGCGGCCAGTCGAGGCTCACCCGCAGAACTTCAGGAGATGCTCGTGGCACTGCTCGCCGCGGGCCGCGGTGTGAGCAGCGCCACGGGTGAAAACACCGACGAAGATGCGACGCTGTCGAAACAGATGATGCAAATGCTCGTGGCAACACTCGCAAAACAGCCTGGCGTGGATGCGAACGTGCTCGCTCACCTGCTTCCTCGGCTGCAGGAGGCACTGCACCGTCGTCTGGTGGGGGCCGGCGCAGGCAACGCCCAGACTCCGTCGGTGCTTGGCGCCATTTCCGAAGGTCAGGTGGCGGCGATTCTTGGTTTCAAGTCGAATGCCGTCGATCGCGACACTCTACTGGCGCTGCTTTTGCAAAAAGGGGCCGCCACGTTGCTCACGGAAGTGAGCGCGAACGATGCCGTGCGTACACGGTTCCTGCAGGCCATGGCGCAGGGCACTGCAAAGCCCGTGCAGGCGCTCGCCGATGGATCGAGCGCGGCCAAGGACGCCAAACAGAACTTGTTACGGATGCTCGCGCGGACGCTCACCGGTTCGGTGATGAAACTTGACGATCGGCTGGCGCCTTTGAAGAAACAAGCGCTCGAAGCATCCTTGCTCGGACTGTCACGAGGCCTGATGGCAACCAAGGGTGTGAGTCAGCAGGATCTCGCGGAGGTGTTCGCGAACGTTTCGGCACAGCTGAGCAAAGGAGCCCTGACACAACCCGGTGCCAGCGATGCGAGCCGTCAGCTTGTGCTCGGAGCACTTGGTCAGGCTCAGATTGCCGTCGTGGACGAAGCCAAAGGGGCGGGCACTGATCTCAAGCGTGCATTGCTCGAGTCAGCGCTGCGAGGTATCGCGAGCGGTGTTTCCACGAACGCTCCCCGCGACGAGCTCATAGAGGCATTGCTCGTCGCCCTCGCCCGCAAGTCGCAGAGCAAGCCGACGCAGGCGAACGGAATTTCGGAAGCGGACCTCATCCGCATTCTCGGCGCCTCGTAAAGGAAAAGGCAGTGCCTGTTCCTTTATTGCGCCTGTCCTTCTCGGTTAACAAGCACGGCGATGTCGGATTTTCCAACCGCCTCGACGGCCGCTTCGCCAACGAGGTCGCCTGCCATTTCGGGTCCCGCGGAGCCATCAGCGTCGAAGCGGACAACGAGCTTTGCATCAGTCGGCATTTCCGTGCCCTGGGCCATGACGTTCTCTGCGGTGAGCGTGAACGCGATAGGCTCTCCATTGCGCGGATTGTCCAGGCGCGACACTGCGTACGGCGGTCCGCCAGCCTGGGAGCGGAGCATCACGTACACAACTCCGATCTGCTTGCTCCTGTCGGTCAACTCAGGCGCCACCTGTATGGTTCCCGATGCGATCGCCGAGTATGCGCTCCCGCTTGTTCCGTTGTCGTTGCGTCCGCTGTTGGCATCTTCCTGTCGGCTCTGACCTGTGGGCGCCTCATCGGGCCCTGCCGTCTTGCGAGCGGAGATGGCAACGGCAATGGCTATTCCGATGCCGACGAGAGCGATAGGCAGGGCGATGGCAATTGGCTTTTTCATACAAAAAGACTCCTAAGGGGACTCGAACTCAGTTGCGGACGCGCGCGGGTCTGGGCAGTTTGCAACCCGGCTTCGCGAGGTCGATATCATTGTCTGCGTTGAGGCACGAGTAGATCTGGTAGGTTTCCTGACCGTAGCTCGCACCTTTCTCCACCGTCACCTTGCCCTTGGCATCGACTTCACATGGGTTGTTCATCGTGCAGCGCTCTCCGTCCTCATTGCCCGTGTTGTTGACGCCAATGACCTCACGCGTGTTGGCATCGACAATGGGTGACCCCGAGGTGCCACCGATGGTTTCGCAGCCTGGCTGCTGAAACTTAAGTGAGTCGCGGAAAATCCAATCGCCTTCGCGCAATTCGGGGATGAAGCCGCTCACGGAGCACGAATAAATGCGGCGCCAGTATCCCGAAACGATGCGAATGGGTGTTGCCGCCACAGGATGCTCGCTCGAAAGAGTGAGTGCTGTGACGTCATGCTCTTTTTCGATCTGCCCGTAGGTCTTCGCCACGCGGTACAGTGCGAGGTCGGTGTCAGTCATGGTGGCGTACACCACACGCTCCGCGCGCAAAGTCACAACTGTGCCACGTCCGTCTGACGTCAGGATACGGAACGTGCGTGATGAAGCCTTGTCCGCCACCACCTGTCCCGGCTCAAGAAAACCACCTTCGTAACAGTGTCCATTGGTGAGCACGAGAGCCTTGTCGTCTGGCTGCGACGAGGTGTACCGGACAAGCGCACCCGAGCAGTTATTGAGCGCAACGATGGCGCTGAAATCAACATTGGCTGCTTCGATTTCAGCGTGCGAAGGCGGGCTCGGGAAACGACCGAGGAGAGCTTCCGCAGCTTCATTTCCAAGCGGCATTGAGAAGGCCTGGGCGGAGAACGAGGCGAAAAGAGATACGAACGAAAGGGCGCCGAACGCGGGAAGGCGTACGCTTTTCATGCAGGACTCCGCTATGAATGTTTTTGGACCAGTTTTCGGGCGCATGGAAACTGGTACGTTCATAGCGAAAGGAAACGCACAGCACAATGTGACGCGCCGTTTCCGATGCCGCCTATCAGTGCATGGGACCTTCGGACTTCCACTCGCGCAGCACCTCTTCTTTCGACTTCTTCAAGTAAACAGCCTTGTCGTCGACTTTTTCCACCCAGTCGAGTGGGATCCAGTGGTGCTGCCCGTCTTCTGAGTCGCGTTTGTTGAGCTTGATCATGTCGCCGCCGTCGAGGTGGTCGACAGTGCCGATGTGCTCGCCTTGAGCGCCGCCCATGCTGCCGGCGCCTTTTGCATGGACCATGAGATTCTCGTGGATGTCGGAAATGTTCATGGCGATCCTCCTGTGTGCACAGACGCACATTCTTCACAACGAGACGAAAAAAAGAGCGCCGCGTCCTTCCGGGGTGGCCGGAGAAGCGAACGCTCGATGTTTCTAACATGTGCATCTGAGGTTGGGATCGGATAGTCCCCGCATCGCGGGGTTTTGTGCTTTTACTTGCGGCCGAACAGGCGCAGCAGGCTGAGGAACAGGCCCATGAAGTTGAGGTACATGCTGAAGGCGGCACTGTTTGTGTGTACGTCAAGCGACGAAACGCCACCGCCCGAACGATCGTTGCCGAGCGCGTAGGCAATGCCCCGGATACGCTGTGCGTCGTAGGCGGTGTAGCCCGCGAACGCCACCGTTCCCAGTGCGCCCGAAACAAAATTCAGTTCGGGCAGGTACTGTGCAAACGCGGGAAAGAAACTGCCGGCGACACCCACGAGGCTCAAAAGGAACAGCATACCGAGCCCCATGCTGCAGAACGTCCCGACGGGACCGAGATCGCGCTTGATGACGGAACCCGTGATGACGAGCGAAAGGAAACCTCCCGCCGCGATAAGGAACACCAGACCGAGGGTGGACGCCGGGTAAACGTAACCGAGCACGGAGAGCGTGAACCCCATGAGAACGGAGTACGCACCGAACAAAGCTCGAACGGTACCCTGGCTCAAACGAAACACCGACGCCTGAAACGCGATGATGACGCCCATCTGCGCGAAGAACGTCAACAGCACGAGCGTCTTTCCAAGACCCTGCAACGCAGTGAGAGTAAGACCAGAGGCTGTGAACACAGTTGCGGAAGCGAACGAAAGGAGCACAGCGAATGCCATGCGTTTGTAAACGGACAAAAGGAAACGGCGCGCCGCCTCAGGAATGCTGAGCGCGGAGGGCCTGGGAAGCGCGGTGTCGAACTGGACCATGTCGGACCCTTTCATGGAAATGAGAAGGAGGAAGAATCCGCCCTCGAAGGAAACATCGGATTGGGTGGCAGTGAAGTCAAGACGTGAAAATGTCTTGTCGGCTTTGCCTCTTCGCGAGCCCAGGCTTACTCTCCTCGCGTCGCGCACCGTGCGCGGCGCAAACGAGGGAGGTGACCGTGAAACGCCTGTTGGTAAATTTTGTTGCAGGTTCCTGATAGACGCGTGCACGACCACCAACCTGAACGAAGGCTACGTGGGAGCCACCTTCTGGGACATGCACGACAAGGTGAGCGATGGTTCAGACACCCTGTGGTTCAACGCGCGCGGTGCCGTGCCAGCTCTCTATTTGAACGCCGGTATGAAACAGAAGATGAGTGACTACCGCGAGACGTTCCGCAATGCCGCCAATGCGGAGCACCGCCCCATCATCGATGGCATTTTTGAGATGAACCACACAAAGTAATACTTTCAGTGAGCATCGTGCCTGACCCGCTCATCTCCCTCCAGGCGACGCTGCGGCCAGTGCGCAGTCGCCGCCTGGAATCCCGCCTCTTTTTTTCTACGGCTCGTTGATAGCCGCCCAATAGCTCACAAAGTCTCTCGTTTGCGGAAAGAGCTTTCTGCGATCCGAAATTCGTTTTGAGCAAAATATTTAAATTTTATACCTCTCTCTGACTACCATATGGAACGTCAATTTCGCTCTTTAAACTGCCTCTATGAATACAGAAAATTTTTTATTGCTCAGTCTTTATCTCAAACATTTTTACACCATCCCAATATTTAGGAAGTAAGCCGATTGACCACATCAAATGTGAATGTTAGCGCCACCCGGATGGGAAACAGATTTCCTCTGCATTCCACGCTGTTTTGCCAATCCTTGAAAGGATTATTTGATGAAAACATTTCTTACTTTGTCGGCCCTCGGTTTTTCGTTGTTTTCCACCGCCGCACTCGCGCAGTCAGGCGGCGCTGATTACTCCAACAAGCAGTGCGAAGCCGTTATTGGCGCCTACAAGTACCGCGTCTATCCTTATGGTTCGGCAGGCTTGAACTATGCCGTGCAAATCTGGACAATCGCGACGGGCCAGAAATACGGCGAATACGTGCTCAAGCGCAGCACCGCCACCACCGATCAAGGCGCCGTTTTCACCGGCAGTGGACTCACATATTACCGCAGCCTGCAGGGCTCATCCCAGCGAATCAAGGACGCGCAAAACGGAGGATCGTACATCGGCTGCCGTAGGTAATAAGTCCCCACGTCTGACGGCGTCAGACGGAGAGGTGGGCCACATGGCACCCCAAGCGGCGCGCAGGCTGATAGGAATTGCGTGCGAGGTTGGCAATGGTCGTAACGAGGATGTCCGGATCCACCGGCTTCGCAACGTGCACGCTGTAACCCGCGCGCAGGGCTTTTTTCTTTTCTTCTTCGTGGGTCCACGCCGTAAGCGCGATGGCGGGAGTTTCGCCCCCTTCATCGGGTGAGAGCGCACGCACACGCCGTAGGAAATCGTACCCGTTCTCTTCGGGCAGTCCAATGTCGCTCAACAGGATATCAGGGCGCTGCTCACGCAATTTTTCATACGCCTCGATGGCCGAGGCGGCGACAATGGTTTCAGCGCCAGCGTAACGCAGAATGGTGCTGATAAGGTTGCGCGTGTCGAGCTGTTCATCGACCGCAAGCACCTTCAATCCGGACAGTGGCTTTGCTTCGGACGTCGCTTCAAACGAACTCGTATGTCGTACGCCACGTGTCGATGAAATCAGCGGCAGCGTGAGTGTGAACGTCGATCCGCGTCCAAGCCCTTCGCTTGCCGCACCCACCGAACCTCCATGCGCCAGGGCTATTTCGCGGACGATGGAAAGTCCTATGCCCATTCCGCCGTGTTCCCGCGAGATGCTGGCGCACTGCTGACGGAAGGGATCAAAAACATAAGGCAGGAAGGACGAATCAATGCCCTCACCGGTGTCGCGCACGATGAGTTCGGCATTCATGCCTTTGCGCACAAGCGTGACCGTGATCGATCCGCCGCGCGGCGTGAACTTGAGTGCGTTGTTGAACAGGTTCCAAACGATTTGCTGCAACCTGTTCGGGTCCCCGATAATGGAGTCGGCGCCCACGTCGAGCGCCACCTTCAACGACACTTCTTTTGCGTCGGCTGCGAGCATTACGCATTCAATGGCGTCGCGCACTATTCGGGTGAAATGCACGGGCATGGAAAGTAGGGCAAGCTTGCCGGTGACGATGCGCGACACGTCGAGAAGGTCTTCAATGATCTGGTTCTGTGCCACGGCATTGCGGCGGATGGCACCAACGGCCCGTGAAAATTCTTCGCTACCGGGCCTCAGGCCGGCGAGCAGCTCGCTGTAGGCATGAATGACATGCACGGGAGTGCGCAGTTCGTGTGAAACCGTAGCCAGGAACTCTTCGCGCAGCCGATTGGTGCGGTGCGAGGCTTCCGCTTCGGACCGCATCACTTCTTCCCGACGTCCCGCTTCTTTGCGCATGCGTGCGAGCTTGAGTGTTCCTTCGATACGCGCCGTCAGTTCTCGTGCGCCAAACGGCTTTGCCAGGTAATCGTCGGCGCCTTCCTCGAAGCTCTGGGATTTGGCTTCACTCTCTCCACGCCCCGACACGAGGATAAACGGCATGGCGCCGAGCCTCTCGTGGCCGCGCAACGCGCGCAGCAGCATGACACCATCGACGCGTGGCATCATGAGATCCGAAAGCACAAGATCGAATTCCTGCGTCAGAAGAAACTGCCAGGCCTGCTCGCCGTCGGCCACGCAGAGGATATCGAACCTGTCGGACAGAAGGGTGCGCACGAAGAGCCGCATCTCGGCGTTGTCGTCGACGAACAGGATACGGCCATTTTTGACCGCATGGACGGTTGCGTCAGTCGGCAGAAACGACGGTGAATCTTCGGTCTGCATGGCTTCCTTCTCCCGGCTTTTCGACGCTCCTTCTCCCACCCTTAGGGCGTAAAGGCAACCGCACCCGATTTCACGAATCGACAACGGAACCTTCAGCCTGACGCCTGCGCGCCTCCCATCGAATGATCAAAGCGAGGTGACACGTCGAATGAATCCACACGCTCGGGCGCGAAAGCCACGTAGCCGCCAATGGAACGGGTCTCGTTGTAAGGCTCCTCGTAGGTCCAGGCTATTTCCTCAACGACGCCACCTTCCGTACGCGCATCGAAATAACTTGCTTCCCCCTTGAAAGGACAGTGCGTGTGCTTGGCGCTGCGCTCCAACTGATCCATCGCCACATCTTCGCGGGGAAGATAATACACCGGATCGCGCCCGTGCTCTTCCACCACGATGACATGCTCGCTGTCGGCGATACGCTTGCCTTTCAACGTGATCTTCACGCGCACCGGAAGGGGTCGCATGAGCAGCGAGTGTTCGGGATGTTCACCGTATCCAGGGCCGTGTGACATGGTAATGCTCCTTGGCAAAGAGGCACGTGTGCGCTCCCACGTTCTAAAAGAACACTCCGCATCCGCGTGGGTCAAGCGCAAGTCCTTCGCCTGGGTCTAGAATGGAGGATCACAAAGTGGCCTTGCTGTCAGAGCGCATGCGCCCCGATGCCGCACACCCTGAACGGGTTGTGGGCGCTGCACGCCGGATCTGGAACCGTGAGTTCCGCATGTGGCTCTCCGAAAATCGTTTTCACGCCGTGCTCTGGGGTCCGCCGGGAAGCGGCAAGACAACGCTCGCACGCATGCTTGGCGAGGCCTCAGGACTCACGTTCACAGCGCTGTCGGCGGTTCGTGACGGCGTGAAGGAGATTCGAGCCGCGGTGGAAAAACACCCCGGGCAAATCCTGTTCATCGACGAAATTCACCGCCTCACGAAGTCACAGCAGGACGTGCTTCTTCCTGTCCTCGAATATGCGGAATGCTGGATCCTCGGAGCCACCACCGAGTCACCCATGGTGAGCCTCAATCCAGCCATACTGAGCCGCATCCGCACGCTTTACGTGGCACCGCCGAGCCACTCCGAAGTGGTGGCCGCCCTGCGAGCTGGCATCGACCGCATGGAAGCGGACAGGGGAGAATCCTACGAGCCTGGCAAACGAAAACACCTGCTGGCTCTGGCAGAAAACAATGTCGCCAAAGCCGCGGCCGGCGATGTTCGCTTTGGACTCAATCTCATCGAGAATCTGGCTGCGTGCGCAACCGAGGAGGAGGAGCAGGAACTCTTGCACAATCTGCAGCGCGCCTACACCGACAAGGGTCATTACGACCACGCGAGCGCGATGATCAAAAGCATGCGCGGCTCCGATCCGGACGCTGCGCTGTATTACGCCATCTCGGCCATAGACTCTGGCGAAGATCCGCTGTTCGTGTTGCGACGCTGCGTTATTTTCGCATCGGAAGATGTGGGAAATGCGGATCCACAGGCACTGGCCGTGGCGGTGAACGCCTACCGAGCCGTGGAGTGCGTTGGCATGCCAGAGGGAAGAATTCCCATTGCGCAAGCGGTGACTTATCTGGCGGGCACGGTGAAGAGCAACCGCGCATACATGGCTATCTCAACCGTACGCGAGTGGAAGAAGTCCGCGGAGGAACACCTCAAGGAACCGAGCGATCTGCTGCCTCCACGTGAACTGACATTGGCGGGAAAAAGCGAATACAAATACCCACACGCATTTCCAGGATCATTTGTTCCGTTTGAATATCTGCCTGCCGCCATCGCCTCACAGCGCGAAGCGCAAGGCCCCGCTTACAGACCAAGCGAAGCGGGTGTGGAAAAGCGTTTGAGGGAACGTCTGATGGAACTGTGGGACACGTGGCGCAGCACGCGAGCCGGTCGCACATAAAACACGGCAAGCGAGCGCCTCAACGGCCGCCATGGATCGTGCAGAGATCAACACAACCTCAGACTCTTTTTTTTAATGATTTCAACAATTGGCTGGCTAATCATCAAAAGACCAAATTCTCAGTTTTTGCCGCGAAACCTATGCAAATTCAATCGCACTTTCGCCTTCGGACGGAGGCGTACGATGACATGCGCCGAATGCCGGTTTTCCAAAGTCCTTGAACCTGCCTTCAGTTGATGTTACCTGCTGCAAGTCATCAGGACGACTGGCACCTTTCAAACCAGCCAGCCCTCCCCCGAAAAGAGAGATCCTTTGAACGACCTGAACCCAAATGGAAGCGTCGAAATCGACACCGAAGAAGTAGTGTACGCCATCGATCCGTCCAGCATTGAACTTGACGAAGACGAACTCGCGGGCCTTGCGCCGCTCGCGGATCTGGCAGGCGACGCTCTCGACATTCCGGAGCTCGTAAAGGCTTCGGGCTTCCATTTCGTCCCGGAAAAAACGCGCGCGCTGCTCTCCAGCCAGGGCATTGATCTGCCCACGCAGATCCAGGAAAAAGCCGTGGCCATTGCGATCACTGGCCGCGACGTGCTGGCGCAGTCGCACACCGGATCGGGCAAAACGCTCGCGTTCGGCCTTTCCCTTGGCCTGCGCCTCGGCGCCGCGCCCGCAGCGAAAAGCGGCGCACCTGTCGGCAGCCCTCGTTGGACGGGCGGCCGTTCCGTGCGCGGACTCGTGCTCACGCCCACGCGTGAACTCGCCACGCAGGTCACCTCGGTGCTGGAAACCGTGCTTGCCACAATGAACCTTCGCGTGATGGCCATCACCGGCGGTGCGAGCTACAGCGCGCAAAAGCGTTCGCTCGATCGTGGTGCCGACGTTGTCGTCGGAACGCCAGGCCGTATCGTCGACCTCGTGACCTCCGGTACGCTCGACCTTTCGACGGTTGAAATGTTCGTGCTCGACGAAGTCGACGAGATGCTCGACATCGGCTTCTCCGAAGCGCTCAAGGAGATCCGTGCGAAGGTCGGCGCAAACGCGCAGGCTCTCTTCTTCTCGGCGACGCTCAACCCGAAAATCCGCTCGCTCGCACGCACGCTTCTGCGTGACCCGGCCGAAGTCTCGGCCAAGCGCGAAGAAGGCGTCGACATCGGCGTCATCGAGCACGGCTACCTCGAAGTCCATTCGGGCGGGGAATTCAAGGCGCTCATCAACGCGATGCTTTTCCACAATCCCGAGCAGGCACTCGTGTTCTGCAAAACACGCGCTGAGTGCGCCGAACTCGTGGACGGTCTCGTTCAACGTGGCCTCAACGCCGCTGCGCTGCACGGCGATCTGTCGCAGGAAGAACGTAACAGCACGATGGCGAAATTCCGCGACAAGCGTTGCCAGTTCCTCGTGGCCACCAACGTGGCAGCGCGCGGCATCGACGTGCAGAATCTGCCGCTCGTGGTGAACTTCAGCGTTCCCTACGAACTCGAAAGCTATACACACCGCACTGGCCGCACCGGTCGCGCGGGCGCTGCCGGCAAGGCGTGGACCATCGTTACGCCAAAGACCGCACGCGGATTCGAATTCCTCATGCGCCAGTTGAAGATCAAGCCTACGCTCGTGCCCGTCCCCACGCATGTGGAAGTCGCGCAGCGCACGCTCGAGTCTCTCCTCGAGACGCTCAAGACGGAAGCCGTCGAAGGCAGCAAGAACAGCAACAACAAGACCGTGTCGAAGGCCGTCTCGCGCGCCATGGCGGATGTTTCGGCCGAAGACAAGAGCGTCCTGCTTGAGAGCCTGTTGCGTCGTCACCTGGAGAAGCTCGAGAGCTTCTACATGGACACCTTGGTGGCACAGCGTCGCCTGGTGAATCTGGACCTGGCACCGCGTCCCGCCTTCGGTGGTGGTGAGCGCAAGTTTGGCCAAGGTGGACAGGGTGGAGATCGTGGCGGCGACCGTCGTTACGGCGGCGGCGGCGGCGGTGGCTACTCCGACCGCAAGTTCGGTGGCGCAGGCGGCGCAGCCCCAGGTGGCGCGAAGCCCTGGCAAAAGCCTCGCTTTGACGCAGGCGCAAGCAAGCCTCGCTTTGATGCCGGCAAACCCGCTCCCGCCTGGAAAAAAGACGTCAAGCCCGCCTTCCCGCGCGGCGACCAGCCGAAATGACTGGGCTTCGGATCGTTTCATGGAACGTCAACGGCATCCGCTCGGTGGGCCGCCAGGGTTTCGTGGAATGGTTCGAAAAAGAGCGCCCTGACGTTTGCCTGTTGCAGGAGGTCCGCGCGGATCACGCTCAGTGGCCTGAGGGCCTGCTGGGACATCTCGCGGACGAAGACGGCTATGAGCTTGTGTCCTCCATTGCGCAGAAGAAGGGTTACAGCGGCACGTCGGTGCTGGTGCGAAAGGGACTCCGGGCGCGCTTAGGCGGTGGGAGCGGCACTGGCAGTGCGTCCCCCTCACACCTGGATTTCCTCCATCCCGTCTCGTTGAATGAGGGACGTTTCTGCGGAGTGCGTTTGGGCGAGCGCCTGATCGTGGCCTCCGCGTACTTTCCCAATAGTCAGCGCGGCGGCGCCCGCCTGCCCGCGAAGCTCGAATTCTGCGAGGCCCTGCTTGCGCAGCTGCAACGCTGGCGCTCGGAAGGAACGCAGGTGGTGCTGGGTGGTGACTACAACATCGCGCACACCGAACTCGATCTGGCGAATCCCAAATCCAACGTCAAGAATGCCGGATTTCTTCCCGAAGAGCGCGCATGGATGACGCGTTTTCTGGAGGCGGGCTGGGTGGATTCCTTTCGCCTTTTCACGCAAGGAAACGGCCACTACACTTGGTGGTCGAATCTTGCGGGCGTGCGCGAGAGGAACATCGGATGGCGCATCGACTACATTGCGGTGAATGCTGAACTCAAAGGCGCCGTGCGGAAGGCTCAGATCCACGCGCAGACTTTGGGCTCGGATCACTGCCCCGTTTCCGTTTTGATGGACCTTTGACACCAGAAAACGTCGCGAGAAGTGTGCGGAGGGCGCTTGCAGGCACGCGGCTTTCCTCAAAACCCTTCCAAGGGTCGACGTCATCAGCATCTCCTTAGTCTTGGAAAAATCCCGCATCCGGTTGTACTGTGAAAGGCTCATGGCGCAACTCCCTGACTCGTGTCCGTCCGCGGACTTTTTACACGAACGAGAGCGCGCCCGCGCCCGAACTTCAGTCATCCGCCCACCAATTGCGGCACGAGCAAGAACCTTCCGGAAAGACGAGAATGATCAGCCTCAACGACCTCACGATGCGCTTCGGACCTAAAGTTCTGTTTGAAAGCATCAACGCACGTTTCAATCCCGGTTGCACTTACGGGATCATCGGCGCAAACGGCGCCGGCAAATCAACGCTCCTGAAGATCATCGCGGGCATTCTCGAACCCGATACAGGCAGCGTCACCTATGGCAAGGATCTGCGCCTGGGATTCCTCAAGCAGGACCATTTCGCGTACGACGAAGAAAGCATCCTCGGCACGGTCATCATGGGCAACAAACCGCTGTGGGATGCCATGGTGGAGAAAGAGCAGATCTACGAACGCGCCACTTTCACTGACGCCGAGAACGACAGGCTTGGCGACCTGGAAATGGTGGTCGCGGAGAACGACGGATACGACGCCGACACCGTAGCGGCACAGCTGCTCGAGGGCCTCGGAATTCCAGCGACAAAGCACAACGACAAGATGAAAACGCTCGCAGGCGGTCAAAAGGTGCGCGTGTTGCTGGCGCAGTGTCTGTTTCCCAAGCCCGACATCCTGCTGCTCGATGAGCCCACGAACAACCTCGATGTCCACTCCATCCGCTGGCTTGAAAACACGATCAAGCAGCGCGAAGGCATCACGCTCATCGTTTCGCACGATCGCCACTTCCTCAACTCCACAGTCACGCACATCGCTGACGTGGACTGCAACACCATCCGTTTCTTTACAGGCGACTACGACTACTTCGTGGCGGCGAGCACGCTTGCCGGCGAGCAAAAAGAGCTCGGCAACATGAAGATCGAGAAGCGCAAGGCGGAACTGGAAGCGTTCGTGGCGCGCTTTTCGGCGAACGCGAGCAAGAGCAGTCAGGCATCCAGCCGGCAAAAACTCCTCGAAAAACTCGACAAGCAGATGGAGGAGATCGTTCCTTCGCGCAGGCTCTATCCGAAGTTCCAATTTCGTCCCGAAAAGCAGCTTGGCAAGCAGCTCCTCAAGGTCGAACATGTGGCCAAGACCTTTCCCCCATCGGAAGGTGAAACGGAGCCGAAGACTCTCTACAAAGACCTTCACCTGCACCTGAATCCAGGCGATCGCCTGGCCATCGTAGGACCAAACGGTGTGGGAAAAACCACGCTGCTCAAAATGCTCGTGGAAGAGCTGACGCCTGACCAAGGAAAAATCCAGTGGGGCGTGAGCGCGCAGATTGGTTATTTTCCGCAGGACCACAAGGAGGCATTGCCTTCAGGCACCACGCCGTTTCAGTGGCTGCAGAGTTTCCGGCCCCAAGAGCCGAATGAATATTTCCGTGGATTCCTCGGCCGCATGTTGTTCAAGGGCCCCGAGCAGGACAAGCCCACACAGGCGCTCAGCGGTGGCGAACGCGCACGTGTTCTCTTCTCCAAGCTCATGATGGAGGGCGCCAACGTCATGCTGCTCGACGAGCCCACAAACCACTTGGACCTCGAGTCGATCACGTCGCTCAATGACGCTCTCAAGCAATTTCCAGGTTCGCTCATTTTTGTGAGCCACGACCTGGACTTCATCACATCGCTGGCCAACCGCGTGCTCGAGATCCGTGAAGGCGGCGAATGCCGATTCATGGATCTCACTGAATCCGGATTTGGAGTCTGAGCGGAGTTTCTTCCTGCGTGTGGCGCCCTGTGTTTATTTGTCCTCTTCCACGCGGAGCGATTCGCTGGGAACGAGAACAAACGTGCTCGCGCCCGGTTTTTTCCAGCGGATTTGCAGAGAGAATGCGCCGATAGGTCCCTGATAGAAATCGGTGACCATGCGGTAAATGCCTTTCTTCAGCGTCACCGGTGCGCCGGTTTGCGCGGACGAACTGTGGTCGCCGCCATTCAACACAGCGTAAACCGGCGCGGTCAGACCTGGGCCTTCTATGAGTCGCATTGTCGAACCGTCGTCGGAATAGGACTGAAATTGGTATTGGCCGTCTTCCTCGATCACGAGGAGGTTTTCGAAACGAATTCCGAAATACTCTTTGAGATCCCGGTAGCCCTCAATGATGAATCCGTTGTTTCCTGGGCAGGACTGATCAGCACTCTGCTGACATGTCAGGTCGAGCGCGGGCACGTAGATGCTTGCCCGCGACATGGGAGCTATCTTGTCGAAATCGGGCATCCGTTTGCCATCAGGCAACGTCAACAAAGGGTGGCCGCCCGTTTTTATGAGAGGATAAAAGGTTCCCTTTGCGCCCCGTGAGAGCACGGTTGTAGAGATGAGGGTTTCATCCGCGAGGACATCGATCTTCATGTCCGCCTCGCAATTGCCATCGGCAAAGGCGACTTTGAGCTCCGCCTGCGATGCGGCGGAACGCGCTGTATCGGCGACCACGAATGCACCGGGCTCCAGGCTCGTCCCTGATGGCAGCGGCTTCGCGGCGGTGTAAACAAGCTTGTTTCCCATGGGTGCGTCTGTCGTTGGAAGAACGACCTTGCCGCCCCTCTTTGCCGCCAGTTGCGAGATGGAATTGTAGAAATCCAGGGGGCAGGTCACGAGCGTAGGCACAGCCTCGACCGCGGGCGAAAGCTCGGCAGCCGGCGGCGGCTGGGACGTGCCAGTGTCAGATGCCACTGCCGTTGGCACGGGCAAAGCTGGCGGGTCAACCTGCACAAGACTGTCGGGCACCGTCTTGCCGATCTTGGCAGCCTGATCGGCGACGGAGTCCACGCGCGATTCCTTCTTGGGGGTGGCGTGAGTGGATGTCTTGCTCACTGATCCGAAGGTAGTCTTCGCGCCGCAACCAACCAGCACCGCGATGACACTGCCAGACAACAACAAGCGTTTCATATTCACCCCGTGGTAAAAACTCCGACCTTGACACCTCCTTGTCGGTACGGGTTCTTGAAACCTTGATGCCGCCTCAAAAAACTTTGTCGTAACAAGGATCTGTCGAAATCGTTGCTCACAGCAGCATCGCACCGAGACGAGCGACCTTCACTGCGACCTGATACGGAAACCTGTGCTTTTCGTACTCGTCGAGATCGATGGCACAGGAGTTTGTGAAATCGCGCTCCAGCATGCGAGTCACGTCCGACACGAATTCGCTGTTCGCCACGAATGCCATCACTTCGAAATTCAGGTGAAACGATCGATTGTCGAAGTTCACCGAGCCGACGCCCGCCATGACCTCGTCCACAAGGATGACTTTTTGATGGCTGAACCCTTTCGTGTAACAGAACATTTTGACGCCCACGGCCTTGAGTTCCGCATAGAAGGATATGGTGCAAAGCTGCGTCACGATGTGGTCGGGTTTTTGCGGGATGAGAATGCGAACATCGACACCACGCATCGCGGCGGTTTTCAGCGCGGCCAGCGAAGGATCATCGGGTACGAAGTAGGGCGTCACGATCCACAGGCGCTCGCGCGCAACGTCAATAAGGCTTCCATAAAATAGCGAGCACGAATCCAGTGCGTCGGCAGGGCCCGTTGGAAGCACAAGCACTTCGGCGCCTTCATGCGAAGGCGCTTCCACGTCCCAGTTCACCTCCGGCAGCTCGTCGGTGGCCCAATACCAGTCGCGCAAAAACGAGAGCTGCATGCTCAGCACTGCGGGGCCTTCGATCCGCACATGCGTGTCGCGCCAGTAGCCGATGGCACGGTCACGGCCCAGTTGTTCTTCGCCGATATTGAGGCCTCCCGTGAAACCGACCTTGCCGTCGATGACCAGGATCTTGCGGTGGTTGCGGAAGTTGAGCTGGAATCGATTGCCGCGGCCCTTTGTCGTCTTGAAGCCCGACACAGCGATGCCGGCCCGCGCGGCATCGCTCAGAAACTCCGTGCTGAGGTCGTTGGACCCAATTTCATCATAAAGGAGAAACACCTTAACACCGGATGCAGCCGCCTCCGCGAGCGCTGCAAGGAAACGCCGCCCCACCTCATCGTCGTTGATGATGTAGCTCTGAAATAGAATGTAAGAGCGCGCCCGGCGGATGCCCGCAATCATGGAATCGTAAGTCTCCTTGCCATCCACGAGCAACCCGGCTTTGTTTCCAATGGTGAATGGAATGATCCAGAGCTTTTCGGCAGTGCGTTCCAGTGATTGGAGGGCATACGACATGCGTGCATGCAGCGGCTTCACCTCGTCGAATTCGCGTTCTATGCGCTTGTCCACCGTGTTTTGAGTGTTGCGCAATGCTTCCGTATAGCCATTGAACTTGCGCTGTCCAAAAATCCAGTATGCGGGGATTCCGAGGTAAGGAAGCGCAAGAAGGAACACGCTCCACGCAATGGCGCTTTGCGAGAGGCGCACATTCATGACAGCGTGGATGGCGTGGACGATGCCAAGAAAATGGACCGCCGCCGCGAGCACACCCCAAAACGTTATGGTGTCGGGCTCGAACAGGTACGCAAGCAGCATCATGGGGTGCCGAATTCTGCAAACAGCGGGGTGTGATCGGAAAGCTCACTCCAGGGACGCCCGGTGAGGGCCTCGGCCGCGCGGGGCGCAAGGCCGCGCGCGTAAATCCGATCGAGGCGCAAAACCGGGAGCCAACTCGGAAACGACCTGGCGTAGTGTCCGTGCAACTGCTTGTGCACTTCCTGCACATCCAAGCGATTTTCAAGCAGCCGACCGGCCTGGTATTTCCAGTCGTTGAAATCGCCCGCGATGACAAGCGGAGCATCCGCGGGAACATGCGAGGCCACACGATCGCACAGGATTTGGATCTGTTTGAGACGCCCGCTTTCGCGCAGGTCGAGGTGGAGGCAAATGAGGTGAAGCTGTTTTTCGAGCTGCGGAATCTCCACCACACCGTGCAGCAGGCCACGCCGCTCAAGTTTATTGGTGGAAACGTCAATGTTCTCCCAAGACACGAATCCATGTTTGCTGAGGATGGCATTGCCATGGTGGCCCGACGAATAAACGGCGTTTTTGCCATACACATGGTGCGGCCACAGAGAGTCCGCGATGTACTCGAACTGCGGCTGAGTGGGCCACTCCTCCACTGTTTTCGCGTGGCCCGTGTGTTCGCCCAAAACCTCCTGCAGGAACACGATGTCGGCATTGGTGATTTCGAGCACCTGTCGGATTCGCTCGAGAACGAAACGCCTGTTTCCTTGAGTGAAGCCCTTGTGGATGTTGTAGGACAGAATCCGCAGATCGGGGGGTCTCGAATGCATCGCGCGTCTCCCATGAGAGGCAGGGCACTGGCGGCGTAACCCCGTATCTTCGCCAGCATGACACCGTCCGCGTATGAGCTGCAACTGTCACCCGGCTCAGGCCACGATGATGCGCAGGACGCCACAGAGTGGAACAGAGCGCGAGGCGGCAGCGCGCGCATCATGGAACCCCCCAGCGACTTTCGGTCGCGTTGGACCAAAGGCCGCGTGTATTTGATCGGGAGGCAATTGCAGGGTTTTCGGCGGGGGTGGCAATGGAACAACGGGCACTATTGGAACCCGGCCTCACGTGCTGGCGGAAGGCCAGGACGCGCCGTTTCGCGATGCTCGTCGACGCGTGCGAGTATTATGCGGCACTTGCCGATGCGCTTGAAAATGCACAATCGGAGATTGTCATCCTGGCGTGGGATTTCGACACGCGCACGCCTCTGCGTCGCAAGGGCGATGCCGTGGAGTCATTTTCTGACATCGCCCACCGCGTGTTGAGGGCCAACCCCGATCTCACGCTCACTGTGCTTTGTTGGCACTTTCACCCCGTGTACGCGCTCGACAGGGAGAAACATCCCGAGCGGGCTTTTGCGGCCGACGTGTCTTCGCGCGTGCGATACGTGCGAGACGATCGCTGCCCGCCGCGCGGTTCGCACCATCAAAAAATCGTGGTTATCGATTGCAAAATAGCCTTCCAGGGCGGCCTCGACATCGGTCAGGGCCGGTGGGACACCCGCGGGCATCTGCCCGACGACGCACGCAGAGTCCGGCACGACGGCAAACCCTATATTCCCTACCACGACTGCATGGCACTCGTGGACGGCCCACTTTCTGTTACCTTGCGTGATCTGTTCCGATTGCGCTGGAAGAGTGCCACCGGGGACGAAATTCCCGAAGCCGAGGAGCGCACAAACGACCCCTGGCCTGCGTCTGTGCCCAGCGTGGCAGAGGATTTGGTGTTCGGCGTGAGTCGCACGGATCCCGGGTGCAAAGGCGACCCTCGCGTCACCGAGATAGAGGCACTGCTGTTGCGGCTCATCGCCTCGGCGCGCAAGACTCTCTACATGGAGACGCAGTATTTCAGCAGCCAATTGCTTGCGTGTGCCATCGCACAGAGATTGGAGGAACCCGAAGGACCCGAGGTGCTTATCGTTGTGCCGAAGCGCTTTGGTGGCTTTGTGGAACGTCACACGGTGGGCGCACGGCAGGCACGACTGATCCGTTGGCTACAGGCGCGCGATCCACATGGCCGTTTTCGCGCGGTGAGCCCCATGTCCGACCTTTGGGCAAAAAAGCATATCCATGTGCATGCGAAAATCGTGGCCGTAGACGACGACGCATTTTGCGTGGGTTCGGCAAACTGCAACGCACGTTCGCTCGGGTACGACACGGAAGTTGGACTGACCCTCGTGGCGGCCGAACACGCAAATGATGGCAAGACCGCCGAGCTGGCGGCACGCCGCACCATCACCTTGCTGCGCGACGATCTGATAAGGGAACATCTCGGTCTTGACCTTGCGGTGTGGCAGGATCTCCTGGCACGCAAAGGAAGTGTGCTGCGTGCCGTGGAGGCGGCTCCTCGTCAGGCACGCACGGTCGTGATGGCGACAAATCACACATCGACGGCAGGGGTCGTGCTCGCCGCGTTCGTGAACTACGTCGACCCCAAGCGCCCTCACCTCTACGGAGAGCCGCCGCCCACCGAGGAGCTGCTTCCAAACCCGGAGCGACCGCGCACGGCACGTTCAGCACGTTCGTCCGCTCTTGCGCTCGTGAGCCTGCTTGCTCTCTTGTGTTCCCTTGTTCTCGTGTGGCGCTTCACGCCGCTGTCACAGTGGCTCGACGTGGAGCGCGTCTCCACACTCGCTCGTTCCGTCTGGGAGATGCCTCTTGGCCCCCTTGCCATCGTAGGGGCCATCTTCCTCCTCGCCACGTTCATGTTCCCCATGAGTCTTCTCACCGCGGCCGCGGCCGTGACGCTTGAACCCATCCCAGCCATACTCACATCGTTTCTCGGCGCGATGCTGTCGGGGCTCTTTATGTATGCAGTGGGGCGAGCTGTGGGTGCGCAGGCCGTAGAATCACTTCTTGGGGAGCGCTTCCGCAAGATTCGGTTGATCGAGCGACTGCGTCAGACGACGCTCTTGCCCGTCATCGTGTTCCGTCTGCTCCCGGTGGCTCCTTACACGCTCCTCAACATCGCGTTCGGCGCCGGACGGATCCCTTTTGGAATCTACGCCCTTGGGACAGCCATCGCTCTGCTGCCCGGAAAGATCGCTGCTGTCTTTTCGCAA
>Ga0163152_10003213_pt1 | contig 21562 bp, 16 predicted proteins | sample OliLakLV19MP8IB2_FD_148635 | JGI IMG/M metagenome (GOLD analysis project Ga0163152, IMG submission 148635) | Freshwater microbial mat bacterial communities from Lake Vanda, McMurdo Dry Valleys, Antarctica - Oligotrophic Lake LV.19.MP8.IB-2 | ecosystem: Environmental > Aquatic > Freshwater >...
GTGTCGCGCGCCGCCCCGGCGCGCGACACCGGCACCGAGCGCGCCGCGCCGACGCGCGAAGCCCGCACCGAGCGAGCAGGCCCCGCGCGCGAAGCCCGTACCGAGCGAGCCGCCCCGGCGCGCGAAGCCCGCACCGAACGCGCGGCCCCCGAGCGCGACGCCCACACCGAGCGCGCAGCACCCGCTCGCGATCGCGATGCCGGGCGCGCAGCGCCTCCGCGCGACACGCGGACCGAGCGTGCGAGTCCCGCACGCGAATCCCGCAGCGAACGCGCGGACCCCGCGCGTGAGGAGCGTCCCGCGCGCAGCTCCGAGCCGCGCTCGACGCCGCCGCGCGAGCGCACGCTCCGCGACGCCCCCACGCACCGCAGCGCGGACGCGCCGCGTGCCACACCGTCCCGCAGCGAAGAACCGCCGCGTTCCGCGCCGCGTCGCACGGCCGAAGCACCGCGCTCGCGTCGACCCGAAGAACCCGCTGGTCCGCCGACCACGCGCGGACCGCGGATGCCCGCGCGCGATGCCTCGGACGAGCCGCGTCGCGAGAGCGGCCCGCGCCGCACGTCTCCGCCGCCGCGCGCGCCCGGCCACGTGCCGCGTGCGTCGGATCGGCCCGCCGACGAGCCGCGCGGACGTGAACACGGAGGCGGCCGCTAGACTGGACTCGGGCCCTCTCGCGTGGGCTCGACCAGGACGACCATGGGCGGGCAGAACCCTTTCCTGAAGAGCACGACGGCCGGCAAGCCGACGAAGCCCTACACGATCACGTTCCTGCCGGACGGCGTGAAGGTGGGGGTGAAGCCGAACGAGGTCCCCTACTCGCGCGACGGCCTGCCCGGCTCCGTGCTCGAGATCGCGCTGGGCCACGGCGTGCAGATCGACCACGCTTGCGGCGGCGTGAACGCCTGCTCGACCTGCCACGTCATCGTGCGCGAGGGCTTCGAGTCGATGCCGTCTGCGACGGAGGACGAGGAAGACCAGCTCGACAACGCGCGCGGCCTGACGCCGACGTCGCGGCTGGCGTGCCAGGCGGTGCCGGACGGATCGCGCGACGTCGTCGTCGAGATCCCGAGCTGGAACCGCAACATGGTGCGCGAGGACAACCATTGAGGCGTCCGTGCTCCCTTTGAGCGGGGTCCTCCCGCGCCAGACCGCGGGGAGCTGAGCCTGCGCGGACTCATTGCCCCTCCTCGCCGCGGGGCTCCGATGTTGTCCTCGGATCCTAGGGACGGCGGATCCGCGTTCGGGCCTTTTCCGGATCCGGCCGGCGAGCGCGGCGGCGCGGAGTGGCCCGCGCTGACGCCCTTCCCCGAGCCGCTCGGGCCGGGCGCATCAGGAGACGGGCGGGGAAACCCGAAGAGGGGCGGGGTCGTGTCCCCCGTCCAAGACTCCACCGTTCCCGGCACCCCGGAGACCGTCGCCGCGGGCGGGGGTTCCTCGGGGGGTCCGCCCGCGTCCCTCGCCGCGACGCCGTTGTCGAGCTACATCCCGACGCTCGACGGCTGGCGCGCGATCGCGATCCTGCTCGTGCTCGTCGCGCACGCACGCTTCCGCTTCGTCGGCCCGGGCAGCGATCACCCCAGCGAGTGGCTCGAAAACCTGCTGTCCCAAGCCGTGGTCGGCGTGCCGATCTTCTTCGGCATCAGCGGGCTCCTGATCTGCTCGCGCCTGCTCGACGAGACGCGGCTCGCCGGCTCGATCAGCTTGCGCGGCTTCTACACGCGCAGGTTCTTCCGCATCCTCCCGCCTTACCTGCTGGCGATCGCCGCGATCGTCGTGATGGCGCACTTCAGCGCGGTAGACATCCCCGGCGGCGACATCGCCAGCTCGCTGTTCTTCTACCGCAACTACTGGCCCACGTCGGCGGCCAGCGGCTGGTACACGATCCACTTCTGGTCGCTGGCCGTCGAGGAGCACTTCTACCTGATCCTGCCCGGGCTCCTGATCCTGTGCGGGAAGCGATCGCTGGCCGTGATCCTGTTGCTGGCCGGCACGATCGCGCTGTGGCGCTCGATCCAGAGCCACACCGGGATCCTGTCACCCGGCGTGCGCTTCCTGACGTACCGCACGGACATCCGGATCGACGGTCTCCTGTTCGGCGCCGCGGCCGCGTTCGTGCTCGTCTCGCCGATGTGGATTCCGCGCTTTCGTCGCTTCCTGACCGCGCCGGTGCTGGTGGTCTGCGCCCTCGTGCTCGCCGCGGGGATGTGGCGGAACGTGACCGGCATCGACACGATCGTCGCGATGATCGTCCCGTTCATCCTGCTGGGCACCGTGCTGCGCCCGACGGAACTCTTCGGACTCGTGCTGGAGTGGGGACCTCTGCGCTGGATCGGCCGGATCTCGTACAGCCTCTACCTGTGGCAGCAGCTCTTCTTCGCGCCCGTGAAGGTGCCGATGGAGACGCGCGCGCTCCCGCACCTGCTCCCGGACTGGACGCAGCAGCTCCCCTGGAGCCTGGCGTGCGTGTTCGCGTGCGCGATCGTCAGCTACTACGTGCTCGAGCGCCCGCTCACGCGCCTCGGACGGCGGCTGGCCAAGCCCCCGACCGAGGGACGGCCGGTCTGACGGGCGCGTCGAGCTTGCAGTTGGGGTGGAGGTGAGGTGAAGCTCGCGCTGCATGAGGCGCCGCGTCGCGATCGTCCTGTGGAACTGCCGTCTTTTCGAGGGTCTACGCTGACGTCGTGCGCGAGCAGGTGATCGGACGTGCTCGCTGGGATGAGCCGCCGCACCCGTTCGTGACCGACCTTGGCGGTCGCGCGCGCGTTCGGGCGGCCGAGGTGAGCGCCGAACTGACACGCGAGATCACCGCTTCGAGCCAGACAGCGGCAGGGCGTCGGCGCCGTGCGCACGCGCCGGACTCTTCTCGCCCAAGCGCAAATCCCCCTGGGCCGCATCCATGAAGCCTGGATCCACGTTGCCCCTCGGGTCCTTCTCGACGACTGGGAGCCGCGGAATGCTGCGCGCCGGCGCGTCGATGCAATACCAGTAGTTGCGTGCGAACTGGAACGTCGCGGTCGCGACGTGGGGCCCGACGTTCACGGGCGTCGACACCTCGTCCGAGCGCCACACCACGAGGTTGTCCGTGAACGTGCCGTTGCGACTTGGCACGAATCCCGGCTCGCGGGTCTCCTGCAGGATGCGCAGGAACCACTTTCTCGGCCGATAGAACGTGTTCCAGCGCGCGGTCGCCCCGTCCACGCCGACGAACGCGATCGGCGCCTCCGACCCGATGAACGTGCAGCCCTCGATCGTGATGTCCTTGGCCTCGAATGTCTCGGGCTTCGGACGGAAGTAGGCCAGCGCCGTCGAGCCGCCGATGTTCACGGCGCGCTGGCCGGCGTGCTCGAAACGGCTGCGGCGGATCGTGACGTCGCGCGTGCCGCCCTTCGTCTGGACACCCGTCGAGGCCGGGTCCTCCTCGCGATCGCGAAACGTGCAGTCCTCGATGACGCCGCGGTGACAGCCGACCATGTCGACCGCCGAGCCGCCGCGCCCCCAGGTCTGGACCGTGCAGCCCTCGAGACGGAAGTCGTCCAGACCGGAGAGCTTGATGCCGTCCTCGTTTCCGCTTCGTCCACAGTCGCGCACGGTGACGTCGCGCAGGACGACGTGGTGGGACGGCGTGTCGAACGAGCCGCCGTCGTCGATGTTGAGCCCGTTCTCCGGCGCTCCGACGACGTGGAGTCCGATCAGCTCGACGTGTGCCACGTCGGAGAGTTGCATGCCGCGGAATACGGGCGGCGCGGTCGCGTCGGCACAGGTCAGCACGATCGGGCGCTCCGGCTCGCCCTTCAGGTTGGCGACCTGGATCCGGTCGTACTCGCCCGGGTGCACGACGATGCGCGATCCCGGGCCGGCCGCCGCGAGCGCGGCGCGCAACTCGGCCGTCGTCGACACTTCGACGGTCGCGGATGGATACGCGGCCAGCAGCAAGGACGCCGTCCAACGGAGGTGCATGGCGAAACAGTAGCACCAGGCTCGCGCTGGCGGCCCCGCTTCAGTGTCGGACCGTCCTAGGCCGATAGGACAGTCAGCCCGATGGAAGCGCGCCTGCACATCGAAATCGACCCGCGCGCCGACCTGCCACCCAGCGAGCAGCTCGCACAGCAGATCCGCTTCGCCGTCGCGGCGGCCGAGCTGCGACCCGGCGACCGCCTGCCGTCGGTACGCGCGCTGGCCGTCGAGGCGCTCGTGAACCCGAACACGGTCGGAAAGGCCTGGCGCGACTTGGAACGCGAAGGCGTGCTCGAGTCGCGCCCCGGAGACGGCGTGTTCGTCGCGCGCGGAGCGCTCAAGGTCTGCGTGGCGGCGCGCGACGCCGTGCTGCGCGAACGGGTCGAACGTCTCGTCGCCGACGCCCACTCCGCGGGGCTCTCGCGTGGCGACGTGCAAACGTGGGTGGACGAGGCGTGGACGCGCCGGCGCGGATGGAAACGGGTGGGAGGACTGTGATGAGCAACGACTTGGATCCGGTGGTGAGCGTGAAGGGCCTGCGCGTGCGGTTCGGACGCCGCACGATCCTCGACGGCCTCGACCTCGACGTGCCGCGCGGGAGCGTGATGGCACTCGTCGGCCGCAACGGCGTGGGCAAGTCGACGCTGTTGCGCGTGCTGGTCGGTGCGCTCTTGCCACAGGCCGGCGCCGCGCGCGTCCTGGGTCTCGATCCGACGCGCGAAGGTCCGCGCGTGCGCGCGCGGATCGGCTACGTGCCGGATCGCATCGACGTGCCGAGCTGGATGCGCGGCCGCGACTGGCTCGCGTTCGTGGCGCGCTTCTATCCCACGTGGAGTACCACTGAGCAGCGTCGCTGGCTCGACGTGCTGGCGCTCGAGGACGGCACAAAGGTCAGCGCGATGTCGAAGGGGGCGCGGACCAAGCTGGCGCTCGTGGCGGCGCTCGCTCACTCGCCTGAGCTGCTGCTGCTCGACGAGCCCTTTTCGGGGCTCGACGTCGGCGTGCGCCACGCGATCACGACGGCGGTGCTGACGTCGCTGCGCGACGAGTCACGCAGCGTGCTGCTCGTCAGCCACTCGATCCCCGACGTGGAGCGGCTCGCGGATCGCGTCGCCGTGCTGTCCGAGGGCCGCATCGAACGCTCGGGCGAGCTCGAGGTCGTGGGCCGCACGGAGCGCGGCGGCGTGGACCTCGAGTCGACACTGCTGGCCCTGCCCGCCACCGGAGGATCCCGATGATCACCATCATGACCCTCGTGCGCCTCGAGGCGCGCGATGCCCGGACCTCGCTCCTCGCCGCGGCGTGCGTCACCGCCGCAGTGCTGGGAGCCGTCCACGCGTTCTTCCCCCTCGACTTCGCCGTCGCCAACGCGGCGGCGTACAGCGTGTGGATCCTCGTAGCGCTCTGGACGCTCTACTTCGCTGCCGATTCCTTCGCCACGGATTGCGCGAGTGGGCGCATGCAGACGAAGTCGCTCCTGCCCGTGAGTGCGCTCGCGCTGTGGCGCGCGAAGATCACGTTCCTCGGGCTGACCATCGGCGGCCTCTCAGCCTGGGCATTCGCGTGCGAGTACGTCCTGCAGTCCGTCCTCGGCACGCCGCACTCGTTCGAGCACTTCGCCGACGTCTTGGGCTCCCTGTGGACCGGGTTGCCGTTCCTGGGCCTCGTCGCCGCAGCCGGCGTCCTGAGCTCGCTGATCGTCGAGAGCGCGCTGGTCGCCATGCTGCTCGCGACGATCGTCGGAGGAGCGCTGGCCGGCTTCGGCTACCTCTTGTCGCGCGGCCTGCATCTCGCCGGCGTCGAATGGAGCTCGACTCACTGGCTGCTCTTGACCGCCACCGGCGCCGTACTCCTGATGGCATTCGGCGCGGTCGCCTTCGCGCATGGCCAGCGACACCTGGGCTTGCGCAGCGCCCGTGCACGCGTCGTAGTCGCGACGCTCGGCGCGCTCGTCGTGACTGGGGGCCTCGGCACGGCAACGGAGCTCTACCGACGTGCAGTCGCCGGCCTCCAGCACCCCCGCACGCGCTTCGAAGCGGCCACGGCGTCGCCGGACGGACGCTACATCGCACTCGAGGTCGAATCTTCCGTTCCCTACGGAGTCGACGCACCGCGGTCGGTGTTCGTGCTCGACCTCGAGACGCACGAGAACGAGATCGTGGCGTGGCCGGGCATGCTCATCCGCGATCCGCTGACGGGCCATCCCGCACCGTGGGACGGCTACCGGACGTTGCGTGTCGCGCGCTTCACGATGCGCGACTGGCGCGCGCTCGACGAGGTCGTGAGCGTCGAGGCCACCGACGGCGGCCTGCGCGTCGAATCGACGGACTCCGACACGTCTGGCCCGTCGCGCCTCGTGCCCTCGTGGGCGGAGGAGACATCGGCCGGGACCGGCGCGGACGGCTCGCACGAGCTGCGCGTGCGCTGGCCTGCGCGCGGCCTTGAGCGATCGTTCGTGGGTGACGTGTCCGCGACCATGCTGGGCCGGGGCATCTTTCTCTCGGCCCACGCAGGCCGCGTCCTCGCGCTGCAGGGCGGCATGCTGCGCCTCTTCGACCTTGAGGACGAGCGAAAGGACGTCCTCGCCACGAATGTGACGAACGTGTGTCCCTCACCGGACGGCTCGGCGATCCTGGTCCGCTGCGAAGGATCCACGCTGGCGCTCGCGACGGCCGACGGCTCGTCCTTGCACGAGCCCTGGCCGAATGAGCTCCTGCACGTCCGGTGGATCGAGAGCGAAGGCAGCTCGCGCACGGTCCTCCTCAGTCAGTACGGCCGCGGTGGGCGCGATTTCGTGAAGGACCTCGACACGGGCGTCCAGTTCGAGCTCTCGATCGATCGTGGGCACGCGCTCCTCCACCGCCTGGGCGAGCGCGGCTACGTCTTCGTCGATCGCGAAGGTGACCTCGTGTGGGTGGACCCGCACGGCGAGCGGATCGCGGTCCTGGTCGACCGCTAGGCAAGGGATCCGGCTGCGCGGGGTCGAAGCCGGTGCGGTGGTGCTACGCCCCGAAGTCGGCCACGCGTCCCCACGATGATCTACGTCAACGCCAAAGGGGTTTCGTCTCACTCAACTACGGCAGTGGCGGCCAGCGGAAGATGCCGCCGAGCTCCGGCTCGCGGTGCCAGTGGATGAACTCGACTGCGACGCGTTCGCATCCGGCGACAGGATCACGAAGTGGTTGTCCGTGGAGTGGTCGCAGGGCGGCGAGTGCCGCGTCGGAGCCCGAGAACTCGCGCGAGACGAGCACGCGCCGGTCGTCCGTGAGCGTCCAAGCGCCGTGGTCGAGGAGCTTGTGAAGGTTCGGGCTCAGCGCGATGCCATTGGCCACGCGCGAAGGCCCACCCTTCGAGTGCCAGTGCACGTGCGCCGCTTCGACACCGAAGAGCGTGCCGGAGATCATGGCCTGGAATCCGGTGAGAGCGCAGCGGCGGTCGTAAGCGGTCAGCACATCGTCACGGAAACTGGCGGATCGGCGCAGGCGCTCCACGGTTTCGAAGTCACCATCGTGCACCCTGTCGGGCCAGCCGCGAGCGGTGCTCGACGCGAGCATGTCGATGTCGAATCCGACGGCGGCGAGGATGTCCTCGTGCAAGGACGGCTCGAAGTGCTCGTCTAGGACGAGTTGGACGATCCTGCGAAGGAGGACAGGATCATCGAGCAGCGCGCGGGAGAAGCGATCGGAGATCCGACCGACGGTCTGCCTCAGAGCGGACATGCGCGGGAAGTCGCCCTTCTGCAGCTCGAGTTGATCCGCGCCAGGCACCTCCCAGAGCCCGTCCGAGCGGAGGTACCAGAAGGGCTGCTCGGGCTGGTGCCGCGCCTTGACCGGTGGGGCGTAAGCACCAAGGAGCGGCAGCAGCGCCCTTTCGACCTGTTCGAACGGGAGATCGCGCTGTCCGAAGCGGACGAGCCTCGCGATCGCGTAGAGGAGCAGCAAGGGCTTGTGCGGCTTGCGCTTTCCGCCGCTCTTGTCGACGTTCAGATGCTCGACCCGTGACTCGAGCTCAGCTCCTACGGACAGGGGGGGCATGAGTGTCGGGACGCCTGCGCTGATCGAACTCACAGTTCCACGGCACCGTATCGTCGAGGCACGGGCGCGGCCAGGACTCGCGATGCCCCTGGATGCGGGCTGCTGTCTCATGGAAGCCCGCTCCGATGAGACCGCGCCGACCTGACGGGTGCGCTCCGGGTCATGTTCACCCCCGATCCGCGTTCGGGGCAGGAGCGGGAAGGCTACGCTGCGCGCTGCGAAACGCGCTCCCGAGACGAGACCAGACGCCATGCGACGACTTCTGCTGACACTTCTCTGCCTGTCCCCTCTCGCCGCAGGCTGCACGAGCCCGCCCGGCGCCACCGTCACGCCCGGGTCGGAATCGCACACGGCACGCTGGTCCGCGCCGCCTCTCGAGCACGCCGTCTCCGTGCGCGACGGGCGCAGCGGCGAGCGTGTGAGCTTCGACGCGATGCTCGACGAGCTGGCGCAGGCCGACGTCGTGTTCCTGGGCGAGTCGCACATCGACGAGACGACGCACCGCGTCGAGCTGGCGACGTACGCGGGGCTGCTCGAGCGCCGCGGCGGGAACGTCGTGCTGGCGCTGGAGATGTTCGAACGCGACGTGCAGCCCGCGCTCGACGCGTACGTGCGCGGCGAGATCGACGAGGCCGCGTTCCTGGCGCGAGTGCGCCCGTGGTCGAACTACCGCACGGCGTACCGTCCGATGATCGAGCTCGCGCGCGAGAAGGGGCGCCCGGTCGTCGCCTCGAACTTCCCCGCGCCGCTGCGCCGCAAGGTCGCGAGCGACGGGATGCAGGCGCTCGACGAGAAGGAGCGCGCCACGACGCCGGGCGAGCTCATGGCGAGCACGCCCGCGTACTGGCGGCGCGTCGACAACGCCGTGCGCGGCCATGCAGCGATGATGGGGCCCCCGCCGGCGGCGGGCGATGCGCGCCTGACCTCGGTGCAGTCCTTGTGGGACAACTCGATGGGCGAGTCGTGCGCGCTGGCACTGCAACGCCATCCTGATCACGTCGTCCTGCACGTCAACGGCGGCTTCCACAGCGAGTTCTGGGACGGCACCGCGCGCCAGCTCGCGTTGCGCGCGCCGGATGCGCGCATCCTGACGGTCGCGGTGGTGCCCAGCGCGAACCCGGGTGTCGGGGAGATCTCCGGCGCGCCGTTCGCCGACTTCGTCGTGTTCGCCGAGGCGCGCGCGCAGGACGTCGACGAGGGGCAGTACGCGGTCTTCGTGCCGCGCAAGCTCGAGTACCGTCTGCACGTGCCGCCTCAAGCGTCCGCGGACGCGCGCGTACCGCTGCTCGTCTGGCTGGCCGACGAAGGCGAGACCGCCAGCGACGCGTTCGCGCTGTGGAAGGACCGCGTCGGCGCCGAGAGCGCGATCGCGGTCGTCGAGGCGCCCTACCGCGAGCTGCAGGACGACCTGGTCGCGGGCGGGCGCTGGTTCTGGCCGGCCTCCTTCAACGAGGACGTGCACGCGCTGCGCGAGGGCGTCGAGCGCGCGTGTGCGTTCGTCCTGCGCCACCAGCCCGTCGACCCGCAGCGTGTGTGCCTGGCCGGCGAGGGCACGGGCGCGACCGCGGTGGCGGCGGTGTCGCTGCTCAGCCAGGAGCTGAGCGCGCGTGCGCTGGCCTTTGATCCGCGGCGTTACGCGAAGATCAAGGACTTCCCGCTGCCGCTGCCCGAGATGCGCGGCTCGGAGCCGGCGCCCGCGAAGTCGCTGCGCGTGACGGCGCGCGAAGCGGACAAGGCCTGGTGGACGGGTGAGCTGACCGAGTACCGCGGCGTGGATTTCGACGCGGATCTGGCTGCGGTCGAAGGCGGCCCGTGGGATGCGGAGCTCGGGCGCGAGAACGCGGTGCGGAACGCGCTGGGACTCGCCGCCCGCGACGTGCCGGCCGATGCGCTGCGCGCGCACGTGCGCGTCGACGGGCCGCGCGCGCGCAGCTGGGCGCGGCGCATGGCGGACGCGCGCTCCCGGCGCGACGGGACGCGGATCGCCCTCCTGGACGCGCCCTCGCCCGACGAAGCGGGCTCGACCGAGATCGAATTGACGGTCAGCGCCGCGGAGTTCGCGCAGACGGGACGACTTCCCCAATGTCCGGGCTCCTTCGGCGGCTCGACCGTCGTCGTTCTGCCCGACGATCTTCCGGCGGACGAGCGCGAAGCCTGGCGCGCGCTGCAGGCGGACGATCCCCTGGCGAAGGCGAGCCGCTTCCATCGGCTCGTCCTGGCGGACGCGTCGGGCGAGCGCAGCCTGCCGGTCGTGCTGGCCGAGCTGGCCGCGAAGAACCGCACGAACGCCCTCGTCGTGCCCGCGACGTGGTGCGCGGACGGAACGACGATGCGCGCGCTGCAACGTTCCGCGCGCGAGTTCGAGGATCGCATGACGTTGCAGTGGCGACCGGGCCTGGGCGGGCTCGAGTCGCCCTGACGCGGGCGGCTCGGGAACGGGGCCGGAGTCCGCGCATTGGCACGATCGTAGCTGCATGCGGGCTCCACGGGCCGGCGCGCTCGGGCCGCTCCTTCGCGGCCCGGCACCCGGGCCACGTCTACAAAACCGTCTGCACGGCTGCCCGCCGGGCCGCGCATCCCGCATCCCATCTGAAGGAGAACCATGGCGAGCCTGTCCCTCAAGACCGCGGCCCTGATGACGCGCGACGAGAAGGCCCTCGTCCGCGCGAGCGAGGCCAGGTCCCTCGCCAAGCTCGGCGAGCCGGTGCTGCGCACCCAGATCGAGCGCGCCCGGCACCTGCGCAAGAAGTACGACGACCTCCTGCAGCGACAGCGCTCGGAGGCCCAGAGTCAGCGCGTTCCGCGCGGATCGCGCGCCGCGAAGGGCAACTCGAAGACGCTGCTCAAGGTGGGCGCCTTCACCGATGCCCTGGCGCGGTTCGAGCTGGAGAGCGCGCGGCGCGCCGGCCAGATCGTGCCGGCCACGCGCAAGACAGCCACCCGTGCGTCGAAGAAGACCAAGGCGAAGGGCAAGCGCGGAGCGGCCGCCAGTCCTTCGAAGGCCTCGGACCGGCGCGATGCGCCGGCGCGCTCGGCGAACGGCAAGGTCGCTCCCAAGAAGTCGGGGTCGAAGACGACCGCGCCCGAGATTCCGCGCCCGAAAGCGCAGACCGCTGACTTGCGCGCGAAGCAGAACCTGCTGCGTAGCCAGCGCGGCCCCAGCATGCAGCAGGTCGGGCATGCCGCCTCCCGAGGGCGCAAAGTGCAGGCTCGGCGCGATTCGATCGGGGCCAGGGCGCGGAGCCAGCGAGCCTCGCCGGCGAGATGAAACGCACGGCCAAGGCGCCCGAGGCGGGCAGGACTGCCGCCACCGCCGACCCCTGGTTCGACGCGCTGGAGGACGCGCGGCGCGCGGACGCGACCGGCATGGACGAGGCCTGGGTCGGTCTGGAGCCGACGTTCTCGAGCGCCAAGGCCGTGAACAAGTGGCGGAAGCTCTCGGCGCGCGAGGGCGGCGAGGACGCGTTCTTCGAGGACCGCTGGATGCTCAAGAAGGCGAGCGCCGTCGGACGGCGCATCGTCGAGACGTACCGCAAGCTGGCCCAGGAGGGCGACCCCGCGTGCCTCTTCGCGCGCGTCGAGCGCGAAGTCGACCGCGACCCGTGGGACGTCGAGCGTCAGAACCTGCGCTTCTCGAACTCGAAGCGCGGACCCGGCTTCGAGGTGCGTTTCGGACTCGATCCCGAGACGTTCGAGTACTCGGTCAAGCCCGTGCCGCTGGCCTGGCTCTACGACGAGCGCTTCGTCGCGTTCCTCCAGCGCTTCGTGTTCGACGTGCCGCGCAAGGAGAAGCTCGTCGCGTCGATGGCGCACGGCGGCGGGCAGTTCTCGTTCAGCGCCAGGACGTTCCTGGGAGGCTCGCTGCTGGCCGACGACATCTCCACGCGGCTCAACCACCCCGAGCTCTCGACGTGGATCCTCGATTATCCGAACTCCGACGACCGCAGCTTCCGCGCGACGGGCCGCAGGCTCGACGCGTTCCGCACGACGATCGACCAGTACTGGCACGGCGCCTTCCACCCGCAGTCGATCGGCACCTTGACGGTCGAGAACGCGCTGCTCGACCGCGGCTTCGGCCCGTCGCACGCGCCGTCCAAGGTCGCGATGGACGCGCACGGGCCGGTCGGGAGCCCGCGCGACGTGTTCCAGACGAACTTCGCGTTCGCGCGCGCGGTGCGACTCCACGCGCAGAGCGTCGACCCGGGCTACTGGCAGTCGATGCATCCGGACGAGGACGGCTACCGGCCCGACCAGATCATGCGTTACTCGGAGGGCAACCTGAACCGCTTGCAGATCGCGGGCGAGCTGCACGTGAAGAGCGGCAAGGTGCTGGATCCAAAAGAGGTGCCCGAGCTCGACGCGCCGCTCGAGTCGACGATGCTCTACGACGAGGCCAGCTGGGAGATCCGCGGCCAGATGTCGAAGACGAGCGCGGCCGACCTGGTCGAAGCAGTGCTGCTCGAGGCGCACCACGCGCGCTGGCTCGTCGCGCATCCGCGCGTCCGACTGCGCGGCGTGCTGGCGCAGGACCAGATCCTGTCCGACGCCGCGGAGACGCTGGCGCGGCGCGCGCCCGCCCGACTGGCGAAGCTGCGCAAGGCCGCGCGCGCCGAGAACCTGGCCGCCTCCCACGGGCGCGTGAAGAGCGACCGCGTCGAGCCCGAGGTGCTGTTCTGGGCCGCCTGGCACGCGCTGAACGGCGGCGAACGAGCCGAGATCGCGCGCGAGGCGCTGGCCGGCTTCGTCGAGCGCGTGCAGCGCGCGGCCGAGACGGATCCCCGCGGTGCGCGCGGCGATCCCATGGAGGCGCACCGCCACCGCGTGCACCCGCTGCTGTGGAGCGCGCTGGCGACCGACCGGGAGGCGCTCACGGTGGAGCTCGCGCGCGAGCTCGGCGCATTCGAGAAGGAACCCGAACGCTGGCTCGCGCGCCGGCCGCCGTGGTCGCCGCTCGACGAACGGCCGCCTTGGGAGGACATCGGATCATGAGGACCGCGTTGTCGACCTCCAGATCGATTGAAGTGCGCGCAGAGCGCAAATTCCCCGCTCGCCGGCGGGAATTGGCCCGCACGCCGAACGCCTTGTTCCGCCGTGCGCGGTCCCCTAGCGTGACGCGTGCCAAGAAGTCCCGTTCGCCTCGCGATGCCCACGCCAGGTGACGGGCCCGACTTGAACGAAGCCATCCTAGGGACGTCCATCGGGCTGCAACTCGCGGCGCTCGTGACCGCGCTGCGGCTCGGATGGTTGTCGGCGCGGCATTGGGGCTGGCGTTTCGTGGCGCTCGCGCTGTGCGCGATGCTGGCGCGACTGCTGTTCACGGCCTGGCACGTGCTCTCAACGAGCGAACCGCACGCACTCGACGTCGGCGCGGAGTTCGTGGCGATCTCAGTCTCCGCGCTCATGTTGACGGGCCTTCTGCTCCTCTTCCCGTTATTCTCGGGCTTGCAGAGCGCGGAAGCGCGCCTGAGCGCCATCGTCGACACGGCCGTCGACGCGATCCTGACCATCGACGAGCGCGGCGCGGTCGAAACGCTCAATCCGGCCGCGCAGAGGCTCTTCGGCTACGAGTCGTCGCAGGTCGTCGGGCGCAACATCGAGATGCTGATGCCGCCGCCGTACTCCGACGAGCACGATGAGTACCTGGCGCGGTACCTGCGCACCGGCGAGAAGCGCATCATCGGGGCCGGCCGCGACGTGACGGGCCTGCGCGCGGACGGGTCGACATTCCCGCTGCACCTGACGGTCAGCGAGATGACCGTCCGCGGCCGGCGCATGTTCACCGAGATCGCGCGCGACATCACGCCGATGAAAGCGGCCGAGCGCGCGCTGCAGGAACGGGCCGAGGAGCTGGCGCGCTCGAACAGCGAGCTCGAGCAGTTCGCCTACGTCGCCTCGCACGACCTGCAGGAGCCGCTGCGGATGATCGCCAGCTTCACGCAGCTCCTGGCTCGCAGCGACGCCGGCCGGCGCGACGCCGAGGCGGAAGAGTTCATGGGCTACGTGATCGAAGGCGTGTCGCGCATGCAGGCGCTGATCGATGGCCTGCTGCGACTCTCGCGCGTGGGCCGCGGCTCCGATTTCGCGCCGGTGGACTGCAACGTGATCCTCGAGGAGTGCCTGCCCGGCCTGCGGGTCGCCATGGAGGAGTCCGGCGCGACGGTGACGTGGGAGGAGCTGCCCAAGATCCGCGCCGACGCGCTGCAGATCGCCAACCTATTCCAGAACCTGATCGGCAACGCGATCAAGTTCCAGAGCGCCGCCCGCACGCCGCACGTCCACGTGTCGGTCAAGCGCGAGGCACCGGCCTGGGTCTTTCGCGTGCGCGACAACGGCATCGGCATCGAGCAGCAGTACGCTGCGCGCGTCTTCGTGATCTTCCAGCGCCTGCACGGCCGCGACGAGTACCCCGGCACGGGGATCGGCCTGGCCCTGTGCAAGAAGATCGTCGAGCGCCACGGCGGCACGATCTGGTTCGAATCCGAGCCGGGCCAGGGCACCACGTTCCTGTTCCGCATCCCCGACGACCCGGAGGCCCGGCGTTGAAACCGATGCACCCGGAGATCGACATCCTCCTCGTCGAGGACAACGCGGGTGACGTCCGACTGATGACGCACATGCTGGCCCAGTCGGGCATTCCACACCGGCTGAGCGTCGCGCACGACGGCGTCGAGGCTCTCGACTTCCTGCGGCGCTCCGGCACGCACACAATCCACCCGATCCGGCGGTCATTTCGACCCTTCTCGCGCCGCGCGGAACCGCTGCGCGTGCGCGGCGCCCGCTTGGCAACGCTGCACGCGAACCCTGACGTCCCCGACGAGAGAGCGTGACCATCGTGGAAGCCCGAACCGCGGACGGCCGAGGAACGAAGCGGACGATCCGTCTGCTCCTGGTCGAGGACAACCCCGGGGACGTGCGACTGATGCGCGAGATCCTCTCGCGCATCGCCGACGCCGCGTTCGACATCCTGCACGCGCCGACCCTGCGCCGGGCGATCGAGATCCTGGAGGAGGAACCGGTCGAGATCGTGCTGCTCGACCTGGGACTGCCCGATTCCCTCGGGCTGGAGACGCTCGAGCGCATTCGCAAGGGCGCGGCGCGCGTGCCGATCATCGTGCTGACGGGCCTGCAGGACGACGAGATCGCGGTGAAGTCCGTGCACGCGCGCGCGCAGGACTTCCTGACCAAGGGCGAGGTCGAGCCGGCGCTCCTGCTGCGCCGCATCCGCCAGGCGATCGAGAGCCAGCGTCTGCAGTCCGAGATGGCCGGCGTCATCCAGGCGTTGCGCGATACCTCGGCGCGCTCGCGCGAGCTGATCACGGCCAACGCCGACGGGATCCTGGTCATGGACCGGGGCGGGCGCATCCTCTTCGCCAACCCAGCCGCGTGCGCCCTGGTCGGCGTCGAAGCCGCGCAACTGATCGGACGCGTGATCGACGAGCCGCTGACCGACGCCGACACGATCGAGCTGGAGTTCCAGGTGGACCAGGTCGTCGAGCTGCGCATCACCGAGACGAGCTGGGAAGGCGCGCCCGCGCTACTCGCGGCCCTGCGCGACATCACGGCGCACCGCACGGCCGAGCTGGCGCTGAAAAAGCTCAACAACCGCCTGCAGACCACGAACTCGCGCCTGCAGCAACTGGCGTTCGCCGATCCGCTGACGGAGCTGCTCAACCGACGCGGGCTCGAGCACATGCTGCAGAGCGAGACCAGCCGCGCGCGACGCCGCGGTGCGCCGATGGTCGCGTGCCTGGTCGACTGCGACGATTTCAAGGCGATCAACGACCAGCACGGCCACGTCGTCGGTGACGCCGTCCTGCGCGAGCTGTCACGGCGTCTCGCCAAGGGCCTGCGCCTCTCCGACCACCTGGCGCGCGTCGGCGGCGACGAGTTCCTCGTGCTGCTGCCCGAGACCCGGCTCGTCGAAGGCATGCAGATCGCCTCGCGCCTGCGCGCGGCCGCGTCCGACGAGCCGATCCGTCATGGCGACGCGACACTGCCTCTCACGGTCAGCATGGGCGTGGCCGAGGTCTCGGGCGGCTCCGGCACGGTTCAGGAGATCCTCGCCGCGACGCAGTCCGCGCTGCATCACAGCAAGGCGCACGGCAAGAACCAGGTGACGGGCCCCTCGCCGGACGACGCGGCCGATCCGATGGCGGAGGACGTCGGGCTGCGCGGACTTCTCGAAGAGGGCAGCCTGCGCGTCGTCTTCCAGCGGATCCTCGGCCTGCCGGGCGAGGACCTGCGCGGCTACGAGGCGCTCAGCCGCGGACCACACGGTCGGTGGGAGATGCCCGACCAGTTCTTCACGCTGGGCTCGACCACGGAGAAGCGCACCGCGATCGACCTGCGCTGCGCCGAGAACTGCCTGCGCGCCGTCGAGCAGATGCCCGCCGGCAACTCGGGCCGTGTCCACATCAACCTGTTCCCCACGACGATCCTCTCGGCGCCGCTGGATCACCTGCTGGAGCGCATGCTGGAAGTGCGCGGCAATGCGCGTATCTGCATCGAGATCAGCGAGCAGCACGTCACGTCGGAGGCGCTGCGCATGCGCGATCGCCTGAAGGACTTCCGCGCCGAGGGCATCGAGATCGCGCTCGACGACGTCGGCGCGGGCAACAGCATCCTGGAGACGCTCCTGCACCTCGAGCCCGATGTGATCAAGATCGACAAGACGTGCATCCAGGACACCAGCCGCGATCCGGACAAGCGCGCGTTCCTGGGGCGGCTCATGAAGGTCGCGCAGGCGCTCGACGGCGAGGTGATCGCCGAAGGCATCGAGTCGCGCGAGGATCTGGTCGTAGTCAACGACATGGGCATCCGTTTCGGACAGGGATTCCTGTGGGGCCGGCCGGCAGCGCTGGGAAGCGCGGTGACGCGGACCTGAAGCCGCGCGGACGAGTGCGGATGCCGGGGCGGTGGACCTCGATCGGTGAGGTCACCGCTGTGGCGCTAGAATGCACCCAGTCAGCGGGCATGGACACCGACCTCAGCGATCGACTCGTCGAGCGGGCTCGTCAAGGTGACGAGGCCGTCCTGTCGCAGCTGTTCGACTTGTACCAGCCCGTGCTCGTGCGCATGGTCGACCTGCGGCTCGACGCGACGCTGCGGCGGCGCCTGGACCCGGCCGACGTCGTGCAGGAAGCGTGGGTCGACGTCGTCGAGCGTTTCTCGTCGTGGCGCGCGCAGGACGCGCTGCCGTTCCGCGTGTGGTTGCGGCTGACGACGGGTCAGGCGCTGGCGCGCGCGCAGCGCCGTCACCTGGCCGCGCGCATGCGCGACGCGGGGCGCGACAGCCCCATGCTCGAGAGCCGTCCCAGCATCAGCGCGGCATGTGTCGCCGACGCGTTCGTCGCCGGCTCGACCTCCCCCACGCAGGCGGCGCAACGCGAGGAGCGCCGCTCGCGCGTACTCGCCGCGCTGGAGGAGCTCGAGGAGCTCGACCGCGAGATCGTCGCGCTGCGCCACTTCGAGGGCCTGTCGAACGAGGAAGCGGCGGCCGAGCTCTCGATCGAGCCCGCGGCGGCCAGCAAGCGCTTCGTGCGCGCACTTCTGCGCCTGCGGCCAGCGCTGCAGTCGCTCTCGCCCGAGGCGGGCGGCGAAGCGCGCTGAACACGGCGGCGATTCGTTCACGGGGGTAGGATCCGAGCCTGACGGCACCCAAGAACAACCATGCACATCCACGCCTCGGCTTGCATCGCCATGCTGCTCGCGGGAAGCGGCCCGCAGGACCTGAGCTCGTCGTCGCCGCCGCCGACCTGGAAGTCGCGCGTGCTCGACACCGCCTTCCGCAGCGAGGGCGTCGCGGTCGCCGACGTCGATCGCGACGGCAAGCTCGACGTGCTGGCCGGCGAGTTCTGGTACCGAGCGCCGACGTGGGACCGGCGCGAGCTCGCGCCGCCCGGCAACTTCGATCCCATGGGCCTGAGCGATTGCTTCGTCGCCGGCGCCGCCGACGTCGACCGCGACGGCTGGGTCGATTTCCTCTCCGTCGGCATCCCCGGCGGCGAAGCGCGCTGGTTCAAGAATCCGGCCGGAGCGCCCGGTCACTGGCAGCGTCACGTCATCGCACCGGAGGTGTCGAACGAGAGCCCCGCGTTCGTGGACGTCGACGGCGACGGACGCACCGATCTCCTCATGGGACGCGAGAGCTCGCGGCGCGTCCTGTGGCTCGAGACCGGACCCGATCCGACAGCGCCGTGGATCGCGCACCCGATCAACGTGCCGGGACAGCCGGGATTCCGGCGCTTCCACCACGGCCTGGGCCTGGCGGACGTGGATGGCGACGGGCGCGAGGACGTGCTCGTGCCGGAGGGCTGGTACGCGGCGCCGATCGATCGGCGCACGTCACCGTGGCCGTTCCAGGCGGCGAATTGGCTCGGCAGCAGCCCCTACGGCCCGCAAGGCGCGGCGCAGATGAACACGCAGGACGTCGATGGCGACGGCGATCTCGACGTGTTCACCAGCTCGCCGCACGCGTACGGCGTGTGGTGGTGGGAGCGCACGGGGCCGGCGACCTATGCCGAGCGCCTGATCGAGAGCACGTTCTCGCAGAGCCATTCGATGGTCTACGCCGACGTGGACGGCGACGGCACGCGCGACCTGATCACCGGCAAGCGCTGGTACGCGCACGGACCCTCGGGCGATCCGGGCTCGCAGGAGCCGGCCGTTCTCGCGTGGTTCCGCCTCACGCGCGGCCCGGGCAGCGTCACGTTCGAGAAGAAAGTCATCCACCACGATTCCGGCATCGGCACGCAGTTCGTCGCACGGGACATGGACGCCGACGGCCGGCTGGACGTCGTGACCAGCAACAAGAAGGGCGTCTTCGTGCACTTGCAGCGCTGAGAGACCGAGAACAAATCGATCGTACGGCCTCGCCGATCCTGGTGGCGCCGCTCCGCGGCGCGAGAGACTTCGAATTCTTCTCAGTCTCTGAGACCGAGTGAGAACCGATCGTGCGGCCTCCCCGATCCTGAACGGCCTGACCATCACCTGCGGCACCTGGTCGCAGGCGAGAGACGCCGGTGCAGCCTGCGAGTCCTGGCTCGCAGGCCGCAGTCATCGCATCCCCGTCGGACGCCGTCCCTCGGTACGCTGGGCGTCCCCCCTATGCCCACCCCGCACGTCCCGTCGTTCCTCCTTGCCCTCGTCGCCTTCGCCACGCTGAGCGTGCCCGCCACGTCGCAGACCGCGGCGCTCACGAGCCGAGACGTGCGCGTCGCCTGGGACAGCGGCGCGGCCGCGAATCCGCTGGCCGTCGAGAGCGTGGTCGCATCGGCCGTGCTCGATGCGCCCGGCGCGCCGTGGCTGCGGCTCGACTTCGACCTCGTGCAGCTCGCGGGCGACGCGCTGGCCGGCACGGGCGCGCGGCTGCGCGTGACCTCCGTGCTCGACGGCGCGGTCCAGGAGCTCGACGCGATCCGCGTGCAGCAGTGGCGCCTGACGAGCGCGTACTTCAACGGCGACGCGGTGCTGGTCGAGATCGTCGCGCCACCGTTCGCGGGACCGAGCCGCGTGGCGCTCAGCCGCCTGACCGCCGGCGTCCTGCCGCCGCCGCAGGATTCGGTCTCGATCTGCTTCACGACGGACGACCGCATCCTGTCCAGCGACCCGCGCGCGGCGCGGCTCGTCCCCGTCGGTTGCACGGGCTGGATCATCGACGACTGCCGCAAGTGCCTGCTGACCGCCGGCCACTGCGCGACGGACGGTCTGCAGGTGGCCGAGTTCAACGTGCCGCCCTCGACGACCAGTGGCAACCTGCAGCATCCGCCGCCCGAACATCAATATGCGGTCGATCCGTCGAGCCTGCAGACTTCCGGCAACGGCGGTGTCGGCAACGACTGGACGTATTTCGGGTTGTTCGCGAACGCGACGAGCGGCTTGACGCCGGCGCAGGCGCAGGGCTCGACCTACGCGCTGGCCCTGCCGCCCGTGTTCGACCCGACGCACGACCTGCGCGTCACCGGTTACGGCACGGACGACACGCCGCCGCAGCGCAACCAGGTCGAGCAGACGCACGCCGGGGCCTGGACGTTGTCGATCGGCTCGCAGCTCTCGTACCGCGCGGACACGACGGGCGGGAACTCGGGCTCGCCCGTGATCCACGATCCGACGGGCCTTGCGATCGGCATCCACACGCACGGCGGTTGCACGAGCACGGGCGGAGCGAACAACGGCACCGCCACGTCGCACCCCGGGTTGCAGGCGGCGCTGGCGAACCCGCGCGGCGTGTGTCAGGGCGGCGTGACGCCCGAGGGCAATCCACCGAGCCTGCTGTCGCCGGGCGTCCCCACGCTCGTGATCGTGCGCGGCGCGAGCGGGCTCGTGCCCGGCACGGTGCGACTGCAAACGCGCGACGGCGCGGGCCCCTTCACGGCCTACGCGATGAGCGACGCAGGCGGCGGGCTGTTCTCGGCCTTCCTGCCGCCCTACGACTGCGGCGCGCAACCGCAGTACTACTTCAGCGCGGAGGACGTCGCGTGCGGCACGCCCACATTCCCGCCCGGCGCGCCGGCGACGTTCCTCACAGCCGAGGTCGCGACGCAGGCAGTGCTGTTCAGCGACGATTTCGAGCTGGATCTGGGCTGGTCCGTGTCGAACTCGGGCGGGTTGACGTCCGGCGCCTGGGATCGCGGCGTTCCCGTGGATGCGGATCGCGGCGATCCGCCCGCGGATGACGACGGATCCGGCGCCTGCTACCTCACGGAGAATGCGACCGGCGATTCCGACGTCGATGGCGGCACGACGTTCCTGACGTCGCCCGTGCTCGACCTCTCCGGTGGCGCGCACGTGAGCTGGTCGTGGTGGCTCGGCAGCACGGGCGCGATCGGCACGGGTGATGGTTTCACCGTCGAGGTCGCGACCGACGCCGCCGGGCTCGTGTGGCAGGTGGTGCGCATCTTCTCGGTCGAGACGGACGCCTGGACCTCCGATGCGATCGACGTCGGCGTGCAGGTGCCCGCGACCAGCACGGTGCGCTTCCGCTTCTCGGTGACGGACATCGGAACCGGCAACGTGGTCGAGGGCGGCCTCGACGCATTCCTCGTCGACCGCCGCTCGTGCACGTCGCCCGGCGCGGCGTTCTGCGCGGGCGACGGCAGCGGCACGGCCTGTCCGTGCGGCAACGCGGGCGGAGCGGGTCGCGGTTGTGCCCACTCCCAGAACGCATCCGGCGCGCGGCTGCGCGCATTCGGCCAACCTTCCGTGTCGAGAGACCTCGTCGCGCTCGCCGCGGACGGACTGCCCGCCACGGCGCCGACGCTCTTCTTCCAGGGCACGGCCACGGTGGGCGGCGGCGCGGGCGTCGTCTTCGGCGACGGTCTGCGCTGCGCGGGCGGAGCAGTGATCCGGCTCGGCACGCGCTTCGCGAGCGACGGCCTGGTCGCGCTGGGCCAAGGCGTCACCGGCGATCCCGCGATCTCGGTCGCGGGGCTCGTGCCGCCCGCGGGCGGCGTCCGGCACTACCAGGCCTGGTTCCGCAACAGCGCGGCCTTCTGCTCGAGCGACACGTTCAACACGACGAACGGGTTGACGCTGGCCTGGTCGCCCTGAGCTACTACTTCCGAAAGAATCTGCGC
>Ga0163152_10003214_pt1 | contig 21560 bp, 12 predicted proteins | sample OliLakLV19MP8IB2_FD_148635 | JGI IMG/M metagenome (GOLD analysis project Ga0163152, IMG submission 148635) | Freshwater microbial mat bacterial communities from Lake Vanda, McMurdo Dry Valleys, Antarctica - Oligotrophic Lake LV.19.MP8.IB-2 | ecosystem: Environmental > Aquatic > Freshwater >...
CACATCGAATTGAATTAAAAGGAGAATCAATGAGAAAAAAGAAATAATAAACCTGAATAACTATCTTTGAATAACAATCCAATCACAATGTTCTTTATCATACAATTAACTCATTCTTTTTAGGGGGTCACGTTCGCCGGAATGAGGGGGTTACGTTGAGCGGAATTTACAGCCAACCTCCTTAAAAAGTCAATTGAAGATCCTATTTATATGGAATCAGAATATGAATTGCGCTGGAGCAGATTCAAAAATATGGATCCGGTAATAATGCACAGGTTGTTTTCTAAAGAGGATGGTGTTTTTGATTTTCTGCGTAATGTTGGAAACAGGAGTGCTGCTTTTAGCAAGTTTATGAAAGGAGCCACATTTATGATTCCTACTCCGCGTTTGCTCGCACAAGTTGTTGAAATGTTATCCAATGTAGATATGAGCAACAGGGATACAAAGGGTGATTTGTACGAATTTTTATTAAGTAAAATAGCAGTGATGCATCCAGATTATAGAACCTTTTATAAGATTTTGGTAGTAAATATGGCAAAAGAAGTTGAAGAAATTATTAAATTATAATATATAAAGGCATGGGTACTCAGCAGGAATATCAAAAACGAATCTTTGACACGCAATTAGAAGCACTTAATTCACGCGCAGCTTCAAATATATGCGCTGAGCTAAAAGCAATTTTATACTCCTCCAACCCTTTTCCAAAACTTCGATGGCCTTGGGAACTAATCCAAAACGCGAAGGATGCTTCAAATGAGAATGTCGATGTAATATTCAATTTCAGTAAAAAAAATAAATCACTTACGTTCAGCCATAATGGAAAACCCTTTACAATGCGCAATATTATATGCTTAATTGAAGGGTCGACATCAAAAACAATCAGAGATCAAATTGATGATGAGGAAAAACCAACAGGCAAGTATGGAACTGGTTTTTTAACTACTCATATATTGTCGCGAAAAGTTACTATTAAGGGATTACTAGTTGAAGAAGGATTTGGACATTTGAATCTCAACATTGAGTTAAACCGTAATGAAGAAAATGTTGTAGAAATTGAAAATGATATTATCAAAGCAAGAGAAACTATTCTAAACTTATTCCAACCCGAATTAAAATTTAAAGTCCAAGAGTCAATTGAGTCGAGCTTTAACTATACGTTGGAGGAAGCTAAATTTCCAATTGTTGAAAATGCACTAGAGGATCTAAGGGCCGGTATTCCATACACACTTGCATTCCTTAAAACGCTACATTCGGTTAAAATTATTACCGACGACAATGAAGTAGAATATCGGCGGTCCGCAAACCAAACAATAACATTAAACAACAACATTACATCCATTAGTATTGATATTAAACATTCTAACACCATAATTAATCACAATCATTTTATTGTTGCAACAAAGGAAAATGTCGCCATATTAGTTTCCGTAAACATAATAGATAATCAATATCATGTAGAGCAGTTAAGTAGCGCAACACCCAAATTATTTTGCGACTTTCCTTTAATTGGGACTAACGATCTTGTTTTACCTGTGGTCATTCAAAGTCATGACTTTGAGGTAACAGATACAAGAAACGGCATTTGGCTTGATGACTCTATCGGCACTTCGAAATTGATAGATTGTAATAGAAATTTAATTAAAACAGCTGTTGATCTATATTCGGATTTGTTAGCCTTTGCTTCAGATAACAATTGGAGAAATCTATATAACCTCGCAATGATTTCAGAAGCCCCCAAAGGCAACACTTGGCTACCTAAGCAATGGTATAGTGATAATGTCTTAAAGCAAATCAGAGAAAAAATACTAAAAACACCAATTGTTGACACCGCCAGCGGGAAACGCGTGTCAATTAAATCATCAAACAATGAGTCATTAATTTATTTTCCGATTCATAATGATCCCGCCATACTATCTAAAATGTGGAAATTATTCTCTGAAATATTTATACATAAAATACCAAATTTTAACGATACCCCAGAATGGGCAAGAATAATTTGGAAGGATTGTTTTCACTTTGAACTAAGCATAATATCACAATTTATTAGTGGCAAAGAAAAAATAACCAATTTGCAAAATGATTTCATTTCTTCGAACTTGAATATTGTGGAATGGATGAATAATTATTTTGAAATATTAAATTTAGATGCATCGCATTATCACGATATTATAGCCAACAAGTATAAAGTATTCCCAAACCAAGAAGGCGTGTTTAAGGAGTATTCAAATATATTGATTAATGATTCAATCGAAAGCGAACTAATAAATGTAAGCGATATTTTGGAAATTGGACTTCGAGGGAAGTTATTACATGAAGATTATAATTTCGTGGATTTTGAAATTTACGGCGTCTTAAAGCCAAACTTACTATCTCCCATATCTTGTTCACAAAATCAAGTAATTAAAACTATTAATTCTGAATTAAGTGGCAATTCGAACAACAAAAAGAGTACTGCTATAAGCTATCTTATCAGCTTATTTTCTAAAGATTCCGAATTCCCAACTAAAAGAAAAAAGTTATATGATTTCTGTAAGAATATACTCGGTGATGAGGTCCCAGAAGTGCACACAATAACCGTATGGACCGACGATATTTGGGAAATGGTAGACAAACCTCGCACGGTCCGGCTTTCTTGTGTTGTTTCGAAATGCAGTAACCTACATGGATTACAACAGGTTCTAAATATTAACAATGTTAATGAGGATGCTATTGCATGGATTTCTAAATTCATTGACTATATACAGGGAGAAGGATTCATTCAAATACTATCTGATTCAAAAGAGCCAATCGTTCCAAATCAAAATGGAGATTTTAGGACTATAGATAGGCTTTCGGGTGAAGACGGCACTATTGATGAGGACATCAAAGAAATAGCAAAGTCTTTTGGCGTTGATATTAAAAGCGATTTATTACACAATAAAATCCATATACCCTTGCCGGTAAACAGAATTGTTGGACTAGATTTCTATTCGAAGAAAATTGAAAATGCAATATATGATACGATAAGGAATGATGAATTAAAATTGACACTGCAAGCAGAAATGATAAATGTATTGAATTGGATGACAAGAACGAAAGATTGTGAGCTAATTTTTCCCAGACTTAGCAAGGAGCGACATTTGTTGCTTGATACTGAGACAATTCATGAAAAATTCACAAAAGCTGATAAGTATGATGAGATTATTTTATCAAGCGGCCTATCAGAGGAAGCGTTCAATCAAAAAATTAATGAAGGTGCTAAAACCGGAATAGCTGTTGTTTTCATTAAAACAGATGAATCAACAGCCAATATTTACGAAGAAGCTTGGAATCTATTTATTAGCTATTGTAAAGAAAAGGGTATTAATTCATTTAAACGCGTACTTGAATTAGTTGATCTTGATGGTCAAGGGCGCTTGGCGGATGCCGGGATTACTTTAGGTCTCACAATAGGCACACTTAATACAATAGAAGACAAACGCGATTATGCAATCGAAATTACGATAAGGGCTATTTCTAGAATAACTAAAAAGCTTGATGAAGATGGTTACAAGATTATTGGAGCCGATGACAATGCTCCAAATGTAATCAGAGTAAATCATAACGATCACGAGTTTTGGGTAGTTATTCGTCCATCTGATGGAGGTAAATACCAAATTAGGGATAATGAATTGGAGATTTTGCAGACCCCTGAAGCGCAACTCTGGCTCTCTAATGGCACTATAACGACTAAAGAGACTCTAGGAACAATTTTAAAACGAATTAAGGTGGGAGGCGGCAGGTTCATTCCAACAGGATCGTTTATTCCGGGAATGAAAATATAATAGCTTTAAAACAAATTTTAAACATAAATCAGAAATCATGCACCCAAACAAAACCCTCATTGTAAAAATTTCCACCATCGGCGATAAATTCTTTGATAACCATCAGGACACCATTTTTGAACAAGCCTATAAGGAAAACAAACACCTCTATCTCGAAAACTGGTGGCTCGCATCACAATTATTGATAAAGCACCTGTTTTTGCGTGGCAGGAAGGATCAAGTATCAATTGCATTCTATAAGATATTTATTCGGTTTGCAACTACCAACTTTGGCATTTCAACAAACAATTGGGACTTTTCAGATTTCAAAAACACCATCGCACGGGAATCGCAAAGTTCACTTCTTGAAAAACTTGAAGCCACAGGGCTAAACAATCCGTTGGACAGGGAAATGATTTACAGCGTCATTCAGTTTATCAAAGAAGTTGAAAACCCGGTTAAATGGGTGATTGAATCACACAATCTGAAAAATACCTATGACAGGTTACGGAAAATTGTGGGTGTCGGAGACAAACTGGCATCCTTCTTTCTCAGAAATATTTACCGACTCTTTGATTTAGAGAAACGTATAGTTGCCTCAAACGACCAGGAAAGCATGCTATATCTGCTTCCTGTAGACACATGGATCGGAAAAATATGCTATTTGACAGGAATAACAGGTCAGATCTCTGGAAAGACCGGGCAAGCGATCATAGCTAAATATGCCAACACCGGTAAAGAGTTGACTTTTAGCAGTGATGAAGAACCGTCCGGGTCGGAAAAGCCGTCTAAGCAGCTCACTGAAACAGAAAAGCTGGAATTAAAAAAGGCAATGATTAAAATTTGCCTGGATTTAGATAAAAACCCGATGAGCTTTAATCAGGGCGCCTGGAGTGTTGGATTTTACTCACTGCCTTTGTTATTGTCGTTGCTGGAGAATAAAGCGGTCGATGGAATTTCCTTTGATTATAAATTGCCAATTTAAAAACCATAATACTTTACTCCTACTATTTATGACAAAGAAATCGGACAATCCTTTAATTTCAAATTGGGGGCTCCTGGGGATTGGAGGTTTCCAATCAACTAGAAGGGCCAGAACCTTGCAACTAGGTGGATGTGTTCGTGACTTCAATGATCTTGCCGTCCCCGGGATGGGTGGTGTTTCTTTTGGGAAACAACTTTATCTCTCAGCAATGGGAGTTGCAGTTGCTGAACAAGCTAGAAAAAAAGGTTTTCAAGTTAGCCCAATTGAGGTTGCCAATGCTATTGAAGCATTAGGCTGTAGACTTAGTTATGAAAAGAGTGGATGGAAACAAAGCAACAGATTGCTTGGCATAACGAAACTTAGAAACGTAACAGATCTTTCATTTGACAATTTGCGGAAGAGGAGCACCTATGTTACGCAACCAATGCGCATGCCAACAGTGCAAGCGCTGCCAGCAATAGGACTTGCTGAATCCGATTGGCAAAGATTTAACAGATTTCAACTATCACAAATCGGCGAGAGCTTAATTGAACAATATTGCAATGAATTCGGCTTAGTATACCATTCCCAAAATGTTAAAGAATATCTAACAACTTGGGTTATAAAAAAAGGAAGTCAAATTTCCCAATCCGAAAACCTTTATAAAGCAATTTCGCCTTTGATTAAACTTTCCTCCAAATCAAAAAACGAAATTAGAAATCTCATTTTAAACAATGGTGATGAAAAGCATACAATAAGAAGAAAGGCAATATTTAATTGGGCAGAAACCTTAGCCAAGCAAGAAAACTTAAAATCAAATTGGCAAAGTAAACCTGTCGCACTATCAAATGATCACTGGCTGGATTTAAAAAGCGGAGCTTATTTCTTTGCAACAAGGAACGCTGCACTCAAACTTCTAGACCAAATTGAAATAGTAATTGCTAGGTCTAAAGAAAAAAAAATAAGCCTTTCTGAGGCAAATAAGGAATTTACAAAAGGTTCATTAAATATTATTAAAAGAGACTTGCTGGCTTCTGCCACGCGGTTCTTGCAACTAGATTGTGATTCAAGTGAAAATAAGGAAGCTACCAGGTTTTGTAATGAGTGCCTTGCCAATAATGATACAATAAGAAGATTGATTGAGAGAGATGGGGTGGGCCTGCAACTTTCAGGAGAAAATATAATACGTGGGTATGCATTTAAAGGTGAACCACACCGCACGGCTAATGATTTAGATAATGATGTTTATGATTCAGATAATGAAAATGTGCTGGATGAAGCAGGTGGTATTGACAAAAATGAAGTCGACTTATTTCCGGAAAACATATCCTTTCGGGTGTATCGAATGAATTTGTTGTATAACGATTTAAAATAACCACTATATATGCGCACCAACAAATATACATATCCATCCTTATTAAACTGCTTCGACCCACCAGAAGGGTATAGAGGGATTTTTGGCTTTATATTTGGATACTCTGCCGATCAGGGATTTTTAAATATGGCAATTGAACGGTTTACAGGCATCAGCAATATAGGAAGATTGCATGAAGGCGATATACAAATGCTACTCATGCTTGATAAAGGAAATCCTCAGATTTCATTTAGCCAGGTTCCCGGTTTATTACATGCAGGAATTAAACAAGGCGCAGATAAATTACCTTTCAAGTTATTGCATGCCAAGATTGCCTTGTTGCACTTTGCAGACACTAATACAAACGATTGGAAAATCAGGTTGCTTGTATCTACCGGAAATTGGACGCTTGAAACCCTAAGAAACAGTCTTGATTTATTCTTCCAGATCGAGCTATCTAATGAAGATATAAACTCTAAAAATATTGATACGATTCAAAATCGGGTTGACGTTTTCCATTCATGGAACTTAACAAAATGGCTCTTACAATATTTCGATATTAAGATTTTACAGCAAGATGAAACGCAATATCCTGTTACTTCAATACGATTCCAACAATTTTACAAACAGCTAGAGTCTTTGCAGAATTCAACGAAGGCTACCCCGCGTTTCTTTGACAATCGTCGTAAATCCTTACTACAGCAAATCCCAGAAATATTGTTGCGAAAGGGGTCGCTTTTTCCACGTAATTATTTGGCGTTAGGTTCAGGGTTTTATCAAAGCCTCTCAAACAAAGAGGATATTCCATTAGTGGTACAAGAAATATTTGATTTATTTAAGAATAAAAATCTAATTAAAAAGAATCACCTAAAAGACATTTATGTAAATCCCGAATCCTGTCAAGGCATCTCCACCGAAGCCTCTGTATTAATAGATGAAGGATGGATGATTAGAAACGCCACAGATCCTATCGAAGGAAAAAGAAGTTTACACGCAAAATTCATTTTCTCCGCAAATGAAAAATTGAGAGATAATACGTGTTATCAACCATGGTTATATATGGGTTCCGGCAATTTGACAAAAGCCGGCTTTCTAAATAAAATATCTCCTTTTCAGGGGAATTTAGAAGCAGGTGTGATAATAATCCCTGATAAACTCTACTGGGAAAAAAAGAGAGATACTGAACATAATAATTGTGTTGAGACATTATTGCCAATGCAATGGGACTTAGATTTTAATGCAGATATTTCAGATCTGAAGGCAAACAACTTTGATGGCGAATTCTTGGATAATTATTCCAGCGGACCAATTAGTTGGCTTTCAATTATATGGGATCAAGAACATATATTACTTAAACCTGATAGAACTCCAGATATGCCTGTTTATATAATCGCAACTGACGGATCAAACTGTAAAACGAATATCAACGGAGAATACGAGTGGAGTGGAGTGAATCCATCAGAAGTTTTAATACAATGGGGAAGCGAACAGGAATGCAGCTGCAAAATACCAGTTCTTGACAGCTTCGGCAAAATGAATGTGCATCAATCATTAAAACTGCAAGTTGACGAAATATGGATGCAATTGGAAAGTTTTCCGGCATTTAATGGCAGCGAAGATGAAAATGAATCAAATTACTATTTTGAAGGAATAGCACCAAATGTAAATTATGCAAATTTTTCAATACCAGGCAAATATCCAATCCGCGTTGTCATGGAATTAATCGAAAGGATAGCCGAGAAGCAAACAAAGATTCTGCAACACGATTGGTTGTTTTGGTGTAGCAAGGTTGAACGGGTTTTCATTTCTACAAAAGAATCCCCCGTTTACGAAATATTTCGAAAAATGAATTTAAATCCATTGAGTGCTTTGCGAAATCCATCTTTCAGGCCGGATTACGCTGAGGACGGCTTAAATTTAGAAGGCCGGAGATATGAACAAACGCTGGATACAATAGAATCCTCACTTGAACTTAAAGGATTATTCACTATATGAGTAAAACAGTAAAAGACAAATTTGAAGGCTGGGAGAAGGTTGCAAGTAACCTCAAAAACTTAATTAAAAATTCGGAAAGCGATAAATGGCTTAACCCTTCTCAAAAGAAAGCACTAAAAAAAATAGCTATAAATATACCTCGTAACGGAATAATTCTAGCCGATGAAGTGGGCATGGGAAAAACAAGAATTGCTGCCGCTTTAGTTCAGGCTGTAAAAAATGCTGGCGGCCGAGTGGCTATAATAATTCCTCCCGGGCTAGGTTATCAATGGTCTGATGAGCTAAGAAAATGTCAGGTAGATAATGTGCTTGATATTATACGGGGATATTCAAGGTATTTATTTGGCCTTGCCAACAGCAATACCGATGAACTTTGGTACAATCAATCAGTTCTCCTTATTTCTCATGTTTTCGTAAATTGGACAATACGTGAGAAATCATCATTGGATAAGATAACCTTGCTTCCCGAGGTATATGCACAATACCGGCTAAGTGGCGGCAGATTTCCCAGACATTATTCTCTGTATTCAAAAAACTATATTAGTAAGAATATCAAACTAGCAGCTAAAAACTTAAGCAATTTAATTTTAAATACTTCATATAGGCATTGGGCTTATGACATCTCGTTCTTAGAAAACATGCAATGGAATGAGAGTCTTTTTAAGCCATCATATTATTCTAAAGGAAACACGAACACAAATTATCGAGAATATTTAATTAAATTAATAGGGTACGGTCTTGGCAAATTCGATCTAATTGTACTAGATGAAGCTCATAAAAACAAAGGTGAGGAAACCGGATTGTCAGCGCTGCTGAATAAAGTTATAAATGTAACTCAAAACTCAAGAATTTTAGCACTAAGCGCTACCCCTGTGGAGTTATCTGCTGGTAATTGGCAAACAATTTTACAAAGAATAAAAGTGAGTGAAAACGAATATTCTTTCGATACCATCGAAAAGTATTTAGAAATTGTTAAGCAAATGCAAATCTCCTGGAAATTTAATCAACAAGATATTGAAAAATTTGAGCGATTATCAAAAAAATTTGAAAGCAACCTAAATAAGTATCTAATTCGGAGAGATAAACGTAAAGATCCATCTGTAATTTGTTTTAGTAACAAAACAAATTTGCCTTACTACAAATACAGAAAGGAAAAGGAGATACAGGTTAATCCAGCCGAAAATTCGGTTAATTTGGAATGGAGAAAAGCGCTCATTGCTGCTGAATCACTTTCATTTGTCACTAGTCAGGATAATGACATGCAATTAAAGCGATTGCGATTAACTATTGCCAACGGACATGGTCTTGGGACATTCATTGATATGCCCGGTCAACGAAGCCATGACAAGTTAGAAACCGCTGCTCTAAATGATCTCTTAATTAGTGATCAATATTCCGAGAATGAAATGAATATCTCGAGTAAAAAAACGAAACGGGTAAATTTTTGGAAAAATATAATAACTGAAGGAATTGGAAGATCAAGGTCCATATATCAACATCCGGCATTGCTTGAAACGATTGCCTGCATAGAAAATGAATATACTGCGCATTCAGAAAAGGTTCTTGTTTTCGGAAAATTCACGCGACCAATGAAGGTGCTTACTCAGCTGCTCAATGCAAGGGAAATGTTACGTCGGTTGGATCAAGACAAACTTTGGCCCCAGTATTCGCTTGATGAGAGTTCTGATGATAATGAAGTGGAGGCAACCATGGCGGCTATTAGGCAATTGAAAAACCAGTTGAAAGACGATTGGGATATTGAAAAAGTAAAAAACCGGCTTTTAATAAATAAACGTAAAAATGAAAATAGTAGAAAAAGATTTAGCAAAAGATTTCGCGGTAAACTACTAGAAGGATTAAGTAACCTCAAAATCAAACAACCGTTCATAAATAATCGCTTGTATAAATTGCTGGAGGAAATGGTAGATAAAAAATTAGAAAACCACACGCAATTAGCACATGCTTGCTTTGAAGTGTTTTATAACGAAGGAAATATTGAAACTATTGACTCTACTGAGCTAGCACGGACTGCAATGTTATTAGTTGAGAATATTATTGATAATGACAGAATGGAGTTTGATCCTGTAAATGTCCAAGAATCAGAGGGTTATATTAAAATGATCAGTTCCATAAATGATGACTTAAAAGACGAATACGGTATGCAAATCGGAAAATTCGCACGGCTACTTTATGGGGGGACCAAACATGAAACCAGAAGGCTGTTGCAAACGTCATTCAATCGCAAAAATAGTTTTCCTATGGTTTTGGTTGCTCAATCGATGGTTGGTCGCGAAGGACTAAACTTGCATAAGGCATGCAAAACCGTAATCATGATTCATCCCGAATGGAATCCGGCGGTGGCAGAACAACAGTTGGGGCGAGTAGATCGGCTGGATAGTTTATGGTCACACGATATTGAAAAGTATATACCAAATGATGGCGAGCCTCCTCAAATTGTTTTTCGGCCAGTTATTTTTAAGGAAACTTATGATGAGCACAATTGGAATGTTCTTCACGCCCGGTGGGACGATTTACGGGCACAGCTGCATGGAATTATAATCCCAGACAGGCAACAGGAAAATTGCACAACTGAAGAAAAAATGATTATCGAACGTATAAATAAAACCGCTCCGAACTTTGAACCTTAAAGAGCGCCCAGATTCGAGTAACGGAATAAGGAACACCAATAAGTTATACTCAATAAAGCCCCTGGCAAGCCAGAAGCAGCTCAAATATAGTAAAACTGTCAATTTTAAAGGAAAAGTCCTGTTCCAATAACTAAAGTGCGAGTTGTATTCAACCTCTAATTGTGATTTTGCTCTATTGTGATAGCTTATTTGGAGCCTGATGAATAATTTGATAAGCATGTGAGAAAGGTAGTCGTCTTTATTTTTGAATTGGCACTGAAGGGCTTATTTATTGTTTGACCGAAAACACTTCTTTTTTTGATTTTTTTATCATTATTTTTTCCATTCTGTAATTATTTCCCGACTTGTACCCACTTTTAAAGTTCAAAAATAAATTCCTTTAAAATCAATGGTTTCAGCGATATTTTTTTCATTTTTACCGCACTAAGGGGTATAAAATGTTCAAAATACGGGTAGTAACAACAGGCTCAAAATCTAAGGCCGTTCAGGTGGTAAGTTATTATAACAACAAGCGTAAGGTTATAAAGCACTTTGGTTCATGCAAAACAGAAGACGATCTTACCGAACTTACCGGCATTGCAAATGAATGGATAAACGATCACAGCGATCAATTATCTCTTTTTAATGATGAGAATTCTAGTGTATTGCTACATATCAATCATTGTTCTTTTTTAGGGGTTTATTATACTTTTTTATATGAAATTTTAGTAGACATTCAACATCAAATTGGATTTGATCTATTAAACCAAAATTTGCTGATTGATTTAACGATTATTAGAATAGTGGAACCTGCATCAAAGCTGTATTCCATTGAATTATTAGATACTTATTTTGGCATTAAGCACCAACGTAAAAACTATTACAAACTAGCACCTTATTGGCTCTCATTAAAGTCATCAGTAGAAGCAAAAGTGTTTGATTTTGCAACGCACCAATATGGTTTTAATTGCGAGCTTTTATTTTACGATGTTACTACCTTATATTTTGAAAGTTTTGATGATGACGAACTTCGCAAAAAAGGTTTTTCAAAAGATAGCAAATCTCAACAAACTCAAATTTTAGTAGCCTTATTGGTTACCAAAGAAGGTTTTCCTATTGGCTATGAAATTTTTGCTGGTAATACGTTTGAAGGTCATACAATTATTCCTGTCATTAATAAATTTATAGCTAATCACAACATAAAACATCTAACTGTGGTAGCAGATGCCGCTATGATTAGTACAGCAAATGTGGCGGCCTTAATTGAACATAAAATTCACTACATAGTAGGTGCAAGGTTAGGCAATTTATCGGCTGAAACAATTGACAAAATTGATAAAGCAGTGAGCAAAGAAGATGGCAATAATATTCGCATAAAAACGATTAATGGCAGCCTTATTTGCAGTTATTCTGCAACCAGATACAGAAAGGATAAACATGAAATGGAAAAACAAATTGAAAAAGCCAAACAGATTATTACCCAACCCTCAAAAAACAGAAAAGTAAAATTTACACAAACAGAAAATGAAAAAATAACTTTAAAACAGTCATTGATTGAAAAAACCACCAAACTACTTGGCATTAAAGGATATTATACGGATTTAGATGAAATCATTGCCAGTAATGAACTCATCATTGGGCGGTATCATGAACTATACAAAATAGAACAGGCATTTAGAATATCAAAAAGCGATTTACAGACAAGACCCATTTTCCATTTTAAAGAAGAACCAATCAAACTGCACATGCTTATTTGCTTTATGGCATTAGCTGTATCAAAACACATTGAACTGAAAACCCAATCCTCGATCAAGAGATTTTTAACAGAATGCAAAAAGGTAACTGACGCAAGAATGCTTAACGATATAACTGGAAAAGAGTTTAAAATAAGAGCTGTAAAAAACAACCATGTGACAGATTTATTGAAAAAGTTAACCTCACCGCACTAATTGGTACAAGTCGGGAAAGAAATGAAAATAATGCGCTAAGTAATACAGGCATTGATTTGTAGGGTGTACGTATCATTATACTTGATTTAGATTTTCAATTATACAAATATCAAATATGCAGTGGAAGGCGTGAATAGGATTGAGTGAAAGGATTGTTTTAGTGAGTGAATGGAAAGGGAGGGTGTTTAAAAGGTATAAGGAAGATTTCCAGAAATAAAATTGAGTGAATTTTTAGGGTAAAAAACATGGATGTCAACAATCATTAAAAGAGAATGATATTTCCAATATTTTAATTGGAACTCATTTAAACAATGTAAAAAAATAATAGAAGTATTATTACAATTAAATACTTCTATTATTAATCTAATTATGCTCAATCAGTTGTATAAAAAAACCTTTTAAAGAAATCATACAGCCTTACATTTTTTGCAGAAAATATTTGTACATGTATTGTGCAAGAAAAACAGTAAAACAATTCAAATAAAAAAGCAGGGGGTTTTATATCCCTGCTTTTTATGATTGTAATACGCATTTTTTATTGTAGGTTGAATGTAAAGCATTTCATTACCTCTCTTTCACAACAGTTTACATCCCTGATTATAAACTTTACACATACTTCCGCTTTAAGTGTGCAGCAATCTAAGCCCGTAACACCGGGGATGGCAAGTGTTAAATTCAGTGTATTTCCATTCAGGTTAAAAAATGTGCCAGGGCCATAACTAAATATCAATTCCCGTAAATCTATTTCTAAAGTGGATGGATTACCCAGTCTTTGTGTGTTTACACCTGATAACGAACCTGCATTAATATTGGCCCAGGTCTGCGGCTTGTTTTTGCAAAGCATGCAATTATCATTTCCGTTTGAAGTTGTAAGTCTAAATTCATCTATCAGTATTCTCACTTCAGAAACGGGTACAGAAGAAGTAAGTGTAAAGCTTGTAGTTGCTGTAGAAACCGGATTAGCATTGCTTATATTATTTTGAGAGACAACATTAACTGTAGATTGATTGATGGTAATTGTTCCAACGCAAGAACAAACAGGTGGTGGAGAACACTCAATTTTTACCCTGATTACTTTAGGAGGGCAAACTGAATTTCCACAGGACGGAGTTAAAGTTATTGAATACGTGCCGCATGGTAAAACGTTAAGCAAGTTTAAATTAAAACTATTCGTGCTACTTGTTATATCAGGATTAACAGGAATACCATTTGAAGAAACCTGCCAGCTATAGGTGGCCGGGCAACCCTGACCGGTAGGATCATTACAAGTATAAAAAGCAGACAATATGCCGGATGCAGTACCTGGAGAAGCATAGCTTAGATTCGGTACTGGTTGTGGATCATTCCACCAAAGGGTATTATCCAGCATTATAGAATCAAATGTGCCACAGCTGCAAGGAGGACAATCGATATTATAATCATTATTTTGATCCATTGTTACACCATCTGGTGCGGTGCCAATAAATTGAGAAGTCAAAGAAATATTAGGAAAAGGCGAAATAGGACTTAAAATATTGAAAGTTCCTGTTATTGCATAATCAAAATTACCCGGAGGAGTATTGGCAGAGGTTAGATTAAAACAGTAAGTGCCACTTGTTGATAAAACCGGGCTAACCATAGGTGATGTGCTAACAACTGGTATTCCGTTTTGTAAAAAATTTAACGTTAATTGTGTTGTTCCTGTGTTTTTACCATCGGTAGGGACTGTATAGTTAACGCAGATGTTGCCGGGAAATCCACATGTGTCTGTAGTTTCAGGATTAATATTAATTGAGCCTGTCGGATTTGTAGAATCTGGTGCTGAGCAAAAATCGTCTAAATAGGCGTAAGCAAAATGGCCAGTTGGCGCACAATCTCTTGTTATAATTTCTATAGTGACATTCTTACCTATTAACGAAGCCAGGTTTACCGAAAAGTAACTCCATGGTCTATAAGCCATTGGTTCTCTGGTTGTTGTAGCTCCACATGGATTTATGTAGGTGGTAGTTGTAGCAAGAATTGGATCTCCACTGCTAATCCAGTTATTTGTACCACTTAGATTAACTAAATTATTGTGAAGAGTGGTACCACCTCCTATATTGTTTTCTTTGATCTGTATAATGAATGTAGAAAGTTGATTTGCAAAATGATTAGATGGTTGACCCATAACCAATGCGTACCAAAAACTGAAATTTGTATTAGAAGTAGTTACGGTAAAGGTTTTAGTAATTTTTTCAGTACCATTATTAGGATAAGCGTTACCAAGTCTTAAAGAGTGTAATCCACCTGCAGGCCTTACTTGTGGCAACAGTGAACCAATAATTGGATCGTTGCCTGCAGAGGCTATGAAAAAATGACTAAGAGAAACTTCAGGGAGAGAAACACAGCCAGTTGGAGTAGTACAGTAGTTTATTATAGTGCTACCGGCGCCAACAACAGTTGTAAACAATGTATTCCAATTGGGGTATTCACAATTTGTAGGTGATACATTGGCTAAGCCCGCAACCCATGGCGCAGCATCAATGTTGTTACTGTTATTAGTACAGTTGAAGTTGGGTACTGTAAATTTTTGGTAAAACCCGCCCCAATCTGAAGCGTTTAAAATACCGGTTTCAAAACCAGCATCTCCGCAACTATTATTGTCCTGTTCTACTCTGTTAACTTTTGAAATTTTTGATTGTTGATATACTTCAATTTGAATTTGTCTGAATAATTCAAAACTGCCTTCCCAATCACTTTTTCTTTTTTCAAATTCAATATTTACTGAGTCTTCAAAACCTTTGGGCAATTCTATATTTTGTGCAATTAAATTGTTTGTAAAGAACAATATGATTACTATGCAAAATATCTTTTTCATCGGGCTAAATTTTAAAATTAACGTTATGAGTTTCAAACGATAAAACCGTGTTAAGTTCGCTTTGTGCATACCAATTTGAAGGCTGAAAGCGAGTATGATTATTTTATGAATTATTTTATACATGATATAAGTTTTAATAATTATTTAGTAATAGGATTATGAATCGCAATTCGTGGACAATAACCTTTTCGCAAAGTATACCCTCTTATAAAACTGCAACTTATACAAGCACCATTATCTTGTCTAAAGGTGTATGTATAACGAATGGTAGCTGCCACTACATCGCAACAACAGTTTAAGTTACTTAAAGGCGGTGTGCTGATATTAAGATTAAAGCTGCCAGCTGCAATAGCCGAATTCCAATACATGCTGTGATGGGTATTGCCGGTAACAGGAGTTACGGCATTACCTAAACCGCCATTTATACCGGCATAAGTGCCTGAAGTAAAATTGCCCCACTGGTTCCAGTCTTTATTACAGCTCATACAGCTATCACCAACATATCTTTCAAAAGCTATGATCTCTGCTTTCGCTGCAACTATATTACCATAGCCTGTTGGGTTAAAAGGCTGTATAATGTTAATGTTATTGCCTTGCAGAGTTTGAGTGGGTTCGCCAATATTCCAGCTTATTGTTTCGCAGGAATTGCATATGCAAGCGTATAAACTATCTGACTCGGTGTCTAAGCTTGTAAGTAATGTATTACCCACCTGATTGCCAGAAAGAGTGGCATATAAAATTGATGGATAACTACCTGAATAACTAAATGAGCCCGTAATAGTAATTGGATTACTGGGATTAATAGTCGAAGAGATTGAACCAGGAGTAACAGCTGAAATACTACCACCCGGACTCGTAAAAGTTAAAGAATTTGCAACAAAAGGCAGGTTTCCTAAATTATTTGCTGTTAAGGTATAAGTATAAGAACCAAGCTCTGATCCACATGCCACTGTAAAATTTGTAATCGTTACATCCGCTGAAGTAATACTGAAAAGGCTATAACCTGAAGGGCATTCATTACTATTCACTATTAATTTATAGGCACCTTCGCTTAGTTTTTCTCTTGAAATAGTGTTACCATCACCTGATAGGCTATTTGTGATTGGAGTAAACCCTGTTGCTTTCGCTTCAACTTCGTAAGTAGGGGTTATTAACAAATCAGGACCCTCGTATTTTGCCCTTGTAGCAGCATTTGCTTTTACCCAAAAATCTTTATCATTCGATATTTTATAAAGTGTGTAAGAAACTTGAGATTTGTTTTTTACGCTTCCTTTAGTTACTGAAATTTTTAAATCTTCCCTTAAATTATGTGAACTGCCATTTTTCGGACTTATTATAGATGCACAATCCGGCTGCTCCTTTCCTTGTGGTGTTGCGTCTTCAAAACTTGTAGAAACTTCTTCTTCCTGTGAATCTGTGCTCTTATTTATTTTTTTTGAATTTCCCTTCTCTGGTGGAACTGAACTTCTATCATCTTTTCCATTAAGCTGGGTATTCTGTTCAGAGATTACAGGCTCTTTCTCATTTTCTTTTCCATTAATAGTAAAGGCCAATCCTACATTTAACGCCAATAGATTATATTTACTTTCAACTGTAGCAGATGTTGTTGTACCACCTATTAATTGGTCAATCTCATAAACACCAGTAATTCCCGGACTTCCACTTGGTAAAAAAGTATTATAAGTGTTTGTAATAGTTGAACCAAATGAATAGTCAACCGAACCAAAAACTGAGACTTTCTTATTTATTGCATAACCAATTTTTAATTCGGGCTGAATTATAAACCCCGATGAAGTTGAACTGCCAGAGGAAAAGAAATTTATATTTTTATTTAATAAAGGATTTGGTATATACTGAATTGAATCATAAGCATCAAATCCTTTTTGGGAAAATGAAAAATATCCTCCGAATAAAGATGGGTTTAAATAGATTTTTTTAAATGAAAATAATAAAGACGGACCTGCCAAGGCTGTGACTATTGATGCTTTTCCTTTATTTTCAAAAATAGGAGCGACGGTTGTAATGGTTTCAGTCCCATTATTATATTTAATCGCTTCTATTGATGATGGCAAGATATTATTATTGATTAAGCTGCTATAATCTAATTTGGCCGCAAGACCAAAAACACTTTTTCCTACAGGAATAAAAATGCCACTATTAAAATTTAATCCATTATCAACCATGGCATTTGTTTTTAGTGCTGAAGATGGCATGATAATACCACCTCCAAGAAAGAGTGTAGTATAAGTATCAGATAATTCAGAATTTGGTTTATCGGGAGAAATTAGCGATGTATCTTGAATTTCTGTTTGTGCTTTTACGCTTAACATTAACGTTGAATATAATGTCAGCATTAGAACTTTTAATTTATGTTTCATTTTGTATGATTTAATTTAATTTTAGGTTAATTAATAATCCATTTGTGCTAACTTACTGGCAGTCACCAGGTTTCTGGATACGCACCGAGTGTATGGAATTTGGATAAACCCCATCATAATGTTTCTTTTTGGTTGTTTGCAAAACCTGGATATTATTTGTTGGATAAATCCAATGAGGAAATGGAGAATATGGAATGAAATCAGCTTTAACTGGCTGTGTGATTATCATCATCACGATAATAATTGGTGTATACGTTTTCATTTTTATATGATTTTTATTGCCTACTCTTAAAAGGATTTTCAGCTTACTCCTTGTTATTAAATCAAAAGTAGATTTAGATTAGTAGCAAAAAAGCAGCATTATTTAATAGGTAGGCTAGAATGTACAAGTGGTAGCTGAAATTGTTTGTGCTAATGTCAAACATCAAATAAAGGTCAGGCTAAACACGCTTAAGATTCAGAATAGATTAAGATAAGTTTGCTGGTAACTCAACAAATAGTAGTTCACTTTAAAATATTATTCAACAATACTTGGTTTTACGGTTTTAACAAAATTATTGCTCTATTCAGTTTTTCATGAATTGGATCAGTTTTTTCCTTAAATTTTATTTTTGATGATTCAAGTTCAAAACTGTCAGATTTTACTTCACATGCCCGAATGGCATCTTTGTAAAATAAAATGGCAAGGGTAAGATCTTGTGGTTGCGATTCGATTTGATATTTCGAAAAATATGTCTCTGCTTTGCCCAAACTGGCCTCAATAATAATATTTTCCGGATAATAAAAATGTTCCGGCAAAGGAATTGAAACATCTTTTTCATCATAATTATTTATAGACAATACCAATGCCTGTTGAAACGCATTGAGTGCTTCCTGAAATTTAAGGGTACCTTTAAAACAGTTACCAAGCTCTATATAAACTTTAGCAGCCTCCCGGTTCCGGCTTTCTTCACTTTGTAAAAAGTATTGAATACTTAATTTATAATTCTGTTCAGCCTGTGTGAAATCATTTTTTAATACATTGAGAGCCGCCATTTTATTGTAATAATCGCCAAAGTCATCTTTCTCTGTTTCGTTAGAATCAATAATCTTCTTAAATTGAATTAAATAATTTACAGCGGAATCAGCTTGTTTTTCAGTTACAAACAAAGTAATCAGGTTTGAAATGGTTTTTATCTTTTCCTCGGGGAAGTTGTGAGTGGAATTAATTTTTAATGCATTTCTGGAAGTTGTGAATGCTTCAGGGTAATTCGATACATCGTAATAGGCAATAATCAGATCATTTAACGACTTCAACATATTTAACGTATCGTTATTTATGCGACAAATTTCATAACTTCGGTTTAAATAACTTATCGCTTTTTGTGGTTCATCTAAACGTGTAAATGCACTTCCGCATGCTTTTAAAAATTTAATTGCTTTATCGGAGGTCCATGAATTACCTTCATCTATTAAATCAATTCCCTGCTGATAATACGGGATACACTTTTCCCATTTTTCTGATAAAGGTCCAAATTCGAATGCAATTTGCCGATGTATCCAGGCTAAATTTTCTATACTCGCTGAATCGTCGGGACTCCGCCAGATCTTATCATTTACATACTTATAAAAAAAAATAGCTGTATCTAATGAAATGTTATCCCGGCTAATTTTTATAATTCTGTCATAACAATATAACCAATCTCCCAAAGAATCTGATTTTTTATAAATTTCAGCAAGTGCTAATTGGTTAGTAATATATTTATGATAATCCTTGTCGGATAAATTTATTTCTATATCTTTTTTAAGGTTGACAACTACAATTGGATCAACATGATATACCTCATGATCTGCTTTTTTTCCGCATGAATAAAAAAGCACGCCAAAAGCAAAATACATCACTGCAATAATAAGCTTCATTCAGTAAAATTAGGAAATTCCGCTCAATGAACAATATTAATTATTTATTACTCGCGTTTTTTTCTGCGTTTTATTATTAGTATAACAAACAGTATTAATGCAATGAGCCAACCCAACCAACAAATCCAACAATTTTTGTTGTCATCACAATTATCATTACTCTCAGCAGTATTCATGTTTACGGCACTTTCATCAAGGCATTTCGTTACAGCAAGATTGGTAATTATTTCACTATTGCTATCGAAAAATATTCCGGCTCTATTATTTAATGATGAAAAGGGTAATTTAGTTTTAGCCTTAAATTTTACATAGCCAATGGAGGCACTTACATCAGGATTATTTAATCCGTCTAACGTGATATTCGTAAAATTGAATGAGATATTTGGTTCCACAGCTCCCACATGTAGAGGGTTAGTTGTTCTTATATTATTTCTAGAATAACTAAATTTTTGGCTCGTATCAGTAAAATTGCAATCTTTATAAAGTTGGTTATTATTAGAATAGAGGTTTGATCCATTTCCAATAACCGCTTCTAAAACAGTTATGGATTTTGGATCAATAGCCTTATCGGTTTCAAGATTTATAAATACTGAACTAGCTGCAGCAGAGCCAATATTTTGAAATTGTACAGTGTAAATATATTCCTCAGGGCCTGCCTCTCCGCAAGTTAAGGTAGTTTGTTTATCTACAGAAATAATGTTTGGATCAAACGACGACCCTACAAAGAGATCGTAATTATCAATACCTGTACTGCTATTTATGGGAGAATTATTTGTATTTGTTAAAACGGCCGTGAAGGTCACTTTTTCAAGATCTAACGAATTAAAATTATCAGTAAGCTCTAACAAACAATAAATGTTCTTCTCACCTCCGGAGAAATTATTATTAATATCCCAGGCAGCTACTTTATTTAAATTATTATAGGTGTAACTATTGGAAGTATTAACATTCGCAAATGCATAATAATGAGACGATGGACCCGGAGCAAGAAAAGTGATTTTATTTACTTGTGTATTATGGAAAAGGTGCAAACGCAAATTATTTTCACTAATTCCTGGGCGGCCCTCTTCCAAGGTTTCATTATTTATCGTTATAATCAGCATTACCTGGTTGCATTTTTCAGCTTTATTGGTAGTATGAGCTGAAGTAATTTTAATTAATTGGTTATCAATAATATTGTTTTGTGATGATGGGAAAGAATTTACGTTTAACCCCGATGAAGGTAAATTTCCATTTAATCCACCTCCTACAACAATTCCTGCATCATCGTCATCACCATAAGTATTAACAGCATTCGCAAAAGCGACTTGTTGATTACTATTTACTGATAAATCAGGGGAAGGAGCATTTGCACTGCTTGTCTCAAATGTATTACCGCCATCAGCAAAAACCCACCTAACTAAATAATTTTCAGACGAAAAACTGCTGTTTGAACGCCAACCATTTACCGAACATCCCGAATTGCCGGAATATGCTAGTGTATAAACATTTGAACTGGCGGTAATAGTGCCTGTCAAACAATAGTTTGGGCAATTAGTTGATGAAATTGAAAAAAATGAAAATGCGATAATTAAGAAAATAATTAATGTGTGTTTCATAATAAGTAGTTTATTTGTTTAATAATAATTTAATTTTTGTTTAACAATGTGTTAGCGCTTTAATATGGTTTCAGTTTTACAGCGTAAGATAAATAAATTAATTCTAATATATCATTTTTCGTACACTAAAGGCATTTCAATAGTTACAATTGTTCCGGAGTGTTCCGTGTTTTCTGTA
>Ga0163152_10003215_pt1 | contig 21558 bp, 18 predicted proteins | sample OliLakLV19MP8IB2_FD_148635 | JGI IMG/M metagenome (GOLD analysis project Ga0163152, IMG submission 148635) | Freshwater microbial mat bacterial communities from Lake Vanda, McMurdo Dry Valleys, Antarctica - Oligotrophic Lake LV.19.MP8.IB-2 | ecosystem: Environmental > Aquatic > Freshwater >...
GTATCGCGCGAGTGAAAGCAGCCGCAGCCGGCGCGTCATCGAGGTGATCTTCTTCCTCGGATGCGCGTTGGCGGTGCAGGGGGCGCGTCCGCAGCTCGAGGATCTCTTCGCCGAAGGGGCCGCGCGGCGCGTCGCGGCGAATGTCGCTCTCGGAGCGGGCGGACTCGTGCTGTTGCTCGCGCTCCTTCCTGGCGTCGCGCGCCAGCGAGTGCGGCGCGGCGCCGCGACCGCGCTGCTCGTGATCTCGCCGTTCGCGCTGGTCACGACCGGGCAGGTGCTCCTGGGGACGTGGCGTGCGGTCTCCGGAGCCGAGGCGGCGCGGTTCGCCGAGAAAGCCCCGGCCGACATGAAGGCGGCGAGCACCGGACCGCGTGTCGTGGTCGTCGTGATGGACGAGCTCGACCAGTTTCTCGCGTTCGACGATCGGCCGGCCGGTCTCTTGTTGCCGGTCTTCGACGCGTTTGCGACGACGTCCTTCCACGGAACGCGGGCGCGAGCGCCCGCGATGCTCACGGAGAAGGCGCTGCCCTCGCTGCTCGTGGGGCGCACGGTCGTCGCAGCCGCCGACGCGGGGCCCTCGGATCGGCGTCTCACCTTCGACGACGGCAGCGTCGCGCGCTTCTCCGACGTGGACACGCTCCTGCGGTCGGCGACGGCGTCGGGCAAGAACGTCGCGCTCGTCGGCTTCTACCATCCGTATTGCCGCGTGATCGGCGACGACGTCGCGAGCTGCTCGAGCCGGTCCTACTGGCCGGAGACGCAGGGGCTGGCATACGCGGCGGTCGTGCGGCGGCAGGCGCAGGTCCTGATCGAGAGCTTCGCGCACGGCGACAAGGTGCTACGCCTCTTCGGAATCAACCGGCGCGCGACGGCGGCCACGCAGCCGTGGCACGCCGAGACCTGGAAGCTGATCGAGGAACGGGCGAATCGCGATGCGGCCGATCCGCGCTTCGATCTCGTCTTCGTGCACCACTCCGTGCCGCATACGCCGGGCATCTGGGATGCGAAGGGCGGGAGCCTCATGCTCGACGAGCCCGGGACGTACGAAGACAACCTCGCACTCGCGGACAAGACCCTCGGCGGGCTGCTCGACGCGATCGCGAATGGACCACGTGGCGCTGAGACGTCCGTCGTCGTGCTCTCGGACCACGGCAAACGCGTGAAGGCGAAGACGTGGCTCCCGTCGCCGCGGCTCGCGCCGGGCGAGTCGCGCCCCGTCCCGTTCCTCGTGCGCGTCCCCGGTGGAACGGGTCTCGTCTACGACGCGCCGTTCGACGCGACGCGCGTGCACGCTCTGGTGCCCGAGCTGCTCGCCGGCCGGCTCACCACATCTGAAACCGTGCGCGACTGGGTCGCGAACCCGGCGCTCGCCAGGAGTCGCGCCCCATGACGATGACGCCCGTCCGCCGACACGCGCTGGTCGCGGTCTCGCTCGCGAACCTGCTTCTTTTTCGATTCTGGGCGGAGCTGTTCACCGTCGCGGGCGCGCGTTCGTATTTTCTGAACGTGTCGGCGCTCGACTTTCTCGCGGTGTGCCTCTGCGTTTTCGCTCTCGCCGCAGCCCTGTTTTCGGCGACGTGGATTGCGATCCGGATCGGCGGCGAGCGCGGGAGGAGCGTCGTGCGCATCGCGTTCGTGGTGCTGCTCGTCGTGCTCGCGAGTCAGGTCGGTCGCCCCACGCCACGAGGCATCGAGAAGATCCTGCAGCCGCTCGCGCCGCTCGTGCTCCTCGCGCCGTTTCTGTGGCGCCCGCGCCAGGCGATCGCGGTCGCCGTGCAGGGTCTCCTGATCCTCAGCCCGTTTGCCGCGATGAACGTCGCACGCGCCGGCTGGTGTGTGTGGCAGTACGACCCGACCGCGCGCTTTGCTCCTCGCGTGCCGGCGATCGGCGCATCGCTTCCGGAAATCGCGGGTCCGCGCGTGGTGGTGATGATCTTCGACGGCCTCGACCGGAAGATCGGCTTCGAGGACGGCCGCGTCCCGATCCCCGCGTTCGAGCGTCTTCGCGCGGAGTCGATCGACGCGACGAACGTGACGCACGTCGCGGATCTCACGCTGCGAGCGATCCCCTCGCTGCTGATCGGAGAGAAGGTCGAGCGCTCCCTCCCTGCCGGCCCCTCGGAGCTCGTGCTCGAATTCGACAGGCCGCCGACCCGCACCGCGCGCCTGAGCGAGACGCGCACGCTCTTCCAGGAAGCGAAGGACGCGGGTGGCACGAGCGTCGCCGTCGGCTGGTATCACCCCTACTGCCGGCTCTTCGAGGAGCTCGACGCGTGCGCGTGGCACCCGACCACGCATATCGGCGGATCACACGGACAGGACAGCGGACTCCTCCACGTGATGGCCGACCAGCTCGCGACGATCCACGCGCCGAGTGCGCGGATCCAGCGCGGCCGCGAGACGCACGAGCGACTCGTCGACGCCGCGGAGATCGCTGCGCGGTCCGGCGGTGCGGGGCTCTTCTGGCTTCACCTCGACGTGCCACACGCACCATGGATCTGGAATCGCCGCGCGTCGCGATTCCGCTCGACGAAATTCGCCGACAACGCGGAGGGCTATCTCGACAACCTGGTTCTCGCGGACCAGGTCTTCGCGCGGCTGCGCGCGGAGATGGAAGCCACCGGGAAGTGGGACAGGACCGCGTTGCTCGTGACCGCGGACCACGGCAATCGCAAGGACGTGGGATTCGGCGTGCCGGACGCGCGGGTGCCGTTCCTGCTGAAGCTGCCGGGTCAGTCCGCCGGCTCGAGGATCGACGCGCCGCTCTCCGCGATCGTGACCCACGACCTCGTCATCGAGCTGCTGCATGGCCGGCTGCAGACCCCCGCGGAAGCCGAGGCGTGGCTCGTTGCGCGTACGTCGTCCTCGCCGCCCCCGCCACCCGACAAGAATGCGGACGACGATCCGTGACGACCACAGCCGATGCCCAGCGTTCCTCGACGCGAACGGCGACATGGAGCTGGAGTCGTCGCTCCCGCCGGATATAGTCCGCCGCCTGTGGCGACGAAGCGGCGATGGCTGATCCTGCTCGCGTTTCTCGCGCTTCCAGCGCTGTTGAAGATCGTGCTCGCCGCCGGGACCAGCGACTTCGGACCCGACGGCAGCTACTACTTCGACGTCGCGCGACACATCCGGGACGGGGAGGGGATCTCCTCCAACAACTCGGCGTATCACCACGGCTACGAATATTTCCCGCACCCGGCGCCGATCTATCCGATCTGGCCGCTGACTCTCGGCTTCGCGGGACGCGTCGTGCCCATCGAGACCGCGGCCGTGTGGATCCCGACCGCGCTCTACTTCGTCGCGATCGCGTTCGCGTTCGCGTGGGCGTCGCGTCTCCCGCGCTGGCCGCTCGTGCCCTCGTGGAAGGACGGGCCGGACACCGCGCACGCGATCGCGTTGCTCTTCGCACTGAGCGTCCCGTTCTTCGCGTTCACCTCGCGCCCCTACACGGAAGCACTTGGCTATGCGGTGCTCTTCGCGGCGCTGTGGCGCGCGGATCACCTCTGGCGGAAACCGGGCGTGCTCTCCGGCCTCGAGCTGGGATTCTGGATCGGCCTCGTCTTCCTCACGCGCAGCCAGCTCGTGCTGGTGGGCATGGCGGCAGCCTGCACATTCGCATGGGCGATTGCTGTCGGGCCCGATCGCAACCGCATGGCGTTGATGGCGATCGCGTGCGCGGCCGCGGCGGTCGCCGTCGTGCTGCCCCAGTATCTGCGGCTCGCGGAGAGCACCGTCCGCCCGATGACGGCGCTGCTGCGCTTCGAGATGGCGCAGGCGAACGACCTGCTTCCTCCGGTGCACGTGCTCCGGAAGACGCACGGTGCGTTCGGCGTGGTGCTCGATCGCTTGCCCGGACTCTGGGTCGCGTTTTCGCCGCTCCACAAGATGTCTTACATGCAGGCTTTCTTCGGGCTGCAGTACGCGCCGTTGCTCGCGCTTCCGCTCGCGCTGCGCGAGGCGCTCGCGGCGTTCCGGCGGAATCGCCCGGCCGCGCTCGCGTGGGCGCGTGACCCGGACAAGATCGCGATCGTCTTCCTGCTGTTCTTCGCGGCGGGCGGGTTCGCGTCGCTCCATCTCATCCGGAAGGACGTGAACGCGGAGTGGCACTTCGGAAAGCGCCACGCGCTCACGGCGTTCTTCGCGTTTCAGCTCGGGTGGCTGTACCTCGCCGGCTCTGCGCGTCCGCTGGTGCGACGCATCGCCCTCGCGCTGATGGTGATCTCGCTCGCGGGCGGGCTCAGCCAGGCCGTTCGCATCACGGTGCGAGCCGCGAAGGGAACCGACAACTACCCGGACAAGCCGGCGCTGGTGGCGTTTCTCGACCAGCATCGCCCTGCGGATGGCGGCTCGCTCACCGTCGCGAGCAGCACGGCGGGAACACAGCGCCTTGCGGTGCAGACCGCGGGCCGCGTGAACTACCACTGGCTCCACAAGCACACGACGCTCGCCGACCTCGACGTCCTCTTCCAGAAGCTCGGCGTCAGGTTGCTGCTGGTCAATCGCGCGTCCCCGCCGCTGGACTTCCTGCTGCCTGAAAGAGACTTCGACGCGAAGTACCGGCTCGTCGTCGAGATCGACGGCTTCGGCATCTACGAGCCGCGCACCGAGTAGGGAAGCTACTTCGGGCGGAACACGACGACGCGCCGTCGCACGAGGTCGCGGATGATCTCCTCGACGTGCGCGCGGCTCCGGTCCGTGCGCGAGAGGATGTCGCGCGGCGAGACGCCCTGCACGATCTCCGCGGCAATCTGCTTGCCCTCCGGTGGACCGTGCTTCTGGTAGAAGCCGAGCATCGTCGCGTCGAGGCCGAGCACGCCGGCAGAGAGTGTCGCCTCGAGCACGGACGCCTCCGCCGCGTTGTTGCGCAGAGCGGCGCTCTCGATGGCCGTCGTGAGTGGCCCGGAGAGATTCGCGGCGCCTTCGACGCCGCGCTCCACCGAGAGGTCTCCTCGCCGCATGGCGAGGAACGCGGCGAGTGCCGCCTCGCCCGCGAGCGAGCCGCCATACGCCGAGACGGCGTTCCCGTTCGCGAACGACACGACGATCCGGCCGCTCCACCCGTCGTGCGCGATCGCGCGGCCTTCTTTCATCACCTCCGACATGCGGATCAGCGTGGAGCGCGCACCCACCAGCTCGACGCGGCCGACGCCCTTGCCCGCGGAGACGACCGCGGACTCGAGCTGCCAGCGATGACACAGCGCGCCGCGCACGCTGTCGATGAGGTGCTTCTGAAACGCCGTCTTCGAGAGGTACTCCTGCGCGCCGGCCGATGCCGCACGCAGCGATTCCCGGAAGTCCTCCTCGGCGGAGAGCACGAGCACCGGCGTATCCGCGATGCGGTGGTCGGCGCGGAGGCCGCGCAGAAGACCCCACCCGTCGAGGACAGGCATCTGCAGGTCCGAGATCACGATGTCCGGACGTATCTCGACGATGACCTGGAGACCTTTCCCGCCGTCCAGCGCACCCCAGCACTCGAAGCCCTTGTCTCGCAGGTGCTCGACGATCAGGTCCAGCTGGTCGGCGTCGTCCTCGACCACCACGATCCGCGTCGGGCGCGACGACTCTTCGTCGCCACCTTCGAGGAGCGGCTCGAGGAATTCCAGCCCTTCCGCAAACTGGGTGGGATTCGGGACCGAGTTGCCGCGCGGCGGCGTCGCCGGCGTGGGTGTCGCGGCACGCTGGAAGTAGTAGCTACCGGTGCGAAGACCGAGCATCGCGGTGAGCGCGGCCTCGCCCTGGAGTCGCGCGAACGCGCATGCGGTGAGCCGGCCGCCGTCGAACGCCGCGAGTCCGTCCGGCTCGCCCGGTCCCCGTGCGACGAGGTAGAGCCCGCCGGAAAGCGCGACGCGGTCCGCATACGCGATGAGGCGTGACGCCGCGTCGGCGCCCTGCTCGCCGCCGGACGTCGGCGGGCGCACCGTGACTTCGCCGAGCAGGAAAAAGAGGCGGTTCGCGACCGACGCCGCGTCGCCTTCGAGTACGTCGCACGCGCCGAGAATGATCGGCGGGACGAAATCGAAATCGGGCGCGGCGGAGTAAATCGCGATCGGAACCGAGCACGTCTGCGGCTCGCGCTGTAGCGCGGCGAGCGCGGCCCACCACGAAACGCTCTGCAATGCTGCGTCGACCACGACGAGATCGGTCGTCTGCGCCGCGGCGTCGGCGACGACGCGACGAGGCTCCGCGAGAAATCGTCCCTCGACGAAGCTCGTGCGGAGCGCGGCTTCGAGGGTGGAGAGCGGACTCCCCGGCTCACCCACGAGCAGCACCGATGGCGGTCGAATCGCGTCGGTCACGTGTGGAGTACTTTAGCCACGTTCGAAGCGGGCGATCCGATAGAGACACGCCGGCCCGGGAAGCGGATATCGCGTCTGGTGCACCATGCGGAAACCCGACGCCTCGGCCTCCTCGATGAGCTCCTTGATCGTGGTCACGTGGTAGTCGCCGGTGAAGCCGATCAGCTTGCGGCCGAAGCGATACATCGCGTTCTCGGTGGGACCCGAGACGACGAGCCTCCCCCCCGGTGTGAGCTTCTTCTGGAAGATCTTGTAGAGGGAGGGCCGGTCCTCGACGTGCTCGAGCACATTCGCCGCGACGATCACGTCGACGCTGCCGTCGGGAATCTCCTCCGCCCACTTCGCCGCGTCGACGAACGTCAGGTTCTCGAGCGCGAAGCGGCGCGCCACCGTACGCGCCATCTCCATGTGGAGATCGGTGGCCCACACTTTCGCGCCGCGGCCGACCCACGTCGGCAGCAAAATCCCCGTGCCGCATCCGAAATCGAAGAGGGTTTGGCCGGCGCCAGGATCCGCGGCGCGGACGATCGGTCCGAGCTTTCCCCAGAAGACCTGTCGCGAGAGCCACCATCCGCGCAGATACGACGGCACCGCCTGCTCGTCGGTGACCTCGCGACCGAGCTTCGCGCCGTGTTCGAGCGCGGCCGCGGCGATCCCTTCTTGCAGCGCTCTTTTGGATGGAAGTAGCGGACTCATGGCTTTCGTCCTTCGTGAATCATGCCGCCTGCGGGAAGATAGGCGGCGAGTCCGCACGTCAGCCCGGTCCAGACGTTGAGCAGCAAAAAGAGCGTGGAGAGCGCGACGGCGTCGCTCGGCGACGCGCCGTAGCGGACGAGCAGCAGGAGCAGCGCGGCGTCGCGCGTGCCCACGCCGAGAACCGACACGGGCAGCATCGCGGCGAGGCCGGCCGCCGCCGACACGCCCGCCGTCTCGAACGGATCCAGCGCGAGACCGAGACTGCGTACGAGCAGATGATTCGCGAGCCACGCGCACGCGCTCGCGACGGCGGTCAACAGGACCACTCTCGCGAGGGCGCCGGGTGCGGCGATCGCCGCGAGCGATTCCTCGATCGTGGCCCGGATGTGTCCGACCGGGGCCGAGGGCGGCGCGCGACGCACTCGCGCGACGAGCGCTGTTTCGCGGCGCGAGAGGAACGCCGTGAAGCCGATCGCGGCGATTGCCAGCGCGCCGGCGACGACGGCGAGCGCGACGGAGCCCTGCATGATCGCGACGGCGTAGAGCAGCGCGGCCGCCGCCGCGACGGCCACGTCGAACACGCGGTCGAGAAGAACCGACGCGATCGCGCGGCGCGCCGGCATCCCACGCGCGATGAGCGGCGCGGCCTTGTACATCTCCCCGACGCGGCCGGGCGTCGCCGTGCCCGCGAACGTCCCCGACGCATAGAGCCGGAACGCCTCGCGGAATCCGACGACCTGGTCCATGCGCGCGAGCAGCGCGTTCCAGCGCAGCGCGCGCAGCGGGATCGCGGCGAGCACCACGGCGCCTGCCGCGAACACGGGCCAGAGACGCGCGTGCACGAGCGCGTCGAGAATCGCGCGGCGATCGATGCGCACGATGATGAGCACCAGGATGAGAGGGCCGGCGAGATGGCGCAGGGGCGCGATCCGCCGGAAGAACGCCTTCACGCACCTCTCCTCAGCCAGAAGAGGATCTCTTCCTGGTTCATGCGGAGTCGCGTGAGGATGTCGGCGATGAACCCGACGAAAAGCAATCCGATGGCTGTTGCAGCGAGCCCGGCGGCGGTGAACGCCGCCCACTTCAGCCAGGTTCCGTTCTGCTGCCAGTGCAGGAACGAAAGCACGAAGAGCACCACGCCGATGAGCACGAGCGGAGCTGCCGCCCACGCGCACGCCGCCAGCGGCCGGTGATCGCGATACGTGCGCAGCAGGATCGACGCCGTGCGGAATCCATACCGCAGGACGCTCGACGCCATCTTGGATTTGCCGTGCTCGCGCACGCCGCGCACGGTGAGCGGCACCTCGGCGAACGGAACGCGCTTCGACGCGAGATCGAGGAAGGTCTCGTGCGTGTAGGTGAACGGGTGGTGGACGGTGAGCTGCAGCAACGCTTCGCGCGCGTACGCGCGGAAGCCGCAAGAAACGTCGGCGTAGCGGCGTCCGGTGAGCGCGCTGACCAGGTTCGCGACGCGCCGGTTACCCCACTTCTTGATCCACGGCATCTGCGGCACTTTCGATGGATCCAGGAAGCGGCTCGCGGTTGCGACCAGGGCCTGCCGTCTCTGGAGCGGCTCGAGCAGCAGCGGGATCTGCGACGCGTCGAACTGGCCGTCGCCGTCGAGCGTGACGAGCACGTCGTACTTCTCCACGACGGCGTAGCGGACCATGGTGCGGAACGCGTTTCCGAGGCCCTGGTTGTGGCCGTGCCGCAGCACGATCGCGCCCGCTTCCTCGGCGAGTCGCGCGGTCGCGTCGCGCGAGCCGTCGTCCACGACCAGCACCTGTACGGATGTCACGCCCGGCGCCGTCCGCGGAACGGCACGGATCACGGCGGCGATGCTGAGCTCTTCGTCGTATGCGGGGATTCCCACCAGGAGGCGCACGGCGCGCAGGGTATCAGGGTGGACGCGCCTTGCCGAATGCTCACGGAGCCCGTACAAGGGGCAGCGAAATGGCGACCGGTGTGAGGGATCTCGCCGCCGGGATCTCGCTGGCGAACCTGTGCTACCTCCGGCTCTGGGCCGAGCTCTTCGTCATTTCGGAGCGCGGGCGGTACTTCGTGAAGGCCGGCCCGCAGGAGATCCTCGCGGCGATCCTCTCGGTGGTCGTGCTCGGACTCCTTTTCGCGGCGGGCGCGCAGCTGGCACGGCGGGCTTCCGCCGCCCGGATTCCTGCGCGCGTCGCGTTCCTGTTCGTGCTCTTTCTCCTTTTGAGCAATCTCGGCCGCGACAAGGAGCCGGGTCTTCTCTATCTGGTGGCGCTCGTCCGGGAAGGGGATTTTCTTCGCGTCGTGGCGTTGAGCGCGCTCGCGCTTGCAGGATCGGCGGCGGTTCTCGTCTGGCGCGATCGATTCTTCCGTGCCGCACCGACAGTACTGCTCGCGCTCTCGCCGTTCGTCGTCGTGACGTTCGGGCGTGCCGCCTCCGACGCGTGGACGCTCTCCCGATCGGGACACATTCCGGAGGGCGACGCGCCCGTACCCGGCAGCGCGCCGGCGGCGCCCGACGGACCGGCTGTCGTGCTGATGATCTTCGACGGTATGGGCCGTCGCATGGCATTCGAGAACCGGCCCGAGGGCGTGCGCATGCCATCGTTCGATCGCCTCCGTGCGGAATCGGTCGAGGCGAGAGACGTCGTCGCGGTGAACACGGCGACGGCAAGGGTCCTGCCCGCGCTCTTGTCCGGAGTGATCCCACTGAAAACGAAGGCGGACGGAGCGTCCGATTTGCGACTGACACTCGCGGGTGGCCGCGAGGTTCTGTGGAGCGAGACCGACACGCTCTTCGACGAAGCTCTTCGCCTGGGCGGCCGTGCTTCGGTCGTCGGGTGGTACCACCCGTACTGCCGCGTCTTCGACGGGCTCTCGGAGTGCGCCTGGTATTCGTCGACGACGGGACACGGGCGGATCGCCGAGACCTCGATTTTCTCCGCGGCGTACGCGGAGATCGCCGCGCTCGATCCGTACACCGTCCACCGCGTTCGCCAGATCCGCAGCTGGCGCGCGCTGCTCGACGGCGGAAAGCGCGTGGTCTCGACGCGCGGCCGGGGTTTCGTGCTGGTGCACTTGAACATCCCGCACTCGCCGCCGATCTGGAACGCCGCGCGGCAGCGCGCGAGCGCGTATCGCTTCGACCCGCGTCACTACGCGGATTCGCTCGAGCAGGCGGACGCCGCTCTCGCGGAGCTTCGGGCGGCGATGGAAACCGCCGGCACGTGGGAGACGTCGACCGTGATCGTGACCGCGGACCATCCGTCGAAGGAGGCCGCGAAAGCGTTCGGCGTCGCCGAGGACACCATCCCTCTGTTCGTGAAGCTGCCCGGTCAGAAGACGGGCGCAACTCAGGAGAAACGGTTGTCGGCGGCGTTCACCTACGAGCTCGCGAAGTGGCTGCTTGCGGAACCGGTGACGGACCCGGCGGCGGTCGTGGCCTGGCTCGATGCGCCTCCTGTGAAGCAATAGCCTTACGGCTCTTCGCCGATCGGCGCGTTCTTCACGGACTCGAGAACCGGGTGATTCGCGATGTTCGCGTCGAGCCACGCCGTCGCGTCCGACTCCGTGCGGATCTCCCCGCGCAGCGCGCCGCGGAGGAGCCCGTGCACGCCGGTCGCCGAGAACGGTTTGTCATACACCGCTCCGGCTTTCTGTCCGGGGAGCTTGAGGATCACCGGGACCTGCACGTCCTTCATCTTGTAGAGCACGTTGGCGATGTTTGCCGCGTGGTCGGACGTCACGAGAACGGTGGAGCCTTCCCACGTGCCCGCGCGCTCCATCGCTTCGCGAAGCTCCGCGAGCGTTTGGTCCGCAAGAAGAAGCGCGCCGACGTAGCCGGTCGTCGTGCGGAAGTTCGTGACCGTGAGGCGTCTGCTCTCGTGGTCGAAGATGTACGGGCTGTGCGGGATGTTGATGTGGACGAGCGTGATCCCGGCGCCGTGGCGCGTGACCGCGGTCTCGCCGTCGGCGCGGATCGCCTGATAGCTGAGCAACTGCCGGCGGCGATAGACGGTGTACGGAAATGCCGACGCGAGCGAGTCGCCCATCGCGACGGCGAGTCCTCCCGGGCGCGTCCGACCTCCCGACATGTAGCTCGGGTGCCAGGAGCAATCGGAGAGATCCTTCGCGAGCACGCGGCAATAGGGGTGGTACCAGCCGACGGCCGTCGAGCGCCCGCCGAGCGCACGCGCCTCGCGGAAGAGGTTGTCGAGCTCGCTCCAATCCTCGGTGTGGCCGTCCGCGAACTTGAGCGTGAGGTTGTCGATCCCGGCCGGCTTCGAGGTCTTCAACTGCCGGCCGGTGAGGAGACCGGGGACCGCGAACTTCGTGTTTTGTCCGACCTGCGTGACGTTGGTCGCGTCGAACGCTTCCGCGCGGAGACGGTCGAGCGCGGGCATCTCGACTCCGGGCTTGCGGTCCGTGATCGCGAGCGCGCGGCCCATCGCGTCGAAAAGGAGCACGATCACGCGCGGGCCCTCGGGCGCGTCCTCCCCCGATCCGAGTGGCGGCGTGCGATCCGCGAACCGCGTGTCGGGCTGGAAGGCGATCACGTAGTACGCGCACCGCGCGAGGTTGAGGAACGCGAACGGCGAGAGGACGAGGAGGCCGGTCACGACGACGCGCCGCACGCGCGTGCGCCACTTCACGAGAGCCGCGACGATCGCGACCGCGGCGATCGCGACGCCCGCGAGCGCGGCGTAGTGGCCGTCACGCCAGACGGGAATGAGATGGAGGAGGCCGGGGCTCTTGAGCGGGCCGAGGTTGCTCGCGAGCACGCACATCACCGCGACGAAGGCGGCGGCTACGACGCGCCGCCCGGCGGTGCCGCCCCAATGGCGGGCGCTCGAGCCGGCCGCGAAAAGCAATCCGAGCAGGATCACGTCGAGCGCGGCCGCGAGGAACTCCTGGCTGCCGAGCTTGAGGTAGTAGGCCTGCGGCTGTCCGACGATGAAGAGCTCGGCCCACGTGCGCGTGAAGAGCAGGTTCGCGAGCGAAACGCCGATCGCGAAGTCGCGCGCGAAGAGCCGTGCCGGTTGCTTCTCCATCACGTCGTCCGGAATTGGAGGTCGTGGAGGCGGCGGTACTCACCGCCGGTCGCAATGAGGTCGTGGTGCGTGCCGGTCTCGACGACGCGGCCGTTCGAGAGCACGACGATGCGGTCTGCGTTCTTGATCGTGGAGAGGCGGTGGGCGACCACGAGTACCGCGCGCTCGGCCATCAGCCCTTCGAGCGCCTTCTGCACCTCGTCTTCGCTCTCGGAGTCGAGCGCGCTCGTCGCTTCGTCGAGCAGGAGGATCGGCGCCTTGCGGAGGACGGCGCGCGCGATCGCGATGCGCTGTTTTTGTCCGCCGGAGAGCCCGAGCCCGCGCTCACCGAGGATCGTGTCGAAACCCTTCGGGAGCCGGGAGACGAACGCGTGCGCGTAGGCGGCCTTCGCGGCCTCCTCGATCTCCGCGTCCGTCGCGTCGAGGCGGCCCATGCGAATGTTCTCGCGCACGGTGTCGTGGAAGAGGAACGTGTCCTGGCCGACGAGCGCGATGCGGCTGCGCAAAGACGCGAGCGTGAGGTCCTTCACGTCGGTGCCGTTGATACGGACCGCGCCTCCGCTCACGTCGTAGAAGCGCGGGATCAGCGAGAGGAGCGTGGTCTTGCCGGAGCCGCTCTCGCCGACGAGCGCGACGATCTCGCCCTTCTTCACGTGGAGCGAGACGTCGTGGATCACCACTTTCGCGTCGGCGACCGTTGCGCCGCTGCCGCTTGCGTTCGCGGCCGGCGACGGGCCGAAGTCCTTCGCGTCGGCGACGCTGCGCTCATACGCGAAGCTCACGTGATCGAACGCGATCGACTCGAGCGCTTGCGGCGCGATCTTCGTGCCGGTGTCCGGCACCGACGTCGGCTCGTCGAGGATCTCGAAGATGCGATTCGCCGCGCCCGAGAGGTGCGCGACCTGCGAGAGCGTGCGCGTGATGCGGCGGATCGGCTCGTAGCAGACGCCGACCGCGGCGAGGAACGCCAGCAGCGCAGGGAGGGAGAGCGTGCCCTCGACGACCATCGAGCCGCCGACCCAGATCACCAGCGCGGACGAAAAAGCGCCCACGATCATGACGAGCGATGGGCCGGCGGCGGTCGCGCGAGCGCCCTTCAGGGCCTGCGCGAGCGCGTCGGCGTGCTCCTTCTCGAATCGCGCAACCTCGTAGTCCTCGAGCCCGAACGCGCGGACTTCGCGGGCGCCCGCGAGCGATTCGGTGAGGAGTCCGGCGGACTCGCCCATGCCGGCCTGCGTCTTCTTCGCGTAGCGGCGGATCGCCGAGTTGATCCGGCGCACGAGCACGAGCATCACGGGCAGGCCGATGCCGAAGAGCGCGGCGAGCGTCGGCGCCATGTAGATCGCCATGCCGAGGAGAGTGATCAGCCGGAACGGCTCGTTCACCGCGTCCACGAGGATCTGCGTGGACACCTGGATCATCTGGCTGTCGGCGAGGACGCGGGCGGTGAGGTCGCCGGACTTGCGGGTCTGGATGCGGTCGAGCGAGACGCGCTGGTAGTGCTGCACGAGCTCGCTGCGGAGCTGCTGCACGACGCGGAATCCGACGGCGCGCAGGAGGTAGTTCTGCCCGTATTGCGCGGCGGCCGCGCCGATGGTGAGCCAGAGCATCGTCCACGCGATGCGCTGGAGCTTCTCGAGGTTGCCGCCTCCATCGAGCAGGGCGTCGCCGAAGCTCTTGAGAATGGCGACGGGCGCCGCGACGAACGCGCCGGCGAGGAGGGCGCAGACGAATCCGACGAGGATCGTCTTCCAGTGCGGACGGAGATACCGGAACACCCGCAAGTCCTGCTGGGTGATGGGCAGCCCGAAGTACGATTTCCGCCCGGTTTCCATGCGCTCGCGAAGCCGGCGACTTTCGCACATCCGCCGTGGGAGGGCTACCTCACGGCTTGATGTTCGCGGCCGGCTGGGTAAACTCTCCGCGACTTACGGTGGGTGTAGCTCAATTGGTTAGAGCGTCGCCCTGTGACGGCGAAGGCTGGGGATTCGAGCTCCCTCACTCACCCCAAACGAAACACGAAAGGTCGGCAGAAATGCCGGCCTTTCGTGTTCTCACGAGACACGCGTCACTCGCAGTCGTTTGTCTCGGGAGTCTCGATCTCGTTCGACGTGGTCTGCAGGTTGTCGATCGAGGCGGCGGAGTCGTAGATGCCGTCGCCGGAATCCATCAGCGTGAACGTGAGCGTCACCCGCTCGCCGGGCTCGACCGGCGCGATCGTCCCGAGGCGCCCCGTCGCGCCCGCGTCGCATAAGCCGAAGCCGTCGTCGAGATCGAATCCCGAGCCTGTCATGTCGGCGCACGTATCGTTGAAGAACGCGGAGTCGATGCCGATCGGGTTTCCGTTCTCGTCGAACGAGATGTTGTCGAAGTTGTGCGAGGGCGACTCGAGCGAGACGGTGAAGCTGTCGTTGTAGCCCTGGCCCACGTATTCCGGGTACTCGGTCGAGAGGAAGTTGAAATCGAAGCGGACGGAGTGCGCGCCCTCGGGCACGAGGAAACTGTAGCGGAGCTGCACGCAGTCGAAGGTCTCGGGGCCGTCGCACCCGCCGAGTCCGAAGCTCGTGCCGTCCTGCGTGCCGTCGATCGACTCGCCGACCGCCTGATGGGTGCCGGCGCCCGCGACGCCCGTCGAGAGCCACACGAAGCTGTTGCCCTCGGACGGCTCGAGCTCGCCGAGTCCGGCGAAGGCGGCCGACGCGAGCGGCGAGCCGAGGAGGACGGCGGACGAGTCGTCGTCGGGCTCGCGCCCCATCGCACGGATGAGATCGTCGGCGGAGGAGGGAGCGAACGAAGCCGGCGGAGGCGCGAGAACCGGGATGTTCTCCCGGCGCGGGACGTGCGTGATCGGCGAGGCGGGCGAGAGCGAGATCGGCCCGGCTGTCTCGCCGGCGTCGGCGCATCCGGCGGCGGGCGCATTGACGAGGCTCGCGTCGTTGCAGGCCGCGGTGAACGAGAAGACGCACGCAACCGAGAGGAGTCGTCGCATCGTTCCCTCGGAAAGAGCAGGAAGCAAGCCAGCGGCGGCGCCGCGGCTCGCCGGGAAAAGCCTGGGAAATCAACGACGGGGAAAGCTTGCCGCGGCCCGGTTGGTGGGCGGACCTGCCACTCCCGGACGTGCGTCCGGGGGTCGGAGGCTCCGCTTCTCACTTCGCTGGTCGGGGTGGTCAGGATCGAACTGACGACTTTCGGCACCCAAGGCCGACGCGCTACCACTGCGCTACACCCCGTTTCGGGCGTGGAACTTAGCATGGCAGTTGGCGCAGAGCACATCGCACTTCCCGATCTCGACGAGCAGTCGTGACTTGCTCCAGCCGAGCGCTACCGCTTCACCAAGCGAGAAGTCCTTCTCCTTGGGATCGCGATGATGAAACACGAGACATCCCGGGTGACGCTCGCCGCATCGCAAGCAACCGACGAGCTTCACCGAGACGATCCATTCTCGCATCTCGTCGCGCCGACGGCCTTGCCAGGCCATCTTGCGCTCGCGATTCGCGCGGTACCATTTACGCCACGAGGCGCGGGCGCGAATCCGCTGTTCGTCGGTCAACTCGCGCCTCCTGAAACGAAACTCCCGGCGCGCCGCGTCTTGTGAACGCGGGTGGGCCACACCCGTTCGAGACGGCTTCCCAACCGGGTTTCGAAGTGGTGTTTCGCGTGGCAGTTGGCGCAGAGCACGTCGCACTTCGCGAGCTCGGCAACGATCCGGGCCTTGCTCCACTCGCGCCGAACGGCATCCGCCAATGCGTTCTCCTTGAGGCTTGGCGTTCGGTGGTGAAAGTGGAGACAAACCGGATTGGCCTCGCCGCAGCGGCAGCAGGATTTCCCACGTTTGAGATCTGCGAACCACGCGCGAAGCGCGACTCGCAGGCGCTCTTGCGTCGCCTTCTTCTTCCCTTTGTTGCGGTGGAACCATGCCCGGCCGGCCGCACGCTTCTTGTGGATGTCGCGATACGGCATCGATCGAAGGATACGTAAGTATCGTCCGTCGAGCCAAGCGGTTTTTGCAGCGAGTCGCTCTCGCACATGCTTGAATCGACGACCCTCTAGCCATGAAATCGGTTCTGGTCATCGACGATAGCGAAGAGTTCTGCACGCTCGCGCGCGGTGCGCTCGAGCGCGTCGGCTACGCCGTCGACACCTGCCAGCAGGTGGAGCCGGCGTTGGAGCTCCTCGGCACGGGCCTGCGTCCGTCGCTCGTCGTGCTCGATGCGCTCATGCCCGGCCGCGACGGCTTCGATTTCATCCGCGCCGCCGCACAGATTGCACCCGAGCTGAAGGTGCTCCTCGTCTCGGGGTGGGTGGACCTGGCGATGCTGCCAGCCACGGTGAAGGTCACGGGCAAACTGGAGAAGCCATTCACCCCCGATCAGCTCGTCGAAGCGGTCCGGACGGTCGTTGGTGATCCTCGCGGGCGCTCCGTATGACTTCGTTGATGTGGGTGTGGGATAGACTCGCGCGTCATGCCGCCCAGCGACACGACGATTTTCGTGGTGGATGACGACGACGGGGTTCGCAGCCTCACCGTCACCGTGCTGGAGAAGGCCGGTTACGACGTCCAGTCTTTCGACTCGATCCCCACCGCGCTCGTTGGGCTCACCAAGGGACCGAGCCCCTCGCTCGTCGTCCTCGACGGTATTTTCCCGGGGATGGACGCCTACGATTTCTTCGAGCAGGTCAGCACGAACGACGCGCTCCCGGCGGTCCACATCCTCATGATCTCGGACATGCTCGACCTGAGCCGCATCCAGGATCGCCCCAAGATCACGATCGCGGGCCGCCTCGACAAGCCCTTCTCGCCGGACAACCTGATGAAAGCGGTCCTCGGCGCGCTCTCCGGCCTTTAGAGCGTCAGCCCAATCCGCGCAGCAGCTGGCCGGATCCGCCAAGGTTCATGCCGCCGTCGACGACCATGATCGCGCCGGTCACGTAGGACGCGGCGGGCGAGCACAGGAAGAGGCAGAGATCCGCGACGTCGTCCTTCGTGCCGAAGCGTCCGAGCGGAACGCACGAGGTCACGTTCTTCCGCGCGTCCTCGCTCGGCGCGAGGCGTTTCATGCCTTCGGTGTCGTCGATCGGTCCCGGCGTCACCGAGTTCACGCGGACGCCGGCGCCGCCCCACTCCATTGCGAGCACGCGCGTGACCATGTCGACGCCCGCTTTTCCGGCGCACACGTGCACCTGCATCATCGCGGGCTGGAACGCCTGGCTCGCGGAGATGTTGATGATGCTCGCGCCGGGTTTCTTGAGCTTCTCGAAGGCGGCGCGGCACACGTTGAACGTGCCGAGGAGGTCGATGTCGACGACCGACTTGAAGCCGTTCGCGGACATCGCGACCGCCGGCGCGGGGAAGTTTCCGGCGGCGCCGTTCACGACGATGTCGATGGGGCCGTAGGCCTCGACGCACGCGGCGAGCGCCTTCTCGACCGCCGCGAAGTCGCGGACGTCCGCGGGGAAGCCCTTGGCCTCGCCGCCGGCGGCCTTGATCGCTTTCGCGGCGTCCTCGAGCTTCTCGGGCGTGCGCCCGAGGAGTCCGACCTTCGCGCCCGCTTCCGCGAGACGCTCCGCGACGCGCCGCGTGATGCCGCTGCCTCCGCCGGTGACGAAAGCGACTTTGCCTTTGAGGAGTCCGGGAACAAACGTCGAGCTCATGCGGCGGACATTACCAGCCCCGGCGCGCACGGAGTCGCTCATTCCAGTGCAGCTTCGCGTGGCAGTTCCCGCACAACACGATGCACTTCGCGAGCTCGGCTTCGATCCGCGGCTTGCTCCATCCACCGTGGATCGCGTGGGCGATGTTCTCTTCCTTCCCGCGGCGGTCGTCGTGGTGAAAGACGAGGCAGGGGAAACGCGTCTCTCCGCACTCCCGGCACATGAGCTTCTTCGCCGCGAGCCACGTCTTCTTCTCCCATCGACGGCGAAGGAGCCAATCCATCGCCTTGCGAGCGTTTCGCGCGTACCAGCGTCGCTGGGATGCGAGCTGATCCTCACGACTCCAAGGCATACCGGGACGCTCCCATCTTTCGAGAGGGCAGCTTCCTCTGTCGCCGCGTTGTGCTTTCCGCGTGAGCAAGGAAGTGACAGTTGATGCAGAGCACATCGCACTTCGCCATCTCGCGTTGAATCATCGCGATCGACATCGCGCGGCCGACGGCGTGCGAGATCGTGAACCGCTTCGAGCGCATGTCGCGATGATGGAACACGAGGCACGCGGGATGGTTCTCACCGCAGCGTTCGCAGCGCAGCGTTTCCTTGAACTCCTCGTACCACGACCGGATCCGGAGATGATTCCGCCGTCGCATCGCGGCGCGCTTCGCCTTGTTTGCGTGATACCAGCGACGCTGATACGCGCGGGAAGCGGTCTTGTCGGCGTAGGCCATGTACCCGCAAATATCACGGCGGTCTGACACGAACTGCGCACCCCGATCGACGTTGAATCGGAAGCCGTGGCCGCTAGAATGGCCGCGCGCGCCCGTAACTCAATGGATAGAGTACCGGCCTTCGAAGCCGGTAATACAGGTTCGAATCCTGTCGGGCGCACCAAGAGCGGATACGCGGACTTCAGCAGCATTGGCGGACTCGAAATCGCGGCAGCACCGTCCGAGATCGAATTCGACGTCTATGGTGCGCCCAGCAGGACTCGAACCTGCGACAAGCCGGTTTAGAAAACCGGTGCTCTATCCAACTGAGCTATGAGCGCCTGGCGTCACAATACGAGCGGCGTCCTCCGCTCACAAGCCTTCGAGACGAACCTCAGGGAGTCGCCGGTGACGTCTCGACGGTGCGCAGGAAGCGGGGAGGGCGGCGGGCTTTCGTCGCCTGCTCGAAGGCGAAGCCGTAGCCGATCAGCTTGGGCTCGCTCCACGCGCGGCCGAAGAGCGAGATCCCCACGGGCAGGCCGTGCACGAAGCCCGCGGGCACCGTGATTGCCGGGTAACCCGCGACCGCGGCCGGCGACGAGCTGCCGCCGAGGAAGTGGTCGCCGCACACCACGTCGATGCTCCATGCGGGCGGGAAGCTCGGCGCGACGATCGCGTCGAGCTTCTCGGCGTCCATCACCGCGTCGATCCCCTTCTCGCGCGAGTTCGTGCGGCACATCGCGAGCGCCTTCACGTACGCCGCGTCCGTGAGCGGGCCCTTCGCCTGCGCCTGCAGGAAAAGCTCCTGCCCGAAGAACGGCATCTCCTTCTCGCGATGCGCGTCGTTGAACGCGATCACGTCCGCGAGCGTGCGCACTTTCGCCGACGCCGGCAGCGCGCCGAGATACGCGTCGAGGTCCGCCTTCAGCTCGTAGAGCAGCACGTCGAGCTCGGCCTTCTCGACCTCGCGCTGATTCGGGATCTCGATCGGGTCCACGAGGATCGCGCCCTGGTGTTTCATTTCCGCGAGCGCCGCCTCGAAGAGCGCGTCCACGTCCGGGTGGTAGCCCGCGAGGTGACGCGCGACGCCGATGCGTGCGCCGCGCAGCGCGTCGGCTTTGAGCGCCGCCGTGAAATCCTTCGCGCCTTTCGCCTGGCCCGCGACGCTCGCCGCGTCGCGTCCGTCGACGCCGGTCATCGCGCCGAGCAGGATCGCGGCGTCCGTCACCGTCCGCGCCATCGGCCCCGGCGTGTCCTGCGTGTGCGAGATCGGCACGATTCCGGTGCGGCTCAGGAGTCCGACCGTCGGCTTGATGCCGGCGAGTCCGTTCATCGACGAGGGGCACGTGATGGAGCCGTCCGTCTCCGTGCCGACGCCGGCCGCCGCGTAGCTCGCGGCGATGGCGGCGCCCGTTCCCGAGCTCGACCCGCACGGGCTGCGATCGAGCACGTAGGGATTCCGCGCTTGCCCGCCGACCGCGCTCCAACCGCTGGAGGAACGCGTCGAGCGGATGTTCGCCCACTCGCTCAGGTTGGTCTTGCCGAGGATCACCGCGCCCGCCGCGCGCAGCCGCTCCACGATGAACGCGTCGCGCTCGCGCGTGACGCCCGCGAGCGCGAGCGACCCCGCCGTCGTCGGCATCCGATCGCCCGTATCGATGTTGTCTTTCAAGAGCACGGGGATTCCGTGCAGCGCCCCGCGCGGTCCCTTCGTGCGCCGCTCCGCATCGAGCGCGCGTGCGATCGCGAGCGCGTCCGGATTCACGGCGATCACCGCGTGCAGCGACGGGCCCTGCTTGTCGAGCGCCTCGATTCGCGCGAGGAACGCCGCGACCAGACTCTCCGACGTCGCCTTGCCCGACGTCATCGCGGCCTGCAGCTCGGCGATCGTCGCTTCCTCGAGCGCGAACCGCTCCAGCGGCGCCGGTTCGTTCGCCGCTCCGCGCGCGGGACCACAACCCGAGAGCGCCACCATCGCTGCGAGCACGGCGAATCGATACCTCATGAGAGTCCCTCTTTCAGGCCGCGAGGCGGAAGCCGAAGTCGGTGAAGCGCTTCGACGGGTCGAGCGCGGATCGCGCCGCGCATCTCGAGTACGGAAGCAGGTGCCGCCACGAGCCGCCGCGCGCGACGCGCCGCGTCCCGCTCTCGGGTCCGCGCGGCGATTCCACCGGCGAGCGCGCGTAGTAGTCGACGCCGTACCAGTCGTGGCACCACTCGTGGACGCCCGAGCCCATGTCGTGGAGCCCGAAGCCGTTCGCGGCGAACGTGCCCACGCGATCCGGCTGCGACAGCGGGCCGTCACGCTCGAGCGGCATGTCGCCCCACGGATATTCCACGTCGCGGCCGCCGAGCGCGGCCCACTCGCGCTCCGCTTCCGTCGGGAGGCGGAAGGCGCGGCCGGTCTGCGACGAGAGCCATGTGCAATACGCGTCCGCGTCGAGCCAGCTCACGCCAACGACGGGCTGTCGCGGATCCGAGAATCGGGGGTCCGCCCAGTCGCGCGGAGTCTCGTGCGCGGTCTCGCGAAGGAAGAGGGCGTATTCGGCGACGGTCACGGGAACGATCGCGAGCTCGAACGCGCCCACCGACACCGGATGCCGAGGCCCCGCGTTCAACAGCGCGTGCGTCTTCGCGCCCATGACGAACTCACCCGCGGGGATTCTCGCGAAGCCCTTCGACTCGGCCGCAAACAGCGCGGCCTCGCTCAGGGTGAAGGGGGTGCTCACCGCGGACGACCACCGCCGCGACGTCCACCACCGCCGCGATTGCCGCCACGAGGACCGCCGGCACCGCCACCGCGATTGCCGCCGCCGCCCGGCCGTCCACCAGCCGGACGTCCGCCGCCACGCGGCGGTCCACCGGGACCGCGTCCGCCAGCACCGCCGCGAGGCGGCGCAGCCGGCGCCGAGGTCGATTCGTAGCTCGCGCGCGTCCACGCCGGGTCGGCGCTGCCGCCGCCGCCCGATCCCGCGGGCCGCTCGAGCCGTACCGGCGGCCGATCCGGACCGCGCGGCGCCGACGACGGAGGTGGTCCCTGGCGATACCCACCGCCGCCGCCGCCACCACTGCGCCCGCCGCGTCCGCGCTGCTGGCCGCGTCCACCGCCGCCACCGCGCTCGCGTTCCTCTTCGGGCATCTGCACGCCCGTGAGCGCCGGCGTCG
>Ga0163152_10003217_pt1 | contig 21546 bp, 21 predicted proteins | sample OliLakLV19MP8IB2_FD_148635 | JGI IMG/M metagenome (GOLD analysis project Ga0163152, IMG submission 148635) | Freshwater microbial mat bacterial communities from Lake Vanda, McMurdo Dry Valleys, Antarctica - Oligotrophic Lake LV.19.MP8.IB-2 | ecosystem: Environmental > Aquatic > Freshwater >...
GTCTGATCCTGCTCCATGAAGCCGGCCAACAACTCTTTATTCGCCAGGTTCGAGAACAGCCCCGGCAACGACAGGGTGCTGTATCCGGCAGCGTGGATCGGTGCAAAGGCGGCTTGCATCACCTGCCGCAGGTTGTCCCGCGAGATGGTCAGGCGGCCTTGATAGCCGTTCGCTTGTGCGACCATCAGGATTGCTTCCTGGAGGCCCAACGACCCAAACTCGTGCGCCGCCTCCAGCGTCTCCGCGCGGAAATGCCGCTCGATATTCGGGAGATTTAGCGTCGTGCAGAGCGCGGCCTCGAGCACGTCGCCGTTCGGCAGGCCAGCGCCGCCACTGGCGGAGCCGTGAATCGAGGGCGCTGCCGGTCGATTGGCGCGCAGCACTTCGAGCTCGGTCCGCGTTGCGTCCCACCCTTCGTCAATCGCCTTGGCCTCGATATCGGAGTGCTTGCTGGCGCACACCTTGCGAATGCCGGCGACGCGGTGGGCCTCGGCCGACAATTGCGAACGCATCTCCGCCACGGCGGTTTGCGCCTCCTTTCCCGCCGCGGCGCGCGTGGCTTCCGTGCCGCTGCCATTGCAACTGGCGTCGAACATGGCTCTGAGGTTGGTGGTTTGCTGCTCGGTCAGATCGTCCACGACGAATCCCTGAGCTTCGATCCACGGAGCGAATTCCATTACGTTGGTCTCCTTGATTGGACTTGCGGCCTGGGCCGCAATGTTGATGCTCGTGCTGCCGTCGGCACCGTTGGGAACGATGGCCACATGCTTCAGTCGGGAGCGCCGCACCAGCAGGAAGCTGCCGGCCTCGGCGCGGATCGTGCGGCCGTTGACGACCACCTGGCGACCCTTGGCGATTCGCTCCGTCTCCAGGGGCTCCGCGCCGACGCTCGCTTGGAGCGGCACGCCGTCCCGAGCCAGATCGATCACGCGACTGGCCAGTTCATTGGTGCGCGACAGCGTGCCGTGGATCGCCAGGCGGCCTTCACCGTGAATGGGCTGTCCGCTCCCCAGCACGGCGTGAATCCGGTTCTCGTGATCCGCGAGCAACGGCACGCGATCCGGCGATTCGATGCCTTCGAGATCGATTACCACCGGGCCGAATCCGGCGACGGTCATCAGGCCGCCGTTGTAGGCCGCCACATGGATAGTCGCCGGCTTGTCGCCCTTCTCGCCGGCCTCCAGCGTCAACTCGACCGGACTTACGAGCCGCAGCTCGCGCACATCAATCGTCATCGCCCGGCTCCTCCATGACAGCGGTCGAAGTCTCCGTCGCCACGGGTTGGGTGGTCGGCGGCGTGATCTCTAGCTCTTTCAGAAGCGCAATCTCCTTGGCCCGCTGCCGCAGCGCCTCTTCCCAGTCGCGTCCCTGCCTGGCGTATTCATGGGCCAGCGTGGTCGTGTGGTTGGCCAGTCGCGTCGCTTGCGCCGTGGCTTCCTTGGCGGGATCGACATGCTCGTGACCGTCCCAAAACCACTGGTGCGGCCAGTCGGCGATGGGACCAACGCCGCCGGGCAGGAGGCCTGGAATCAGAACCGCCTCGTCGAACCAGGCGGCCAGAATGCGATCCAGCACGACGCACTCAAGTTGCGACTGCTCGACGCGGATCGCCTTGAAATAGGTCTGGTGGTCGAGACGACCGGAGGCATAGTTGTAGCCCGACGAATTCCCGGCCGCGACATTGAACGGCATGTTGAAACAACGCGCGATCTCGTTGAGAATCTCGTGCTTGAACTCGGCATAGGTGGTCGCCGGTTGCTCGGCCTCCATCTGGCTCATCTTCCAGCCGCCGGGCATCGTCAGCAGGGCCCGCTTCTCCAGTTCGATCGGCTCGAACGGTTCGGCGGCGTCGGCCTCGCCGTTGGCCGGCGCGTCGGTGTAGAGAATGCCGGCGAAGTCGGCGGCTGTTTCCGCAGCGGCCAGCACGGCCAGCGTAAAGCGACGGAGCTGCGCGAAGAGCGGCAGCGCCGGCATCATGTCGGGCACTCCGCGCGCCTGGCCCGGTCGGTCGGTGCGGAACCAGTGGATCGTCGCCGTGGCCGGGATGCGGTCGTATTCCCGCAGTAGGCCCGTGCCAGCGTCGCCGGGGTGGGACTTGAGAACGTGGTATTCGATGGGGTTGCCGGCGTCGTCGAATACGATTCCATCGACCGCGTTCGGGCTGCCACGAAGCAAGTCGGGAGTGGTGACCTGATCGGCTTCGACAAGTCGTAGGTCCAGTTGGACCATCATCGACAGCGCAGGATTGTTGGTCAGCACGGTGAACGCCTCGCCATCGGAAGCCCGCGCCATCCGCATCGTGCGGAGCTTGTCGGCGAGGCTGACCGTCTTGGACCAGCGAGCGAACGCCTGTTCGATCCGCCGGTTCGCCTCCGCGTCCGTGGTCAGCAGTTGCAGCCGGGGGCCGGTTCCAATCACGTCGTTGGCCAGCGTCAGCACGATCCCGCGGGCGTAGCTGTTGTTGGCCACCTCGTATCGCGTGCGATTCCGCAGAATGCGACGGACCTCGGGGCTATTGGCGGCATTGGCCGAGAGACCGTCCGCGTTGGCCCAGTGACGACGGTTGTCGTCGGTGGTCACCGCCGCGTCGTAGCGGGCCCGCACCAGGCGCGTGGCGCGACCGATAGTCGCACGCTGCGGCTTCGCGGAGAACATATTGGTCAGCCAGGTAAGCACGTTTCAGTTGGCCCCAGGGGGAACGAACTTATTGAACTGCAGTCCACGGCTCTTCGACTTCGCGGCCTCCTTGGAGGCCAGGTACTTATCCGCCTCGATCTGCTCGGACAGCTTGTGCTGCTCGATGCTGCCGGCGTCGCCAGCGGCCTTGGCCGGCCCCTGGGCGTTCTGACGGATCGTGTCTTCGAGGTCGTCGGCCATCGGTGGTGTCCAAAATGCAGCCGGTCGGGCGAACCCACGGTTCCGGCGGCGCGAGCGATTGCTTCGCGTGCGCCAGAGCGGGAGAGGCCACCCGGCGAAGGATTGACACGTTCGCCCGAGCCGGCTGTCTCAGGTTACGTATGCCGTCGGTAGCTTCGACTGTCCGCGTGGGACCGAGAATCGTGGAGAGATTGCTATATCTAGCGATCCGACTTGGCCGGCGCGATGACCGAAGCCTCGTAGGTCACGATGCGGTGGCCGCAGTGGCGACAGACCTTGCGCCGGCGAATGCGACCATCGCGGAGCGGCTCCGTATGCGTCGTGTAGAAGTGACGGCAGGCGCAGCGCGGGCATTCGAGGCCGAATTGTGAGGAGCGGGGTTTCTTCATCGCCGTCGCCTCCGCTGCAAGTCGGCGAAGCTAACCCGGTCGCGCTTGGCCGGGGCGGAGCCATCGGTCCCCAGCAAGATCGCGCCCAGCATCGAGGCCGCTACCGAGCAGCCCACGAGGCAATCGAACCAGTGGTTGTCTCCCCGCTCAGGACGCATTTTCCATTCGTCCACGGTTCGGCCACGCCCCTCCGTCTTCACCCGGTATTCGGCCGTCAGATGCTCGGCGAGCAGCCGGTGCTGATCGGGCCTCTCGCCGAAGAGCGACAGGCAACTCCGGTCCCCCATCGGCACCGCCAAGCGAGCGTGGACGAACGACTTCCAGTAGTTCGTGTCGAACACGATATGGCGCACGGCCCGCTTGCCATGCACGTTCGGCATGCGCCAGTTGTGCCCGACGCGGTCGCCGGGCTTGCGTTTGTATTCCGAAAACGGCTGGCTCGAAGCGCCGACGAACCGTCCGTGGCTCGGCATGACAATTCCGGCGTGCGCCGACTGGCGGCAGAACTGATAGACCACATCGGTGGACGATCCCCAGTTGGCATCGACGAGACACCTCTCAATCCGCAGCATGGCCCCGTCGTCCCGCCGCCATTCGCGGGCCAGGTACGCGCCCGTGAGTTGCTCGAGGCCGGCGTAGATTGTCCCCTCCAGCCCAGAAGCTCTCGTCGTTGCCGCCAATGTGTGGCGGGCGTCGCGGAGCGTGAAGTAGGAACGTTGCTGGTCGGGATAGGTGCCATAGTCGATGACGTAGCCCGTGAAGTCGTCCTCCCAGGCCGCGACCACGAAGAACAAGAGCGAGGCCTGCACGTCGACAAACATCGTCAGGTGGTTGCACCCAATCGGCACTTCGGCACGTTGCATCCGATTGAATTTGTCGGCGATCTGGTCGGCGGTCAGTTCGTCGTCGGATGCGGTGTCCGCCGGCAGCGGCTCGTTCTGGTACTCGGCAAAGAACGCGGCCTCGTCCTGCAACTTCAGATTCATCGCGTGCTGTATGGCCGAGAGTTCGTCGTGGTTGAATCGCTCGGGCCAGGCGATCACCGCGCCAGCGTCCATCGCGTCGCGGTTCTGCCCGTAGAACCCGGTCGCCTCCTCGCCGGCGTTGCCAGCCCGCATGCTCTCGGCGCGAATTTCCGCGTACCGTTGCCACAGCTTCTCGTCCGTGGGGAACGCATAAACCATCTTGGTCCGCTCGCCATTCCACTCCGGATGCTTGTCGCGGCTCAAAATGCTGTCCGCCATGTCGCTCGGTCGAATGACCGTACAAGGCATGATGCCGGAGATCTTCTGACCGGGGCCGGTGAGGCCCAACACAGCGCCCGCCAGAATGCTTTCGCGCGTCGCGCATTGCGAAAGCGAGCGGGCCGACTCGTCCGTTTGCGGATCGTCCAGCACGACGAGCGTCGGCCGTACGGTGTGGCCATCGGCCCGTTTGTACTTCATGCCACGGATGCGACCGGTGATTCCCGCGACCTTGATGATCGCTCCGCTGGCCCCGCTCCCCGGCATGGTCGGCAAGACGACCTCGCGAGCTGTCCAGCCGATGTGGGTTCGTTCGCCTTTGTAGAGTTGGCCATTGCAACGATTGGCGATCCCATCGAGCGCCTGAATGGGATAGACAACCTCGGGGAAATCCTCCAGCAGCAGATCGTTGCCATCGAGTTCCATCTTGATCGACTCGAGCATGTCCATCGCGTGACCTTCGTCGCTGCCGATCAAGCAGACGAACTCGCGGTGCCCAAACAACACCGCCCAGATGCAGGCGCACTCGCAGATGGTTGTCTTGCCGCTGCCGCGCGGCATCGCCATCGCAAACAGACCGCCGCGAATAACGGCCTGTACGATCTTGGCGATGACCTTCAGGTGGTCTGGCGACCACGGCAGATGAAACGTGAGCGGAAAGTACGACTCGCAGAAGAACCGGAAGTCGGAGGCCGCGCGAGCCTTGCGGTCGGAGTTCACGACCTCAGGCAGATCGCCGATGTCGCGGCCGGCGATGGCTAGCGCCACGTTCCGCGCCCGAGCGCGGTCTTTCATCTTCTCATACGGGTCGCTGTCGGGCTCGGGCTTCGGCGCATGTCGAATCTGGACCAGCCACGCGACGTAGCGCAACAGATCGACGTGCCGCGCGTCGCCGATGCGCAGACCAGCGCGCGTGCGGTGGCGATGCAATTGCCGCTCGTTGATCACCTCGCCTAGCGCGGTCGAGTTGAGCAGACGACAGAGTTCGCTCGGTCGCAGCTTGCGCGGATCATTCGCCATTGCGTTCCCCTGCGGTGCTGGCCATCTCCTTCACAAGCCACGCCGCGTAATGGACCAGGCTGAGCGTTCCGTCCGGGTTGGCCGGCGCACCGCTGGCCAGATCGTCCCGCAACATCGCCTCGGTGACGGGCTGGCCCCCGACCTTTGCCAATAAACGGGCCGCGTCCGCCAACCCCAGCGCCGTCGGGTTCAGGCCCGAAGTGGGCCTGTTTTCGGGACTTACGGCCATGATTTGCCCCCCGAAAAAAAGCTGCGGAATCTCGCCAAAACTAGCTGGATGTTTCTGCGAACCCGAGGTAACTGTGTGCTTGTGCGATGACGCAAACCATTACCACAAAAGGAGAAACGACCATGACCGACGCTAACGAAACAAACGACCTGGACCTTGGCGACGACCTCGAAATCACCAAGACCACCCGTCGCGCCTCGGGGGGCGGAACCTGGGTTTGCGGACGCCTCGCCGGGCACCGCTTCGACGCCCTGGTGTTCCCCGAACACGCCGACAACCCGGAATGGGAACTGGGCGACAGCCGCATCTCGAAGCTCTGGGTCCAGCGCTTGGCCGACATGCAAACGGTCTTCAGCTGGGACCGGGGAATGGACGTGCCGGCTGCCGACCAAATGGCCGGCGCGGTGATCGATTTCCTGGCGGCGGGTCTCGCCGACCATACCTACGCCGAATAAGCCGAAACGCGGGTTCGCCCCGCGTCGCTCGACCGTGGTTGGTCGGGCCTGATGATGGCAGCCACCCCATCGAACCCATGTACGAGGAGACGAATCATGTCCGCGAAGAAAACCACCAAGACCAAGGCCTCGGCCCCGAAGGCAACCAAGACGACGAAGGCCGCGCCGGCGAAGGTTACCAAGACCAAGAAGCTCAGCGCCATCGACGCCGCCGCGAAACTGCTGGCGGCAACCAAAGCGCCGATGAACTGCAAAGAGCTGATCGACGCGATGGGGTCCAAGGGTTTGTGGACCAGCCCCGGCGGCAAGACGCCGCACGCCACGCTGTACAGCGCGATCCTGCGGGAGATCGCCACCAAGGGCAAGGACGCCCGGTTCACCAAGACCGAGCGCGGCAAGTTCGCCATCAACGCCTGATCGGAGACGAGGCCATGAACGAAGTTGCTGACGCCCTTCGCAAGGTGACCGCCGCCATGCAAACGGAACTCGAATCGGGCCGGCGCTCGACACGAATCGACGCCAATGACCTGATCGACCTGCTGCTGGCGGTGGCCGACGAGATCGACCCGCCGTTCGCCCCGCAACTGCGCGACGAACGGCCCCGCGAGCCGCGCCAGGACCGGTAGCCCCGGACTCGGCTGATAACGCCCCAAATTCGCCACGTTGGGGCGTTTTCTCGTTGGCAGGCGTGCTGGCCCAACAACCCCGCCCGTCGCCACTCAACGCCAGTGTCGCGTTCACGCGGCTACCTCCTCGGCGGCCTTGCGTTCCGCCTTCCGCCCCGTGAACTTCTCCCACCGCTCGACGATCACGTCGCAATACGGCGGATCGAGTTCCATCAGAAACGCTTTGCGAGTGGTTTGTTCGCAGGCGATGAGCGTCGAGCCGCTGCCGCCGAAGAGATCGAGCACGTTCTCACCAATGCGCGACGAATACTGCATCGCCCGCACCGCGAGCTCGACGGGCTTCTCCGTGAGGTGAACCATCGACTGCGGGTTGACCTTCTTGACGTGCCACAGGTCGGTGGCGTTGTTCGGGCCAAAGAACTTGTGTCCCGCGCCCAGCCGCCAACCGTAGAAGCAGATTTCAAACGCACCCATGAAGTCCTTGCGCGTCAGCACGGGATGCTGCTTGTCCCACACGATGCCTTGGCTGAAATACAAATCGTGCTTCTTCAGAAACGGCGGGTAGTTGCCGAGGTTGGCGTACCCGCCCCAGATGTAGAATCCACGACCGGTTTCCAGCACGCGGGCCATGTTGCCGAACCAGGCGTCGAGCAATTCATCGAACGCTTCGTCGGTCACGAAGTCGTTGGCCAGCGGCCGATCCTTCGCCCGCATTTTTTTATGCGTCGCCTTCGCCTTCTCGGGGTGGCGCTCCAGGTCAAACTTCTGGTGGTGCTTGTTCGGATTGGTGAAGCTGCTGTTGCCGGCCGCGATGGCGTTGTTGCTGCGGGGCTCGACCTTGACGTTGTAGGGTGGGTCCGTGTTGACCAGATGAATCACCGCGCCGTCGAGCAGCCGGTCTACATCCGCTGGCTTGCTGCTATCGGCACACAGCAAACGGTGGTCGCCTAGAATCCAAAGATCGCCGGGCTGAGTGATGGCCTCGTCGGGCGGCTCGGGAACGTCATCGGGGTCGCAAAGCCCCTCGTTCAAATCGCCGCCGAGCAGCTTGGCCAGCTCGTCCTGGTCGAAACCGAGCAGACCAAGGTCGTAGTTCGCCGCCTGCAAATCGCCGAGTTCGATCGGCAGCAGATCGTAATTCCAATCCGCCAGCGACGCCGTTTGGTTATCGGCGATCCTAAACGCCTTGATCTGATCGGGCGTCAGATCCTTGGCGACATGCACCGGCACTTTCTCCAGGCCTAGTTTCTGCGCGGCCTTGAATCGGGTGTGGCCGCACACGATCACGCCGTCAGTGTCGACGACGATCGGTTGGCGGAACCCGAACTCGCGGATCGAGGCCGCGACGGCATCGACCGCGTCATCGTTGAGCCGCGGGTTGTTGGCGTACGGCTTGATCTCGGAGAGGGGGCGAAGTTCGATCTTCATGAGTGCGTCCTTGTCGGAAGGGGTTGAATGAAAACAGCAGGCACACGAGCAGTGCGAACCAGAGCAGGTTCCAGATGAACCTCTCCAGGCCGCTGGCCGTGGTGACGGCCAAGGCGTGCCAGGAGGTTTCCCGGCGAGGTTCGCGTGGCAGTTCCGGTGACATGGCAATTCCTCCTGAGGGGTTCGGACAACGAAAACAAACTCTGTCTAGGCTGGCGGCTGTTCCCGCAGACCTCTCCTGACGACTTTCGTCCGGGAGTACCTATTGGCCGGCTGGCAGGTGCGGTTTGTCTCTGCCACTTTGGCACTCGCCCCGTGCGCCCCAGGGCGGTCCGCAGGTGCAACGACGCGGTCGGGCGAACAACGGTGGCCAAGGTCGCCCACCATCGCCAACGTGGGCCAACCGTGGCGACCGTGGCCGCGAGCGTTGGCTCGTGCCAGGGGCGGGAGCAGCCCTCGTTCTTCTTTCGCCCCCCTCCATACGCGCACGCGCTTTCGCGCGGGTGCTGGCAGGTGTGGGTGGGTACGGGTGAAAGAGAGAAAGAAGAGAGAGAGTAGTAGTTTTCCTGTATGTATTGGCTCATCTTCATTCACCCTTCTTTCACCTTGGTTCACCATCCTTCACCGCCGCCGGCCGGTTCCCGGCCGGACTTCTTTCACCAGCGGGCGTTGTTTCACCCAGTTCCTTCACCCCCTTCGCTGACCAGTCGATAGGCTCGCTGCGGCCGGCCCGCCGTCGTCTGCGTCACCGTGGACACGTCCCCTTGCTGTTCGAGCGTGGTGAGCAGCTCCTGGAACGTCTTGGCGTCGATCTTCATCCGCTTGAGCAGGACGCTGTGCGCGAGTTGCTGCTCGGGCGCTTCGCGCAGCTTGCGAATCAGCTTCAGGCACTCGGCGTGAAACGGGTTCTCGGCCACATGGTTGTGGGCCATGAACAACATTCGCCGCGTCTGGTGCAGCAGGAAGTCGGTCGCCCACCGCACGGCCGCGACGTTGATCCGTGGCGTTTCATGGCGGACGCTGATCGCGTGCAAGATCGCCAGCTTGCGAATCTGCTCTGGGACGCGCCCCCACACCGTGGTGCCGACGGGATCGCCACGAGCCTCGGCGCGGGCATACTCGGACTCGGAAGTCTGCCTCGCGTCGGCCAGCAGCACGCGGGCGTCGTCGTCGGCTTCGACGATCCGGGGTTGCGGATGCCAGGTTTCGAGATTGCCGGCGCCGGGGCAGAACTCGGCCCACCAGCGGGCCGTCTCCATCACGCGCGGCGGCGGGTCGATGATGCCTGGCTCCTGGCCCACGCTGCGCGGGCCGCTTTCGACGATCACCATGCGGGCGAAGAAGCCGTTGGTCAGCATCCGCTCCGACAGCGCCTCGTAGTAATGCGTTGGGATCGCCGTGCCGTAGACCACCAGGCACGGCTGATCGATCACGCCGGGCGGCTCCTTGCCGGCCTTGCGCCGCATCGGGTAGATGCTGTTGGCCGCCGAGTACATCGTCAGGAGCGTGCCCAGAATGTTTTCGTGACGGGCGTCGCGGGCCTTGTTGATCGACTGCAAGAGGCCGTCGATCTCGTCGGTCTGGAAGAGCATGGCCGGCGTGCCAAACAGTGAGTCCTGAATGCCCTCGCCCGAGGCGAACTTCTCTCCCAGCGCATTCACCAGCCCCACGCGGTGCATGACGCACGTGTTGACCTTCCGGGGCCAGTCTTTGCCGACCGACGAATAGGCCAGCGCCAGCAGATAGAGGTTCGTCCGGTTGTCGGCCTGGTCGCGTACCTTGCGGCCGGCGAGCACCGCCTGGAGAGCCATCGCCCCGCAGAACGACAGCGCCGCGTTGGGATAGGGCGCGGTCGCCAAGCAATGGTCCATCACCTCGGACACGAAACCGGGCACCCGGAACAACTCCGCCGGCACCGGACCCGGATCGGGCCAGGTTTCCGGCAATGCGGCGGACTGCGGGGCCGGCGACAATACCGCAGTGCCATTGCAGACGATCCGCGACAGGTCGACGTTGCCGCCATCGGCAACTTGTCCAAAGCCGTCTGCTCGCAGCGCCGCGGCGGCCGCTGCAAAATCGCCCGCATGATCCAACAGCGTATAGACCGAGAACGGGGCGTAGGCCCGATCTGGCTCGAACGGCGCGGCGTTCGACGAAAACACGTACAAGATTCCATTCCTGAGCGTCGCGCTCCAGCCCTGCTCTTTGCCGGGTCGTCGCCAGTATTCGTTCTCGCCACCGCGCACGAGTTGCCAACCGTGGCGGCGCAGCACTTCTCGTATCTCGCCCCGCTCGTTGAAGTCGTCACCTGGCCGACCAGCAACCGCTGCTGCACCACGCGCCCGCTCGGTCGGTGGGATCGCCTCGTTGAGCGAGCAGGCCGCCTCGATGAGTATGTTTCGCTCGGCCTCGCTGACAACCGGAATCTGCTCGAAAATCCCCTGCTCGACGCGGTAGCCGGGCGTCGGGGCGCAGAGGAATAGACCTCCTTCGCCACGCGTCTCGATCAGCGTACAGAGAACCTCGAAGTGATCGCCGACACGGCGCGGCACGTAACGCTTGCCGGCGATGATCACCGGCTCGGCGCTGGCCACGATGATGGTGCGTTGGGCCAGCTTGCGATTGCCAGGCACCGGCGCTGTACTGCGATACGCCACATGTCGCCCACCGGACTGCGAGCTTTCGATCACGAGTCGCTCGACCAGCCCCGGCGACTCGGTCGCTATCAGCTCACGCCAGGCGTCGAACAATTCCCCGGCGTGGTCGAAGTCGATCATCTCCAGGTTGGCCGACACCGCGCCGGCCAGAACGCACAGCGGCGGGCCGTCGGCGAACCACGCGGCCACCTGCCGCTCGGTTGGCAACCGGCGCTGATACTGTTTCCAGCCCGACAGCGCAGGCCGCTTTTCCGCGAGAATTGCGGGCAGCACGCACAAGCCGGCACGGAGATAGGAGGTGGCGGTGTCGATCATGCTCAAAATGGAATCTCGTCGGGGTCGTAACTCCCAAAGTCGCCAGCGGGCAGCGGGGCCGGCAGCTGTCCCAACCTGTGGGCGACAATCCGGTCGTACTTCTCGCCGGCAATGGTGCGCACGGTGATCTGTTCGGTGTGGGCCAATCCGCCGCCGCCAGCGATCTCAACGGCCCGTTCCGCCGAGTCGGGCACCGGATCGGGCGAGCGCCTCCGCCACCACGCCTCGGCCTTCTGCCGGGCGAAGCCGTCGTGCTCTACGCAGATGAATTCGCTCTGCCAGTGGTTGAGCCCCAGGCGATAGTCGACGCGCATCGTCCGAGGCGCATCGGGCGGGGCGGCGCGTTTCGTATGGACGCTATAGGAGACCTCGTGGACTTCGTACTCGACATCGGTCACCTGGCCAGAAAGAATGCCGGCCTCGGTCGCCTTGGCCTCGTGCTTTTTTCGCTCGGGCGGCGGGAACGCGTACCCGCACTGCGGGCACGTTGTATAGCCGGCGGCGATCAGCGCCATGCACTTGGGGCATTCCTTGACCGGCGCTTCGCCGTTGCCGCTGCCGGCCGGTTTGATGCGCAGATCGTCCACCGGGCCGTGCCGAATCACGTTGCCGCCAAAGTCGAGCACGAGACAATTTCGCTTCTCGGCGTGCAGCCGAAAGCCGCGCCCGACCATTTGGTAATAGAGTCCCGGCGACATCGTTGGTCGCACCAGCGCCACGCAATCGATGTGCGGCGCGTCGAAGCCGGTGGTTAGCACGTTCACATTGCACAGGAACTTCAACTCACCTCGCCGGAACCGGCCAAGTACGGCATCCCGCTCCTTGGTCGGCGTCTCGCCGCTGACGAAGCCGCAGTCGATGCCGTGCTTCTCGGCCAACACGCGCACGATGTGCTGGCCATGCTGGATGCCGCTGGCGAAGATCAGCACGGCGTGGCGGTCGCCGGCGTAGCCTACCGTCTCGCCGCAGGCGGCCTCGACGAGCGAGTCCTGGTCCATCAGGCTCTCGACTTCGTCGGCCACGAACTCGCCGGCCCGCACGTGCAACTGCGTCGTGTCGATCTTGTTAGTGCCGGCCTTGGTCACCAGCGGGCACAAAAAGCCGTCGCGGATCAGTTCGCGGACGCCTACCTCGAAGCAGATGTGGTTGAGAAAGCCGTCCGGTGTGCAGATCGGCCCCGTCTTCAGGCGAAACGGCGTGGCGGTGAACCCGATGATGCGGACGTTGGGATTGAGCACTTTGGCCTCGGCCAGGAACTGCCGGTACATGCCGTCTCCTTCGGGCGGAATCAAATGCGCCTCGTCGACCATGATCAGGTCGAATGCATCGAGCTCGCAGGCTCGCCGATAGATCGACTGGATGCCGGCGACGATCACCGAGTGCGACGTGTCACGCCGCTTGAGCCCCGCTGAGTAAACGCCGTAGGGCACCTCGGGGCAGACGAGCCGCAGCTTGTCGGCAGTTTGCTCGAGCAGCTCTTTCACATGGGCCAGGATCAACACGCGCCCGTTCCACGCGCCGACCGCGTCCTTACAGATTGACGCCATGATCGGCGTCTTGCCGCCGGCGGTCGGCACCACGGCGCACGGGTTGTCGTCCCGCGTTCGCAGGTGCTCGTACACGGCGCTCTTGGTCGCGTCCTGATAAGGTCGAAGTTGGAGCATCTACAGTTTCCGAATGCAGACGGTGGTCTTGCCGCCCACGACGGGCTCGCCTTTTTCGATGGTCAACCGTACGATCTGGCTGTCGTCCTCATACGCGCCGCCATGCTGGAGCGCGTCGAGCAGGGCTTTTTGGACGTTGTCGATGTCGCGCCGGCGTCGGTCGGGCGGGAGTATGACGACGTCCACGACCAAGGGACCGATCAGGGGACGAACCCCGCGGGCCGCGAGGATCGAGCAAACCGCCTGGCGGAATGCTCGACCCCCGCGACTGATGAGCGTCCGTGCCCTCACGCGCCGCCAGTAATGGTTCACTGACGGCGGATACGGCAGTTCGATGTGCAGCATCACGAGCGCTTCCACGGCGGCGTGCTCCCCACCGCAGCGGGCGCGGACGGAGACGTGGGCGGCGGGGTCTCTTTCTTCGCGCACCCCTTGATCTCGTTCGACAACTCCCCGGTGTCGGCCCGCTTGACGCATTTGACGTGAATCACGAGCGGGAGGTTGTGCAGGTCGACCGAGTCGTTCGGTGCCAGCACGCCGACGGCCCGACAGATCGCCGAGAGTTCCCCCTGTGCGATCTGCACCGCCGTCGCGTTCGGATTGTCGAGATTCAAGCGGGCCCACAGAATTCGGTTCTTGTAAGGCCCTTCCTGAATCTGGAAGGTCAATTGCAAGTATTTGCCCGCGCCGCTCTTGGTCGGCTTCATTTCGCTCTCGGTGATCGCGGCCGCGTACTTGCCGGCCGGAATCGGCTCGAAGTCGCGAGAAGGCTCCACTTGGTTCGCATCGAATCCGCGCAAATCTGCCATGTTAGTTGGCTCCTTCGGGTTGTTGGTTGGTCATGGCCGCCATGATCGCCGGCCACGAGAGCGGCAATTCCTGCGGCAACTGGTAACGGTTCTTGGCGATGCACGACGGGCCGCCGATGCAGCGCAGGATGCGCTCGCCGCCGTCCTTGCCGATGGCATGGGCAATGGTCCGCTTGCGGTTGAAACCAGCATCCTCGGATTGCGTGCGCATCTTGCGCGTGGCGAACAACACGGCGTCGCACCATTCGCAGACGAGTGCCCCGGCATGCTTGTGCAACCGTGGCGAATAACGGTCGTAGGGCGAACTCTCGGGGTCCTCGAAGCGTTCGACCTTGGCGTGCGCGATCAGCAAGATCGCCATGCCCCGCACGGTCCGCAGCGCATTCAGGTGGTCGAGAATCTCGCGCCAAAAGGTGAGCGCGTGCGTGTAGCCCCGGGCGTAGCCGCCATCGACCTTTTCAATCGAGTTGACGCCATACTGGGCACAGAGCTTGTCCCACACGAGGCGTTCCAACCAATCGAGCGAATCGATCACGACCGTCTCGAACTCGTGCTTCTCAGCACGCAATTCGGCCAGCGCCGCAATGACCTCGTCGAAAGTTGTGGCCAACGGAAACTTGTCGCAGTCGATCTCGTCCAATCCGTCCTCGGTCGGGACGAAAATGGGCTTGGGTGCTTGCGACGCCAGAGTGGATTTGCCGATCCCCTCCGTGCCGTAAGTCAGAATGCGCGGCGGCATCCGCGTGCGTCCTCGTTGGACGCGCGACAATAAAGTCATGCTGCGACCTCCTTGGGTTGATGGATTGCTTGGTTCACTCGTTCGACTTGGAATGCGTCTTCGCCGAATTCGCGCAGAAGGAGCGACGTAAAAACGCGAATCACTGACGCGCCAACCTCGGTTGTGCCGTCAACCAAAATCGCCTGCCGGGGCGAATCGAGGTGGTAGGCGAACTCAAGGCGGACGCGGGCCACGCCGAACAGTCCCTCCACGGCAAACGTCGCGAGTTGCAGCGACATCTCCGCTTCCTCCAGCGGGACTTCCGACGACAAACGGAACCGGAACACGTCGACGGTCATGGGTAACTCCTTGGCAGGCGATGCACGGTGGCCTTCCCGGTGTTATCTATGCCGTCGACGCGCCCCGGTGTCCGCGACTTCGTTACTCTTGGCCAAATCCCGCCCGCTCGAAGTGCTGCCGAATGACGACCATCGCTGCCCGAACCTTGCGCCGCGAAAGTCCCGCTCGGGAGCCGCCCAGGATTCGGCAGCAGATGTCGCGGTGTTCGGGCGACATGGATTCCATCGCGGCGGCGAAAGCTTCTGCGTTCTCAAAGATCGCCGTGTTGGGCTGGGACAAGCCGCCGGTGCGTCGGTCCAGATCGGCTAACGAGATCGTCGCCCAAAGCGGTGTTGGCGGCTCGCCCCGCACCTCCACCATCACCTCGAGCGATTGAATCTCGGTGCCATCAGCCGGCGCTCGCTTCAGCCGGCCACGGTCCCGCAGCAACATCGCCACAGCCGAGTCGACGACTCGGGCTATGAACGTGTTGAGGGATGATCGCGTCGGATCGAAGTGCTGAGCCTGACGCAGAAGGTGCAGATTCAATTTCTGCACAATGTCGCCCTCGTCGGACCGGCTGAAGCCGGGGCGACGAATCAGTTGGCGGGCCTTCACCCGGATCAGGGTGCTGGCGTACTCGTTGCAAACCTCGTTTGGTGCCTGCATGGCTACCTCCCGAGGGCGGAGGCAGAACCAGGCACGAAGAGTACGCGCGAAAAGCTGTGCTGCGGTGACCGCAGATACTACACAGACGCGACTTTCGACCGCCGGGTTATGGGCCTCTCAGCCCTCGGCAGGCGGCCGCCGTGTCGCATTCCTGAGGTTTGCGCACGGGTTGCACGCTGCTTGTTCAGCGGCGTAAGTTATTCCTCATCAATGGGTTGTGATTGGGGGAGTGGTTTTCCATGTTTGTCGCGTCGCTGCGACGCGACACCGCGCACGACGGAGTTGCTATCCTCGCTGTTCAGCACGGCGGCAGCGCCGCCCGTGCGAGTAAGGGCCCGCTGGACTTGATCCTTGGACACGTCCTGGTTGGTTTCCTGCGTAAGAAACGCGGCGGCCTCGCGGACCGAGCCGCACTGCCGATACGCTTCCACGTAAGCGGCGTCGGTAAGGCTCGTCTTGCCTTCAGCTTTCACTTGTTGGCGGATCATCTGCTTCAGCCCCTCTTTGGTTAAGGGTGATCCCAGGGCGGACGCCGCCTGCGCGTCGGCGTCGTGTATTGCCGCCGCGATTTCGAGCGACTCAACCTCGATGCGACCATCGCCAAGCATCGCCACGTGCGACAACACCAGCAGCGGCGGCACCGTCCGCCAGAACTCATCGGGCGGCCGGCGCAGCGGCACGAACACGATCGGCTTTCGACCACGCACCACCGTGGTGCGCACAGTCGCGCCGTCATCCCAATGCAGTCCGCGGGCAAACAGCACGTCGCGCGACTTGTCTTGCCACTGCGTTCGTCCCAATCGCCATAAACGGCTCGCCACCAGTTCCTTGAAATTGCCGGTGAGCGCCAAGCTGATGAGGAGCGCCGCTGCCAAAGCTGCGTGGTCAACAGACCACTGGCGCAGCGCGGCCGATGGGACTTCGGCCCGCATCACCTCGGGGCATGGAATCATGAAGCGGGTTTTCCCGCCCGGCCCGTCGACGGCATTCACCACTTCGACGTGCCCGTGACATTCCGGGCACAGCACTCGGTCCGCTCGTTCGGCTTCGCGTAGAAGACCGAGATCAACCAGCCGCTGGTGAACGCCCGATGGCCAACAGGCGACGACATGCGCCGCAACGATTGGCTCGGGGGCGTCCACCAGGGGCCACAGAAACTCCAGGGGATCATTCATGCAAAATCCCCCAGCGACGAATGCAGCGGTCGCCAACAACACGTAAGTCGTCCGGCTTGCTCTTCAGATCGCATGTATTCGGACAGGTCACATTGAAGGTCATGGTCTTTGGCTTATGATGGCCATCGCTCATGAACTGCAACTGAATGCTGACTTGGTTCACCCACACCTGGGACCGCGTAAGATTGTACGCACCGAGAAGCTTGTCGATGGCCGACAAGACTTCGGTGCGGGTAGCAGTCTCTTTGAACTTCAACTCCGGGTACTCAATGGCCGGCACGCTCACCTGCGGAACAATGCGAACGCGGCGCAACCGTGCTGCCGCGATCCGGTCTTCAGCCTCGGTCGTAAATGAGAATTCTGGGTTCAGCAGATGGTCCAGTTGGTAGACGTTGCGAACCGGCTCGTCGTCGTCCACCTCGATCCCCAGCACTGCGCGACAGAAAGCCTTCCGCAACGGCAACTGGACCTTCCTGCCGCCTTTGGCGATCAGTTCAATGGCACCTTCGGACGGAAGGTAGACGAACACGTTATTGAACGTGTAGCTCTCCTCGCGGGGAGTGAGATTGCCGTCCGAATCGAACACCAGCAGCTTGTCGGGCCAGTCCGGCAGGTAGGCGAAGAAGAACTCCGCGCCGCCCATCCGCTGGTAGTGATGCACGCGGCACACTTCGCCACGCAGTTCCTTTTGCCAGTAATACGACCGCACCTCTTCTTCCAACGCCGCGATCATGGCGTCGGAAACGGTAATCAGTTGCTTCGGCAAGCCATTCCAGCGGTTGGCGAAGTGGCCAGTGCGCAGCGCCTCGGCCCGCGCGAAGATGGCCGCCTCGTCGAACGCCGGGCGCGCCTCGAGAAAGGCCCACAGTGACTTGTCGGCCGGACTCTTCAGCGCCTGGAACGCCGGCAGCTTGTCCGGGCACCGCCACTGCATTTCTTCCAGGAGCACCTTCTGGCCGCGCGGATCGGCCAGTTCGTTCACGTCCTGAAGGATTACCTGGAAATGGCGGCGGGCGTCGCCCATCGCCTCCCATTCGCTGACGATCGGCTCCACTTCGTGAGGCCGCAGCGTATCCCACGGCACACTCACCATCGCCCCCTGATCGGCGAACAGCCGGCGCAGAAGGCCATTGTCATGCAGCTTGAGCTGCTTCCTCAAATCAAACGTCTTGGCCATTCGTTGGCCCTCCATTGATAGAGCGTCTCCGTTCGCTGAACAGTAAACGCCAGGTCCAAAAAAAATGACGCTGCTCGACTAGAACAGCATCTTAGGTCGCTCGTGTACGAACAAATTCAGTCCCTCTAGTCGAATCCGCATCGCCTCCGCCGAAACCTCGAATTGCTTCGCCAGCGGCGCGCAAAACTCTTCCATCACGGCTTGGTCCTTTTCCTCGTCGGTGGTCGCCAGCCGACCGCGGCGCAAAAGCGCCGCGCCCGCGAACTGCGAACGCAATTCTCCGATCACAATAGGACCATCGTCGCCCCCACGAAACTCCGACCACGCCGCGTAGACCAGCTTTCGCGGCATCAACAGGTAGGAGGCGAACTTGTCGGCCTGCCATTCCACTGGCTTCTTGGCCTCGCTTGAACGGCAAACGACATCCGGCGTCGAGGTGCCATCGTCAAACAGCCGGCGCTCAGCCGGGTTCTTCTTGTAGTGCTCGCGATGCAATCGCCAGTGGCCGACTTCATGCGCCAGCGTGAAGTGATACCGGCCGAGGCGACTGGGATTGGTTTTGGGATCGAGGCTCTGATCCACGCCAACCGTCTTGCGCTCGAACCAGATCGCGCCATGCACGTCGGCGAACGGGAACAACGCCTTCATATCCTTGTATTCAAGCGCCAGCTGAAGGTGCAACTCGGCAATCTCGTCGATGGGGACCGGCGGCGCGGTAATCACCGTAAAGTGCTCGCCGTACTCGGCAAGCAGAAGGTCCGCGTCTGCCTCGATTCTTTTTTCGGGCAGATACGGTACGTCGCCATTGGAAGCCGCGATTCGCCGAGCCATCACGTCACCTCATTGCTCCTTGAGCTTTTTGATTTGTTCCCGCAATTGCCGAAGCTGAACGGCGGAAAGACCGCTCGCCTCTCGTAGCAGCTCCGGCATCTCCGTCGGCTGCTGCTGAATGATTCCAGACAGGTCTTCAGGCACGCGGCCGGCCAGGCCGGTCCATTCATCAGGGTTCTCCCCCAGTAGCTCTGCCATCCTTTTTACACGATCCGCCGTCGGCGGCATGACGTTTTCTTGCTCGACCTGCGATAGATAAGTCGGACTTACACCGACGAGCTCCGCAAACTTGCGCAAGCTGAACTTCTTTGCAAGCCGCTTTTCACGGAGCAGTCGGCCGAAGCTGATCTGCTGTTTGGTCATGGCGAGACTCCCGCCGAACCTTGTGGGCTAGGTCCATCCATCCGCGCTCCGTATTGCTTTGCCAACCCAATCAGGGTCATGTTTTCGGCGATCACATCGTGCGGAATGAGCACGTACTGCCACGGCTTGCCGCCGCACGTTTTTGCATGGTCGCTCGCGTGCTTGCACCATTTTACCGCCGCATCGCGTTTGGCCAGCACAGCCGCCTCTTCCATCGCGCTGGACGCCTTCGGCTCCAACATATAAATGACGTCTGCCATTTCGCCGACAAAGTCGGGCTGATACTCTAGATGTTCCCCGTTGGAAAGATAGAAGATCTGGAACTGTCCCTTGGCCGGCTTGAACCACTTCAGCGATTCACGGTCCAGGATGACTGACAACTTGCGTTCCGAGTCGGACTGAAATTTCAGCGCGGGATACAGGCAACGTTGGAAGCCGCCAAAGACGTACTTCGCCATATTGCTCTTGTCGCTGGGTGCATGGCGGAAATCGCGCACCGCCTCCGTGGCCGAGGCCGTAAAGGCGCACGGCTTGAGCTCGGTGAATCCCTTGCTCACTTTGACTTCGTAACCGGCCGCTTCTTCCCAATAGTGATCCTGCATCTGGGCATGAATGAACTGGGCAATCGGCGTCTGGAAACAGCGGAGTACCTTGCGCGTATCGTCTTCCGAAAGGTAGCCCTGCAAATGGTTCACGACCTGGCCCGCCAGATCGTATAGCAGGTCGGCGTGGTCGTCGTAGGAAACGTCGTCGTAGTCCACCAATCCGCTGACGACGTAGTCCTCCAGGCGAGACTCTTCGATTCCTCCGCGGCCCATTGCCAGTACTTCGACTTGACCCGTGCGCAGGTGCTGGGCCCAAAGCTCGTCAGATGGCGGCTGGTAGTTCAAAGAACCCAGCTTCAACGAGAATGGTCGAAATCCCGAGCGCACTTGGCCCGTGGGCACCACGAGAATGCGCGGAATATCAATCGTCTGATCGATAACCATCTGCGCCGTCTTAGCCACGACCGCCGCGATGTCCACTTCGGCCTCAACACCGGGCAACTGCAATTGGGACGGTCGCAGTTGACTGGCGACCGCCTGGACGACCTGCGCCTGGACCTCCGGCCTTTGCAAATAGGCAACGCTCGGCACCGTTTGCGGTTGGTTTTCCAGCCGGCGAATCACCTCATAGGCGACCTGCGCGACTTGCTGCTCGGCTGGCGATGTGAACGCGGGAACCGCGTTCGTCGGCGCAACCATTGTGCTGGTCGTGGTCTGTGCCGGCTGAATGCCCAACTGGCTGGCCAACTGCGGTTGCGATACGACCGTCACCGTCTTCTCGCCAAGCTGCTCGCCGCTCAGCACGACCTGTTGCAGGCGGATCGTCGAACCCGGCTTGTTCGCCTCGTCGATGATCTCCTGAAATTTGTCGTGGGCGACGATATTGAGCCGGTCAACGGCCATGACGCCCGTCCGTTTGCCGTACGGCAAACGCAGGCCGCGACCGATCGATTGCTCGATCAGAATACGGGCGTTCGCGGCGCGCAAGGGGACAATCGTATACAGGTTCGTCACGTCCCAGCCTTCCTTCAGCATGTTGACGTGAATCACGATCTCCGTCGGCTCTTCGGTGCTTTCGACCGCCAGCAGTCGCTGGATCATTTCGTCTTCTTCCGCGCCGGTCTTGCTCGAATCGACCTGGATCACCTTTTCCCGATACCGACCCTCGAAGAATGTGTCCGATTGGATTAACTGCACGAGTTGGCCGGCGTGCGTTGTGTCGCGGGCGATCACCAGCAGGAACGGCTTGACAATGGGATTGGCCGTTTCGCGGGCGTAGGTCTCCAGTTCGACCTTCACGGATTCATGAAGACGCACGCCGTCTTCGAGCTTCAGCCGCTCGATCTCGTCAGCCGACATGCCCGCGGGGTTGAAGTTCTTTCGCGTGACCACCGCCGGCTCCTTGACGAACCCGTCCGCCATAGCTCGCCCCAGCGGATAGTCGAGGATTACGTTCTTGAACGGTATCGCCCCTTTGCTGGTTTCGACAAATGGCGTGGCCGTCAGTTCCAAGCCCAACACGGGGTTGAGGTCGTTAATAGCCCGCACCCCGGCCGACGCGCGATAGCGGTGCGACTCGTCCATGATCAGCACCAGGTCGTCCAGCCCGGCCAGATAATCGAAATAGCTCTGGCCGATGTATTCCGAGAGCCGTTTAATGCGCGGCAATTTGCCGCCGCGAACTTCGCTATTGATCTTCGAGATGTTGAAGATGTTCACCTTGCAACGGGTCAATTGATCGAACAGGTTGCCGGCCTGCGACTCGTAGTTGTCGCCGGTGACGATGGCTGGCGTGTCGATGGCGAACTCGGCAATTCCCTTAAATACGTACTTGGACGTGTTGGGAGTGAAGTCGACGATCAGCTTGTTGTAGATCGTCAGGTTCGGCGCGAGCACGAAGAAGTTTCTGAATCCGTGCGCCAGGTAAAGGTAGCTGATAAAAGCCCCCATCAGCCGTGTCTTGCCGACGCCTGTCGCCAGCGCAAAGCAGACCGATGGGAAGTCTCGCTCGAAATC